>Ga0181573_10000586_pt1 | contig 38020 bp, 22 predicted proteins | sample 101ome_25_FD_148643 | JGI IMG/M metagenome (GOLD analysis project Ga0181573, IMG submission 148643) | Coastal salt marsh microbial communities from the Groves Creek Marsh, Skidaway Island, Georgia - 101409BT metaG (spades assembly) | ecosystem: Environmental > Aquatic > Marine > Intertidal zone...
GGGGCGGGGGCCGCGGGGGGCGGGGGGGTCGAGGCCGAGGCCGGGGCCGCGGGCGCGGGAGGGGCGCAGCGGCCGCCGACGAGGCCGTCGAGGATGACGCCGAGGATGACCAGGGCGGCTCGGAACGAGATGCTCCCGCGGAGCCGCTCACGCTCGGACCCGGCTTTGTGCACTACTCGGGCGACGTTTACGTGCACTCGTCCCAGCGACCCGGCGCGGTTCACTTTGACCTCACCTTCCAGCTGTACGGCGCGGATAAGGTTCACTACCCGTTCAGGGACTGCGACCCGACGGGCAAGTACAAGAAGGGCGTCGACCAGCCCCTCTTGCGATCGAAAATCGCGGTCAAGAGGTACCTCGAAAGGGAGGGCGAAAGGGAAAACCTCACCGACGAACAATTCGAAGAGAAATGGACCGCCGCGCTGGCCGAATCCAAGACTTTGGCCGAGGCCAAGGCGAAGGAGGACGCCGCCGCCAGGGCTGCCATCGACGCCGAGTTCGAGGCTGCGTACGCCGCCGCCAACCCCGGCACGCCTGACGCTGCCAAGTCCCCCGGGAAACTCGTCGCGCCCGGCGCTAAGGTCCCCAAGGGGTACACCGTCATCGCCGTCGGCGGTGCGCCCGCCGCGGCGAACGCGGCGGATGAACCCCCCAAGCCCCCGACCCGACGCGAGCAGGTCGAGGCCATCTTGGAGCGTTTCGACGCCACCATCGCGCAGTGCTGCTACTGCCTCTACGGCGTCGAGCTCTGCGATCGGGATAAGTTACCGCGCAGGTGCAGGGACGAGGGCGGAGCGGCGAATACGGTTTCGTCCCTGGATTCCGTCGAGGACTGCGCCGAGCTGTGGGCGTACGTGCAGCCTTACGCCGAGGCGGTCCACGACAAGCCCGGGTTCGCGGCCGTGCTCCAAGCCGTCAGGCGGGCGTTTCCGCCCGGCGCCGCGGCTCCGCGCGAGGGCGATCCGGTGGAGGCGTACCTGGCGGCGATGCCCGACTTTCGCGAAGGCGCGCCCGAGGCGGCGAATGTGAGCGGCGACGTTCGCGCGATGTTCGACGACGACGGCGTGAGCAGGGGCGCCGCGAGCAGGGACGAGGAGCGCTCGCTCGCGAGGGCGGCGGTCACGCGCGCGCCCCCCGGGCCCGCGCCGCTCGACGAAGGGGAGGAGGACGGGGACGAAGAGGACGGGGAGGGAGAGACCGCCGAGGGTGCCGAGGGCGGAGGTGCCGAGGGCGGAGGTTCCGAGGGCGCCGCTCTCGACGCCGTCGCGGCGATGACCGACGCGGAGGGCGCGTTCACGGCGATCGCGGACGCGGCGAGGGCCGCCCCGGCCGCCGAGGGTGCCGAGGGTGCCGAGGGTGCCGACGTTCCCAAGAGGCCCAAGAAGAAGAAGGCTTCGGATGATCCCGCTGTGGAGTACGCCGGCGTTCACAGGACGCTGCACCGATTCTGCGCCGCCGTCGCCGACGTCGGGGAAAACGACGAGGCTTTCGAGCGAATCGCGCACACGTTCCCGCTGGTCATCGACCTGCTCCGCGCGTGCTTCGAGCCCCCGATGATGAACGGCGAGCCCCCATCCATGGCGGATGACGCGACCCTCGCGGAGACGGTTCGGCAGCTCAACGGCGGCGAAGACTCCAGGACATCCGGCCGAGCCGCTCGCGGCGCGTCGGCATCGCTCAGCCCCGGGCTCACCGCCGCGCAGGCTGCCGGGCGGCAGTTCCAGCTGCTGAAGGCTGATTTGGTCCACAACCCGGCGCGGTTCGAGGGCTGGCTGGCGCTCGCGGACCACGTCGACGCCGTGAAGGACTTGGCGCTTAACGACGCCGCCAAGCTCGTGACGGTGAAGGATTGGAACGAAAACGGCCAACACTCGGCGACGGCGCACGCGCTGGTTAAAAAGTTACAGCTGGCGTTGCGTCGCGCCACGTGCGCCGCGGTGGCGTGCGCGCCGAACGAGCTCGACAGGTCGCAGGGGTACGAGCGCCAGGGCCTCGCGGCGTACGAGATGGTCCAGGCGTCGCCCCCGTTTCACGACGGGAGGCGATGGAAGCTCTCGCGAGATGCGGCGTGGCGAGCCGCGTTGGGTTTGGCCAGGGACGCCTTCGACGGCGCCGCGAGGTGCGCGCCGACGGAGTGGACGTACCGGTGCCACGGCGCCAAGGTGGCGAGGAAGATTGGGGAGCCGTGCGACGAGCTCTTCGACCGGCTCAAGGCGACGGTGGACGCCGCGCCCGGCAACCTCGAAGCGTTTTATCAGATGCACGCCAGCCGGATCAAGTTTCTCGTTCGACTCGCCGAGGGCAAGGCGAACGGGACGATGGCGCAGGACGAGCGCAGGCGGGCCATGGAGACGATCGCGTCGCACGCGTTCGAGCCGGAAACGCTCGGGTACTCGGGAGGGTCCACCAAGTGGCGAGCGATGGACCCGATCTCCCGATGGGACGCGCTGTGGCGCGACGCCGCCGCCGCGATCAAAGCAGCCGCGAAGCTTCTCCCCGCGTACCACAAGGCGTCCTACAGGCTTGCGTGGTCGCGGCTGAGGTACCCGGGCCGGGCGGACGGTCGGTTGCCGCCGGACATCGTCCCGGACGAGCTCAATCATCATGGCGCTCATCATCATGGCGCTCATCATCCCGGTTTGGCCCAGAACGACGACGCGGTGGCGGCGGCGAGAATCGCCCTCGCGCCGCTGTTCAAGGTGGACAGCAACGCGCACGCCGCGATGAAGGACAAGGATGCGTGCTTCAAGTACAACGAGCAGGCGCCGAGGTTCAACATATGGATGTGGGAGATTGATGACTACAACCTGAGCGTGGGGCGGGGCGTTGGCGGGGGTAAGCGCGGTTCGTACATCGGATCGAGCTTCAGGCTGCACACGGTTGGGGTGAACGAATCGGGCCGGAAATTCGTCGCCGCTTCGAGGAAAGCCACGCGCTTATACCTGTGCCTCTGCTTCGCGGCCGGGGACCTCGCGCCGCTCGTCGCGGCCCCGGGTTACATCGGCGACGAACGCCACAAGCACGCCAGGTCGATGCCGGATCTTAGGGCGTTAGCCTTTGCGTTGGCGCAGCGGGGCTTGGTGCTCGCCGCGTCAAACTCGGAAGATTCGGAGAGCGTCCGGCGAGCGAGCGAGCTCGGGTACTGGATGTGGGTCGAAAACGCCGGCCTCCCTTGGGACGAGCTCAACAGGGACGGGACGATGGAGTACCGCCTGGAGCTAAGGCTCGGCGAGGAGGACCCCGAGGAGCCCAGCGCTTTGATCGGCGAATCTTTCCTGTCCAAGGCGAAGGCGGCGGATGCGCAGCTCGCGAAGGTGCTCGCCTCCACGCGTTTGGAACGCGAGTTTGAGAGGATGGCGCTGAACCACGTGTCATCACTCGCGCGCGAGGGCCTCGGCGGCATCAGGTGCCTCAAGAACATGCACGCGGACCTCGCGCGCAGGGTCGACGATGCCGAACGCGCGAGCAGGGTGCGCACGCGCGGGGGGGGCGTACCCGCCGCCCCGCTGGCGCAGCTCAAGACGCTCGCGCCGATACGAGCCGCGGTGTTCGCCAGCTGTGTCGCCGCGACGCAAAGCGCGGTCGCCTCGTTCGCACCCCTCGAAGAGACGCCCAATTACGACGGCGCGCAAACGACACACGATACGAACGATGCGCTCGACGCGAGGCGAGAGGTTGTCGACGCGGCGCTTCGGTTGAGAGCCGACGCCGAACGCCGAGCCGCCGAACTCATCCGACGCCAATCGCATTTGACGCCCCCGACGAACGCCGACGAGGACGAGGTCGCGAACGCGATGGAGGTGACCGGCTCGCTGCTGGTCCGCGCGGTGGCGGCGGCGACGCCCGGTGCGGCGATACCCGCCGCCGGCGCGGACGCGGCGCGCGCGGCGGTGGACGCGGCGGCGGTCAAGGCGAGGGAGGTCACCGCCGCGTGGGCCGAGTCGGTCAAGTCGCGCGACGCGGCTGGCGGGCGCGGGGGCGGGCGCGGGGGCGGGCGAGGCCGGGGCGGCCGGGGCCGGGGCGGGCGGGGCCGGGGGAAGCGGACGAGCGACGCGGCGCAGCTGGGGGTGGGTAGGGACGAGCGCGTGGCTAAGCGCGCGAGCATCGAGCCCGGCGGCGGCGCGCCGTAACCTTCTTCGGATCGCATCTGGAATTTATCAATTTCGATCACGAAGCTTCGATCAAATGCCATCGTCACGCAGTCAGCGAAGGAGATTACCGTGTTTCGTCGTCACCTCTCGCGACGCCGACGGGGCTGCGTCCCAGGAGCCCGTGCGCGCGCGCGGGACGGATGGCTCTGGCCAGGGTAGCGCCCGTGGCGCTCGCCGCGGGGCGAGCGGCCGCGTTGAGTACCTCGTCGCCCGTCGCGCGACGCCCCATCGCCGTAGCGGCTTGTCGCGTGGACCCATCGGCGAATCTTGTGGCTCTCGTCAGTCGCTCTTCTTCGCCGGCGGTCAACTTCCGGCACGCCGCGGTCGCGACCGACGCGGCTCCCACCGCGCCGCCCGCCGCGGACACGCTCACGTACGTCGACACCCACTGCCATCTCGATCTCATCTTCCAGAAGATGACCTCGGAGGCGAAGAAGGGGAAGAAGGGCGACGCCGCCGTCGTCGACTTCGACAGCTGGCGCAATCAACTGACGCAACTCGAGGATCCGGATTCCGAGAGCTACCTCGGCGCTCAACTGGAGGCTTGCCTCACCGTCGCGTGCAGCCGACGCGCGATGGACGCCGTCCGGGACATCCTTCCCAAACCCGGCGTGTTCGCGGCGTTCGGGTGCCACCCGCTCAGCGCGCACGAGTGGAACGCGGACATGGCTTCCATCGTCGAATCCGCCGTCGCGGATAAAAATGGCGTCGTCGTCGCCGTCGGCGAGTGCGGACTCGATTACCACTACGCCCTGAAGGAGATCGAGGCGGACGAGAGTTTGGCGGACGACGCGGCGAGGGAGGCGAGGTGGGAGGAGGTGCGGAAGACGCAGGAGGACGTCTTCGTGGCGCAGATGAAGATCGCGACTCGTCTCGGCGCCCCCCTCGTCATCCACACGAGGGAGGCGGAGGCTGATACGCTTCGTTTAATGCGCGAACACCTGCGCAAAGACGCCCGCGTGCACGTGCACTGCTTCACCAGCAGCGCGTCGATGGCGCGGACGCTCCTCGGGGAGTATCCGAACCTGTGCCTGGGGTTCACCGGCGTGTGCACGTTCAAAAACGGCGGGGACGTGCGCGATGTGGTGCTGGACACCCCGCTCGATCGAATCCTCCTCGAGACGGACGGGCCTTACATGGCCCCCGCGCCGCACCGCGGGGCGGTGGCGCACCCCGGGCACGTGCCGCACATCGCGAAGAAGATCGCCGAGGTGAAAGGGGTGCGCGCGGAGGAGGTGTTCGCGCAGTGCCGGGCCAACACGAGGAGGACGTACGGCTTCTGATGAGAGTATGACGCAAAACCATAAATTGACGCATCCAGCATGCATAGCACGTGTAGAAACAAACGACAAAATGTGGACATTTGTATTTCGTATTTCGTCCTGACTGGCGAACGTGGAGTCGGGATTGAAAACGCGATCGAGACCACGTGGCCCGCTGCCGTTATCTCCAGCCGGCGGAAATGAGAGGACCTTCGGCGGCTATCCTCCTCCGAGCCACTCGACGACGCGCGTGGCGGTCGACGGGCATTCGATCCCTCCATCGACGGTATACCCGCGATGAAGGCCATCATGAACGGCCGCGGGGCGGCGGTCAAGACCGAGCAGGTCAAGCTCGAGGCCATGGAGAACGGCACCGCGCCGAAGGGCAAAAAGGTTGGCGCCGACGGAAAGACGGTCGACCCGTCGGGATACGACGAGAAGACGAAGCAGAAAGCCGAGCGCGTCGTGGAGAAGCAGAAGTATAAGGACGTCAACTTCTGGCAGGAGCACAAGAAGGAGCTCTGGGAGATGCTCCCGTTCCTCTGGCCCAAGGACCGCCCCTTCATCAAGCTCTGCATGGTGCTCTCCGTCTTCTTCCTGCTCTGCTCAAAGCTGTGCAACGTCGCGTCTCCAATCGCGCTCAAGTACGCGGTAGACGCGGTCGTCAAAGGGGAATACAGCACCAACGCCATTCTCGCTTACGGCCTCCTGCGGTTCGCCGGGCAGTTCTTCAACGAGCTCAAGGATAACGCGTTCGCCTACGTCAGCACCCACGCGTCGCGCAAGATCTCCCTTCGAACCTTCACGCACGTCATGGGCCTGTCTCTGCGATTCCACATCAACCGCAAGACGGGCGCGGTGATCCGCGCGTGCTCGCGCGGGAGCGAGTCGTTCGCGGCGTTACTCCGTTACGTCTCCTTTCAGGTGGCGCCCATCTTCCTGGAGGTTGCCCTCGTGTGCGTGTACCTGTGGATCTTCTACACGTGGTACTTTGGCATCATAACCTTCCTGGTCATCGTCGCGTACATCGCGTTCACCGTTCCCTTCACCGAGTGGAGGAACAAGTTCAGACGGCAGCAGACGGACGCGGACGACGTCTTCAACCAGAAGGCGACGGATTCCTTGCTCAACTTTGAAACCGTCAAGCTCTTCTGCGCCGAGCCGCACATCGCGCACGTGTACGACGTCGCGCTGGCAAAGGCTCAGAAGGCTTCGCTGCGCACCACCCAGTCGCTCACGGGCTTGAACCTGGGCCAGGCCGTGATCATCACCGTCGGTATCACGCTCTCCCTCGCTCTCGCCGCGAAGGAGGTCCAGGAGGGTAACATGACCGTCGGCGACTTTGTGCTGGTCAACACCTACATCCTGCAGCTGTACGTGCCGCTCAACTTTTTGGGCACGTACTACCGCATGATCAAGCAGTGCATGGTGGACGTCGAGGCGATGTTCAGGCTGATGAAGGAGAACAACGACGTGCCCGACGAGGACGGCGCGGCGGACCTCGTGCTCCCGGGCAGGGACGACGCGAGGGTGGACTTTGAAGGGGTCAAGTTTGCGTACACGGGCGACGCCGACGGCCGGCAGATTCTCCGAGGCGTGTCCTTCTCCGTCGAACCCGGGCAGAAGGTGGCCATCGTCGGCAGCTCGGGCGCGGGGAAGAGCACCATCGGTAAGCTGCTGTACAGGCTGTACGACATACAGGGCGGTGCCGTGCTGATCAACGGTCAGAACATCGCGAAGATCACGCAGCGAAGCGTGCGGTGCGCCATCGGCATCGTGCCGCAGGATTGCGTCCTCTTCAACGACACGATCGAGTACAACATCGCGTTCGGCAAGCTGGGCACCAGTACGATGGGAACGATCGAAGAGGTGAAGCGCGCGGCCAAGGCGGCGCAGTTTTCCAAGTTTGTCGACGAGCAGTGCAAGGATGGGTACCAAACGCTGGTTGGCGAGCGCGGTTTGAGGCTGAGCGGGGGAGAGAAGCAGAGGGTCGCCATCGCCAGGGCCCTGCTCAAGGACCCCCCAATCATGATCTACGACGAGGCCACCTCCTCGCTGGACACGCACACGGAGAAGGAGATCATGTTGAGCATCAACGAGGCGGCTAAGGGGCGGACTAACCTCGTGATTGCGCACCGACTGTCCACAATCATGGACAGCGACTGCATCATAGTTCTCAAGGATGGGGAGGTTGCGGAGCGCGGGGACCACCCCGCGCTCTACGAAAAGAGCGGCGGTTTATACAGGACGATGTGGGACAGTCAGCTGCAGAACGCGCTGTCGTCGGGGCAATCCGCGTCGAACATGCTCGCGGCGGCGGGCAACTAGTACCGTATTCTTTGAAATATCCGACAGTTTACACGTTTTTGACGACTAGGAACGCGTCAGTTATATTTCGTTCAGGGTGGGACGTCACATTTGTCATGGATATTTCGTTCAACATGCCGAGCAGATGCAAATCCCAACAGCAACCTTCACGCCTTCACGTGAAAACCGAGTGCCACTCCTCGCGTCGGATCTGACTTTCAAACTTTCAAATCGGGACACGCGCATCCGGCCGCGATGGGGTTGTACGAGGTCGACGAGCCGATCCTGGCGAGGTACCAGGGCGTGTGGTACGAGGGCAAGGTCGTGGAGACGGAACCCGCCTCGGGAGCGACCGGCGAGGCGCGGTACAAGATCCACTTCCAGGGTTGGAACAGCCGATGGGACTATTGGGAGGTCCAGTCGAGCGGCGATCTGATGGCGGACACGGAGGAGAACAGGGCCAAGAACATGGGCAAGGGCAAGGGCAAGGGCGGCGCCAAGGCTGCCGCCACCGGCGCGAAGGACGGGGCCAAGGATGCGGCCAAGGATGCGGGGAAGAAGAGGCCGAGCAAGGACGACGGGAAGAAGAGCGGCGGCAAAAAGGCGAAGACTTCCAAGAAGGCGGGCGACGCCGGCGCCGAGCCCGAGGCGGTCGCCGCCGCGCCCGACGCCGCGCCCGAGCTCGCGCGGCTCAGGTTCAACCTCTCCACCTCGCTCAAGCGCGAGCTCATCGCCGGGTGGGAGAAGATCACCCGCGAGGACAAGCTGGTGCAGCTCCCGCGAAAAGTCACCGTCTCCGCGGTGCTCGAGCGCTTCGAATCGGACTCGAGGGCCAAGGCGAGATCGCCGGAGCAGGCGGAGATGGCGGGCGAGATTTCCTCGGGGCTCCGCGCGTACTTCGACGGGTCCCTCCGCGCGGTGCTCCTCTACGCCCAGGAGCGCACGCAGGCTGACGCGCTCCTCGCACAACCTGGCGAGACAACCCCGAGCGACGTCACCAAACCGAGCGACGTGTACGGCGCCGAGCACCTCCTCCGACTCTTCGTCAAGCTCCCGACGCTGGTGCCCCTTGAAGACATGGACGCGGACGCGACGCACTTACTCCACGTGCGGCTCCAGGACTTTCTCAGGTGGCTGCAACGAAACGCGGCGAGCTCGTTCGGGTGCGGGTACGTCGGCGCGGACGCCGACGGTCGCCCCACCGACGAGGTCAAGGAGCCCGAAAAGGTGAAAGAGTACGTCGCTCCCGTCGCGAAGGAGAAGAAGGAGAAGGCGTCGCACGGCGATGAGAAGGCTTCGCCGGACGAGAAGGCGCCGCCGCCGGCGCCGCCCGCGGTCGAGCCCGAGCCCGTCGCGGCGTGAGTGTCGACGTTATTTAGAGGTTACGATCGATTCGCGTGACGAATGTTTCAACGCGTTTCATTGAACTAAAAGTATGTAAAAGGCTAAAACCCTTAACCAGCGCTCGATCGCGTTCACTGCCTGTTGGCGCCCCCTCTCATGGGTTTCGGCGGCGGAGCGAAGGTGGGCGGCTGCCACTGCGTGTTGAACCACCCCTGGTTCACCGCAATCTGACGCTTGGAGTCGAACGAGCGCATGTGCTCCTCGATGATCTTGGGCGTGGCGCTGATGATGTGCTGCCCCTTCCAGTACTTGAGCAGGTTGAGGGACTGCAGCGCCGAGGCGATGTCGCGCTCCTGGAACCCCGTCGCGCCCGAGATGTCCTTGACCGATATGCTCCCCTTGTGTGCGTGGAGCACCTGGAGCACCTCCCTGCACCAGAAACTCCTGTACGACACCTGACCGAGGTCCGACAGGGGCCGCTCCGGGGTCCCAACCTTCCCTTCGCGCCGGGAAATCTCGTACGACATGGCGATCAGGAAGCTGCCGTACCCCTTGCGCTGGTACGGCGGCAGCGTCAGGATGCACGCCAGGTTGTAATCCTCGTTCGACCACTTCTCCTTGCTGAAGTACCCAACCACCGCGTGTTTGTTGGTTCGCTCGTCGAACTCGGTCATGACGTAGAACAGGAAAGGGTCCACGTCAAAGTACAGAGTCTTGTGGTCCAGGAACAGCTTGGCCAGCAAACACAGGTTTTGGCAGTACACCTTGTGCGTGTTCCCGTCAATCTCCCAAAACGCCAAACCCGGTTTGCCCTCGTCGTGCCGCGGGTGCCTGTAAATCATGCGCCCGGGAGGGTGGGTCATCCGGCACCTCGCCTTGTGCTTCAACAGCGTCACCTCGTGCTTCATGTACTTCAGACAGTGCTCGCACACGTAGAGCTTCGCGCAGTCCGCGTACTCCGCCGGGTACGGGGAAAAATACCACGCGTCAACCTCGAACCGGCCAAACTCCACGCACCCGATGTTCTTCACCTTGGTCTTCTCGTCGTGCTCCTTCTCCAGCTTCTGGTCGATGGGCGCGAGGTCCTCGATGGACCCGGCGACGTTGTTGATCTCGTTGTACCTCCGCTTGAGGTTGCGCGTCACCTTGCGTCCCTCCGCCGGGGCTCCGTCTCCGAGGTTGACGGAATCTTTCCTCGGCGACGCCAGCGAGCCGGGTCCCAGGAGCGGGTCGCTCAGGTTGCGCGTCATCCCCGGGTCCAAGACGTCGACGTTCACCCCGGCGACCCACGCGTCGAGGCGCTTGTCCATCCCCGCGTACCGCACGTAGTAGCTCACGTCGGCCGGGCCGATCGCGTCCTCGTCCTTACCCTCGGCGCCCTTCGCGCGGCGGAGATCCACCACCGTCGCCTCGTGGTGGACCCCGTCGAAGGACGCCAGCGCGCTGACCTTATCCCCGATCTTGAACACCCGCGGCTTCGGGGGCGTCGCGTCCGACGCCGCGGGCTGCGCCCGCGCCAGCGTCGCGGCCCCGTCTCCGGTCCCGACGTTCGGCGCGGAATTGAGCGCGTGATCGCCGCCGGTTGAGATCTCGCCTCCCGCCCCGTCGGGCGCAGGCGCATCGGTCATCTCCGCGTCCGGCGCGGGTGCCGCCACGTCGTCGGCCATCGCTCCGTCGCTCCCGGACCGTTTCGCTACCCGCGACTTCACTCGCGCACCACACACGCGCGAGCACGCTCTGCGGAAATTTGAGCCCGGCGTGTCACCTCCTGGCATCATGCTGTGGCCTCGCGAAGAGGCGCACGAAGACGAGAAGGTTTCGTCGTCGCACTCCGAGGGGGGCGCTCGAGGGTTCAGTTCGCATCGAGTCGTATCATGGCGCGAGGCAAACGTCAGAAGGTGGACGACGGCGGCGAGGAACATGCCCTCGCGGTCTTCCAGGAGGGCATGGTGCGATGCGTGGTCGCCGCGAAGGGCGCGAAGCAACCCGGCAGCGTCCCCGGATTTTGCAACGCGAAGATGCGAGTGAACCGAGACGTGTCGGTGCTGGCCGTGGCGGCTGCCGCGATGGAGCGGAACGAGCGAGAACCCGGCCTCCCTCTCATGAAGTGCATCGACGCCTTCACGTCCTCGGGCATCCTCGGCCTGCGATGGTGCGTCGAGTCCGCCGTCCTCTCGGGTTGCGAGCTCGCAGTCACCATGAACGATCTCTCGAAAGACTGCGCAGCCCTCGCGACGCACAACGCGCTCGCAAACTTGAGCGACGAGCACTCGCTCGACCCGAAAGCGGTCGAGCCTTGGGGAGATTCGAACCGGCTCGTCGAGCTGAAAATACCAGGGACGACGCGAGGGACGACCCACGTCACGGTCAAACCCGCCGGCGTCGCCCTCCACGACCAACCGCACGACTTCATCCACCTCGACCCCTTCGGCTCGGCGGCGCCCCACCTCGACGCCGCCGTGTCCCGCGCCCCGCACCTCGGCGTGGTCGCCGTCACGGCGACGGACACCGCCGCGCTGTGGGGAATATACCCCGCGGTCGCCAGGAGGCACTACGGCGCCGAGTTGGACGTCGGCGACAACCTCGGCGACGGCGTCAACAACCTCGGCGGCGCCGCGGGACAAGCCCGTCGACCTCCCTGGTTCCGGGAGCTCGGCGTGAGGGTCCTGCTGGGCGCGATGGCCCGCGCCGCGGCGAGGCACGACCGCGGGATCGTCCCGCTGTCCTGCCTCGCGTCGGATCACTTCGTTCAGGTTTGCGTTCGCGTGCAGAGGGGCGCGGCGGCGGCGGACCGTTCGTGCTCCGACGACGCCGTCGGCGCGTTTTGGCACTGCGACGTGTGCGACGTGGCGGCGTGCGGCGGATGGGGCGGAGACGGTGGTGGCGGTGAACGGGGCGGAGGGGGCGGAGGGGAGGTCGGAAGTTCGAATCCCGGAGGGGGCGGCGGAGGTGTGAGTGAGGGCGCCGCGAGGTCATCTTCGCGACCGTGCGCGCACGCGCGATCTCTCGGCCCGGGTTGGCTCGGGCCCCTCGGAGACGTCGACTTTCTTCGACGCATGGAGCGTCTGGCGGAGACGTCGACGCGGCTGGCGAGGGATCGACGTTCATCGGCGTTCGCGTCGTCGTCCGGGGTTAGGGTAAACCCTAAACCCAACCCTAACCCGGGGGCGCACGAGCCTCTCGCGGAGGGCGTACACCCGCGGACGCTGAAGCTGATCAGGCGGCTCATCGAGGAGGCGCGCGGACCGCCGCTGTTTCGCAACGCGTCGAGGTACACCGGGGCAGGGGTGGATCCGCCGCCGATGGATGCGGTCGTGGACGCGCTGAGGGACGCCGGGTACGCGCGAAGCAGCCGCACGCACTTCGACGCCGCCGGGGTTCGAACGGACGCGCCGCCGGAGGAGATCAGGAGGATCGTGAGTGAGGTGGCGGCGAGGCGCGTCGGGGAGCGGTGGCGACGCGCGAGCGAACGCGAGGGGAGCCCGGGGGAGTGAGCGAGATGATGTTCTTCTATGAGAACTGTTCCAGCTCTGAGCATAGAAGAGGAGCGCGACGCGCAGACGGGACAAAATCGCGAGGATAAAAACGCACTTACGACGCCTCTGGCTCTGGATTAATTACACGTTGAAGCCGTCGGAGCCGCCCATCAGAGCCGCGACGACGAATACCATGACGGCGGCGAGCAGCACCAAGACGCCCAGCGCGCCGTTCGTCTCGCTCCCCGTCATAATGGCCGCGGACGCGTTGGGCAGCTCGGGGTCGGTGGGCGGCGCGGCTTTAGCTTTAGCCGCGAGCTCCTCAGCCGCCTTGGCAGCCTCAGCCTTTGCAGCCTCTTGTTCAGCCCTCGTTTTGGCGACGTTCTCAGCCTCGCGCTTGGCGGCTTCCTCCTCCTCAGCCTTGGCCTTCGCCGCGGCTTCAGCCTTGGCCTTCTCCGCAGCCTCGGCCCTGGCGCGGGCCTTGGCCTCAACCTCCGCCTGAATCTTTTTCCGTTCCTCCTCAGCCTTCTTGGCCGCCGCCGCGTCAGCCTTGGCCTTAGCCTCGGCTTCAGCCTTGGCCTTGGCCTCGGCCTCAGCCTTGGCCTCGGCTTCGGCCTTAGCCTTCGCAGCCGCCTCAGCCTTGGCCTTTGCTTCGGCTTCCTTTGCCTTCTTCATCTCGGCTTCGAATTCCCGTTTCCTCTCCTCCTCCTCCTCGCGCCGCTTCTTCGCCGCCTCGGCAGCCTCCTTCAAGGCCTCCTTGGCAGCCTCGGCGGCGGCCCTGGCCTCAGCCTTGATCGTGTTGACCGCCGCAACCATCGCGCGCTCCTTTTCCGCCGGGGGAGCGTCCGCGTCGCGTACGATCTTGTCCATGTACTTGTACACCAAAGACTCAAAGTGCATCTCGCACTTAACCTTGAGCTGGTAGGAAGCCTCCACCAGCCGCCTCGCCTCCTTCAGCGCGAGGTCCCGGTCGGCTCCGAAGCTCATCTTGGTCGCCTCCTCGTACTGCGCCACGGCGTCGGTCGCCTCCTTTCGGGCCTTGTCCATCTCCTTCTTGGCCTGAACGACGTCCGGCTTCTTCAAGACCTCGTCCAGCTTCTTGCGCTCCTCAGCCTCCTGAGCGTCCAACCGCGCTTGCACCTTGCGGCCGATGCTGCCCGCGTCGACGGTTCGCATCGCTCGCAATATCTTCATATGTGTCTCCGGATCCCTGTCCTTTGCGGGCATGTTGGACAGATCCGCATTTGCGCGCTTAGCCTTGGCCTCCGCCTCCGCCGCGGCCTCGGCCCGGGCCTTGCGCTCAGCCCGGACCTCGACGTACTTGGTCGCCGCCACGCTCGGGACGGACGCGACAAAGGCGACGGTCACCCGCGCGAGCGCGCCCGTCTGTTCCAGGCACATCGTGAACTGCTGAAGCGCCTGCGCGCTCTCCAGCCACCGCGGTATCGCCGGGAACAGCGCGAAGGACGCGAGATACGTCACCGCCGCCAGCGCCATGCCCACCAGCGACGAGTACTCGCTGTTGACGATGTACAGGTTGAGCCGCGCGTGACCGGTGGACTTGAGCGACGCGATGACGCCCGCGGCGAGCGCGTACAGGTTCGGCGCCGCGCCGACGAAAGAGGCGGCGACGGCCCTTATACCCACGCCCCCCTGGTACCAGTACCTACCCTCCGCGTCGCTTCGCCTGTACAGCGCCTCGGCGTCGATGCGCCGTTCGGACGTGACCCAATACTCCGCCAGGACGACTCCGATGGCGGGCGCCACGAGGAGCGAGCCGACGCCCGCGGCCCACGACGCCGACGCGATGACCCGCTGCCACGTCGGCGCCAGCGGCGCGGCCATCAGCGCCAACAACGCGACGCTGAACGCCGCGCGTCGCGCCCCCTGCGGCTTGATCGCGCGTGCCGTCGCCACCGCGCCGACGCTCGTCGTCGTCGCGTTCGTCACCAGGCACGCCGCCGTCGTCGTCAGGAGGCACGCCGCGGGTGACGATTCACCGACGACGCCGAGCGCGGCGACCGAGGCGCACCCGGCGAGCACCGGCAGCCAGAACGCCTGCGCCTTGAGGTACCCGCGTTCGTTGACGCACTTCCTCGCGTAATCCGGGAGGATCGCGGCGAGGGTGAACCAAACCCCGGCGGTGAGCACGGCGTGCGCCCAAAACTCCGGGGGCAGGGACGCGAGGGGCAGGTCCAACGCCAACGCCTCCCTGAACCCCGCGGCCGCCGCGCGGCAAAAGTGGTACGCCACGAGCGCGCTCCCGCCCCTGGCGCACCACATCAACCGTCTGTCCGGCCTCGCGAGCACCAGAGCGGCGCACTGGACGCCCCAGAAGGCGAGGTACGCCACGAGCCGCTCAAAGAGTCCAAAGAGCGAATCCGGATCGGCGAATACGCCGTCGTAGAGGACGCCGTTGTTGGCGAGCGCGGACGCCGCGCCGAGCAGGGCCTCGCCGCCCGCGAGGGTGGTGAGCGTGAATAGCACGAGGCTGAGGCACCCGCGGCCGGCGTCGGCGATCTTCGCGCCGCGGACGCCGAAGGACGCTCGAGCCATGACGGGGAAATTGACGCGCGATTGGATGGCGGGGAGGGTGCACGCGTACACCAACGGGCCCGCCGCGGCGGTGCCCAACGCGGTGCTCAGGCCGAGCTGCCACCACACGAGCGGCGCGAGCGTGCTGAGGTTCCATCGCACGAAGCCGAAGGGCACGGAGAGCACCACCGCGGCGACGGCGAGGCAGACGAACACGGCGATGGATCGCTCGTACTCCAGCGGCCGCGACGCGACAAAGTCGTCGCTCATGGCGAGCGCGGCGCCGTCGCGCGCGTCGTTCGGGGTGTTCTCGTTGGACGCCTGGGTCTCCGCGGCGACCACGGCGTCCCACGCGGGGTCCTCGTCGAAGAACGAAACCGACGCGGGCGGGTGCGGTCCGCGGGGGAACGCACTTTGTTTTTCGGTGCGCGTCATCGCGGGCCGGGGGATCGAAGGCTTTGAGCGCCCGAGCGCGGCGGGGAGCGCGACGATGGACGGAGCCCGAGCCTTGGGCTTAGCTCCGTACCCGCGCGCGCGCCACGCGTGCCACGCGCGCGCCACCGGGGCCATCACCCCCGTCGTCGACACCGCGAACATCGATGTCTTGGCCGTTGTCGGCGAGCTCTGATTCAAAGGAGTCGACGGATGCGCCGTTTCAAACGTCGTGCGGTGCGTGAGCCGAGCTTCGCGGCCGTATCAGTCGCGCGCGGCGGTCGCCCGCGGACGTGAGGGTCCGAACCGAACGGCGCGGACGTCCCTCCGGCGCGGAAACACTGTGCGGCCGCGGCGAGACCCCTCCGCCTTTCCAGTACGCTCTCCACCCCTCAACGCCTCTCGTTTCGCCAACGAAGCTTCAAAATCGGAGCTTGGCGTGCGACGGACTGCTTTTGGACTTCGGGTGTCCGACCAAAACGGCGGTTTATTTCATCCGTCACGTATACGAGGAAGTAGGTCGGTTGCAAACTCGCGGGACACCGGTACAGCCAGGCGAGCGTATCTTGAGCGACGTTTTGCTGAGTCATACTCGGACAACTCGGACCCTCCGCCAAACCGAACGAACGCGCCCAAGACGTCCGTCCCGACGCGAACGCGCGCGGCGAACGCCCCAAAACAGACCCGCTCGCTTCGTTCGAGCCCACTCACCCGCAGAGCGCAGGCGATACTCTCGTCCGCGCACACCACCCGCGCGCTCACTGAACCGACGCGCTTTTGATTGCCAACGTGACCGGACAAATTCCAGATGCACGCGTGCGGCACCACGGTCGCGTCACTCTCCCTCTCCGCTCGCGCGGCGGCGCGCGCTAAGCCCTCTAAGGTCTCCGCGAGGCACATCACGGCGCGCTCGCCCGCGCGACGCGCTCGAACGCGCCTCGGTGTCGTCCCGAGGAGCACGCCCAAGGAGGAGGTCGAGATGGACCCCGACGCCAACATCGAGCCGTGCCTGGTCGGCTGGAGCGATCAGGACGAGAACGGGGTGGACGTGTTCTGCTGCGAGCAGCCCGGCGGCGGGGTCGTGTGCAAGACGGTCAACCCGGTGGACCAGCAGGAGTGCGAGGTGGTGGAGGACGAGAAAGGAGACCTGACCGTGGCGTGCGACGACGACGAGGTGCCCAAGAGATAAGGCTCGAGTGCCACTTTTGCTGGTTTGGCATTTTTACCTCCCAACCCACCCAGGGGTCGGCGCGGGAGCTCCGTCCTTCTCGCGCGTAAGAGTCAGTCGCCCGACGAACCTCGTGATGTCGACGTGTTGTTACAGTTACGGTTGTTACACTTCCAGTGCTTCGTCGCCGTCTCAATCAATCGATCGGTCCGTCAATCGATCGTTCCGTCGATCGATCGACGAGACGATGCGCCGGGTCGACGTCGGCGAGCGCGGCTCTCAAAACCTCGCACTCCCTCCTCGCGTCGCTCAACTGTTCGGTCAGCGCCTCTATCTTCTCCTCCGCGCGTTTCGTCGCAGCCTCCGCGGCGGCGCACCTGTCCTCCGCGGCGACGATCGCGGGGTTCATCGTGAAGACGTCAAAGTCCTTTGGCGCTCGAGGCGATCGGTCTCGGCCGCCAAAGGAGGGATCGCCGGTGGGCGCTTCGGGGTCCGTCCCCGCCCCGTCCCCGTCCCCGTCCCCGTCCCCGTCCCCGTCCCCCACCCCTCGCATCTCCGTCCACCGCTGCTCTCGCTCGGTCGAATTCGATGGTTCCTCCTCCCGCTGAGCGGGTGCTCGCTGCGCCGCGCCGGATCTGCCCGCGATGGAGCCCCAGAGCTCAGCCACCCGCTTCGACGCGGCTGCGGCCACCTCGGTGACGACCTGAGCGCGCTCCCTCGCCGCGCGCCTCCATCGCTCGGCCTCCTTCGGATCCACCCTCAGCCCGCTCTTACCGATACTCGCGTGGGTGTGACCCGCGGTGCACGCCTTGGGTGATGTGGCCTCCTCCACCGCTTTGGCGTACTGCGCCTTTGCGAAATCGTACTCGCTCGCGAAGTCGTGCTCCCAGAACGGCTTGGTTTCGACGGATACGGGCGGGTCCTCGCGGCCGGTGGCCACCCTCAGGCCGGTCATGCCCCGATCGAGCTCGAATTGATCGACGGTCGAGGAGGGGGCGGTCGATGCCTCCTCGCCCGCGGTCGCCCCTTTCGTCTCGTCGTCGTCGTCGTCGTCGTCGTCGTCGTCGAGGCTTATTTCCCGCTCGACGGTGTCACCGTCGTCGTCGTCGCTGTCGAGCGTGAACGAGGGTTCACGAGCCTTCATGCCGGGGGCGGAGGTTACCGCCACGGTCTGCGTCGCCGTCATGCGGCTCCGCGCGTTGTTTGTGGTCGTGACGCGCGTTCTCAAGTCCGAAGAGGTGTTACGTAATATTTCCCGCGACGGGGAGCAACTGTCAGGAAATATTTTGGCGCGAAGGCACTCATCACACTCCCGATCACACGTCATGTTTGGCGTGGAGTACGACCAATGTCTGTGTGGTGGCGTGCCCGCGGTGTGGCCGCATTCTCCACGATGGCCCACCGATGCTGTGGCCCATTCCAGGATTCTCACGAACATCGATAACGACGAAGTGCGAAGCATGCTCTCCGTGTCGTCGTTTCTACTGGAAAACTACAAGAGTCAGCGGTTGATGGACGTGGCGTGGCTTCACTTCAACCACCTCAGAGATAAGTACGCGGCCGATGGCATCCTCCGCACGATACCGGAATGGGTAGAGTTGATATGTGTGCCGACGGGATGGGACGGTGAACCCCTGCTAAAGTCGGGGCGGGAAGGGCCGGACCCACTGCAAGCAAGGAGCTTGGAGTGCGGCGCACACGACTTTGCCAAGGTGTACATGAAGCATATGACTTTGGCACCCAACGCCGCGAGCATCTCCCGCCGTTCGCTGCAGAGGAAGTGCGATTATTGCAAAAAACCCACCACGGGAGAGTGCGCTGTGTGCGGCGAGGCGTGCTGTTCGAGAGAGTGCATGCTGAAGCTTGGGAGAAACCACAGAAAAGAATGTGAGATGGTGCACGAGAACGGCGGCAGCATCGCGTCCATCTTAACCTTGTTCGAGATGAAAGATGCTCTGACACCTGATGAGTTCAAAGCGGCGACGGGGGGCTTCTTCGATACAATCGCGAGCGGGGCGCGCGGATCAGACAGCCGTGAAGGGAAAAAAGGAGCGAGTCGTGTTGCTGTCGAGGGTTGGAACAAAGTTTGCGGCGCCCTGGGGTGCGAGAAGAACAGCTGCGCCATGAAGTGCAGCAAGTGCAGGGTAATCTACTACTGCGGAAGGGAATGCCAAACCAAGGACTGGAAGGCGCACAAACGGGTGTGCGCGTAAATGGCAAACGGCAAAGTCAAGCCTTTGGAAAGTTGAAAAAATCAATCATATTACTCGCGCCGCGCGACGTCAGCTCGGTCCGTCAGGATTCGCCCTCGCAGGAGCTAAACCCTGTCGATCCCGTCATCCTTCTTGGGTCCCTTCATCGCCTTGAGCGCCTCCGTGGCGAACCCCGCGTTGGCCGCCATCGCCTGACGCATCGCCTCCATCGCCGCCGCAGCCGCTGCGCTCGGGTCGACCGCCCCCGCGCCACCCGCACCACCCATCGCCTTCGCCATCGCCTGCGCCGCGCTCTTCGCCGCGTCCTCCTCAGCCTTCTTCCTCGCGATGGCGGGGTCCGTATCGCCCGCCACCGTGACGCACGTGAAGATCTCGCCGTCGCCGAGGCCGAGCTCGGCGTACACCTCGTAGAGGTCGTCCACGGTGGCAGCCTCGTACATAGCCGGCAAGTCGCTGATGCAGCTGACATCCTTGGCGGGGGCGAGCACGTCGCCCAGGGCGGTGTACTGCATGAGGTCGACCCAGTACGCGTTCGTCTTGAGCTCCGTCTCGTGGCGCGTCAGGAGCGTCATCCGGGCGCGCTCAACCTCGCGCACCGAGATTCGCTGCGTCTTGAACCCGCGCAGCACCCTCAGCGCCGCGTCGAGCGCGTCGTCAATCTTCGCCGGGGTGGACGTCACCACGAGCCTGTACGTGGTGGCGTCGCTGTTCTGCAGGCCGAACGCGAGCTGGAAGTTGCAGTCGTACGTGAGGCCCAGGGCGTCGCGGACGGTGGTGAATAAACGCCCGCCGATGACCTCGGTGAGGAGCATGCCCGCGACAAAGGTGGCGAGCGGGTTGGCCCTGCGGATGGACTGCGCGGCGAACGGGTTCTGCTTGAGCGCCGCGGACGCGTTGACCGGGTCCTGGGGGTGGTATCGCACCCCGTCCGGACCGACGAAGGGGTTCTGGGCCGTCACCGACTCGTCGTCGTCCTCGCCGTTTGGCTCCGGCGGCGGGGGCAGCGGCGGGTTTCGCATGGGCGCCCACATCTTGGGACCGGGACCGGCGAGCACGGCGCAGGCGCGCTCGTCGCTGTCTCTGAGCCAGAGCCTCTGCGCGCGCTGCTCATCGTCGACCGGGACCTCCTTCAGCGTGAGCGGGGTGAGCGGGAGGGGCTCGACGTCGATCTGCGGCGTGAGCGCGCCGCCCGGCGCGGCGGTGCCGAGGAACTTGACAATCATCTCGTCCATCTCCGCGGGGTCAAAGTCGCCCGCGATGTTGACCTCGAGGGGCCCGGATCTGAGCTGCGCCTCGACCGCGGCGACGACGCCGTCGAGGGTGAGCTTGGAGAGCTCCTCCCGGCTGGGGTCCATCAGTCGCCTGTCGCCAAACACGGCGTGGTTCACCTTGTCGTGGGTGAGGAGCTCGAGGTTGCGCTGGGTGTTGAGCTCGAACATGCGGTAGATGTCCTTGACCCTCTCCAGCGCGTTCCCGTCCCAGACGGGCTGGGAGGTGAGCAGGTGGATGATCTCGAGGGTGGTCCTCAGGCCGCCCTTGACGGCGAACGCGGCGTCGAGGAAGAGGTACTCCGCCTCGGGCTCAACCTCGAACATCACCAGGTTCTGCATGGTGATCAGCTCAACCTGCTTGCGCGTCCACTGACCGATGGACCCAACCTCCTGGAGGGTCCTAAAGCCCACCGCCGCGGCGCCGATGCCCCCGGGACCCGCACTCACCGGCTCCGCGGTCCTGCCGCCCGGGATGACCAGCCGGAGGAATCCGCTGCCGGGCTCGTTGTTTGTGACCCGGTAGTTGACGCGCACGCCGTTGGAGAGCACGCGCTGGTGCACGCCGGTGGCCTCGTCGATCGTGGCGGACACGATCGCGGGCTTCCTCTCCTCCATGAGCTTGTCCACCTCCTCGTCGGACAGGAGCTCGTCGGGCACGTACACGTCCTCCATCGCCTCAATCTCGCCGTAGTCGGCGGACAGAACCTCCTTCACCTCCTCCTCCGTGATCGAAAACGGAACCTCGGTGCCCTCCGCGTCGGTGGTGGTGCTCGGGACGCACGCCACGATCGCCGTTGTCAGACCACCCAGCGGGTCCTTCTCGTCCGGGCCTTTGCCGTACTCGGCGAAGAAACCCAGGAGCTCGCGCGCAACCTCGTTGACCCCTTCGAGTCGGATGACGTCGTCGAGGCGGACGAGCGCCTCGTGGCCCTGCACCTGGTCCATCACGACGTGGCCCAGGGCGTCGTGCTCCATGACAAAGTCGAGGTTCTCGAGCGAGGGGACGAACCCGGCCTGCTGCGCGAGCTGCTCGCTGTCCCGCATCATGGCGCCCTTGAACCTCTGCAGCTCGCCGGGGGTGAGGCCGCACTGCTGCAAACGTCGCGCCTCCTCCACGGCAATCTGCAGCGCGTACTTCCAGTGCAGGGGCTCGCACGTCACCGTCACCGTGGACACCGTGCACCCCTCCCTCGCCGAGTCGGAGTGGTCCAGCTCGCACCGCTTGTAGTGCTCGTGGTCGAGCTCCGCGTACCGGCTCTGGATGCGGCTCTGCAGCACGAGCAGCACGATGCGCTGGTTCACCGTGCGGTGAAGGTCGCCCATGTGACGCAGGGGGAGCACGGGGAGCTTGCTGAAGATGTTAAAGCTGACGTGGCTCAGGTGTTCGTGCTGGAACAGCTGTACCCCGCCCTCCTTCGCCACGAACGGCCGGTACGGGTCGTCCACCCCGGCGGCTTTCGCAGCCTTATCCGCCGCGTCGATGACCTCGGCCGCCGCCGGGGGCACGCCGTACGCGTGCTTGACCGGGGGCCTCACCGCGTGCCTTCGCCGGAGCACGGGCGGGTCCGCAGTGGGCTCGCCGGTGGCCTCGTCGATCTCCACCGCGGCTTTCGCGTCACCGAACGCCTTCTCGATCATCTCGACGACGCCGGGGACGTCGGCGTGAAAATCGCCGACGACGTAGAGGGTGGCGTTGGCGGGGAAGTACCACCGATCGTGAAAGGCCCGAACCTTCGAGGCGTCCCAGGACGCCACCTGGTCCAGCTTACCGATGGGGAACCTGCACCCGAGGTTGTTGTCCCAGTGCAGGTGCTGGAGCAGCTGGCAGTCGACGCGGTACTCGATGGTGTTCATCATCTGCGCCTCCGCCAGCACCGCCTTCTTCTCCTTCTGGACCCTAGTCTCGAGCATCTGCGGGTTGAACGCCACGTCGTACAGGATGTCGAGCACGTTGGGAAGCATGTAGATGCTGTCCTTGTTGTACGTGGGCGAGTGCACGTGGAACACGGTGTGGTGAAAGTCCGTGTACGCGTTCCCGCGAGTGCCCGACCCGAGCCAAGCGTCGCGCTTTTTAGATCCCAAAAAAGTGACGTGCTCCACCAAGTGCGCCAGCCCCTGCTCGTCCTCGCGCTCGTCCACGCTCCCCACGTGCATCTCCAGGTGCGCCTCGAACCTGTCGGACGGCACCTTGTTGGGCAGCACCACGTACCGCAAGCCGTTGGGAAGGACGCCTCGCGTGATCTCGTCGTGCGCGGGGAGTTCCTCGTCGAGGAGCGACTCCACCTTCGCTGGTTCCATGACGGTGGCGAGGGAGTTGACGACGGAGGACCATCGAGTTGACGCCTCCTTGCCGGGCTCCTTGGCGCCCGCGTTCGCCGCGACGTCCTTGTCGGAGGCGGCCGCGCGGGGCGCGAGGGGGCCCCGGGCCTTGACCGCGCGGGCCTCGTCGGAGCGGGATCTGAGCGGGGCGCCGACGAGGTGGAGGCTCGCGGACCGCTCCATCTCGCGGCGGAAGCCCGGGGTGGCGACGCGGCGCGCGAGGGACGCTCGCGAGAACGCCGCTGTGCGCATGGACGCCGCGGGCGCGAAAGCGGACGCCGCCGCGGTCGATCCGCGCCGGGTCGGCGCGGGCATCCGGGCGGGAAGAATCGCCTCCGTGGCGCGCTGCGGTGAGGCGCGAACGACCGGGGCACGCGAGGGCCTCACGACGCGCGCGAGGACGCGCGCGGACGCGCGGGGCGGCGCGGTCGCGCGCCGCGTCGTCGCGCGGTGCCCGATCTTCGGGGTCGCCATCGCGCTCGCGGCGCTCGCGACGCTCGCCATCGCGCGAAGTCTGCTTCACGCACCGGCGGCGTACGCTCGGAAAGAGGCGAGGCTCCGGGTTGGCGCGGTCCACGCCGAATGCCCCGCGGTTACGAGCGCGTTCGAACTCCGAACGAACTCTCCGACGGTCGTCCTCGACGAACCGGTTAACTGGGACTCGTCGCGGGCGTGCACCTGCGAGAGTTGTGTCGAGCGCGACGCGCGTCGACCCCGAAGGTTAGGTATCCCCCCCGTTCGTCGACCTTCCGCTGAACTCTCGCACCGCCCAACCGCCGAGAAAATCGAGAAACTCAGACTGGGCCGCCATACAGAGCGACAGATATTTGGTTGCCGTGCGATCATGGCCAATGATCGACCGGGACGCCTCCGTCGCAGCCAATGACGAGCGATACGCGATCTGTGACTGAAAAATCGGTTGTTTCAAATCGAGTGGCCAGGGTGGTTGCGTGACGCCGGCTTGGGTGGTTTCGGCATCGGACACGGGTCGTTTGAGACTCGGGAACGAAGATAATTTCTCGGTTGGTCCGTCGGGCGGGGCGCGCACAACCCAGCCGCGCGCGTCACGGCGGCGGTGCCTTTGACACACTTCCGGGGCGCGCACGCGTCTCGTGGATCGGCGGGGCGATGAGGCGCGTCGCGAGCTCGCACTCGATCGACGACTTTGGCGAGGACCTTGACTCGTTCGTCACCCTCAGCAGCTTCATCCTGACCGCCACCGAGGTGTGCCCGTCGCTGGCGGCGAAGGGGCACATCAAGAAGGAGGAGGAGACCGATCTGTGCATCCTGCTGCAGAGCGTGGCGACGTCGTGCAAGTACATCCAGAACTGCGTCCGGAAGCTCGGTCTCGCGAACCTCAGCGGCAAGAACGGCGGCACGACGAACGTCCAGGGAGAGCAGCAGATGAAGCTGGACGTCATCGCGCACGACGTGTTCACGCGGGGCCTGGACGAGAGCAAGCGGTGCACGATGCTCATCAGCGAGGAGGAGGAGGAGGCCATCATGTGCACGAGCTCGCCCAACGGTCGGTACGTCTGCGTGTTCGACCCGCTCGACGGATCCTCCAACATCGACTGCTGCGTATCCGTCGGCAGCATCTTCGGCGTCTACCGCGCCAGCGCGCTGGGCAAAGGCGACGTCAACGACGTCCTGAGGCCCGGGAAGGAGATGGTCGCCGCGGGTTACTGCATGTACGGCAGCGCGTGCACCATGGTGCTGACCGTGGGAGGGAACGTGCGCGGGTTCACACTCGACCCGAGCCTCGGCGAGTTTGTCCTGACGCATCCCAAGATCAAGTGCCCGCCGACCGGGGCGACGTACTCGGTGAACGAGGGCAACAGCAGGTACTGGGGCGGCGGGATGAGGCAGTACGTCGATCACGTCAAGTACCACAAGGAGAAACCCCACGCGCTGAGATACATCGGGTCCATGGTGGCGGACGTGCACCGCACCCTCCTCTACGGCGGCACGTTCTCCTACCCGGGCGACTCCAAATCGCCAAACGGGAAGCTGAGACTCCTGTACGAGTGCTTCCCGATGGCGTACATCATGGAGAGGGCGGGCGGGGCCGCGTCGGACGGTACGCAGCGCATACTGGACGTGTGTTGCACCGGCATACACCAGAGGCACCCCATACACATGGGCAGCGAGGAGGACGTCGAGGAGATCGAACGGTTCTACCGAGAGGCGGCGGCGGGCGAAGACGCGAGGTAGGAAGAAAGAGGCGTCGAGGCGGGGGTTGATGCGATTCGTCGAGGGTTCGCGAACCTTAGGAGCAAGATTGTTTTACGCGGGAACACGCCGAGCGGCTGGTTCCATTGTTAATGCGACGCGAGTAGTCTACGTCGCCAACGTTTCGGGTCGAGAGCTTTGCGCGGCTTAAGTTAAAAAAAGAATTGTGGTGTCAGAGACTAAAGACACGTTTCGTACAGCACCCTGTTTATACAGCGATTCCTCCACAACCGTTCGTCACCCCGCGAACGTCATTGCGGCCGAGGGAGCCGTAGCGCTTATCGCAGCCGACTCCCTCCTCCACTGCACCAGAATGTGCAGGAGATACCCGAAGAACACCAGGTTGAAGAGGATCAAAAGTTTATTCAGCGCCGGGTGCTTGGCTGGTATGACCAGCAGCCAGGTGACGGGAGCGTAGATCATCGCCATCTTGCGGTCGAACACGTTGGCATCCGGCAAATCGTAGAAGTACCACAGCGCGATGCACATCAGGATGGTCGTCGCGTACATGGGATACTTGTCGTGATCGTAGTCGGCGTCGGCATCCTTACCGCTCCGGAACGAAGAGCCCGGCGAGTGCGGGCTCGGGGGTTCGCCCCTGGCGGCCCGGAGGTCCTCCTGCGCGTGTGCCAGCCTGTTCTGCATCTTGAGTCGCATGCGCTCGGACTCGCGAAGTTTCTCGTACACAGCCTGAGGGGATGGAGACGGGACGCGTTCGGTGAGTCTCGACGCCGGTGCCTGCGCGTCGCGTTTTAAAAAACGTGTCCGGGAAAACGACCATCGAACCGTCGGGGATGATCTCGGGTGCGTGCCGAGTGACTCACCTTGTATCGCGTCTCGCTATCATCCAGCTGCTCCTTCACCGCCGCCATCGCGGCCCCGTGCCTCTCCCTCAGCCCCTCGATGAGCTGGACGTCCTCCACAGACCCGGGTTTACCGCGCGCCTCAAAGAAGGAAGCCAACAGCTCGTCAACTCCCCGGCCCTTGACGCCCGCGATCGTGCGCGCCATCGCGAGCGCCACCTGGACCGGGAGGGACGCGAGCGCGGTGAGATGGTAGAGGAAGGCGACGGGGAAGATCGACGCGGCCTTGATGCACGTCTTTGACGCGCGGCTGGCCATCGGCGCGAGCGCGAGACCAGCCATCGCGCTCCCCTTGTGTTTCAGATTCAACCTCCGCTCCTGTTGGGCCAACAGTCAGTCTGAGATTTTCCGCCTTGGAGCACCCTCGGGTGGAGGCGCCTGGCTCGTATCGGTTCGCGCCGCCGACGGTCAACCCGGATGAAACGACGGTAGCGCGCTGATACGACGACCGAGCCCGACGAGCGTGCGTGACGCGCGGCGAGGGCTCGTGTGAGGGCGCGGTCGACTCGCTCGGGAGGGTCGCTCCTTGGGAAGGAACAAAAAAGCACTCAACACGACGTATCGAGCCCGGCTGAGCTGGCTAACCTGCGAGTCACTCACTGTGCCAAGTGGAGTTTCGGCTTTGGCGCGGGTTGGGATCGACGAGAAATTTTTGGTTTCTTTTTTGGCAGCCAGTGCGCTCGACCCCCCAGGATGGTGTGCCCAGGATGGATGTCGCGCCCGCGGCGTCGGAGACGGAGGCGTCCGTCCGGCGATTCGCGTGTGATCTTATCGTTCACAAACACACTACTTCCGCTACGTGTTTGCGTGGGAGCCTATGTACAGCCGCCGTCGATCTTCCCCGGCGGGGTGGGGAGCACGGAGACGAATCCTCCGCGCCGCGACCCGGGTGGCGACCTGGATGTCCGGTGTTTAATCCTTCTTGGGGGCGTTGGCGTTGGCCTTCGCGAGCTCTTCCTGCGCCAGCTTGGCGGCACCCGCGGCGGCCGTCATCCCTTTCTCGAACGCCTCCGAACCGTACTTCTGGAGGAGCTCCGTCGCCGGCGCGAGCTCCTTCTGCACCGCAGAGAGGTCGCCCTTGGCGAGCTGGGCGGAGACGGAGTCGATGATGGGCTCAGCCTTCTTGAGGGTCTCGCGGATGCACTTGTCGTAGAGCATGAGCGCGCCCTTGAAGCGAGGGGAGGCGAGCCAGAAGATGAAGCCGCACTTGGCGAAGCGGTAGCCCGGGATCCAAAACACGCTGTAGTCCGCGAAGGACTCGGCGATCATGAGCACGGAGTACACGACCCAGTAGGTGAGCCACTGGGTGTCGTCGTTCTTGGCATCGCTCTCGATCGCCTTGTACGAGGCGTACCTGTTTTGGGACGTCACGGGGATTGGGAGCGGGGTTTAGCGTATGCCCATCGATTTTGAGTGGGGTGCGGCTCGGGATTCTCGAGGGGGCGCGTAATGAAAAAAAATGGGGGGCGCGTGGCGCGCGGGGAGGTCGCGCGAGACGACGGGTTGGAGCACTCACGCAGGGTAGAGGAAGCCCAGGAAGAAGGTGTAGACCCTGAAGAGGAAACTCAACATGGTGACCGGCCTTTGCGTTCACGCGTCGTGAGTGAATGGAAGGGTTCCCGCACACGCGGCCTCTTTTCGTTCCCGCGGAAGAACGTTCAAAAAGTCTCTAAAAATAAGAGTAAACCGAAAAAGAGGTTGGGTCGCGAACCGGCGTTCAAGGCGGATCTGGAGATATTTTTGTTTGGTCGGGTCGTATTTCGGGCCATTTCGCGCCAACATGAGACTGGGCCTGCTATCGAGATCTGATTTCGACCCGACTTGGCCAATGAGATTCTCCCCTCGGGATGATCCAAACCCGATTGATGACCTGATTGATGCCCACTCTGGGACCGCCCACCTCTGTGTGTCGACTGTAACAAACATGCTCGCCGTCGCCACCCGCGCTCCCACCCTCGCCACTACCGCGGGCTCCCGCGCCGCCGTCGCCGGCACGCGTAACGCCCGTGCCGTCAGCGCCCGCCCCGCGATGGCCGGCCGTGCGCTCACGGGGATCTGCGCCGGAACCCCGTCGAGCCACGGCAGGCGCCTCGCCGTCCGCGTCCGCGCCTCCGAGGAGTCGGACACCGCGACCGAGGCCGCGCCCAAGGTCGTGGACGCTCCCCCCAAGTCCAAGCCCGGCGTCGGCAAGCCCCCGATCAACCCGCTCTTCCTCGCCGCGGGCGACTTTGCCGCGGCGGTGCTCATCACGCTCGTCGCGCGCGGCGCCGCCGGCGAGGACGTCATCTCCGCGGGTACCGTCGCGGCCATTCCCCCGTTCGTGGTGGGTTGGGTCGGGGCCGGATACCTCGCGGGTGACTACGACGCTGATTCGCCCAACGCGGCGCTGTGGGGTGACGCGCCGCGCGCGATGACCACCGGGGCGCTGACTTGGTTCTCCGGCTCGGCGTTTGCCATCCTCCTTCGCAACGCGGAGGGATCCATGATGCTTCAGGCGCCCGTCATCAACGAGCAGGTGGAGTTCGCGGGTGCGCTCGGGCTCATTTGCGCCTTCCGCGCGGCGGTCGCCATCGCCAAGCCCGGCGCCGAGGAACTGTAGGGCTATGACGGCTCTGAGCGTCGACGACGCTGTTGTTAGTTAACCAACCGTCGAGGGTTGGTTGGTCGGCGAGTGAGCTACGCCCAAATGGCGGGGGTCGGGTGCAAACGCGGGCGCGGGACGGCGCGGACTCGGAGGCGCGTGTATATCATCTTTAATACGAAACATTCACCGTAGATCGTTCTGGTGCCGCGAGAACGCGCTCGCTCCCCTCTCCCTGGTGGCAAGAATTTAACCAAAAACCGACCAGCGGCTGCTTGGCTCCCTCGCTATTCCTGTCCTAATGTTGGCGAGTCAGCGCCCGGCCGTTTACCCATCGCAGCCCGCGCGGCTGTGTGCGTCGACGGGAACATGGACGACGAGATCGACTTCGGCGACATCCTCCCCGCCCCCGGCGGTGCCGCGAACGACCACGACGACGTGCTCGGCGCCCCGGAGTACCACGCGGACCCACCGTTCGAGGATCGAGATCCAGGGGGCGATGATTCAAGACGCGACGGGGCGGCCCCCAAACGCGTGTTGGTGAAGATCGCTCGCCGCGTCGGCAACGACCGGAGCCGCGCACCGTCCAGGGATAGGGATGACCGCGGTTCCGGCGGAAAGAAGACGGTCAGGGTGGTGGTGCGCAGGGATCGGAGGAGCAGGAGCCGCTCTCCGCCACCCTCGTCGGGCAGCAGAAGGCTCGAGGTGCCGCCAAAGGGCAAGGGGAAGAGACCGAGGGACGATGACCCGGCGAGTAAGGAGAAACGACAGAAAATGGAGCTCGCGAATGCCTTCTGCTCAATCTGCGGCGCGATTGGCTCGCACTACACGGAGGGCTGCCCCGACAGGACGCACAAGGAGCGTGGCAAGTGCATGATCTGCGGCGAGGCTCATGCTATCAGGGATTGCCCTCAGAAGAAGGTCAACCCGAACAAGAAGGAAGGGAAAGTCAACCCCAGGGAGAAAAGAAAGATGAGTAGGGAGGATAGGGATCATCGGAAAGAGGAGGATGGGGAGGAGGGCGAGGTTCCGAAGCACTCGACCGATGTTGTCGAGAAGAATCATCAAAGAGGAGCTTTCTGCGCCCTTTGCGGCGCGATTGGCTCGCACCACATCGAGAAATGCCCGGACAGGACGCACAAGGAGCGTGGCAAGTGCATGATCTGCGGCGAGGCTCATGCTATCAGGGATTGCCCACAGAAGAAGGTCAACCCCAACAAGAAGGAAGGGAAAGTCAACCCCAGGAAGAGTGAGAGAGCGGGGAAAAGGATTGGATCGGAGAAAACGAGCGGCGGAACGAGGCAAGAGCGAAGCCCGTCCCCGAGCCCCGACGGTGAGAGCAAGAAGGCTGGGAGATATGCGGCGTACCTGGAAGGTGGGGATCGCGCTCGGTCACCGGATAACAACCAGGCGGGCTGGGCTCGCGGCGGGGACGACGGCGAAGGAGCCGCCGGGGGGGACGGCGAATGAGACGCTTGTTTTGATTATCGATGAACGCGTGTTGCGTCGATACATTCAACCCAAAATCGAGTTACATCATCCCCATTTTCTCGTCCTTTCCGTACTTCTTGATCATGTACGCGGTCACCTTGTCCAGGTCAGCGAGGGTCTTGACGGTGATCCCCTTGCCCTTCCAGTACGCCTGAACCTTCTGCACGTCGACGATGGAGCCGCTGCCCGCCGCCATCGCCGCGCGCGAGTACCACACCTTGTCGAAGATCGAGTCAACGGTGCCGTCTTCCACCGCGCGCTTGATCGCCTTGAGCTCGCCGATCCTGTTGAACTCCTCCACGTCGTACCCCATCTCGGTCAGCTCCTCCTTCAGCGCCTTGATGGTCCTCGTGCCGGTGAAGACGATGTACCCGACCCAGAGGGTACCCGCGACGCAGAGCGCGGGGCCGATGCCGGTCTCGGCGAAGACGTCCCCGGCGACATCCGCGATGGGCTGAAAGGGCGACGTGGCAGCCGCGAACGCCGCGGTCGGGGCGGAGAGCGCGGAGAGAGCGGCAGCGGCTGTGGCCTGGAGCGCGTTGGATGACTGTTTGCTGCCGACACGACGCGCAGCGTTGCCACCGCCGGTCGCGGCAGGGCGGGAGGAGGAGGCGCGCTCAGCCTTGTGAGGCGCTGCGAAGCGCGCGCGGGCGATTGACGACGAGGCGGTGATTGCCTGCATGCTTGTCCCTAGACCTCACGAGTGTGGATGGTGAGCTGGCATCCCAGCGTCGTATCCTTATCGGGCAGCCCTTCGTTTTCGACAAGGACTCAAGTTCAGCGATCGTTTTGCTTTGATCGATGATTTGATAGAGGAAAAGAATATTGACCCACAGTCACTTTCAAGTTTGACCGTGTGACGTGGCGGCTTCCCTGCGCCTCAAGAAATCCAGCCTGCGGTGCCTTTTTCCCGCTTTTCCGGCCGTACACGTCGCCACAAACTGCGTCCCCGACGATGGTTGCCACCTCCATAGTGGACGTCACGATGGACGCACCGATAGGTGTCAAGACTGAGGCCGCCGCTGCCACAGACGCGGCGCCCAGCCTGGTCATCTCCAACCTGAACTACGCATACCCGATGGGCGAAAAGATCATCAAGGACTTTTCACTCACCCTCCCTCCCGGTTCGCGATGCCTGCTGTCGGGCGCGAACGGCGCGGGCAAGACCACGCTGCTGCAGGTCCTCGCCGGCAAGACTATGGTGCCCACCGAGGACGTCCGCGTCATCGGTCGTCCCCCCTTCCACGACACCGAACTGACCTGCTCCGGCGACCTCGCGTACCTCGGAGCGCAGTGGCGTCGCAACGTGGGCAGCGCCGGGTCCGTTCCTCTGGCGGGTGACATCAGCGCGGGTAAGATGATCTTCGGCGTGGAGGGCATCGACAAGAACCGCAGGGCTGACCTCATCGATATCCTCGACATAGACGTCGACTGGAACATGATGCGGGTCAGCGACGGCCAAAGACGGCGGGTGCAGATCTGCATGGGCCTCCTCAAGCCTTTCAAGGTATTGCTGTGCGACGAGATCACCGTTGACCTCGACATCCTGGGCCGGTTGGACCTCCTGAACTTTTTGAAGCAAGAGTGCGAGCAGCGGGGTGCGACTGTGGTGTACGCCACGCACATCTTCGACGGCATGGAACCGTGGATGACCCACATCGCGTTCACCAGCGACGGCAAGCTGGTGCACGGCGGGAAGAAGGAGGACGTCGGCGATCTGAAGGGGGTCAGGCACCTCTTATCGACGGTGTACGACTGGCTGGTGGTGGACAGGAACGACAGGAAGGAACGTGAGAAGCTGGAGAAAGCGAATCCCAAGCCCAAATCCAGCCTGGAGAGCAGGTTCGGGTCCAGACACATGGCGTATTACCGATGATTCGGTCCCCCGCCGCGTTGTCGCGCACTTTGCCGGGGGCGAGCGCACCCGGGACTTTGTTTGATTCACCCTTGGGCACCCCGTTCCGCGCGGGTATTCTTTGCACGCAGTACTTGTAGACCGATTGGTGGACATCCACCTAGGACGCTTTTTGCTAGTCGCTTCGCTTATTGTTTCAATAGACTGACGAGTTGACATCGAAAGTTTGGTTCTCGTTACATTAAAAAAGAGTCAACCATATTCACAGGCAAGTCGCGCCGCGCCGCGCGCAATAAATTGAATCAGCCAACAACCGGGGTAGATCACGAGGTATTCGCCGCCCTCATCCAAGTGCGGAGGTCCCGACGCGTGTCGTGTGCGTCGTCGCGTGTGTCAACGCGAGCGCGTCCTCGGGTTCTCATTCTTTTTTTCAGCAGATTTAGTTGTTGAACCTGGCGGAGTTGCAGATGGTGACAAACGCCGCGCCATCCAGGGACGCGCCGCCGACGAGGAACCCGTCGATGTCCTCGCAGCGGGCGAGCTCCTCGCAGTTACCAGCGTTGACGGACCCGCCGTACTGAATCCTCACCGCGGACGCCACCGCCGGGGACACCGCCTCCGCCATGTACTTGCGAATACCCGCGTGCGTCTCCTGCGCCTCCACCGGCGTCGCAACCTTGCCGGTCCCGATGGCCCACACGGGCTCGTAGGCGATGACGACCTTCGCCCAGTCAGCGGGAGAAATGCAGTTCACGATCGCCTGCAGCTGCCTGCGGCACACGTTCAGGGTATCGCCGCGCTCGCGCTCCTCCAGAGTCTCGCCGATGCAGGCCATCACGGAGAGGCCCTTGGAGATGGCGTAGGCAACCTTCTGGCCGATGAACTCGTCGGACTCGCCGATGAGGGCGCGGCGCTCGGAGTGGCCGAGGATGACCCAGGGGATGTTGTTATCCACGAGCATCTCCGCCGCGACCTCGCCCGTGAAAGCGCCGCCCGCGCCGACCCAGCAGTTCTGCGCGGAGAGTGCGTACTTGCGGTCCAGGGTGGACTGCACACGGGGCAGGTAAATCATGGGGGGAGCGCAGATGACCTCCACGTCGGCGGTGATTTCGCCCGCGTTGAGATCCTGCACCAGCTTCTGGATGCTCGCGGTGTTGCCGTTGCACTTCCAGTTGCCGCCGACCACGAAGCGGCCGGTGCCGGCCATCGTGGCGACGCATCGCCTGGAGGCCCTAGAGTTGGACCTCCCGGAAACCTGAGGTGGTGGCCGGGAACGAGGTTCGGACGAGGTCAGCACGTGATCGCGCGGCGAAAACGGGCGAACGGGACGATTGAGGAGATGAAACGCGAGAAAACGATCGATGGCGATCGAGGGGATCCGAGGGACGCGAAGCGCCCCCCGCGCCGCGCATCGCGGCGCACGATCGGCGCCCGCGACCGGGGGAAAATCTCCCTCCTTGCGCGAGACGCCACGGCCGGGATATTTCCTATCCTTTGGATAGACCGGAGGGGGTTCGCTCGATTGGGCGCTTTCATGTCGCACGGGACGTTCGCTCACCTGGAGGGACACCGCGGAGGGCTGCTCAACATCACGGTTGAGAGCTGCGGGGCCGGCGACGCGGCGGAGACCGGCGAAGCGGGGAGCCGCGGCGGGAACCGCCGCGGTGGCTGCGCAGGACACAATCGACATGACTGGGTTCGCGCTGGGCAATCCAATCGATTACGGAGGCGGTGTCGCGGACGTCTCCTTTAGAAGAAGGCGCGTGGCGTCGACTCTGGCGGTTCGCTCAGGAGCTGAACTGCTTCGAGTTGAAGTGACAGACGCGTTCCCACCGTCCCGGGGTTCGCGCGCGTATCGATTGGCGCGATCACTCGGCCGGCCCAACCTGTTCTCGCAAAGGTGGTTGGGTATCATTTACTGCCTTTGGTTCCGGAACCGTTCGGCCAATCAGAAGCCCGAAACGTCGGACTGCCTTTTCACTCACAGCCTCTCGCTGAATTCGCTTTTTCTGCTTTTACCAGTCTATCGACCAGTGGTCGAGCCCGAGTCAAAATCTGTGTGATTGTCAGGGGACGTGCTGGGTGAGAAAGCGCCGGTTCGCGAACGTCCGAGCGCGGGGAAAAAATAACCGTGTCGTATTTGTCATGGAATCACACCACACCGCGTGAAGGCCTCTCGTGAAGAATGCAGGCTGTCACCATGTCCGCGGCGACCCAATACCGCGCGGCTCAAGTGCGCACCGCCACATCCGGGCGCAAGACCGCGGCTCTCTCCGCGGCGCGTGCTCCCAACCGCGCGCTTCGTGCCAACGGGTACGCACCCGAAATATCGTCCCTGGGTTCGCCGCAAAAGATTTGACGGAGGCGGCCCGTCGTGGGCACCCCTTCGCATCCCCGTCCTTTCGCTGAACTAAACCTTTGACCGTCCCTTCCAAAACCGCAGCGCTCGCACCTCCGTCGTGACCGGCGCCACCTACACCGGCCACGCCGACCTCACCCCCCGCACCTACCCCCTGGTGGGCAACCCCGCCCCCGACTTCACCGCCGAGGCTGTGCACGACCAGGAGTTCGTCGACGTCAAGCTCTCCGACTACCGCGGCAAATACGTCATCCTGTTCTTCTACCCGCTGGACTTCACCTTCGTCTGCCCCACCGAGATCACCGCCTTCTCCGACCGCTACGAGGAGTTCGCCGAGCTCAACACCGAGATCCTCGGCTGCTCGGTGGACTCGCACTTCTCGCACCTGGCGTGGATCCAGACTGACCGCAACGCGGGTGGTCTCGGGGACATCGAGTACCCGCTCGTATCCGATCTCAAGAGGGAGATATCAAAGGCGTACGACGTTCTCAGCGAGGAGGGCGTCGCCCTCCGCGGGCTGTTCATCATCGACAAGGAGGGCATCGTCCAGCACTCCACCGTGAACAACCTGGCGTTCGGCCGCAGCGTTGACGAGACCCTCCGCGTGCTGCAGGCGCTCCAGTACGTGCAGGAGAACCCCGACGAGGTGTGCCCCGCGGGCTGGAAGCCGGGCGATGCGACCATGAAACCGGACCCCGAGGGCAGCAAGGAGTACTTTGCCACCATCTGAGGTGGCTGGGACATTGTGTGCGGGAGAGGGAGGAGGGATTCGGATGATTCGGTTCGCCTTGATTTGTTTTTCGCGCGGACTCCGCGACCCGGGGATCGGCGTCGCGTCGAGCAGAGTCCGCGATCATCGTAGCTGCAGCAAGATAGAGCGTAGATAGCGAAAGCGCCGAAAGGGTTCGGCGCTGAGGACTGAAACAAGTTTGTTCGCTAACCAAAAAGATCCGCCAAAAGTCTATTATCCGCTAAACTGAACCTCGCCGCAGAACGGACACCGCTCGCGCAGGATCTCGTCTAACCTCGCGACCGCATCCGCACCCTCGCGCCCCCCGTCGCCACCGTCGCCTTCCTCGACCCCCTCCCTCGCCTTCAACGCATCCTTCTCCCTCGCCTTCGACACGTCCTTCTCCCTCAACCTCCGTCGCATCTCCCTGAGACCGAACGTGAGCGGAACGTCGATCGCGTCCATGAGCGCCGTCGCCTCCGCCCTCCTGCGCCGACCCAGCCGCGGCACGGCGGACTCCAACAGACACGTCGCGTGGAAGCACATGCCGCAGGGAAACACGTACAGCTCGGGCAGACCGCACCGCTCGTACACCTCGTCGGGGTCGTTCCCCTCGGACGCGAACGAGTGAAACGAAAACGGTATACACGACACGGACCCGCCGCATCGGGCGCAAGGCTCGTCCCATCCGATCACCGCTTCGCGCGTCCGCAGCTCCTCGAGCGTCCTTTTGCGGGCGTCGATCTTGGCCCTGGCCTCCTTCTCGGCGGCGACGTGCGCGTCCACCCGCCGGTCCCTCGCTGCGAGGTCGTTCAACACCGCGTCGCGCCACTCGCGAGATATCGAGCGAAAGTCGGGGAACAACGGGAGGACGTCGTCCACGCCGAGCTCGCCGTCGGATTCCTCCACGAGCGAGACGATTCGGTTCACGACCCGCTTACGAACGACCGGGTCCTTGTACGAGCTCGACGCGCCGCACGCTCGGGACACCGCGTACGCCTCGGCGGCGCGGCGCGACGTTCCCAACTTTGGATCCGCCTTGGACTCCTCCTCGTCAACCTCCCCGTCCCCATCCGAGCCCTCGCCCTCGCCGCCCCCGTTCCCGAACGTCTCCTCGTACTTCCTGAGCGCATCCGCGGCTTCCACCACGTCCGCCTCGGTCACCTTCACGCCGAATCCCCTCGCCACCACCCCGGCGGCGATCTTCCGCCAGATATCTCGCCGGGTCACTCCGAACCGCGACCCGGACCGACGACGGTCAGCCAAATGGTCCAGAACCGACTTGGCCAGCGCGAGGTCGTCCGACGTGGCCGTGGCGAGCGCGAGGGCCGCGTCGTGGTCGCCGCGGTCGCAGTGGACGCGTATCGCCACCTCGACCGCCCCGACCCGTTCGCACAGGTCCGCGGCGATACACGTGTCGTACAGGGGCTCGCCCGTCTTCGAATCCCTCCCGGCGTCGCCGACGTACCCAATCAGAGCGCTTCGATCCCCGCTTCGGTACCGACGGACCAACGCGCGGAGGGTCAGGTCGTGGACGCGACGTGTTATCCGACGGCGATCTAAACCCACCGCGTGCGTCAGGTACCGCGCCGATTGAGCCGTTACTTCGTCCGTTACTTCGTCCGTTACTACTTCGTCGCGATTCACGATTGCGTCGAAAACTTCCGCCGCGACGGCGTTTGGATCGAGGTCGCCGTTTAGGTCGATGAACGCGTCCACCGCGGTCGCCGGGTCGAGGTCGAACAACGCGCGGGCGTGCGCGAGACGCGCGTCCGGTGGCATCCTCGGGTTTCGAAACACCCTGGCCGCCTCGCGCGGGTCCCGTCTGACCGACAGCCAGTGGCGCATCGCCCCGTCCCAGTCCCCCGCCGCCTCGCGGAGGTGAGCCGCGTCGTCCGCTCGACCGCGCCGCGTCAGCTCGGCGTGCGCGGCGTCAAAGTCCAGACGCGCGCCGTGCTCGTGGATGAAGTGCTGCAGGTGGCCGCGCGCGACGAACTCGTCGTCGAACTCGTCGTCGTCAAACTCCCGAGATTTCATCGCCGCGTCCTCGCACCTGGCGACGTTGAGGTCCAGGAGCCACGCGGCGAGCTGTCGGGCGGCGGGATCACCCGCGGGGGCGCCATCCGCTTCGCGCAGTTCGAGCCTCCTGCGCAGGTACGTCTCCAGCGCGTCCACCTCGTGCGCGTCCTTAAATATCTTCACGACGACGTCGGCGTCGATGAAATCTCCAGCCTTGGCGTAGCACCTCGCCGCCTTGCCCGCGTCGTTCACGGCCATCGCGCGCTCAGCCTGCGCGCAGTGCACCTCCTCCCTCTGCGCCGCCGTCGTGCAGTGGCTCAGCGCCCTGGCGAAGTCGTGCCTCGCCAGGTACGACCGCCACGCGTCCTTGTCCTCATCCTTCGCCACAACCTTCAGGACGTGCCCGCGGGTCGTGACCAGGAACGAGACGCCCACGACCTCATCCGTCGCGAGGCACGCGTTGGAGCCGGCGTCCTCAAGAGGCTCGGAAAGCCTTCCATTGGAGTTTACCGTATCCCCCGCCTTTGCTTGGGCCTGGGCCTGGGCCTGGGCCTGGACTTGGGCCTGGACATGGCGGTTGACGGCGTCCACCGGGTCCAGGTCGAGCGCGAGGTCGCCGGTGACCGCGTTGACCGCGACCAGCCTCCGCGCAAACGCGACGAGCACGTGGTGACGCGTCGGCGCCATCGACAGCGGAGCGCCGTCCGACTGAGATCCGGCCGCGTCATAACAGCCGGGCGGGAACGGCACCAGGGAATGGTTCTGCAGCACGGTGTCCGCGGCGCGCGGGTCGTGCCCGGCGACGTCCAGGTGGCCGTAGTACACCCCGCATCCGCCGACGAGCCACGCCATCCTGTCCACTTTCGCCGCGACGCCGCCGCGTCCGTGGTGCCACGCGTGCAGCTCGAACCCTGGAGCGCTCAACCGGTCGAACTCCGCCGGAACGTCCCCAAATATGTTCCCCATCGACGGCATCGACACCAGCGGGTCGATGCCGCCACCGCGGGGACCCGCGCCCCCGACGCCCTGCAGCGTCCGCGCGAGCGTGTCGCCCCCCGTGAAGCACCGAAGCGTATCCGCCGTCGCCACCAGGACGACGTACCCGCCTCCTCCTCCGACGCACGTTCGTATCCCGCGCACCGCTCGATCGACACCGCCGTCGTCGTTCCTTCGACCGAGTCGGCGGTCGTGGGAGAGGTCGATCAGCATCCTGCATCCCTTGTCCGGCCGCCGCGGTCCGTCCTCGCCGCACCCGGCGTCGATGGACATCTCGTGCACGCACCCGTCGGAGGTGCCCACGAGAACGTCCCGCGCCACCCTACCGTCGCACGCGTCCAGCCTCCATCCCAGCGCGGTGACGGTGACGACGGGGGTGGTGGTCGTCGCGGGGGGGGTGGTGGTCGTCGCGGGGG
>Ga0181573_10000587_pt1 | contig 37953 bp, 25 predicted proteins | sample 101ome_25_FD_148643 | JGI IMG/M metagenome (GOLD analysis project Ga0181573, IMG submission 148643) | Coastal salt marsh microbial communities from the Groves Creek Marsh, Skidaway Island, Georgia - 101409BT metaG (spades assembly) | ecosystem: Environmental > Aquatic > Marine > Intertidal zone...
AGGCGGGCGAATTAGTAACAGGGTCGGGTCCGGCGAATAGGGGGTCAATCATGAGTCATGACTCGTCGATTCTTAATTGAGGTTTCCCCGAGGGGAAACCAAAGCGGCGCGGGAGGAGACAGACGCCGGTCGACGCGGACGACGACGTCGTCCATCGTCTCTTTTCTTTTCTTATTTCTCGTTTACGTTCATCACAATTCGTCGGACTGTGGTCGAATGGCGCGCGCGTGGTCGATGCGGTGCGGACGCCGAGCGGCGCCGCCGTCGTCAGACCAGTCGAGGGCGTTGCCGGAGACGTCGAGGTGTTCGAGGGTGGGGATGGTGAGCACGCCGAGGTGGGCGTGGGATGTGAGCTTGTTCGAACTCAGATCGAGGTGGCGGAGACGTCGGGCGCGGGCAAGGGCGGTGGGGATGGCGCCCTCAAGCGCGTTGGCCTTGGCATCGAGACGCTCGAGGCGCGCGACGGACCAACGCTCGGGGAGCGCGCCTCTGAGGTTGTTGTGAGACACGTCGAAGACTCTGAGGTTATCCAGAGTGACCAATTGCGAAGGGATTTCACCGGTGAGACGGTTGTGGGAGACGTCAAAGTCCTCGAGGCGCATGGCGGCGCGCTCACGCTCACCCTGGTAGAGGTTTCTCGGTAATTCGCCCTCGAGCGCGTTTCGAGAGGCGTTGAAGTGCTTCAGAGGCAGCTTACGGAAGATATCCGAAGGAATCTCGCCGACAAACGAGTTTGAAGAGAAATCGAGGTGTTCAACGCTCTTTAATCGACCGAAATTCCGCGGTATGGTACCGTTGAGGTTATTATTGCCGACGGAGAACACGCGAAGTCCCGCGGGGAGCGTCGTCGTGGGAAGCTCTCCCGAAAGCTCGTTTCCGGAGACATCGAATAATATCCACGGCACACGTTGCGACAGTTGTGGCACTGGTCCGTGTAACACGTTCTTACTGACGTCGAAGAATCGTATGTTGGCCGTGTAATCAAACGTGGGTACGACGCCTCTCAGTCGATTCGTCGACGCCGAAAACACCTCCAACGCCGGAAGCACTCTGACGGCTGGAATCTCTCCGGTGAGCATATTACTCGACACGTTGAACATCCTGAGATTGGTCAGGTGCGTGAACTCGTGCGCGGGAATCTTTCCAGTCAGCGCGTTATCGCTCAGATCGAGCTTCGTCAACGCCGAGCGCTTGCGAAACAATCCCGCCGGAATATCTGAATAGAGCGCGTTCGATCGCACGAGGAGGTACCTCAATGACTTCAACTCGCCAATCATGGCGCTCAATCGTCCCTCTAATTGATTGTACGATAAGTCTAGTCCCTGCAGCATCTTCAACTCGTCGATCGCCTGCGGCATGTCTCCCTCCATCTCGTTGTCTCTCAAATCTATAAACGTGACGCCGTGGTCCTCCTCCTGGCACGTCACGCCGTACCATCGACAGTATGACGCGTCGCTCATCCATCCATTGCGCCTGTGCCATCTCGCACCGTTCGTGCGTCTATAAATATCCCTCAAAGCGACAGACTCCTGGTGCTTGATCGCGTCCACGCTCGCGCCTTCGCCGAACGCCTCCGACAGACTCAATTTCGTCGGCGTCTCTCGATCCCATCCCCACATGCCGCGCTCTCCCTTGGCCACGGCGACATCCACCACATCATCGACGACCGTGGACGGGGACGAATGCACCGATTTCACGGGTCGTTTCCGTCCAGCCGTCACCTCCTCGCTCGCCGCTCTGGACACCGCCTCTCGCACGAATCGCGTCGCCTCGCTCGCGTCTCTCTTCTCCGGATCCGACATCGCCGCCGCCCCGCTCTGACACGCCTCGTGCATCGCGAGTCTAAATTCATCCAACGCCGCCTCTCGCGTCATCGTCCCCACGCTCGCCGCCAACGCGTCTCGTCTCTCGCACGCGTCTCTCGACGCGAGCCCGGCGCTCTCGCACGCGACCCGTCTCGCCTCCACCACCCCCGCTCGAAGCGCCCCCGCGCTCTCGCGCTCGAACGTTCGCGCGTACGCATCGCACGGCGCGTCCAACGCCGCTCGAATCGCGCTCGAAACGTCTCGCGACGTCGCGCGCGCCACCGGTGCGCCCGCGGCTCGACATCGCATCGCCATCATCAGCGCCACCGTCGCGACGACGCCCGCGCGCGCGATCGTCCACCCCCGAGACGCCGCATCGCTCGAACGCGCGCGCCGCCGACGCATCGCGCGCCTCGCGACGACGACGCGCGTCGAACGCGTCGCGACGTCGCGTCCGGTCGCGCGCGCAACGAGAACGACCGGACCGGCCCTCTCATACTCTAGAAAAACGAAACCCATCACAATATCACTCCCTCGAAAACATAGGTATTTTAGACCCACACTACGCATGTCGTCCGCCCGCCCCGCCGGCACGCCATGCGCGCCCATCGCGGCGCGTCGTGCCGCCTTTACGCGACGCGCGAGCACGTCACGATGCCGTTCAACGTACGTCGCGCGCGACGCACCGCGCTCGAAAGAAAATACGCGCGTCGTGTCGAGGCGTCGCGCGCTCGCCCGCGACGCTCGCTCGCGACGCCGCGAGACGCGACGACCACCCGCACCGACCGCGGACGATCGAGACTGACCGCGAGACGCATCGACGGACGTTCCGCGCGCAGCGTAACATTGAAATCGGCCGCGTCGCCCTGTGCAACCTCAAGGCGGACAAGCGCTACGGCAAGCTTTTGGTGATCGTCGATGTCGTCGACATGAACAGAGTGCGTGCGCGCGACGGCGGGATCGATCGATGCGTGCATTCGCGTGACCCTAAAACGCGAGACCCTAGGAGGCGAGCGCGCGGCGGAGACGCGAAGACGCGGGAGGATGAGAGACTGACGGTGAGAATGGATGATTTTTTTGTGTGCACTCGTAGGTGCTCGTCGCCGCGCCGGGTGTCAAGCCGGATGTGATCAGCCTTCGTCGCTTGGCGATCACGGACTTGAAGGTTGAGTGCGAGCGCGCGTGCGACGCCGCGGCGCTCGACGCCGCCTGGAAGAGCGCGGACGTCGAGGGCAAGTGGGCGGCGAGCGCGTGGGGCAAGAAGGTGTCGCGCCAAAACGCGCGCGCTGGGCTCACGGACTTCGAACGCTTCAAGATTGCGCTCGCGCGCACGAAGCGTAGTGGCCTCATCAAGAAGGCGCTCGCGGCGTAAGGGGACGACGGACGACGTTTGTTTGCCCCGTAGTCGGCGATGTAGCTCATTAGAACGAATCCGTCTGACGGCGATTGTTATTGATACATGTAGTCGTTCGAAGGCTCACGACGTTTTCCTAGTAGTCTAGAATCGTCTCGCATCGCCTCTCCCGCGTCCACCGCGACCGCCGCGACCGCCGGGCGCGGGACTCCTCGCCGCGCGCGCGCCCTCCCGAAGCGCGTCGTCGCACGCGAGACAGGCGAGCCGCCGCTCGCTCGCGAAATATTCCAAGTCTAAACACTTTGACCCGCACGCCGCGCACTCGGCGTCGTCGCTCACTCGCGCGCGTCGCACGTCTCGAGGTAAACGCACGAGCACCGAACATTTCGAACAGTGTAATTTTGGCGGAGACGGCGCCGTCGGGTCGAGCATGAGGACGCCGTCGGCGCACGCGGGACACGGCGACGCGGCGACGTCGTCCGCGACTGGATGCTCGCGGGGATGCGGTGATCCGGTGAGCGCGGTCTTGATTTTCGGTGCGCCGTCGTACGGTGGGTGATTGAAACAAAACGGACAGAGAGGAAAGTGTCGTCCGGTGCCCTTGGGGGAGAAGATTAAGAGTTCGAAACCGCACAGCGGGCACGTCGCTCCGTTGTGTCTCTTGAAGACGCCGCCGACGGGAAGCTCGTAGACGACCTCTTCGGTGGGGCAGTGTAAACGTTGGATCCGACCGCTCGCACCGACGAGTCTCAGGTACCGCGAACACCGTCCACACTTGGAATACGGCGTTGATTCCGTCGAGGCGTGAGAAAACGACGCCTCGAACAACGCGTCCATGGCGCCGACGTTGGCGGCGAAGTGATTAAACTTGTCAAACATCTGCGCGATCACGTGCTCGACGACGCCCTCGTACGGAGCCAGGCCCTTGGCGATGAGATCGAGCTGATGTTCGACGTGTCGACGAACGGTCGGGAGCACGAGCTCGTCGTCGATGGCGCGATACCCTTGCGCCAGGGCGACGCCGAGCGCCGTCGGGACGACGCGACGTCCTTTTTCAATGTCGACGTATTTACGAACCTGTATGTTGTTGATGTGCGTCGGAATGGACGCGTCGGTGCCGATGCCGTTCTTTTCCATCAGATCGATCAATTCACTCTCCGTCAAGTATCCTGGAGGCGACGTCGTCTCCCGACGGAGTCGCGCGCTCGACATTGGCACCCGCGCGCCGGCGACGACGACAGAGGGAAGCGGACGCTCCTCAATCATTCTGTGCGGCTCGATCTCCGTCCATCCGTGATCGATCACCGTCGTTCCTCGCAACGTAAACTCCTCTCCACCCGCGGTTAACGTCGCCGTCTGCGTCTCGTACGCACAATCTGGCGATACGCTCGCGATGAAACGTCTGGCGATGAAGGCGTACAGGCGCCACGCCTCGCCGCCGCCGATGCGCTCCTCTGTCGACGCCTGCATCGGCGTGATGGGCGGGTGATCGCCCGCGTCGACGCCGCGTCTCGGTGTCGTCATGTGTCCGTCGTCCATGAGCGCGGTGACGTACGCACCCCACACTGGATGCGCGCGTTGCGTCGCCAACGTCTCGCGCAACGCGAAACCCGGCGGATACGCCGTGCTCTCCGTGCGAGGATACGAAATGTGCCCAGCCATGTATAAGCGCTCAGCCACCTGCATCGCGCGATGCGCGCCCATGCCGAGGCCGGCGGACGCGGCTTTGAGCATCTCGACCGTGTTCAAACCGCACGGTCGCGCGCGCGTCGCGGGTTCGACGCGCACGTCGGCGACGCGAAATTCTCGCGCGTCGTCGACGAGACGCAAAAACGCGCGCGCCGTCTCCTCGTCGAACAGTCGCGATCTCGCCCACGTCGGCGTGATGACGCGGTCGAGTGATTCATCGTCTCGACTCGCGGACGTCTCGTTCGATTCAAACGACGCGTCGAGCGTCCAATACGGCTCGGGGACGTGCCGAAGAATCTCCAAGTGTCTTCGCACGCAAAATCCCAACGTCGGCGTCTGACACGGTCCGTACGACACCACGCGCGCGTCCAAGCGATCGTACTTGTTTAAAAAATACTGCGTCTGGAACCTCGTAAACGCGACGCCCATCTTCAAATCTAACTCTTGCCTCGCGTCCACTGCGAGCGCCTCGTTTCTATTCGGCTCTCCCAGCGTCGTCATCGCGCGCTCGACGCTCTCCTTGGTCACCGCGCTAAATTTGGCGCGTAAAATCCGTCTCTCACCGTCGCGCGTCCGCGGTTTCATCGACGACGCGCACGCCTCGATGACTTCAAAGCATATGTTCTCCCCCTCTCGATCGCAATCGAGCCACAAGATGAGATAATCCGCCCCTCTCGCCTCGCGTTCCAAGTGTCTCGCCACGCCGCCGTCGGCGCGCTTCACCGTCGGCGCGGCGAATAATTCCCCCGGTTCACACGTCTCCCAATTCCGATACCGCTCCGGAAAATCCACGCTCGCGACGTGTCCCATCACCGACGTCACCGTCCATCGCGCGTCTCGACGTCCCGCGAACGGTCGTCCCTCGAAATCGTGCGCGTCGGTGGCGCCGCCGCGTCTCGTCGTCGGCGTCCCCCCCGTCGCACCGCTCGCCAAGTGCGTCGCGATCGCCGCCGCCAGCGACGGTTTCTCCGCGACGCACAACACTTTCACCGACATCCTTCTCGCCTCGTCGCGCGTCCCGTGCCGTCGACGCGCGCGCGCGCGAGCGTCCGAGTCGACGCGCCCAACGACCCGAAACGCCGGGACGAATCGATCGACGCGAATCAGTGATGCGCGCGCGCGACGACGACGACGACGACGAGTCACGCGAGACGTCGCGCGCGACGCGCGAACGCGCCACCGCGCGTCCACGAGCGCGCGCGACCGACGTCTCGCGTCGTCTCGTCGTCGTCGCGCGCGCGTCGCGGGGCGGTCGAGCCCTCTCGAATCGACGGGTCACGACTCACCATCAGTACCTCGTATGCGCAAACAGACAGATGGGATCCGCGCCGTCTCGACACGTGTCAAGACGTCAACCAGCGGTCGATCGGTGGACACCGCCGCGCGTCGCTCGCGTACCGGTGCGACGCGACGCGACGGACGGAGACGATGGAGGTGACGCTGGATGTGACGAAAGTGGACGCGGTGTTTTTTCTATACTGCGCCACGCTCGTGTTTTCGATGCAAATCGGGTTCACGCTCTTGGAGGTTGGGTCGGTGAGCATTAAAAACACGAAGAACGTGCTCATCAAGAATGTGATCGATCTGTGCGTGTCGGGACTGGTGTTTTATTGCGTCGGGTTCGCGCTCATGCACGGCCCGGAGGGTGGATTCGCGGGAAGGAGTGGGTTCGCGCTCGTCGGGGGTCGTCTCTCGACCACCGACGTGGCGGAGGCGGCGCGGTGGCACGCCGAGGCTGTTTTTTCGATGGCGTTCGCGTCTACGGCGACGACGATCGTGTCCGGTGCTGTGGCGGAGAGGTTTTCGTTTCAATCGTACGCGTTGTTGTCGGTGCTGATTTCGGGATTGGTTTTTCCGATCGCCGCGCACTGGGTGTGGAGCTCGGAGGGGTGGTTATCTCCGTCGTCGAGCGATCCCTTTTTGGGCGTCGGTGTCATCGATTTCGCCGGCTCGGGCGTCGTGCACGCGCTCGGGGGATGGTGCGCACTGTTATCCGTCGTCGTCGTGGGACCGCGCAGAGGTCGTTTCACGTCGGGTCGGAAGCCGAACGAGCTGCCGGCGCAGAGTCCCGTGTTTCAAGTCGCCGGGGGATTGTTCCTATGGTACGGTTGGTTCGGGTTCAATTGTGGAAGCGTGAGGACTCTGGCGCTCTCGAACCTATTTTCAGTGACGCGCGTCGCGGTGTGCACCATCTTGACGGCTTGCGCGGGAGGTCTTACGGTCAGCCTTATTGACATGTATAGGGACTCGAGCGTCATACGTCCCGTGCGCATGATCAACGGCGTTCTCTCCGCACTCGTCGCGTGTTCCGCGGGCTCGGCGTACATTCACGCCGGGCTTTCGATCGTCATTGGCGTCGTCGCTGGCTTCTTCTACGTCATCACTTCGCACGCGATGATTCGGATGAAGTTGGACGACGTCGTTGACGCCGTCGCGATTCACCTTGGCGGAGGATTGTGGGGCATCCTCGCCGCCGCGCTGATGAGCAAGCGCGAGTATCTCATGGATACGTTTGGTGATACTTATAAGGGGTGCGGCGCTTTCTCCGGGTGCGCGCGCGGCGGGCACGTCATCGGGGCGGCGTTTATTTACATCGTAGCGCTTTTATCGTGGACCACCGCCATCATACTCCCGGCGCTGCTCCTTCTGAAGAGATTAAAGCGTCTTAGAGTTTCTATTGAACGCGAAATTCACGGTCTTGACGTATCTCAGCACGGAGGGGCGGCGTATTCAGAGTTTCAGACGACAATATTTAAATATAAGGATGCGAGTGGAACCGAGAAATCGTTGGAGATGCGTGTTCGCGCCGGAGACGCCGCGCGTTTCGCCATGATTTTATCAGACATCGTATCGACGACCGACGTTGGCTCTGAACAAAATAATCCCAAAGATCTAATCAGCCACTCTTCGGCACTCACACACATGGAAACAGTCGCAGAGTGATACGCGCAGAATTGCGCTTTCTAACGCGACCGTTTCTGCGCGCACGAGGCACTGAAAGTGTACTAGTAGTACTCGTACAGTAGACATTACAACGTGTAACACCGTCATATAACATAGAACATCATTGTTCGTTGGGTGGCGAAAGAAGGAAAGAAAAGGAAGGATTCTCTAAGAAAACTGGCGGCAGTCCGAGTTGGCCCGTGAGATGAATCTTGATGGTTTGCACATCCATGCTTTCTTCAATGCTGAACTGAACACTGCTATCGTCATCGAGTAAGAAGGAGTTACTCAAATGTGAATCCGTATCCTCGTTCATGCGATTGCGCATCTCCTTCAGCACGTCGGCGTTGACAGACTCTGTCCCGTATTTATCATCCCAGTACATCGTGCTAATCCTGTAGAGTTGCTGAATGCTCAGTTGGGGGCAGAGTTCGAGAGTGATTTCGTTGAGAGTTTTCTGCGGCTTTTGATGAATGACGAGGAGATTTACAGCCTGCCGTATGAATCGTAGTTCATCCAAGGACTCATCTCCGACAGCTTCGTTTTGAGGCTGGCGAGCCCAGCCATCCAGAAGAGAAATACCCATTTTAATGTACTCACCATTCGAAAACGAACAACACTCTCGTCTGAGCAGGAGAGCGTTGAACATCTGAACGTTGATAAAGCAGAAAATTTGCACAAAGAAGCGCTTGTTCAGTTCACACGGGACGTTGTTCAAGGCCATGGCCTTGACAACCTTGTCAAGAGTGTCTAAAATTCTCATCCATCCGTCGCCGAGCTCCGGCCGAACGATAGACGTACTGCGTGTAAGTTTAGCCGCGGCATCCATGCGAGATCGTGGCGCTTGAATGCACGTGGCGAACTGGGGTGCTACATCTTTCTTCACGCGATCTCTCAGGATTCCGTAGACTTTCTCGACGAAAGCCGCTAGTTGCTGTTTGAACAAGAAAGCCGGATATTTGGCATCAATCTTACCGATACCGTGTACGCTTGGAGACGCGGACGTTGGAGTCGAAATTCTTGAGAAGCGTGAATTGATGCGTTCAAACAAGCCGCCACTTTTTCTTCTGTTCTCCTTGCTACCCGATGCGTTAGTCTTCAACGTACGATGGAGCAACTGAAGAAGGGTGAATGCGTTGCTCAGCCAATAAGTGAGCGCCTCGTAGTCTTCAGACGTTTGCTCCATGTTGATCGACATGACATCAATGAGCTTCTCAAATAAACTGGTTCTGTCTAGCTCGAACGTGCCCCACTTGAGCAAACATCTGAAAATTATGCACGCGAGCACAGGTGTGCCGTTTTCGGTAAACCCAGCGTCTTGGGCGTCGTTTTCTATGAAGCTAAGCAGAACGGAATACTCCACGTGAGAACGCATCTGCTCGAGCTTGGCTTTACGCGCGTCAAGCTCAGCTTGTTCCCGCTCGAGTACGGCCTCGACGTCGTCGCTATTCGGTGTACCTGGTGTAGCGGGAGAGTCATAGCCACTCATCGGTGATACTGGGCTCAGAATAGACGCGAATCGACCATCATTACGCTGTTGCAGAGGCGAACACTGCGACTGCAAATCCTCATTCTCTTTTTCCATTTCAGTCATCTCTTCACGAAGCTGCGCCACTTTGTCTTCGAGCTCTGTTCGTTCTTGGGCGAGAGCGTCCACTTCTTTCCTGAGTTTCGAGTTGAGTTCCACCTTTTCACTGATTCGTACATTCAGTTCTTCAAGCACATTCGTGCTCACAGATGCGTTCGTCTCGCGCTTAGTCGGTATTTTCTTCAGCGGAGATTGCAATGAATGTGCTTGAATACTTTCTAGTTTGGCGTTCAGCTCGGCAAACTGCTCCTCTCTAGACGATTTCCACTCGCGCAACTGGACATTTTCTGCGGCCAACGCGGCGATTTCTTGATCCGTTGCATTCTTCAACTCGATGAGCTGGGCCTCCGCATCCTCAGCCGCACGAATTTTCACAGCGGCTAATTCGTTTTCGAGTTCGGCGACGCGAGCTCGGAGCTCGTTTTCCATGCTCTCAAACTTGACGAGGTCGTCTTGGCGCGCACGTTGCTCCATCGCGGTGCGAGCGCGCTCAGAGTCTAACTTCTGTTCGAGCGCAGATTTTGCCTCGAGCAGAGCACCCGTTTCTCGCGCTTTGGCCTTGACTGCCTCGAACTCTTCGCGGGCAGCCTTTCCTCGCCATTTAGACTGAATAAGAGTGGCGGCAGTATTCATGTTATCTTCTGTCTCGCGCGTCTCCTGGAGTCTTTTACGTAATTGTACGCCTCTCACGATGGCTTGAAGCTTTCTCGTCGCATCTTGAGTGCGTTGATACTGCACTCGCGCCCGGATAGCCCTGAAAGCAGTCTGGATGCGCACTGCGGCTATCTCTTCTCTCATGCTCCTCACTCTCTTACGAGCAAGCATACCGCGCGTCGCAGCAGCAACCTTGATGGACGCATCACGCATTTCGCAAAAGTGCTTGCGTTTCATGAAAGTGCGAGCTCTACTTTGTATGTGCGTCGCAGCGGCGTTGAGCTTATTCAAGCGCATAACATCGAGGACGGCCATTTGTCCCGATCTCAAAAACACCTGCGTCTTACCTATTTGCCATCCCTCTACCTCTGCGGCACTCAGAATGCCTTCCAGAGCCTCCCGCTCTCGACCTTCAAAGTACAACGCAGCCGCTCGTGGTGCAAGAAGACCAAATCTCGCGAGGAAGACTTCAATGTTCTTTCGAGAGGGGTAACCTGCACAACTGATCCGGATTGCCTCCAGAACACCACCGCATCGAAGTTGCTGCAGCACATTCGCACTTTCAAACGAAGACGGTTTTGATTCCGCGTTCGGCTTGATGCATCTGATAAAATGAGGCTCAGTCGCGTTGAGTTTCAACATGAGCTCTCCGAGTTGCTTCTTGAAACGAGTGCTGACAGATTTAAACTTTGTGGACGATTTCGCTCTGTTGGACCCATCAGTTTCATCGCCAGATGAAGCGAACATGCTCTTTAATTCTTCGTGCGAGCCATGCGCTAGAATGTCTTCGTGCTCCTGAATAAAGAAGTCCTTATTCTTGTCAAGAAAGTTTTCACTCTCGTACGTAACGTCTCCGGCGTAATGCGACAGAGTGAACGCCGTCTGTGACAGTTTTGGCTTGCTGAACCGACCCTCATCCTTCAGGCCGGAGTACAACTTGTGCGCGAACTGTTCGTCCGTCGTAGAACCGAGCATGCACGATTCGTCCAGCAGCGATATGATTCCATTACTACGTCGCTCGATCACGTCGAGTATATCTTGATTGTCGACAAAGTCGATGTAAGACCAATCGATCCCTTCCTTTTCATATTCTTCTTGCTCCATCTTGAAGACGTGCTGGTTGAAATGTTGTTGAAGCTTTTCGTTGGCAAAGTTGATGCAAAACTGCTCGAACGAGTTGACAGCAAAACTCTCGAACCCATATATGTCAAGTACGCCAATACATGACTTGAAACTCTCACCTTGTCCAATGCTCGCGTTCACGCGATCGACGAGTAAATCGAACAACTTCGAATACAGGCTCTTCGCGAGCGCATCACGTGAGTGTGAAGCGGCGGCGGCGGACAGGGGTTTGTGAATCACTTCGTCAGCCAGCACTATCCGACGAGAACGGAGCGACTGTTCAAGATTTCCAGCATCCACCTTCAAAACCGCGGCGCAATCAAGAAGATGATTTTTAGCATTCTCGCCGTCGAGAACGCACCCATCGTCGTCAGAGTCGACCGCATCGATGAATGTGATGTTACCCAGGTGGAGAATACCCGCGACAACGCTCAGAATGTTCCGCCGTTCCGTGGCGTCGATGCCGATGACGTCCATCGCTTGAACGGTGCGCTCGTACTCCTTCGCGTTGTCGACGCCATTCAACTCAAAGCATGAACTTTGATTGAGATAGTTGTAATGTTTCGCATCCTTTAAACGCCATTCGCCCCGAGACTCTTCGTCCACCCCCGCGCAAAGCTGATAAAAGATGTGAAAGTTTCGTTCGCCCTCTGTCAACTTGACGACGCGACTGCGCTCGAGAAGATACGTACGGATCGCCGCCCCACTAATCTGATGCGCGGCGTTGAACTGCATCTCGACATACTTACCGAAACGACTACTGTTGTCATTTCGCACAGTTTTCGCGTTCCCAAACGCCTCCAAGAGCGGATTACTTTCCAAGATTTTGTCCTGCGTCTCCTCGCCCGCCTCTCTCGCGCTCTTCGCCCCGCCATCACTCGCCGACGCGCGCGCGATATACCGCATCAATAGTTTCGCCGTCTCCGTCTTCCCCGCCCCCGACTCCCCGCTCACCAAAATGCTCTGCGACGTCCCTTCCTTTTTCATCGCCTCGTACGCCGAGTCCGCCGTCGCGTACACGTGCGGGCTCAAATCCCCGAACCTCGATCCTCGATACATTCCCATCACTCTCTCGTCGTACAGATGCCCGACGTCCTTGAACGGATTCACCGCGATCAGAATCGATCCCGTGTACGTGTATATATCGTCCATCGCGTATCGTCGTCGCAGGTTATCCAACACGCCCGGCTCGTGCAGGTGGTTCAGCTTCACCATGTCCTCCTGCATCGCCGCGTCTCTCAACAGCGCCGCAGACGCCTTGGCACGCGACGTTCGACCGAGAGCATCCTCGACATCGATCGTATCCGCGTCTGCGTCCACTCGTTTCACCACACCGCGCGCATACGACGCGCTGACGTCCTCGCGCGTCGCATCTTCCTCGGTCACGCGCTCGAGCGGCACCCACACCTCCGCGCCGACCGCCACGGCGTGCGTCACCGCCGCCTCGATGCCGGACGACGACATCGTCGTCGACGACGCGATCTTTCACGAAGCGCGGCGCCGGGCGCGCGCGACGCGATGTGACGCGCGCGGCGTCGCGAGTTTGCGCGAACGAGGGTCGGTCGTCAACGACATTTTCAAAAAAAATCAACGAAAAGACGGGCGCTAGGACGTTCGTCGACACTCCGTGACGCCGGTGAGGGGCGCGCGCGCGATGGCGACGCACGTCGGCGCGCACAGAAATCTCACGAGCGCGTACTTCCGGGCGAGAGATGCGCACCGCGCACAGCGTCGAGAGGGTGAGGATGTCGTCGGTTTGCGAAGATTCGGGGCGGACGCGCGCGCGGGAACGTCGAGGTTATTGGACGCGGCGTTGGGAGAGAGGAGCGATGAGACGACGGTGATCGATGTGCCGACGCGCGGTGGGGTCGTGCCGAGGTGGGTGGAGCGGTGCGACGAGGCGGGGAGGGACGTGGCGAGGATTAGGGAAAATTTACTGGCGCTGCGAGAGGCGCACGCCAAGGCGTTGTTGCCGAATTTTGAAGACGTCGGAGGAGAGGAGATCGTGGCCGAGGCGTTGACGAGAGAGGTGACGAAATTGTTTAAGCGGTGTGATCTCACGATTCGGTCGGTGGGGGCGACGGGGGAGCAGGGAGAGGAGAAGGTGCGCGTGAACGCGCAGCGAAAGCTCGTGATGGAGCTGAATAAACTGTCGCAAGATTTTAGAAAACAACAAAAGGATTATCTCGCGAAACTGAAGCAGCAGCAAGATCGAGGTCCGGGCGCCGCGGGTTTGGACTCGTACGCGCAGTTTAGCGGAGGCGCAAGCGCCGGGACGGCGAACGGTGGCGGCGGAGAGTTGATGCGCATGGAAATGTTGAACCGCGCGGAGACGGTGAGCATCGAGCGCGATCGCGAGGTGTTGAAAATCCTAGAGTCGGTCCAGGATTTGGGAGCCGTGATGAAGGATTTATCCGCCCTCATCATCGATCAAGGCACCGTGTTGGATCGCATCGATTACAACTGTCAATCCGTCGCCGTCGCCGTGGAGGAGGGTCGCAAAGAGTTGGTCCAAGCGGAAAAGTCACAGAAACAAAGCGTCGCCATAATGTGCATATACATTCTTCTCGCCATGGTCATATTCATGGTTTTCATAGTCATCGGTATGAAGGCGTGAGGTTTTCGGCGCACGCCGCACGTTGTCGCGACAAAGCTTAGAAAATAGACAGGTGGTTACTTTAGCGCTTTGTACCCGCCGAGACGAGAGTCTAATGACACTGTAGAAAAAATTAATTACAAATAGTACACTACGTCCTACTCTACCACGACCATGCTCACGCTGATCACGACGCCGATGACGACGCCGGTGACCGCCCCCGCCACGACTTGTACGGGCGTGTGTCCGATGTGCTCGCGAAGCGGTCGTTCCTGCAACCGTCGCACGAACGCGTCGAACCCTTCGTCGAACAAAGTCTCCGTGAGCGAGTCTCCGCCTTGTCCCTCATCATCGCTCGCTCGTTCGACGTCCACGTTCGCGCTCACCGGCGCCGCGCCCGTCGCCGCCGCGTTCGTCCCGTACACGCCCGCCACGAGCGTGTTGATCGCCGTCGCGTGAAATCCAGCCTGCCTTCGCACCCCCATCGCGTCGTACATCACCACGCATGCGATCACCACCGCGCACGCGAACGACCCAGAATCTAATCCCCACTGCACCCCCACGCCCGTGGCGAGCGCGCACACGAAGGCGCTGTGCGAGCTCGGAAATCCACCGCTCGCGAACGCCAGCGACGGTTTCCACGGCCCTCCCGCCCCTCGCGCCGTGAGCGGTTTCAACCCCTGCGCGACGACGAGGGCGACGACGGCGGCGACGAGACCGGCGTTTTCATAGATCGCGACCGACATCTCGACGCGCGCCGAGCGGTGCCGCCGCGCCGTGGAGCGCGATCGAAGGCGTGTCGCTCTCTCGGCTTTGGGGACATGGAGGGACTCATCAACGAGTCACGAACCTTGAATGCATACACGCCCACTTTGAAATTTCAAACACAATCGCACAGACGCGCGCGCCAGACGACGACGCGATGGCGACGCTCCACGACGCCGTGCTCAGCGGGTACGACGAGATCGTGTCCGCCGAGGACACGCCCTCGGCGCGCGCGAGAGCGAAGAAGACGCGCCTGGATGCCTTTGCGCGCGCGTACGCGCGACGGATGGAGCTGGACGCCAGCGACGACGACGACGACGACGTGGACGACGACGACGATGTGCGCGGCGTTTCGGTCGACGGACGACGCGAAAACGGTCGCGATGTATCTTTCGCGCGCGCGCGCGTCGGTGTGGACGGGAGCGACGACGACGATGCGCGCGATTGGCGCGCGATGCGCGCGGGCGTGGTGTCGCCGCGACTGGATCGCTCGACGCGCCGACGACGCGGCGAAGAGAATGGTGACGCGTCGAGAGGACGATCGGGGGCGTCGAGGTCGTTGATGCATGCGTATGGGAAGTCGACGTCGACGTACGAGACGTTTGAGGAGGCGGTGCGAGCGGTGGAGGCGAACGGAGAGGAGGCGGCGACGGCGACGGCGTTCGCGAGTCGCCGCGCGAGCGCGCGGGCGGCAGCGCTGGAGGACAGCGCGAGGAAGACGGTGGAGGCGGTGGAAACCAAGGTGATGGCGTACGAGCGCGAAGCGGATGATTTCTTAGCTACGCGGTTGCATCGCGCGTTCGAGGATGCAGGACTCGGGGAAGAGGCGGAGGAGGCGTTTAGAGCGCGGGCGAGAGACGCGCTGACGAAGCAATCGAGAGCGTTTGAAGAGGTGATCGAGGCGGCGGATCGCGCGTTGGTTAGCAGAATAGAGGCCGTGTCGAACGCTCGGGAGATGATGTGCGCGACGTTCGGTGAAGAGTTCGTGGAAGAGCACGGACACGCGAACGAAGTCGGACGCGACATGACGCTCAGCGTCGGCGCCGGCAATAATTTCGCGACGCCCTTTGTTCGATTCTTCGGGAAAACCGTGCGCACTGTCGTGAAGACGGTGCGATTTACCGTTACCGCGCCGATCGTCATCACGACGGGGGTCACCTGCCGCGTGTTTCGCACGAAGCGACGGGAAGTGGAACGCACCGTCGAGGACTACCGTAACTTTAGAGTCACGTCTCCGCAAAAACCGCCGAGATACGACGGCGCGGCGCCCTTCTCCCCGACCAAATCTGACATCTCCTCGCTCCATTCGTCGAGACGTTGGCCGCTCGGCGCGGCCGCGCAGCGCGCGCACGGGGCGACCAAACGGTACAGCGTCGCAGGATCCGTGCGTTCCGCCATCACGCGCCACACCATTTACTCAAACGTCGAGTACGCGTCGGACGCCGAAGAGGACGAGTTCGATACGCCGAGCGCCGACGGCGACAAGCAGTTTTTGCGCGCGCTTCTTCGAATCGTGCAGATGGGATGTTTCACGGCCGTCGTCTCGCTCAGCGCCGGTCCGGGCGAGCGCGCGAAGAGAACGCGCGACATCGCGCTCAAGGCGTGGAACAACGTTCGAGTGCACGTGGAGAAGGGTTGGATTGCCGTTGTCGCGCGTTGGGCGACCGTGAGTCCCAAATTATCTGCCGCGCGCAAGCAGCCGAAACGCCGCGCGCCGACAAAGGTCACCAATCGTAAGGTCCCCATCCAAGTTCCGGCCTACGTGGCGCCCGAGACTGCGCCCGCTCCCGCGGCGGCGGCGGACGACGTCGACGAGCGTCCGCGAGAGACGAGCGTCGCGCGCGCGAGCGTCGCGGGCGACGTCGAATCCATGCGCGCGTTCGGACGTGGATAGGATGCTTTTAAGTAAGAGGGAGGAAACATGTAACACATTTTACTGCTGAATAATATTCATAACATTGCATGCGCCGTGTGGTTCTACAACAGCTTGTATACAACAGGGCTCTCTTGAGTGTAGGTGGTGTATAATAGAATACATCCCCGAGACGGTTCTCGAGGCGTGAATATGTGATGTGCGGAACGGCGCATAGGCCGCTGGAAATTCGGACGAGCGTTTTGTCATCCTATCGCGAACGTTTCGCGTTCGCACGCGTCTTTTTACCGCGTTTCTTGTTCTCACTGAAGCCTCCGTACGCCTCCGACGCGACATCCTTGTCGGGCGCGATGCCGATGGTGTCCACCCACGCGTACGGATCATCCTCCGACGATTCCGGTTTGTTATTGATGCGACTCGTCGGAGCGATGATGCCACCCATCGCGCCGAGCGTGTGGCTGACGTTTGCCGTGCCGAGACTGACGTCCATGTCGTACACGGTGCGATGAATCGCCACCTCGCCGTCGGCGTCGCGCGTTCGCAACTGCACGACGGGACGCGCCCCGGTGAGTACTTCATCTACGCTCTCGGCGACGTTGTGCGCGACCCACATGTTTCGCTCGTGCATCTCGATCAAAATCGGAAACGTCGGCGGGCCTTGACGCTCGAGAATGGACTTTTGGCATCCTCTGGCGCGCGCCTCGTCGTCGCCGAGCGTCACCGTCTGCACGCCGCCGACCAAGTCTGTCAACGTCGGATTCTTGATTAAGTTTTCCAACAATTGCCCGTGCGCGGTGCCGATGAGCTGCACGCCGCGTTCGGCGATCGTTCTGCACGCCAACGCTTCGGCCTCGGTCCCGATTTCATCGACGATGATCACCTCCGGCATGTGATTTTCGACGGCTTCGATCATGACGCGATGTTGCATGGACGGATCCGGCACTTGCATGCGACGCGCCCCTCCGATGGCGGGATGCGGCACATCGCCGTCACCGCCGATCTCATTGCTCGTGTCGATGATAACGACGCGCTTCTTGAGCTCATCGCTCAGCACGCGCGCCATTTCGCGAATCACGGTCGTCTTCCCGACGCCCGGTCGACCGAGGAACAAGACGCTCTCGCCGCTCGGTAAAATGTCGCGAATCATATCGATGTGACCAGTCACGGCTCTTCCGACGCGACACGTCATGCCGACGATGCGTCCACGCCTGTTTCGAATGCACGAAATCCGATGCAACGTCCCCTCGATCCCCGCGCGGTTATCCCCACCGAAATCCCCCACGGCGTCCGCCGCCTCGACGAGCTCCTCCTCCGTCACCGGCGCCTCGCGCAAAAACACCGATCCGATATCACCCACAAACCTCGCCTCGGGCGCGCGTCCGAGATCCAACACGATCTCCAACAAATGTTTCCTCTGCGGATGATCTCTCACCATCCCTCGCACGTCTTCCGGCAACACACCGAGCATGCGCGTCAAGTCGTCCCGCACGCGCACGACGTCCTCGTCTTCGAAACGCGCGTTCGGCGCCAGCGTCGGCGTCGCGTCTCGACGCGTCCATTCCATCGATTCTGCGCGCGTCGTCGTCGGCATCATCACCACCATCGTCAGTCACGCATCGATCGCACCATCCACGATTCACGCGCGCGCGCCTTCTCTCTCTCCGCCCTCTCTCTCTCTCCTCCGTTTGAAATATTCCCACCGCACGCCGAGAGAATCTCCCTCTCGGTCGTCGAGTGCCGTTCGAAACTCGCGCGAGCCCACGCGCGTCGTCGTCGTCGTCGTCGTCGTCGGTCGATCGATCGACGCGTCGACGCGTCGACGCGTCGCGCGCGTCATCGAATATTTTTTCGTACCTCCGCCATCGCCGGCGCGCGTCGTCGTCGTCGTCGCCGTCGTCATCGGCGTCGTCATCGCGACATCATTCAAACGTCTCGCCGTGGCGACGCCAACGGCCGCGCGGGGGTGATGTCGATGCCGATGCGGACGCGCGTGACGATGGTGGTGAGACCCCGTCGCCGCACCACCGCCGCGATACCGCGTCGTCGTCATCGTCATCGTCATCGTCGTCGTCGTCGCGACACCCACGCTCGCGCTCGCGCACTCGCACGCGCGCGCGCGACTCGCGCTCGACGCATCGTCGCCGCACCGATCGATTCGACGTCGCCCCGCGCGGGGGGCTCGCGACGGGTCAGGACCGGTCGACGCGTCCCGGTGCACCGGCCGTGGTACTCTCTAGATATTTAGTACCGTCGAGCTCTGTTTCCCGGTTTTTTTGTCACCGCGCTCTTCTGGACCGTCACACCGCGTAGTACCGCGTCCTTTATGTATATATCGACGACGGGTCACGACTCGTCACGCGTAGACAGTACCGTCGACGCGTCGTTCGTGTCCTCGTACTGCGCGCGTTCACGACTCATCAACCTAGCGTCCAGGCGTTGTGTTCCATGCCGCGCCGGTCACGACCCGTGGACGCGTCCCTCAAGCGCACATCCCTCGCCTCGCCGTCGGTCGGTCGGTCGCGCCGCAGAGCGCGGCCGGTCGTGATGGTGACTGGGGCGATCGCGCGCGCGGGCGCATCGCGCTCGACGACGAGTGCGAGCGCGAGTGTGACGAGAGGACGCGGGGTGCGAACGACGACGAGGTACGCGCGCGATGACGGCGTGACGGCGCGGGACGATGACGACGACGACGATGACGCGCGCGCGCGCGCGCACCGGGGGAGGGATCGGCGGTAGGGCGGGGTCTTTCGCGGTGAGCGGCGAGCGGTGACGCGACGTGCGCGATGGAGGCGTGGATGGGACGGACGCGAAGGGGAGGACGGTGATCGTCGCGCGGCGAGCGTTCGCGCGTTCGCGCGTTCGGGCGGTCGGACGACGCGTCGACGGTGCGAGGTGGATGGAGGATGTGGAGAGAGACGCGGCGAGCGACGACTAACCCGAAGACGACGGCCGTCGCGGCGACGCGGCGGATTGGTTTTCGTGACGCGTGTGTAGGGCGAAAGCGGTGCCGAAGACGAAAAGTGCGGATGTGAGCGCGACGGGGGCGAGCCTGAGGGATTGGACGCCGTCGACGTGGCGCCAGAGAAAGGCGTTGCAGCAGCCGACGTACGAGAACGAGGCGGAGCTGGCGGAGGCGCTGGCGACGATCCAAAACAGGCCGCCGTTGGTTTTCGCGGGGGAATCGAGAGATTTGCAAGAAAAACTCGCGAATGCGGCTGCCGGTAATGCGTTCGTGTTGTTCGGTGGTGATTGCGCGGAGAGCTTCAAGGAGTTCAAGGCGGATAACGTGCGGGACACGTATCGCGTCTTGTTGCAAATGTCCGTCGTGTTGATGTACGGCTCGGGCGTGCCCGTGGTGAAGCTCGGTCGCATGGCTGGTCAATTCGCCAAGCCGCGCTCTGATGATTTCGAAACGATCGATGGCGTGTCTTTGCCGTCGTACCGTGGCGATAACATCAACAGCTGTGAGTTTACGCCAGAGGCTCGACGACCCGACCCGGCGAGACTCATCAAAGGGTACGATCAGTCGTGCGCGACGCTCAACCTGTTGCGAGCCTTCAGCAACGGTGGGTACGCCGCCATGACGCGCGTGAGCGATTGGAACTTGGATTTCATGGCCAACACGTCCGAAGGTCACCAGTACGAAGACCTCGCGCAGCGCGTCGACGCCGCCATTGACTTTATGGCGGCGTGCGGCATCGACGAAAACCACCCGTCGATGCAAGAGACGTCCTTTTTCACGGCGCACGAAGCTCTTCACTTGGGCTACGAAGAGGCGCTCACGAGACTAGACTCGACAACCAAGGATTATTACGGGTGCTCCGCGCACTTCTTGTGGTGCGGTGAACGCACGCGCCAACCGGACGGAGCGCACATGGAATATTTCCGCGGCATCTCCAACCCGATCGGCATCAAGATTTCCGACAAGAGCGACGGCGAAAGTGTCGTCAGTCTCGTCAAGACGCTGAACCCGGACAATATTCCGGGTCGTATTACCCTCATCTCGCGCATGGGCGCGGCCAAGTTGCGCGAGCACTTGCCGCGTCTCATCACCGCCATCGAAGACGCCGGGTTGAACGTCTTGTGGGTCACGGATCCGATGCACGGGAACACCATCAAGACGGACAACGGCTACAAGACTCGTCCGTTCGAGGCCGTGCGCGACGAGATCATGGCGTTCTTCGAGGTGCACGAGAAGATGGGCACGCATCCGGGTGGGGTTCACTTAGAAATGACTGGTCAGAATGTGACCGAGTGCACGGGTGGGTACATGGACGTCTCCGTCGAAGACTTGGAAAAGCGTTACCTCACCCACTGCGATCCTCGTCTCAACGCGAGTCAAGCCATCGAACTCGCCTTCTTGATGGCGAAAGAGTTGAATGACATGCGTCGTCGCCGTGCCGCTAACGGCACCGCGCCGCGTTAAGTTGATGATTTTGCGTCTCAACATCACATTCGGTTCGCGTGAACACACCCACTATAGTTGGCGCCTCGGCGCGCGCGCGAACCTTCTAGCTCAACGATATTCTTGCCCGCGTATAAACGCGTCGCCGCGCCAACGAACGCGCGACGATGCGTCCGTATGTAACTCAGACATTAGATACATGCATCATCCACACATAGTCCGGCGCTCGTCTTCGACCGGCGCGCGTCGACGCGGTTCAGAATATTCTCGAGTCTTGGCTCCATCAGTATGGCGCGAAGATCAGCTCCATCTTGCGCGTCAATCCGTCGCGCGTCGACCGCTCCCCGCGCGCTCGCTCGAGCGCGCGCGTCGTGCGCGCAATGAACGCGGCGCGTGCGTTCATATCCGGGGTCTCGGTGCGTCCTTCGCTCGCCCGCGCGCGCGCGCACGCTCGAAAGTGGTTGCGCGATGTGTCGACGTCACGCGCGCGTCGGCGCGGCGCGGACGACCGAGCGCGCGTGGGTTCCGCGCCGCGATGATAATCGCGTTCGACTGACGAACGCGCGCGTTGGCGCGTAAACAGGCGGCCAAGGGTGGTGCGCGGACGCAAGATGCGTCGTCGCGCGCGAGGCTGGCGAGACGGGCGACACACGTAGCGTGTTCGGCGTCGACGAGCGATCGCGATTCGGAGCGAAACGACGTCAAGAGAGTCGATGAAACGAAGACGATGTTTCAGATGGGGGTATCGCAGACGCGTTTGGGTGAGTTGAGAAACCGCGCGGTGGAGGCGATGAGGTTCGCGCCGAGTTGGTTGAAGCAGATCCAGATGCCGACGGGAACGTCCGCGGGGAACGTGCTTCCGGTGGTCGGTAGTTTCGAAGAGCTGTATAAAGTAGCACAAATCGCGTCGTTGCACAACTCGGCGACGGACCAGATCGAGGCGTTTTTCGCGGGGAGAGAAGAAGTGAAAGTGTTGGAGTTGAGCTCGTGCGAGCAGCGCGCCATCGTAACGACGAATCACAAGAATAAATCGCACACAATCTCTCTGCGCGGGACGAAGAACATGAAGAACGTCGCGCAAAATTTGCAGTTGGGAACGAGACCGACGGGGCGCGCGGAAGATTTGGAGGTACCGATGCACAGAGGGTATAGGAGAATCGCTCAACGCTGCTTCGAGGCGTTTGAACCTCTCATTCAGGACGGGTACGAGATTCAGTTCACCGGACATTCGTTGGGTGGCGCTGTCGCTGTGGCACTCGCGTTACTCTATCACAAGAAAGGAGTCAAGGTTAAGCGAGTCGTCACATTCGGTGCGCCGAAGCTGGGACCGAAGGAAACCGCCGAGGCGAGTGAAGAGCTCGATATCTTGCGCGTCGTACAAAAGGATGACATCATCCCGTTGCTTCCGATGTCTCGTCCGTTCGTTCGGCGTCCGTACTGCCACCTCGGGGAAGGAATCCTTCTTGACAACGATAACCCTGGTGTCTTTGCCGATTTGCCTCGCGAGTGGGGCGCCGCGGGAATTTTATGGCGTCAGCGCATGTCGATCGAGAGCGTCATAGGCGTCGCCGGAGTAACGTCCGCATCCGCAAACGGTGCGAAAACGCGATATTCCAACCCTCTTCAGGGCGCGGCGAAACGCGCTCGATCGTCTGTCATGGCGGTGTTCAGCATGCCGACAAACGAGTCCGAGCTCGAAGCGGAAGTGAAAGATTTGATTGCGTCGAGTTCCGAGGAATCGAGCGCATCGTTCGCGTTGATTCAGGAGGAGTTCAATGCGAGTTCAGCCATTTCTTCGAGCGCGTCGTTCGACGAAAACGATGAAAGTACTACCATGCGAGTAGGACCGACTATTTTCGAGCGACTTTGGGCGCTGCGTCAGTACTCGAGAGAGGAACAAATACGTCGACTCGATTCGCATCGCATGTATCGCTACGTCGAGATGATTCAGCGCACCATCGACGCTAAACCTTCCCGCGTGCCGCTGGCTGAGATCTACGAGCCGTCCGAGGGGACAAAGCAACAAACCGCGACGCCGATCCCACAACTGTCGAACAAAATTCTTACGATTCGCACTCGATGAGCGAACGTGTACATATTAGCGTATTATTTCCTGCAGCGAACAGCGAGCGTGTACTACTTACTAAATCATAATAATTGAAATAACAAGCGCAAGCTCCTATACATCACTTGATTTCCACCTCACTCTGCGCTTTTCTCAGATCCTCTTCCATCAATACCGTGGTCTCTTGACAGAACTCACACTTGATTTCAATCTTGCCGTCTTCGGCGAGGATTTGGTCCACCTCCGCCTTGCCGAGCGAAGCGACGGCGCGCAACATGCGTCCTCTGAGTTCTACGGGATCGCACGGACCGTACTCCGGCGTGATGCGAGTCACGAGCTCCTTCTTCTCCCCGAGTTCACCGAGCACGCGTTGGGCAATCTGCTGCGCGCTCAAGCCCTCTTGCACGAGCTCCGTGCTTGACGGCAACGACGGAATGATGCGCTCCAACGCGGAGATGGTCTCATCGCTCGCAAAGGGCAAAATTTGCACCATGAACCCCCCCGCGGCGATCACCTCGCACTCCCTATCGATGCTCACCCCGACCGCGATCGCGCTCCCAACCTGTTCGCTCTCCAATAAATACTTGGCCACGTCCTCGGCGATTTCTCCCGACGCGAGCTCCACCGTCCCCGTGAACGGCGCCTTCATCGACGGATGCGCTCGACTCACCGTCAGCACCCCATTTCCGACCGCACCGCCGACATTCAACTTTCCATCTTTTCGCAACGGCGGATCTGCGTTCGGATTACTCACCAATCCCTTGACCCGTCCGTCGTGCGTGCTCGTCGCGATGATTTGCCCCAGCGGCCCGTCGCCCTTAAACGTCAACTGCGTCGTCTCGTCGTCACCCTTGAACGTCCCGAGCAACAGCGCGCACATCAACGAGCGACCGAGCGCGGCCGTCGCCGTGGGCGCCGTGCGGTGTCGAGTCGCGGCGTCTCGGACGAGCGCCGTCCCGACGACGGCGATGACGGACACTTCTTGGTTCTCGCTCATGACGCGGTACACCTCGTCCGCCGCGCTCGCGCTCGCCCTCGCGACGACGGCGCGGGCGCGCGGACGCGAATCGCGCGCGGACGTCTTCCAGGCGCATCGTCGCGCGAGGGCGCGCGCGAGGGTGACTCTCGTCGCCATCATTCGTCGCGTGCGAGAGGCGGCCAGTGACGTCGTTCGTGGTCAGTTCGTGGCGCGTCGTCGGTGCGGCGTCGCGGACGGCGCGATCGCGTCGACGCGCGACGATGACGTCGCCGTTACTGTTCGAGGCGCCCGCGAGCGCGCCGGACGCCGGGTTTTGGGCGTCGCTCGCGCGCGTGAAATTGAACGACGATAAACTGTCAGCGAACGCGATGGAGACGACGGCGAGGATATCCACCGCGACGAGCGCGGGAACGTCGCGCGCGGTGGCCTTGGATGCGTTTGCGTTCGATGATGTCGATGAGGAGACACGCTCGAGCGCGAGCGCGGCGCGGGAGTGGGTGACGAGAGGACGCGTGCGATGTTTGAACACGCGCGAGGCGTTGACGATGTTCGATCGAGACGCGATGACTCGAGAGATGGGAGCGAAACTTCTCGATGACATCGTCTCGGGAGCCGCCGAGCGCGAGCCGGAGCGCTTGCGGACGTTCGGGGCGATCGCGTACGCGTGCTTGAAGAGTTGGTCGTTTACGTATTGGTTTTGTTTTCCGGCGGCGACGAGCGAGACGTTCAAGATCCAGTCGTCTCCGGTGGTCGTGATGTCGAACGACGATGCGAACGACGCGGCGGTGGTTGAGACGTGCGAGCGATGGATCGCGAGCGGTGGCGCGTGCGCGTGGTTGGTGAGCGAAGACGGGCGAGAGGCGCGCGCGTTGACCGAATTTGTCGCCGGGACGCGCGCGGGCGAAAAAATGCGCCTGGCGTTCGCGGATTCGTGCTGCGCCGCGACGCATCCGGGATGGGCCTTGCGTAACTTAGCGTTGTTGGCGTCTCTGCGATGGAACGCGCGCGAGTTGGACGTGGTGTGCGTGCGATCGAGGAAGGGACGTGTCGCCGCCGAGGCGTGCGTCAAGTTTACGATGTCGATTCCAGAGTTCGACGCGGACAAGATGAAAGTCGTCGGGTGGGAGCGCAATGCGCGCGGGAAGACAGGACCGCGGACGGTTGATCTTGGTGTGAGCATGGATCCGACGCAACTCGCGACACAAGCTGTGGATTTGAATTTGAAGCTGATGCGTTGGCGCCTGTTGCCCGAATTGAACCAGGAAAAGCTCGCGGCGACGAAGTGTCTCCTCATCGGAGCTGGAACGTTGGGTTGCGCGGTGGCGCGCACCATCATGGGATGGGGCATCAAACACATTACGTTCGTCGACTCTGGAAGGGTGTCGTACTCGAACCCCGTTCGACAGTCTCTGTTTGAATTCAAAGACTGTTTCGAAGGCGGAGCGCCGAAAGCCGAGGCGGCGGCGCAGAAGCTCGTCGACATTTTCCCGGGCGTGACTTCTAAAGGGGTGGTGATGAGTATTCCGATGCCGGGTCACAGCGTTGGCGAAGAAATGAAATCGTCCGTATTCAGAGACATCGATAATTTGGAGGCACTCATCGACGAGCACGACGTCGTGTACGTGTTGACGGACACTCGCGAATCGCGTTGGTTGCCAACTGTGATTTGCGCGGACAAAAACAAGGTCTGCATCAACACCGCGCTCGGCTTCAACACGTACGTCGTCATGCGTCACGGGTGCGGCGTGGATGTGGCGTCTGATTCGAGACTCGGGTGCTACTTTTGCAACGACGTCATGGCTCCGGCAAACAGCACGCGAGACCGCACGCTGGATCAGCAGTGCACAGTGACTCGTCCAGGACTCGCTCCGATCGCGAGCGCGTTCGCCGCCGAACTTATGGTCGCGTTGCTTCACTCGAGCGATGGACACGAGACGGCCCCGCCCGATCGCGCCGGCGACTCGAACGCATCCGAGACGGAACCATCCCCGCTCGGCGTCGTTCCTCATCAAATACGAGGCTCCGTCGCGGGATTCTCGCAGACGTTGTTCGACGCCCCATCCTTCCCACGGTGCACCGCGTGTTCAGAGACGATCGTGAAAATGTATCGCGACGATCGCGACGGGTTTCTCTCTCGCGTCTTCGACGATCCGAAAACGTTGGAGGACGCCACCGGTCTCACCGAACTCCTCGGCGCCGTCGACGCCGACGACGCCGAATGGCTGGACGACGGCGATTCCGAAGGCGATGATTTTTAGCGAATCGAAGATCAACTCACTTGTTTGTAAAAAAGAAGACGCGTCATCCGCATTGGACCAACGCCGTCGGTTGAGAAGAGTGTGGAGGGGAACAAAATGAACAGAATCGACACTTTTTCGCGCACGACGTCGCGCGCGCCGAACGCTCGCGTCGAGTCGACGCACCGTCTGTGACCGGTGCAAACGATTCGTCCGCTCCCCTCGAACGCGCGATGACGTACAACGAGGATGAACCGGCGCGCGCGCGCACGCCGACGAATGGGACGCCGAGCGTTGGGAAATCGAGCGTGCGACGTGCGCTGACGATGTCACTCGTGCGCGACGGAAGCGCGCGCGCGACGAACGCAGAGAAAGCGTCGATGACGACGCCGAGACGCGCGATGGGCACGCCCGGACCGAACTCGACGCCGCTCTCCGTACATGTGAGCTCGTTGGTGAAGGAGGCGATGACGGCGCTCAAGACTGGTCGCGCGAGAATAGACGAATTGGTGAGGAGTCATCGAGGCAGAGGGTTAGTCTTCAATGACGAACCGGAGAGTCCGGTCGACGTTCGTTTGCGAGCCGAACGAGCGTCGCCGTCGGTGAGCGCGACGACGGCGTCGTTGGAAGACAGAGAGGCGGCGCGCGAGGCGACGGACGCGTTGCTTCGCTCGGCAAAAAAATCAATGACTCCCACCAAGGCGCTCTGTTCGCCGCGGCGGTCTCCGCGACCAGCGAAGGAACTCCGCGTGCGTGCGGGAGAGGACGTGCCGGTGCTCGCGGATTCCGCCGCGACGGCGAGCGCGTTGCGCGCTGATTCAGCGGTCAACACGCAAGACGACGAAGTCACCTCGCAGATATCCTTGCCGAGCGGTTTCGACCCGAGCGAGTTCATAGATGCCGAGCTGAAGAATATTTCGGCGGTGGAAGAGCGCAACGCGCCGCGAAAAGTGAGGTCTGAGGCCGCGGTAGATGCATTCGCTCGTATGATGGCGAAAGTCATCACGGACACGCGTGAGGAGTTGCGCGCCGCGAAAATGGAAGAACCATTCGCGGAGCCATCCTCGACCGAGAGACCTGCCGACGCCGTCGCCACGACGCCGCGTCGACGATCTCGTCGTAAATCGAGCGTCAAACCCGTCGAAGACGCCCCGGAGACGCCGTCGAGACGCGCCGGTCGATCAAAGGAGCCCGCGACGCCCACTCGAAGGTCTCGCCGGTTGGCGTCAAAGGGGAGAAAATGAGAAACGTCGGGTGACGCGCGTCGAGACGACTTGTAAATGAATTTTACTGTACGTATTAACATCTAAGCGCCGAACTGCGCGTCGAGCAACTCATCCTCGCTCACCGTTTGAATGATGACGCCGTCGCTCTCCGGCTTCGCGCAGCAGAGCAACGTGTATCCCGCCTCCGCCACGTCTTCGCTCACCATGGACCCGGACTGATCGATGTCGCCCGCGACAACCTTCGCCGGACACATCATGCACACGCCCATCTTGCAATCGTAGCGAAGATCGATGCCGGCGTCGAGCGCGACGTCCAAGATGTTGTCCCCGTCCGCCACCTCGACGGTGTACGTCTCACCCTCGTGACGAATCTCCACGGCAACGGCGTCGACGCGCACGACACCGCCTCTCGCGCGGCGCGCGGAGGTTTTGGACGCTCTCGTCGTCAACGCAGCCGTAGAGGCGGTGAACGCGCTCGCGCGCGCGGCGAGCGTGAAGTTCATGATTGTTTTTTGTGGATAGAGTTGTCGACGTGGACGACGCGTCGGGCGTGTCGTGCAGAAGCGCGCGTGCGTGTACGCTCGCTGAGTTCGTGCGTGCGATGTGCGCGATGTGTCGTTCGTGAACGAGCGGTCGCGCGCGCGTGCGTGCAACTTGTGGCGACAGACCCGGCGCGTCCCTCGACCGAAAGGGCTCACCCAACGCTCGAGGACGCCGAAACGCGCGAGCGCGTGCGTACTCGCGCTTCGCGCTAGGATACAAGTACTTGTACTGTACAATCAATCTACTGTCCGTATGAACTATGCGGACGATCTAAATACGCCTGTTCCTCGGGCGTGTTCTCTCGACCCAGAACCTTGTTGCGGTACGGATATCTTCCGAAGCGCGCTATGGTGCAAAAGTGCTTCACCGCGAAGTCGGTGTGCGACTCGTCCTCGACGTCGATCGCGTCGACGTCGATACCTCTGTGCGTGAGCAGTCGCACGTGATCCTCAACGTGTTCCGAGTGCATGAGCGGCATCTCGATGAACATCCTCTCGAGCGGATACGCCGACGCAAAGAAGGCGTCGTCGGACAAAGCTGCTCGAGCGAGTTTCACCGCGACGGCGTCGTTGGCAAAGGCCCGCGCGGTTTTCCTGTGAATAACGCGCGTAAATTGATCGAGCGTGATGATATCAGCCACGACATCCTCGATATTTGACGTTCGCGTCGTCCCAGCGAGCGCGTCGTCGTCGAGAGCGCTGTAATGCGCTTCGGTGGCGCGAAGATGAGCACCGAACGTTTGGAAGATTCGCGCGTCGTCGTCGATCTTGGACCCGAACCACAGACTTAATTGCGTTTTGTTCGGTCTCTCGATCGCCGCGAGCTCGTTTCGGGTGTATCCGAACCAAAACCTGGTCACGGTAGACGCTGGGAGCCGCGTCATGGCGAGGCGCGCATTGCGGCAAAAGCGCGTAAGAATACAAATCTGCGTGCTACTACTCTACCGCGTCTCAGTGCTCTAAGAACCCATGTTCGCTCGTGAGTCGCCAGGAGGATCCGCCGTGTGAGGTTTTCGTGCGCTTGGCGAGCGAGCGGATGCTCTCGACGAGTGTCGTCTCGATGGACATGCTGTACCGAATGCTTTCGATGTGCGGCCAAGACGATTGCTCGCCTCGTGATATGTATCGCTGCATGTCCGGCTCGGTGGGATTACTCAAGATTCTCGAGTAATCGGCCCATTTGAGGTTGGGTAAGATTGTGATGTGACCTCTGAAGTCTTGCATCAAAACTCCCTGAAGCGTTCTGACGAAGCGAATGTCGAGCAAATCCACCTCGAGAAGTTTTTGAATAGAATACTTGATGTTCAACAGCAAAAAGTTGGCGACGCGTAACAGCTTTTGCACAGCATTACGCCGCTGATAACTTCGGGCCGTTTTTTGTCGTCGACCGTGCGATTCCTCGGCGAGGTGTAACACGAAGTTCAAGTGTGGATTCACTTGAGAGACTATGAAATGATTGCAGTTGAACAGTTCTGTCAAACGCGCGGATGGGATATCCTGCGTGATCGTGCCGTCGTAGCTCTTCACATCTGGCGGATGGAACGGAACCAAATTACCGTGCTTGTCTTTCGCCAATATTTCGACGGGCCGCATGAGACCGGGGAGCGCGCACGACGCGCACACAGCGGTCCGTATGAGCACGTTGGGCGACGTCAAGTGATTGAGTACGTATCCAGTTTGTGAACCGATGGACACTTGGATTGATACGGCGCGACCAGACTTTGCGAACCCTTCCTCGAACGTCGTGTCGCCGAAATACGCCTTCGTCGTCTTGGAAAATCCTTCAGAGTCCATCAGAACACCGTGCTTCAAGAAGTGTAAAACCATTTTGAAGGGTTTCGGAAACCATCGACGGTCGTATCGCGTGGACACATCAGGTTTAATGCTCTCTAAGATTTCGTTTGGAGTGTGGCAGCTCAGAAAGGCCGCGACGATCGATCCCCCACTCGTGCCGGAGATGACCTGCGGACACAAGCCTTCTCTCAAGAGTGTCAGGAGGACACCAAAATGATACATGGCCAACGCACCCCCACCAGATAAGCACAGAGCGGTGCGACCTAAAGAACGATACGACTCTTTCAACACTTTCAACATGTCCATAGCTCGTTCATCGTCAAGCGTGTTCGCGATGTGCTTGATGGTCGCGATGATTTCGTCGTTGAACTCTTGCACAAGATTCTTTGTACCCACTCGAGCGAATCGCAAGTGCAGTAAACGATCGATGCCAGCGAAGTTTCTGTGCAACACCGTTCGCAGACATAATCCGAGCGACGTGAGATCATCGCGCTCTCGAGCCGATCTCATCGTGTTCAAATACACCTTCACGAGCTCCATGTCGTACACGTCGCTCTTCTCATCCGTCTTCCACAGTGATCCTCCCTCACCGACATCCGCAGGAAATGAATCCAACTTATTCGCAACCGAACACCAATCTTCATATGTCTTCACGCGTTCGAGTTCTGCCAGCTTCTCTTGTCTATGTTCGCTGTAATGCGCGTTCGCTCTACCTCTATGATCGACCCCGCCCGCGCTCTCGCGAAGCACGACGCGAGCCCTGTGAAACCACGACGGTAGCACGTATTTATTCAACACGATCGCCAAATGCACCAACCCAAGCAACACCGCATTTACGCTCAGCAACGCAATCTCGGCAAACATCAGAATCATCGCCAATCCGTGCGCCGCGGCATTTGGAAAAATTGGCGGCGCCATGGCCAACGCTAGCGCGAAGAATATCGCGTACATCACCCGCACCCCGATCGCCTTGGCGATCCCTATCCACACGTGCGCGAATACAAATAACACCATGACGTAAAAACTCACCGCGAACGCGAGAAAGAATAACATCTTGACGATGATTTTCTTGTTCTCCTCGATCCAACCGGCGCCAGCCAACTCGCCGAACGTTTGCGCGGCGTCGTTAAAGGCGTCCGAAAACGATCCGAACCTCTCGCGCCAGTCCCGACCGTGTCTCGTGGCCGTGTTCAACGCCGTCGCGTACATCGAGTGTCCCTTGGACGCCGTCGCGTCGCTGCGCGCCGTCGAACCGCTCGTTCCATTTCCATTCAACATTTCACCATCGTCCGGCGCCTCCTCGAACGACGCCACCGCGGACGTGCTGACCGACGAGCCTCGCCCGAACGTCGGCGAACGCGCGTGGTCGTCATCGGTTGCTGGGATCATCGATCGCGCGCGGCGCCTCGAAGACGCCTCACCTCGCGCGCGAACGACTGGGGCGGACGGCGGTCGTCCGAACCGCCTCACACTGCGCCTCGGCGGTCTCTCGCGAGCGATGGCGATGGCGATGACGACGACGGCGACGATGGCGATGACGACGACGCGCGCGATGCGCGCGTCTCGATCGACGCGCGCGGGCGCGCGTCGCGGCGCGCGAGCGGTTCGCACGATTGGATCGCCCATCCTCCCCACCAAGACCAATCGAGGCGATACCGCGCGCGTCAACTCCTTCTTCGGCGTCGGTGCGCCGGAGGCCATGGTGGTGGGCGTCGTCGCGCTCCTCGTGTTCGGGCCGTCGGGGCTGGCGGACATCGCGAAGCAACTCGGGGCGACGATTCGCGAGTTCCAACCGACGATCAAGGAGTTGCAGGATGTCTCCAGAGAGTTCCAAGACACGCTGCGCGATGAGATCGAGAGGCCCTTAGAGGAAGCGACCGCGCCGGCGAAGCGCCAGGCACCGGTCGGCGAGCCGGCGGCGAAGAAGACGGACGAGAACGTCAAGTTTGACTTGACGGCGGTGTCGGGTGAGGCGAGCGGGGACGTGGACACGGTGACGGATGAGATGAAGGCGGCAGCGGCCGCCGCCGCGTGGGGCACCGCGGACGCCGCGGCTGCGGTCGCACACGATGTGGCGGAAGTGGCGGAAGTGGCGGATGCCGCGGCGGACATGGCAGACGTCGACGTCGGCGCCGACGATATGGATGCTGGAAGCGCGCACACGTAAACGCCTTCGAGCACGATGACGAACGCGACCGTCACCATCCCGCGCGCTCGCATCGATCGTATTGTCACTTCAAGCACCGTTCGTGCGCTTAATATGTAATTGAAACGCTGCGCGAGCATCTTAAAAGACCCACTGCACCGCGCCTCAGAATTCGCCTCTCGCGCAAAACCATGGAGGCGCAGCTCTCACCTGTGCGACCGTCGCGTCTGAAGCTCGAGGCGTCGCCGAGCGGACACGGCGGCGAACACTCGAAAGGACACAAGCTGAGCTTCGACGAGTACGAAACGGAGAGCGTCGTCTCGGTAGAAAACGGCGAGGAATCCGATCCGGACGTCGGTGAATTAGCGGTGCGAGAGGGTGACGCCGAGGGAATATCCGCCGCGGAGAGCGACACGTCCATCGAGGCCATCTCGGCCATCGAGCGCGAAAATGCGCTGTTCGACGTCGTGGTGAAGATGCGTCGCTCGCTTGGTAGCGAGAAGCACAGGCGTCGATTTACTAAACATAGGAACTGTTTCACGGGGAGACAGGCGGTTCAGTGGTTGGTGGCGTCTGGAATCGTGCGAACGAGCGAAGCGGCGGTACATTTGGGTAACGAGTTGATGCGCGCAAAGTTGATCGTTGGTGTAACCAAGGGAGCGAGGGATAAGTTTGAGAAGCGCTCGCATCTGTACACGTATCACCTGGGCGTCGAGCCCGGGATATCGGCGGCCAAGTATTACGTTTCGACAGAGATGCTCGCCATGGAATCTCGCATGAAGACGGTGCAGACGGTCGTGAATAGACACACGGCTGCGGTCGAGGCGCTATCCAGCGAGCACGCGGCGGCGATGGAGCGTGTTGAACAAGCGGTGGCGACCATAAAGCTTGAATTGAGCGTTCTGCGGGCGAGCGTGGTGGCGCTCGTCGTGTACATCGTGTTGCCATTTTTTAAAACGGACGCCATGGCGCTCGCATCATTCTTTGGATTAAGGGTTAAGCTTGAGTCGATTCTCGCGATCGTATCGCTGTGTGCCGCCACAGCAGTCGTTGGTTCGAGTATTTTAGGTGTCTTCTACACGGGCGATTTGACGCGGCAACAAGTGTACGAGAACACAACAACACGAGATTTCCAACGGCAGGACGTGTACGTCGCGTTTGACGAAAAAACCGTACCACATCCTCGATCTTTGAAGCAAGCACAAGAGCCGACCGTCACAGAACGTCAGCCTTCCTTCCTGGTGGCGTCAGCCAGCATGCTCCAACGGACGGCGTCACGTTTGATGGGTCCGCAGACGCAGCCGTTGCGACCAGAAGATAGAGCGGGGCCGCCGCCGAGCATCCCACCAGAGGATTGGGTCGACAAACCTTGTGCGCTCCGCTTCGTTCCGAGCGATGCGCAAGTCATTCGACAAGACGATCAGCTCCCGGATTCCATGGTCAGAGCACAGATACCTTTCGAAATAGATTCAGAGATCTTCAAGGGACGAATGGTTGTGTACGTGCGAGGTTTGACGAACACGCCATCAGACATATTTGCGGGTAAAGCGCGGACGATCCAACTCGCCATTCAAGGCAAATTCAAGCGCGAGATTCCTATGGACGACTGTGTCATCGGTCAGTGCCTGTCTCGCCCGCTACAGAATTTGCCATCGAGATGGTTGCTCGCGCTCTGCGCGCGCATCGTTCAAGGATTTGGCGAAAAATGGGGCATCGAGCTATCGATGCCCACGGCTGAACGTCCGTTTATGCTCGCTCCGATAGCCCTCGCGGCACAGGCTATGAGCTGCGAATACGAAGGTGACGTGCAGGACATTGAGGGCCCAATCATAGAGAACGTCGATGCCATGTCTGATGTGTTCCCAGCGGGCGTGACGGCATCCAAGCGTCAGAAAATACTCAAGGGTATACTTCGAAAGAGCAGAAAAGGTCTTGCTAAAATGCCAGTTTTCGACACCGAACGGGTGTGGACCTTCGGTTTCTGGCAGTCGCAGATCAACTTTATGACGTACAGGCTCGATCTCGGCGTCGGTATCTTTAACTTAATCAGAGTCATGGACGGCCAGCCGTTGTGTTTCTGCTCTTCGACGCGCGCGGGTCATATCCTTTTTAGAATGGAAGTTTGGCACCGGGAACTCATGAAGGATGCGGAAGCTGCATACGAACGCGAGATGAAAAAGAATCGTCCGCGTCGTAGCTCGATCGAATTCCGTTCACCGCTCAAAGGGAATTAGAAAAAAATAGTCACCATGTGAGATTTGCATTTTCAGCACTGTTCATCGATGCGAGTACGTCTCAAAGTGAGTTCTCTGTTGTTACATTTGTCTGAACTGAAAAATCGCCAGGTGGCGCGTTGGATGTGACTAGAAGAGTTCGTTCGCGCGTCGATCGCAGTCGCACGATTAGCGGCACTTTTTGCCACACAGGGTGAAGATGAGCGTCAATAAAAGTGCGAGCAACACGACTCCCACCAGAACCTTCATCTTCATGTTCTCGCACCACAACTTTCGTCTCAGCTGTCTGCCGGTTTTGTGAAAGTTGTCCGCTTGAAATCGTAGCGCGTCGCTCTTATCAACCAGAATTTCAATCTTCTCCCCCCTATCGAGCACCTTCTCGATGTTATCCATCATTATCTCCTTCACCTGGCTCACCTGTTGCTGCACTTGGCTCACCTTGCTCACCGAATCTGGATTCGCCGAACAAAACTCGAGGTGCTCCTTGAGTCTCGGCGCAAAGGATTTATTCAGAGAGTGCGCAATCGCGTCCTGCGCCTCGGACGCGTGATCTCTCGCGAACTCACTCTTTATCCTGTCGAGACAGGCAAACGGTACGTGTCGCCCGACCTCACTATCCGCCACGACCAGGTACGTGAATCCATTTTCGACGACGTAGTTGAACGTGTGTCCGTCCGCCGTGTACGTAAATCTCGTGTTTTCATCCGAGAGTTTCTCAAGCGCCTGCGTCATCGACGCGATGCGTCCTCTGTCAGTCATCATTGTCGCACGAACACACTCTTCCCGTGCGCGTCCTTCTTTCCCCCACGTTCATCGCGTCTCGCGATCCTCGCGCGCGCGGGAACGCGCGAATCACGACGACTCGACCGCGGGCATGCTTGGACCCCCTCTCGCGCGCCCGCGCGTGTCACCGCGCGTATCACCGCGCGCGGACGCACCTGCGTGGCGATCGTGCTAAAGTTTCCACTGTAGTTCGTGTACTCGGCGAGCACCGTCGTGCGTCGCGCGACGAAGGCGTAGATGAGCGGCATCGTCCTCGCGAGGGATCGATCTCTCGCGAGGCGAGAAGTGCGGAGTCCTGCCGACGGCGGCTGCGTATTACAAGAATGGTGGTGCGTCGAGCGATGCGCGCGATGCATTAGGCGTCTCTCTTTTCGAGTCTCATCGAGACGCGATGCCTCATCGTGGACCGCGCTTGTCTTGAACCGCTCGCCAGTACAGGTCGGCGTACGCCTCGGCGGGCGCGAGCCAGCTCCAGTCGCACTTCATCGCGCGCTCGGGAAGTCGGAGCGTCGTCCAACGATCGACGTCGTAGTAGGCGTCGAGCGCTCGGTCAAGGGCGTAGTCCATGTCAGAGGTTTCGGTGCCGTCGAATACGAAGCCGTTGGGGGGGAAACCGGCGGTGGCGCAGCGAGCGGAATCGTTGTCGACGTCGAAGACGGTGTCACGTAAACCACCCGTGCGGCGAACGACGGGCACGGTGCCGTATCGCATGGCGATCATCTGCGTCAAACCACACGGTTCGAACATAGACGGGACGAGGAGGAAATCACATCCGGCGTAGATGAGATGCGACAGGGGTTCGTCATACTTGAACATGAAACCGCTTCGACCTGGGTACTGGCGCTTCATCTCCTCGGAGAGCATGTTGAACTCGTGTTGGTGAGCGGGGTCAGGCGCACTTCCGAGGAGCACGAAACTCGCGCCTCGCTCCAACGCGCGGTGGCACGCGTGCTTGATGAGATGGATGCCCTTTTGCGCCGTCAGGCGGGACACCACACCGACGATCGGCGCGCCCTCCGGGTGTTGTAAACCGAGTCGTTCGCACAACTCCTTCGCCGCCGCCCGTTTGCCCTCGACGACGTCAGACGCGGTGTAGTTGGCGGGCAAGAACTGATCGGCGCTCGGATTCCAAATTTCCGTGTCGATACCGTTTCTGATGCCGACAAACTTCTCTCGAGAGGGCGCCACGGCGTGATGAGAGCGCACCTCATCGGCGTACGTTGGACTGACTGTCGTCGCGATGTCGCACGATTCCATCCCGCGCCTGATCAAGTCCGCTCCAAACTGCAAGTTGTGCACCGTGAGGGCGGTCGCGCTGTCAGGATATCCGCCCCATGTCGCCGGAGCGGTTTGCCAGTCGTGCGCGTGAATGACGTCGACCTTTTTATCGATGGATCGCATCCAAGATAATGCGGCGTTCGTGAAAAAGCCAAATCTGACGTGGTCGTCGTGGCGGCCGTAAATGCACCCGACGTCAAAGAAACCATTTCTCGGACGCAAGAGAACCACGGACACGTCCTCAACCCATGCTCTAAATGCATCAACCTCGACGTCGTCGTGCTTGAAGACGCCGATGTGGTGATATCCGTCCACGGCGTCGAATGACATACAGTCGTAATGCGGAACGATCACCTCCACGTCGTGGCCGTCTTCTTGCGTCGCTCTCGCAAGCGCAGTGACGACATCACCCATTCCTCCAACCTTTGCTATGGGAGCCATCTCCACCGCGATGTGCACGATAATCAGCTTCGGTTCTATTCCCGAACCTCCAGTGACAGGAACGTGGTAGTCGGTTCCGTTGTTTGAGTCAAACACGGTGGCCGAAGACGAAACGTCATCGTTTGCGAATCTAAAATCAAGGACGTGTGCGTCAGGCGGCACGTTAACGGTCACTTGTAACGTTCCGGGAGTCGCGTCGGAGCACTGCATAAGAGTCGGTCCGAATGAGTTCGGATGGCTGCCGCGGTTCCATGAGCCAGTGCAGTACACCTTCGTCGAATCAACGAACGGACTACCCTCGAGTCGATAATAGATGATGACTTCTCCTCCAGCGCGCGGTTGAAACGGCTCGGTGTGCACGCGTTTGAGCGAAGCAACCTTTGCATGTTTCGACATCATCGACTGCTTCATTGTCAAATGATTCTCCGCACGAGAAGCGGCTCTATCGGCGGATTTGTTGATGGATTCACCCTTGGCTGCCATCTCCGCCTTCAAGCGGTCCATGATTTTTTGATCGCGCGTCCGAACTTCAGACTCGACTAAACAGTGATAATCACGATTATTATTGTTGTCATAGAATCCCTCTGCATCACTGAATACGAAATCGATGACGCTCGCGTCATCGTGAACTTTGAAGTCACACACCCACCAGTCGCCGTCCCGTACGCGATGGTCGACGTCTCGCTCCTTTGCGTCGTGGGCAAGCGGAGTCATGCCGATCTTTTTCGGAACACCCTGAGCCCATTTGTCGAATCCATAGTGGAAAAATACTTGACCGTCTCGTGACATACGATCTGTCGTCTCGCGGTTATAGATAATACGACTGTTCGACGCGGATCGAACGTCGCCAATGATATAGTACACACCATCAATTGATTTTTTCGCGTCGGTGGGCCCTTCGTTCGCCTTTGCGGACTCTTGTTTGTCAACTTCGTACGTAATTTGAGCCTCCAGCGCCGCGATGAGTCGATCGCGAACTTTACGCCGAACGTTCTCTACGTATTGAGAAGTGTTGACCGTGTGCTCAGGCTGTGCCGCCACGTCCGCGGTTGACACGGGCGTTGATTTCACTGACGTGACGGATACCCCCTCCGCTGTCCTTGACGCAGTCTGCAGTGCAGAATCGCGTTCAGCAATGAGATTTTCAAACTTACGTTCGTAGTCTTTGATAGTTTGAGCAGAAGAATCTGTCAGCTGGCGTAATACCTCCAACTCCTCCTTCTGAGCCGCCACCAACTGCTCAAACAGCTCAATGTCCCCACGCGCTTCACCGACGGGCTGATTCATAGTCATCGAATCCAGCTCAACCTGCAGACGCTCGGCCTCCCCGGTAGCCTGCTGCGCTTGATTAGACAAGTCTTCGCACAACATGGCAAACTTCTCTTCGATCGAGTCCTTTGCCTTCATCTCAGCCTCGAGTGACTCCTTCGCCGC
>Ga0181573_10000588_pt1 | contig 37872 bp, 16 predicted proteins | sample 101ome_25_FD_148643 | JGI IMG/M metagenome (GOLD analysis project Ga0181573, IMG submission 148643) | Coastal salt marsh microbial communities from the Groves Creek Marsh, Skidaway Island, Georgia - 101409BT metaG (spades assembly) | ecosystem: Environmental > Aquatic > Marine > Intertidal zone...
CATACACGTACCGGAAATGGTCAGACGACCTCGAGTTTGAATACACCTGCGCGTGCGGCGTCCGCGCGTGGTGCCCGTTAATAGCGCCCCTGGACACCGTCACGCCGCTCGCGTTCGGGCTGCCGACGCCCAGCTGCTCGAGCGCGTTTCGGAGCAGCCCACTCAACTGCACCTGCTGCTCCTCCGCGTCGCTCAGCGCCTCCTGGCATTTCATCAATGCGACGCCTCGAGCCTTTGCCAGCGACTCCGTGCGTTCTCGCTCAAACTCTGATCGCCGCAACTGCTCGGAGACGTCCTCCAGATCGCGCGCAAACTCCTGCCGGCTCTTGGCGATGGCGGCAATCTTGCCCAGGGTCTCGACCAGGCGCTCCGCGTCCTGCCCCGGCAGCTGGGCGCGATGTACTCGCTTCATCGATGCCGGGTCGATCACCGGCTGCGTCAACTTGAGACCGTGGTAGTGGTAGTCGACGTCGTTGTCGACCACATCGAGGGCCTTGGTCTTGGCGTACAGCTGGCGAGGGGTCAGCGAGGGTGTGAGCCAGCGAGCGAACGAATAAGCGAGCGGACGAAGGGGGAGGGTGGGGTGGGGGTCGAGACGGGACCCTGCCGGAGGAGGAAGCAAGGACCCCACCCTGCAAGGACTCCGCCCAACCGCTACGCAACGACACGAATGGAGATCGGGACACGACGCACCTGTTGATGTTGCTGCGCGACCGAATGGGAGCTCATCCATTCTGCCGGCTCTACCTCACGCTCGACCTGGCCACCCAGGCAGAATAGGCGCCTGAAGAAGCCCGGATCGTCGTTGGCCATCGAATGAACGTGTTGCCGAGATTTTCAACACAATTACACGACGGTATCGATGCCACCCGCAGGCAGCCGTATGTATGTGTATGTGCGCAATGGAACGGCGGGCGCGAATGGATATATATATGTATATGTGGAGGTGGGAGGAGGGGCTTCAGCCACAACGAAAGCGGGCCAGACGGGGAGCTCCCCTGTCCTCACCCCCTTGGTGGTCACCCGTCCTTGCCTGCTCGAGGCTGGACGCGAGCGAGGTTGGGTATTCCTGTGGGGTGAACGGGTCGCTCCGCTCCCGCTCACCCCACCCGGTCGTCACCACGTGGGGGCTTTCAATTTTCAAGGACGTCGCCCACCTTCACGACCACCGTGCCCCCTCCCTCGCCATCCACGAGACACGCATTCACCCCGAAGAACGTCGCGTTCTTGAACCCCCGCGGGCCCTCGGTCCAGCCCAGCACGCCGCCACTTCGTCTCGACCGCAACAGCTCCGTCACACGCCCGTCAACGTCGCCAGTCGCCGGATCCACGGCGGGCACCGTGCACCGACTGCACGGTTTGCAGAGATCGAACGTCGCGCCGGTGTATTCTCCCGTTTCACGCAGCAGGCGGAGCTCCCGGATCCCGTCCTCCTGCCAGGGCGCACCGCCGGCAACAGTCAGGTTTGGTCGAAAGCGGTGCATCATCCCCGCGGCCGCGTCCCCGTACGTCTCCTCGAACAGATCGATGAGGCTCTCCCGGAATGCGAACAGGAACGGAAAGCCGTCCGAGAATCCCGTCGTCGATGGTTGTGGGGCATACTCGGGGTCGACGGGCCGGTGCATGTCGCTGCTCGCCTCGACCAGGCACAATTCGCAGCCGACGACCCGGGAAAACCACTCGCGGTCCACCACAGTCGCGTGGCCCCGCCATTCCCACACGGAACTCTCCATACGTGTCCGGTCGCCCGCGACGCCCGCGACGTCGATCCGGAGGACGTCGACGCCAGGCGCCGACAGTTCCAGGGTCCCCGACGCCTCGTCCAGCGCAAGTGAGATCTTTGACAGGCCCCTTGCGTGTGTCCTCAGAGAGATGAACTTGCCCGTTCCCGCATCGACCACCATGAAGGCCCTGTCCCTGACACGTTGGAATTTTTTATGCCGCAACCCGCTCCCGTCCAGGACGGCCGCCTGCACGTGGATCCCCGGCAGCGCCTTGATCGGATAGATACAGAGATCGTTAACCGTGAGAACACTCATGATGATGAGGGCGATTTCGCTTTGGGGTCGCCAGCAGCGAGCCTCGCTCGTTCTGATTCGAATGTAAGTACCCTCATCCCAACCTTCCCTCAGCGCCCCCTCCCCCCCCCTCCCCCTCACCCATACCCCATACTCTCGCCCTCGACCCCCCTCGCCTCGTCGCGCACCGAGTGGTCCTTGGCCAACCCGACCCCCTCGTAGACCGCGTCGACCGCCTCCCGCCGCCTCGACTCGCACTCCCCCTTGAATCCGACGAAGTAAATCGACTGCCGGTCGCTCTCCGAGATGGACGGAAAGTGCATATCGATCGAATGCACCCCGTGGAACTTTGCCGCGCGCACCGGGTACTCGATCGTCCCCGCCTGGTTATCCACCAGGTCAAACGACTGCACCGGCTCCATCGCATGCACGCCCTCAAAGTCCAGATCGTCCCTGTTTATATACAGCCGCACGGACCGCGGCCACCGGCCGACCTCGTCCCCCAACCCGCCAATCACCGAAAACGCCTTGAGGTTGACGCTCGCGTCAAACTCGACGTGCAGGAGGAGCTCGTTGTCTCCGCGGCCCGAGGACGAGGACGAGGAGGAGGAGGAGGAGGAGTCGTTGTCGTCGCACTCGCTTCGGAGCGGCGTGTCGATCACGTCGAGCCGCGTCTCCCAAGAGCGGAAGATGCCACGACAGCTGTTCGGCACGGCTTCGTTCAGGCAGCGCACCCTATCCATGTTGATCGTCTTGTACACCGCATAGCTCCCACTGCAGTCGTCGTCACCCTCGTCGCACTCGTGGTCGTGCGCGCACACGCCCGTGCCCGGTGGCGGACGTGGCATTTTGAGTTTTTAGTTCGCACAGGCGACCAACAAGGCCGAAAGAACGAAGGAAGGAAGGAACGACGGAAGGAACGAAGGAACGGCCTACACACGACACTATCGACCGGTCGTCGTCGACGCAGCAGGGGGGCATCGGCATCAACGCGAGCGAGCGAGCGCAGAAATCAGCCAGAACCGCCACGACCACCATGGCAGCACCGGCACCGGCATACCAGGTGTCTGCCGAGGTGTGGGCACAGTGCGAGAACCCGGAGTGTAACAAGTGGCGGCGGCTCCCGCCGCACACGGTGGTGAACGAGACCGAGCCGTGGTACTGCAGAATGAACCCCGACCCGCAGCACAACGCCTGTCACATCCCAGAGGCCTCGTACAACGACGAGGGCATCATGATCGACCTCGAGTCGAAGCGGGCCAAGGAACTCAACCTGCACGGTCTGCTGCAGGCGCAGGAGACGCAGCAACAGGGGAACACGCAAGGGCACGCCCAGCAGGGGCTGCCGCCCGTCATTGTCGCCGGCCCGCAGCAGATTGCCACGATGCTGCAGGCCAAGCCCAAGCAGAAGCGGAAGGGGCGGCCCAAGGGCGCGAAGAACAATACCGGCGTGGGAGGGGACCCGCGTCAGCGGATGGTGTCGTTCGCGGACGACGATGACTTCGACCTGGAGACTGGGGGCACGCGGCGGGGCCGGCGGCCCAAGGAGGACGACGAGGCCAAGGGCACGGCCGGGCACAACGCTAGGTGTCTGGTGCACGTGCTGAATAGCATGGTGGACAAGCCGTTCGTGCCGGATCGGACCAAGTCTGGGACGGCGGTGAGCACGCTGGGGCGGAAGGTCAAGGCGATGAGGCAGGTGCCGGTCGAGACGCCCTCGTGGGAGGCGATGAGCAAGATGGCGGGCGCGTCGGCGGCGCTGGCGTGCGAGTACGCGGACGTGTTTAGCAGCCTGGCGATGATGAACGGGCAGTTTGACAACGAGCAGCGGCGGTCCGACGTGATCAAAGAGTCGAGCTCGGTGGAGATGCAGCTGCGTATCGCGGCCATGCTGGGGGCGGCCAGGGGCCTGACGTCGATCAGCGACGGCATGACGCTGCAGGACCGTACTGAGTGGGATGTGCTGGACGACTCGGGGTTCGTGCCGATCGTCGCGTACCTCGAGCAGCTCCAGCAGCAAGGTGGTTTTGGTTCTGGTTGATCCTCGACAAAGGAACAAATTCTTGCAAGATTCGTTCTAGGGACACCGCTCGCGACAGTGTATACGTATACGGAGAGACCACACGGAGGCGAGGCAGACGCGAGTGTGCAGTCTGAACGACCCCGAGAGCGGGCGGAACGGTTTCGAATTCGTGTTCGTCATCATGTACTGGCTGTCGTCGCTGCCGCTCGACGGCGTGGACCCGTCGCCAGAGGCGACGTGGATACAGCTGCAGAACGCCACACAACGGAACCAGTACTCTGAAAATTGCGAGTTCAGGCTGCCGCAGATGAAGGTCGGGACGCTCGACTCGCTGCTGTCGCTGAGCGACGATCTGGCCAAGGTGAACGCTGCCGTCGAGTCGACCGTGAACAAGCTCAGGAGGCAGCTCTACGACGTGGCGGAGGACGACGAGGACATCGTGGAGATTACGGTCGAGGGCGTCAGGCCAGAGGTGCGTTGTCGTTGTCGGTGGTGGTGGTGGTCGCTGTCGGATATGCTCACGCGTGCTCTCTCACTCACACACTCGCACACTCGCACACTCGCACACTCTCGCTTCTTCTCCAGGTGTACCTGCGCAACTGGACGTACGTGATCTTGACGCGACGACGGCGAGGTCGGCGGCCTCCTTTCTCAAACCTCTTTTCTCACCCTCGTGACTATTCCGTCGTAGATGGGACGAGGCCAAGTTTCCGTCAAAGCGGCCCCCGAAGGATACGGTGGCGGCCATCATGGAGACGGTGCAAACGCTGGACGAGGAACTCAAGGTCAAGGGCACCGAGTTTGCGCAACTCAAGCAGCAGCTGGGCGGGCTGCTCAGGAAGGCGCAGGGAAGCCTTGCGGTGCGGGACGTGTCGACCGTCGTGCCCGACGGGATGGTCGTGTCTACCGAGAACCTGAAGACGATGGTGTGCGTGGTCCCCAAGACGTCTGCCGACGAGTGGCGGGCGAGCTACGAGACGCTGACAGAGTACGTGGTGCCGCGGTCGTCGGTGCTCGTGGAGGAGGACGCGGACTACGCGGCGTTCGCGTTCGTCCTCTTCAGGCGCGTCGACGACGAGTTCAAGAAGGAAGCGCGGTCGAGGGGCTTCCAGGCCAAGGACGTCGCAGGCACAGAGCTCCGCGGCGAGGGCCAGGACGCCGAGGGCGAGGGCGAGCAGGTGGGCATTGCGTCGACGAGAACGGATTCCGCTGCGAGAATCCAAAAGCTACAGGCAGAAGTGGAGAATAAGGCCGACGTGCTGCGGCGATGGTGCCTGACGTCGTACGCCGAGTCGTTCTCGTCGTGGATCCACGTGACCTCGATCCGATTGTTCGTCGAGAGCGTGCTGCGATACGGGCTGCCGCCGCAGTTCTTGCCGGTGCTGATCAAGCCGAATGCTCGGTACGAGTCCGAGCTGCGGAAGGTGTTGTCGAGTACATTTGCGGCACACGGAGGGCACCACTACGACGAGGAGGGCGTGCTGCCATTCGTACACCTTGAGCTCGACATTGAAGAGTGATCACTCATGAGTGATCTCTGATCAGAGAAACGAGTCATGAAACAGATTTGAAAATTTCAGCGCACGGTCTCCAGCAACTCGCGTGAACCCCCGCGCAATCAACCCAACCGTCAGTCGGTCGGCGACGCGGATGTCGTCCCGGGCTGTTGCTGCGACTGCGAAAGAAATCTTCACGATGATGATCGCTTCGGTCGGCAGACTGCGGATCCGGCAAGAGAGCTTGACTCACAAACGCACCTCTCACGTGGCCACGACGAGCACATCGCGTCCTCCGAGGGTCTCTCGGTCGTCTCTGCCTCCCGATGCGGACATTGAGGAGGCGATCCGCGTCGGCTCGAGGTTGGCTGGCCGCGACCTCCCTACCGCCCTCCTCGCCGAGCTCACGACGAAGCTCAAGGCCAACTGGTACGCGAATGCGCGAGACATTTCTCTGATGTCCGACGACGAGTCCATCTCGATCGGACTGCCGTTGAAGCTGAAGAACACCATCGCCTCTGCCCTCGCCGAGGAGGGCGGTAGGGAGGTGGACTGGGATGGCGAGGGCGGGATCATCGACGACGACGAGCCGACGTCGACGTCGACTTCGGCATCGACAGATGTATACGTGTCTAGCACGGCAGAAAGGACCGAAGACGACATGGAACAAAGCATCTGCCCGCCGTTGGACCGCTTCGGGTACTCGATCGCCGACGTGCCAAAGGTCGTCGCGCGCCGAAAGATCGACAAATACGCGCTCAACAAGGAGGAGTTGACGCCCGACCTACGGGCCGAGCTCGACCGGCTGTTCAAGTTCGGCACCGAGCGCTTCTACGGTGCGCAGGCCGATCCGATCGCGGCTGTCACCGCAGCAAAGTACGAGGACCACATCCGGGGAATGCTGGGATACACGGTCAACGTGCTCGGCGAGGACATCAACAGCGTCTCCTTGAAGACGCTCGTGCCGTCTGCCGAGCGCGACGGCGTCATCCCGGCGTTCAACTACGCGCAATGGCTCGTGAAGGAGCGACAGATAGCCGTCCGGACCGAGCTGCTCGTGCTGCGGTCGATCTTGTACGCATCGAAGTTCCTGTACCACGACCAGAGCCAGATCGTCTTGGGGAGCGGCGACAAGCCCTATGCGGATATTCCCGTCTGCAAGGAAATCCGGGCGCTCATCAACTCGCGGCGCAAGGAGAGCAAAGTCGCCCCCCGGGTCAGCGACGAGGCGGCCAAGTGGCTCGACTTTCCCGAGTATCTGGCGATGACCAGGGAGCTGAAACGGGAGACGGGGTGTCTGAAGGAGACGTCGAAAGGCGACGTGGTTCGACGAGACGACAAGGACATCGCTTGGTCTCTTCAGAAATACCTCATCTTCGCGATCCTGGCGTGTGTGCCCGACCGTCAGCGCACGATCAGGGAGCTCCAACTCGGCCGCACGCTGTTCAAAGACGAGGAGGCCGGCATCTACGTCATCAAGCACAAGCCTAGCGACTACAAGACGGGCAAGGCCTACGGCGAGCGGGCCCCGCTGTACATCAGCCAGTCGCTCACCACCGCGCTGGATGTGTTCCTCGGCCGGTACAGGGCGGCCCTCGAGCCCGAGCACGAGTTCCTCTTCACGCAGGCCAACGGCGCGCCGCTGACGGACAAGAGCCTGTACAAGGTCTTCTGGACGACCGCGTATCGTCTGAGTGGGAAGCGCGTGTCGCCGCACTACGTGCGGGATATCGTGGTGACGCATTTGCGATCGTCAGATACTGCCAGCGAGCGAGACCTCGAGGCGCTCGCGGTCTACATGGGACACAGCCTGTCGATTCAGAAGTCGACGTACGACCGCCGTTCGCTCAAAGAGAAAGTCGGTCCCGCGGTTAAACTATTGGAGAGCCTCCAGCAACAGCAGCAGCAGTAGGATAATCGTATTCTTCGATCTCTATCAATTCTCCTCAAAATGGCTGCAAAAGGGTTCGACTTGGTGGTCTACGGCGCCACGGGATTCACCGGAAGACTCGTGTGTGAGCACTTGGTCAAGTCATACGGCAAGAGCGAGGTTCGGTGGGCCATTGCTGGACGCGACAAGAAACGACTGGTGAGTTGAATGTTCAACGGTTGGACCGACCGGGCTCGCCAAGCTCACTTCCCCTCCCCCGCGCTTCGCTCGTTCTGCAGGAAACCCTGAGATCGGAGCTCGCTTCCATCGACGCCGACGCCTCGTCGATCGACATCCTCGTCGGTGACGCCTTCGACAAGCCCTCCATCGACGCCATCGCCTCCAGCACAAAGGTCCTGCTCTCAACTGCTGGTCCGTTTGCCATCAGCGGCGCGCCAGTCGTCGACGCCTGCGTGGCAAACTCGACCCATTACGTCGATATCACCGGCGAGGTGCCGTTCATCACGGCGTCGGCACACAAGCACCACAAGCAGGCGGCCGCCAACAACATCCGCGTCATCCACTGCTGCGGCTACGACAGCGTCCCGTCGGACCTGGGTGCTATGGCCGTTGTCAAGAAAGCCAGAGCACTGGGAAAGACCATCGCGAAGGTCACCACGATCGTGGGCGATTCGCGAGGAGGCGTGAGCGGCGGGACGATCGCGAGCGGCCTGAACCTCACCGCCGACAAGGAAATTTCCAAGAGCGACATGGGCATGTACTCGTACATCCCCGAGGGGCAAAAAAAGGGAACGGCGACGGACGTCTGGAGCCCGGTGTTCTGCCAGGCCACCCAGGGCTGGCTGGCGCCCTTCGTGATGGCGTTGGTCAACACGAGGGTGGTCCAGCGGAGCAACTACTTGCTCGACTGGGGCAAGGACAAGTTCACCTACGCCGAGCACATGGGCGCCAAGACCCGAATGAAGGCCTGGATGGTCTCGGCCGCCACGGCCATGATCGGACTCGTCTTCAGCCAGCCGTGGCTCCACCCGCTGGCCAAGAAGATGCTGCCGAAGCAGGGCGAGGGACCCAGTAGGGACACCATGATGCACGGCTACTACAACCACACCATCGTCGGCGAGTGTACCGACGGTGAGATCATCATGGGCACGTTCAGCGATAAAAAACGAGATCCTGGCTACTGGGGTACGAGCCGGCTGCTCCTCGAAGCCGCGCTCTGCCTCGCCATCGACATCAAGGCCCTGGACGATAGCGACGAGGTCCTGAAGGGCGGCGTGCTCACGCCGGCCTCGGGGCTCGGATCTGTGTACGTGGAGCGGCTGAGGAAGGCCGGGATCGAGTGCCGTGCGTAGAGCCAGGTGTAAAGATCCCACGAATTTTCAAACTGTCCCATGGCCCCGACTTCCGCCACGTCGACGCGACTGCGGGCTTGATTCAAAATCCCATCCTTCCCTCACCTCCGGTGTGTTTACACACCTCCTCCTACCATCTCTCGTCTGGGCACGGCGTGTCTACGTCCACGGAGGCAGGGCTTCAATTTCAAAAATTCGACTCGGTTCGTTGAAACTCGTGGCTTCGCCTAGGACGCCCGGAAAGGTATACCGCTGACGCGTATCGTGTCGAGGTAGACATAGGGATGATCATGGCCGACAGGGGAGGCGCGAGCGACTTTGACCGCTTGACGCTGCGGAATCCCCGAGCCAACTCTCCGGCTCCGAATTCTCGCTCGTCAAGTCGGCGTGGACAAGTACGTGCATGTTTAATGGGATCCGTTGGGGCCCATCGAGTGATACACGGACTTGCGCACGCCGGGGTGCGCCCCACACGCCGTCCTCGTCCCCTCGTCCTCACGTCCCTCCGCCTCTGTCTCCTCCGTCCGTAGCTCCTCAAGGACCAGCTCGAGCTCGTGAAGATCGGCGATCGGTACACGCTCAAGCCGCTGCCGAGCGAGCTTCCCTTCGATAAGGCCCTCTTTGTCTTCGTGCGCGCAGTTCAGTTGTTGAGCTCGAAGAACAAGGGGTCGACCATCGTGGTGGGGCTGGCGGGTCCGTCGGGGTCGGGGAAGACGGCGTTCGCGAAGAAGGTGTCCAATTTGATACCTGGGTGCGCGATGCTGTCTATGGATAACTATAACGACGGAAGCAAGGTCATTGACGGGAACTTTGACGACCCGCGCATCACCGACTACGACACGTTGCTGAAGAACCTGTCGGGTCTCAAGCAGGGCCGGGCGGCGCAAGTGCCGATCTACGACTTCAAACAGAGCTGCCGGGTGGGATATCGCACGGTCGAGGTGCCGGAGAGTCGGGTGGTCATCCTGGAGGGCATCTACGCGCTGTCGCACCGGGTGTCCCCGCTCTTGGACCTCAAGGTGTCCATCACCGGCGGGGTCCATTTTGATCTCGTCAAGCGCGTGCTGCGTGACATCGAACGGTCGGGGCAGACGCCGGAGGACATCATCCAGCAGGTGTCCGACACCGTCTACCCCATGTACAAGGCGTTCATCGAGCCCGACCTCAAGACTGCGCACCTGCGGATCTACAACCCGTTCAATCCGTTCAGCGGATTTATGAACCCCACGTACATCCTCAAGAGCTGCATGCAGGTGGACATCGAGCGCATCGAGTCGATGAAGGAGTCGCTGGGGCTCGGGACCGACGAGGCAAAGACGGCCGAGTCGGAGACGTACGACATCTACCTGGTGCCGCCGGCGGAGGACGCCGAGTCGTGTCAGAGCTGGCTCCGGATGCGGTATCGGGACGGGAGGTATAATTTGATGTTCGAGGAGTGGGTGGTGGAGGACAAGTTCATCATCTCGCCGAGGGTGACCTTTGAGGTGCCCGTTCGCATCCTGGGCGGCCTCATGGCGCTGGGCTACGAGATTGGCACCATCATGCAGCGCACCTCCAAGACCTACTACAAGACGGAGGACAAGATCACCGTCAAGGTCGATCACATCGTCGGCGTGGACAGGCAGTTTGTGCAGATCCAGGGCAAGGACAGGACCAAGGTCGCCGAGATGGGTACGGCGCTCGGGCTCGACGGCAGCTACTACCCGCATTCGTACATCGAGATTATACAGCTCGAGAACCTGACGCAGGACTTCTTGACCGTGTCCGACGATCTGAAGCGCCGGTTCACGGTGAACGGCGAGCCGCTCGACGAGGCGGTCGTCGGCTCGATGTCCAAGGGCTCGTCGCCGCTCATCTCGGGGTCGTTCCTCGGCGGGTCGTACAACGGAAACCACAGGACGTCCGCGTACCTCGCGTCGAGCCCCCTGGGGCCGTCGCACGTCCCCTTCTCGTCATCGGCGCCGCAGCACCAGCTTTCGAACCTCGTGTCCCCGCCGGCGGCGCCGACTGCACCGACTGCGCCAGCCGCGCCGACCGCGCCGGTGTCGATCGCCAACGGACACGGCGGCGGTCACGGGTTCACTGGGAGCAACAGCAAGCCGGGGCTGCTGTCGCAGAAGATCCATGCCGCGTCGCTGCGGAGCGTCGGAAGCGACAGGCTTGGCGCCGTCGGGAACGGCTTCACGCCGGAGAAGCAGTCCGTTTCTCCCCAGGGGAGCTCGAGGAGCAGCAAGAGCGGCGGCGGCGCGAGCCGGCCGGGCACGCCGCCCAGCCAAGTCAACGGCGCGCACCTCAAGCAGCTGCTGCAGAGCCAGGCCTTGCTCACCTCGCAGATCGAAGACCTGACGATGCAGCTGCGGCTCGTGTCGTCGTCTCTGGGGACGTCGCGGACGAACAACAGCGTCGAGGTCAGCTCGCCGGAGAATACGTCGACGGCGTCGGTCTGGGGGGTCCCCTCGGCCACCCTCGTCGCCGCCAGCGCCGGGGTCGGGATCGGCCTGCTCGCGGCGTACGCGCTCGGCGGGTCGAGGCGATGAGACGGACATATGTACAGATAGAGAGATAGACAAGGACAGCAGACGGTAGGCAGCAGACAGCAAGAACAAAGACAAGAACAACAATAACTAGGTCGGACACGCGGAACGAGATCGATCGATAAAGCTGATTCTCGCCAATAAACAAGACTCCCTGCCACTAACTAACTAACCGGGAGTTGACATTGTAACGTTGCGGGTACGATACGCTCACCCGAGCTTGGCCTTGGCCGCCAGGAGGTCGGCCACGGCCGCCTTCACCGCCTCGTCGGCATTCCCGAGCCCCTGGTTCTCCTTCAGGTCCCGCACGAGCGCCGCGCACCGCTCCACCTCTGCTTGGATTGCCGCCCGATCCTCGTCGGACAGGCCGCCGCCGACGTCACCGGCGTCGTCACCACTGCTCGTGTCGATGATCCAGTCGCCCTCCATGCGCTGGAACACCGCATACGGCTTGCTGGTCACCGCATGGTCCTTCGAAAGGCCTCCCGCCCCCCACGCGGCGTCCTGGGCCCACGAAACGCCGTCAAACTCGAGCTCGAGCTGCTCGTAAATCCTGCGGCTGAGCGTCGGCGTCACGGGCGCCAGGAGCACGGCGACGACGCGGACAGCCTCGAGGACCGCCACGAGCGCCTGCTTGGCGGCCTCCTTCTCTTCGTCCGTGCCCTTCTTCAGCCCCGTCCACGGCGCGACCTCCTCCATGAACTGGTTGCCCTTGCCGCTGATGACCAGCGCCGCGGTGCACGCCTCGTGGAACTTCATGTCCTGGAAGTGCTGCGAGACGATCGGCACTTGGGCCTCGACCGCGGCGCGGAGGACGTGGTCGTCCGGGAGGTCCGCGGGCGAGCAGGGCAGCGTGCTGTCGCAGTTCTTCTTGAGCAGGTTGAGCGTCCGGTTCAACAAGTTGCCCACGTCGTTGGCGAGGTTCGCGTTCACGATGTTCCTGAAACGCTCCTCAGAAAAGTCTCCGTCCTGCCCGAACGGCACTTCCCGCATGAAGTAGTACCTGACTGCGTCGGCGCCGTACCCGTCGACCAGCGCGACAGGATCGAGCACGTTGCCCAGGCTCTTTCCCATTTTTAGCCCGTCCTTGGTCAGGAACCCGTGCCCAAACACCTGCTTGGGCAGCTCCAACCCGGCAGAAAGCAGCATGCCCGGCCAATACACGGCATGGAATCGCAGAATGTCCTTCCCGATGATGTGCACGGCCGCCGGCCATCCTCGCTCCTTCAAGTCGCTCGCACTCGCGTCCTCGGCCAGATCCGTCTCGTCCTCCGAATACAGCGCCGAAAGGTACCCGTTGAGCGCATCGAACCACACGTAGATAGTCTGCGACGGGTCCTTGGCGATCGGGATGCCCCAGGGCACCGATGCCCTGGAGATTGAAAAGTCCCGAAGCCCGTCCTTGACCCACCCGAGCACCTCATTACGCCTAGAAGACGGCGAGACAAACGCCGTATTGTCCTCGATGAGCGACTCGATCTGGTCCTGGTACTTGGACAGCCGGAAGAAGTAGTTCTCCTCTTCCCGCTCCTCGCACGGCTTGCGATGGATCGCGCAGTTGTGATCCTCGTCCATATCAGCATCGTCCTTGTACTCCTCGCATCCGACGCAGTACCACCCCTTATAGTCGGCCTTGTAGATGTCGCCGTTGTCCCAGACGCGGTTCAGCACCGTCTGCACGAGTCGCTCGTGCTTGGGCTGCGTTGTCCGCACGAACGAGTCGTACTTGATGTCTAGCTTAGACCACAAAGACTGATATTCCATCGCCAGCGCATCGCAGTGCTCGATCGGTGAGAGCCCCCGGTCTGTCGCCGCGAGCTCAATCTTTTCCCCGTGCTCGTCCGTGCCCGTCACGAACCGGACCTCGGATCCGTTCAGCCTGTAGAACCGCGACAGCACGTCTGCGGCGATCGTCGGGTACGCACTCCCCATATGGGGCGAGGCGTTGACGTAGTAGAGCGGCGTGGTCACCGTGAAGCGCTCCGGAACCGCCGGCGTGGGCCGGGCTCGCGGGTGCCAAGTCCGCTGTTGTTTGTCCGTGCAGGTGCGAAGGCTCTTCGAAAAACCACGCACATGACTATATAGAGGCTTCTGGAGGTGCAACCCCCGAAATGCCTGCAGCCCAGTCGAGACGACGGTCGTTGTAGCCATGCTTCAAATAGGTCTCGAGTCGATGCCGTCGATAGTGGCCTCGTCTTGGCGTGCCAAGTCCAATGCGCGGCTGCCTATGGGTGAAATTGCTATGGCAAGCGACTGGAGCCGCGAGCGTCGCTGATCTGTACGAGTGGGCTTGCAAAATTCGGAGCTCATTCGCATGAAACCGACCACTAATCAATCGACCTCGAGATTTCCTGGATGCGCACGGTCTTCCTAGAGGTGGGAGGCTTGTAGGGATTGCTGAGCACGGTCAGCTCGTGGACCTGGGGCACGCGATACTTCTTGCCGCCGTCGTCGATGGGCCGCCCGGTCTGGGCCGCCTGCTGGACCTTGGTGAGCCTGAGCACGGTGCGGTCGAACAGCGACCTGTTCTCGCAGCGAAGTCCTTTGCGCATTTGAATTGGCCACACGCCAAAGACCTTGAGGTCGAACTTGCGCACGTGGGTGATGCTGATCTTCCGGGATTCGGCGTCGCCCTGAATGTTCTGGATCTCAAAGGCCGGGATGACCCACTTGGGCGAGTAGACAGAGTGCTCCATGAGGTGCTTGGCCTTGAGGTACGCGACAAAGTTGGTCGTGAACAGCAGGACGCGGGTCGGCCGGACGTTCATGACCTGCGTGACTTCCTCCCCAACCATGTCGGGGAAGAACTCGAGGAGAGCGCGCTGCCACGCGGCGACGATGCCAGTCATCGGGGACTCGTCGATTCCATCCACGTCAAGGGACGCGATCGTCTCCTCCAGGAACGCGCCGGGCGCCTTGACGCGACGCAAGGTCCTTCCAACGATGCCCTCCCTGCCGAGACTGGCCATGGCGATGGCGCCCGTGAGGTCGGACGTGGCCTCGCAGATCCCGATGATGGGACGAACAGGCACACCGATGATACCTTTGGCGAGTCCGACGAGAAATCCGGGGACGTGGCCGTTGTGCCAGCCCGCGATCGGGTCGTACAGGATGCCCTGGCCGGCGGCTGCAAACCCGTACAAGAGTTCCTTCGGCATGTAAACCAGGGCATCGATCGCATTTGTGGGGCGCTGTACCAGCCTCCGCACCGTTTCGCTGTCGCCATGGATGCGTTCGGGCGGCAGGACCGCCATGCCCGCCGCAAACATCCTGGAGAACCCGGAGAAGAACATCGACACGGTCATGATCGGCAGGTAGAACACCTGCTTGGCAACACCAACCGGTCCTGCTTTACCGAGAGCTGCCTCGTGTACGAGGACGACGGCGGATCCGCCGGCCCACAGGACGGCGAGCGGGACGCTCGCGACCGCGGGGCCCGAGCCGCCCAGGACCTTGTGAGCCTCTTTGAGTCCTTCCCGCGTGTAGTGACGCGAGAGGTTGCTGATGAGTGCTCTCTGTGAGAGGAATCCGTCGGCGGTGCGCTTGCCCCTGAAGGACGGGTCGTTGCCGAGGAGCCACTTGCCGAGCGAGATCTCCACCTTGGACACGTTCACCAGCTGATATCCGGATGCGCCCAAGGCCCGGCTGAACTCGTCCTCTTCCCCCCCGATACCACCAGCAGCAAGAACCCGGGAGGAAAGCGAGATGGACACGTTGACTTTGATCCTGCCGATCTCGGCGCTCTCGATGAAGAACCAGGACGACAGGTTCGACTGGCCCTGCAACGCCATCAGGTCCTGGTTTTCCTTCTCTCGCACCCACATCAGGGCCTTGTTGTCTCCCAGAGCAACCGCGGACAGGTTGTCGGCACTGCCTCGAGGCCTGCCGTTGCTGCCCATCGCGCTGTTCTGCGCCACCATGGGCGCGTTGATCGCCAGGGCCTCGACTTCCCTCGGTCCAAACTGGGCTGTGAGGAGGCGGTACTGCTGGTCCTGCCACGTTTCGTCCTGCCAGATGTCTGCCGTCGGAATCGACGACACGAATGAGAGCAACTGCTCCATGAACACCTCGTCCGTCTGCAGGTGGAGCGGGTCGATGCTGAGGGAGAACTTCTTGTAGGACCGGATGTCGGCGCCCTTCTCCTCTCCCTTTCCGATCTTCCTGGAGACCTTGTCACATCCTTCGACGCGCTTCACGTCCTTCTCCATCATCGACATCTCGACGCTGGCGCCGAACGTCTGCGCGAGGAAGAACTTGACCAGCGGCCGCTGCTGGACGGTGGGCCGGAGGCCAGCGTCGGGTGCGAGCACGACCGGCTCGCCGGCGTTCAGGGTCTGGTTGTCGAGCTGAATCGACGAAACAGTCCCCTGAATGACTCTCTCGTGCGACGCGGTGATTGACTCCAGCTTGAGCGACTCCAACGTCAAGTTGAACAGCTCGTCCTGGAGGCCACCGACAACCATGATGCCAGCACCTGCCAGGTCCATCTCCAGCTTGGTCGAGCTGCCCCTGTCGACCTTTCTCTGCCACTGCAAACGCAAGAACACCTGAAGGTCGGGGATCGTGTGCTCGTCGAGCGAGGCGGCCCCCGCCAGCTTCTTCTTCTTGGTGATGGCGTACGCGGGCACCCAAATGTAGGTCGGCCGGTTGCCCTTGAGGTTGCTGGCGTGAACGACGCCACGCCCCAACGGGATCGAGCGCCGCATCACGCCTTTTCTCTCGTCGGAAATCGTGATCACGAGCTCCGCCTTGGCTGGGTCCACCCCTCGGAAGATGTGCCGCTGGTTCGCTGGCCATCTCGGGTTGAGCGTGTGGGACAAGGCCTCCGTCGAGTACGACGGGTATCCGTCCAGCTGCACGCTGACCACGGGGTTCGGCAACTCGTTGTCGGCCAGCGCCACCACGACCCCGCTCCGGGGATTGAGTCCCCTCGCCTCGAGCACGGTGACGACGAGGTGCCGCTGCCTGTGGTTGTGGGCGTGGCGGTTCATCACGGCAATAGACGACTCGCTAGGGTTGAACGTGAGCGTGCTGAAGTTGTCTTCTCCGCGGATTCGGAACATCTCCTGGCCGATGGTCGGCATGACCTGTTTGCTCTGTCCACCGGTGCCGTCGGTCGTGGCAAACGTCTCGGGGTTGACCTTGGCCCACGCCAAGGATTCGAGCGACTCCACGGGCTGAAGGGCTGCCAAGATCTCCCTACGCTGTGCCAAAACGCTCTCGAGTGCCAGCAGCTTGATGCTCATCAAGCCGCGGGTGCTGACGTCCCAGTGGAACCTGAGCTGGAGGCGCCCCGTGATCTCGTCACCTGCAGTCCGCCGCATCAGAGGGTACCACAGTGCCGTCATCGCAGGCACGTCCAGGGTCTCCGTCAGAGGAATCTCAGCGCGTCCGAGGAATCGGCACGTCTTGATGACCTCCGTTGTGTCGGGATGAATGAACTGGTTCGAGGGCCTCGTGCCGCCCAAGTCCCACAGCTCGACGACGAGCTCGCTGGCGACGCAGACGTCCTTGAAGACGAGCTGCTCGTCCCAGATGGGATCGAGAGACTGCCAGACGACGGAAGTCTGCTTCGAGCGATCCGCGTCCTCCGCGGGCGGGATGGCGTCCCTGACGCGGACCCTGGCGAACGAGTGCGTTGAGCGCTGGGTGCCCGACAGGTTCTGCGCCTGCACGACCGTGATGTTCAGGTCACCGCCCACAAGCAAGTTGGCATCGCCAACGATGAGTCCCTTGAGGAGCTCCTGGCGCTTGTTGATGTTCATGGTGCTCTGGCTGGAGTGGAAGGTTGCCAGCCTCCTGGCCGACTTTCTCGGCATGAACGAGTCGCCCCCCTCGAGATGCCCGACGTCACGAAGCGTGTCGTTCCTCTCGATCCTGGACACGGACCCTTGTGGAGAGAATCTTTCGTGCTCGAACGGCTCCCTCACGGAGTCTCCCCCTTCGGAGACGGTGTGCACGGTGCCCGAATACTTGCTCGTGCTCACGGGCGTGTCGCCCAAGAACCGCACGCCCATCTGCTTGCCCGGCGTCGTCGTCGTTGAGTCCGCCTCGTCTTGCAGGTCAGCGGGATTGATCTCCAGATCTTCGTACGAGTGGGACCTCGAATGCGCGAACACCTGCTTCGACGCCTGCCTGACGAACTGCTGGGTCGACTCGGGGACCGGCATCTTCCTGAGCGTTTTGGTAACCAGCGCCCTCGAGCGATCCTCTTCAGTGACAACATCGTCTTTGAATCGGCCGTACAGGTCCAGCCCAGTGAAGTAGTGGTGACCCTGCATGCCGCCCAGCCTGGCGAACTGCCCGTTGACGTCTCGCATCTGGTACTCGATCTGCTTGAGCCTGTAGGCCAGGTCGAGGACCACGTGCTTGTGCTCGCTGGATAGCACATTCCTATCATCACTGAAGCGCAGCACCCGAGTGGGGCCGTCCGCGTACACAGTGGCATATACCTTCTTGGAGAACTCTGCCGCCAGGAGCGAGACGAGCTTCTGCTTGAGCTCGTCGGGCATCTCGTTGGACAGGCTTCGGTACAGCTTGCCGGCCGTCTGCTCCTCCTTCTCCTCTTGAGTTGGCAAGAGCAGCGTTGCAGCATCGCCGAGCACGTCCAACGCATAGTCCGCCACCCTGCTCTCCTGGCGTCCGCTGAACTTGGCCTGGACACGCAGCTTGGGGAGGAGCGTCGGCTCGTCCCATGCGTATGCCATGACTTCCTTCGGGTTGAGGCAGTCAACGTACTGTTTGCCGTCGGCCCGGAACACCAGGGGCACCTGGACGAAGAACAGCTGAACGTCTTTGCAGAGGTTTTCGATGCGGTACGGCGGCACGCCCGTCGGCTTCTTCAGGGTCACCTGGATGGATCCAGACGAACCCACAGTCACGTTCACGGGGATGTTGACATATCGCCTCTGGTTCGACGCGTGGCGCACGCGCAGGCCGAAGTACCACTCGGTCTCGGGCAGGGGAAAGGCGCCGGACCAGTTCCAGTCGCCCGGGTCCTCGTCCTCGAGCCTGGGCCGAATGGTGACCTCCCTGGGCAGCTGCGTGTCGTCCCAGTAGACGGCAGTCCGGCTACCGTGAGGAAGTAGTCTGGCAAACTTCCTGTGTCCCTCGTCTGATGTCTCGAGCTCCCCACCGGGGTCGGCCGTGCCGTACTGCTTGATGTCCACGGCGATGCCCGTCTGGTTCTCGATGATGTACTTGGGCTTCAGGTTGATCAGTTTCGTGTTCCTGAACATCGACTTGCGCGGAGCTGCGGATACGTCCACGGCGAACTCAAAAGACCGATTCGTGAACTTGCTCAGCTTGACGCCTCGCTCGTCGGGGAACTGCGGGTCGTCGCCGGCGCTGTTGCTCCTCGTCGTGGCCGCGGCCGCCACCTTCATCGCACCGATCGCTTGCATCCCGGCATCCGGATGGGCATTAATGCCGATATCGACTTCAGTCTCATCCGTCGGCGACGCAATGGGAGAGAGAGGCGACGGCTCTTCCGGACTCTCGGTGTCGCTCGTGTAGCGGGTGGTCACGGCAGCGTCCCTGCTCTTCAAGGCCTTCGCGTTGTACACGGGGCCCTTCAGCTCAACTGTTCCCTTGTTTCCGACCGTCTTGATGCCAACCGGCTGGGAGTACTTCCTGTTGCTGACGTGCGCGAGCCCCAGGGCCAGGTCCTCCTGCTGGTTCATCAGCACGACCTGGCTTGACGTCGGATGGCCTTTCTCGCCCAAGATGGCGTCGATGGACTCGCCGGCGCTGTTGTTCAGGCGATCATGCGCGCGGTCCATATCTTCCGTCAACGAGGTGCCGGGGACGAACACCTCGAGGTACTCCCACGGAAGGGCGAACCCGAGCGGGTGCGAGGACGCCTCCGAGTCCTTGAAGAAGAGATCGACGCCCGTCCGGTTGTTCAACCAGAACGGAACGAAGAACGTCACGCGAGACACGCTGCTGAAATCCTTGTCCGCAAGCGACGTCTGCATGCGGACATTGAGAATTGCCGGGGCGGCCATCCTGTTGTCCTCCGCAGACGACCCTTGGGATTCCTCGCTGCTGTCCGATTCTACTTCGACGTTCAGCGGCGGCGGACGGAACGCCACATACTCCGGGGTGTGCACGCCTCGGCTTGAAGAGGGAAGCGGCGACATCCCGGGGGCATCCTGGTACGGGGAGGCCGGGACCCCGCCCTCGCTGAACGGGGTGATCTCGGCCGCGGACACGTCTACCTGGAGATCAACGACGGCTTCTTCGGCACCCCCACCAGTAGAAGATGGAGAAAGCTCAGTTGCACCGGGGGATCGCGGCGGCGTTGTGGCCGCCTCGCCCTTGCCGAACAATTGCCGCAGCAGGCCCTTCCTCTTGTTCTTCCTCACGCCCGAGTCCTTCGTGGCTGGAACAAACTTGACTGTCTTCGTCAGAGTCTCATCGAAAACCGGGTTATCGACAAAGTTGCTCGGGGGCGACGAAGCAGGGATGTCCTGTGGCTGGGGAGGGATCGGCCTGGCAGAGGTCGGCGGGGCCCGCTTGACCGTCTGTGGCGGAGCGGACGCAGCCCTGGCGCTCTTGGACCTCTTGGTCTTGCTCTTGCCCTTGCGTTTGGCCATTGATTTAATCCTGGCCACCTGGCGGCTGACATCCCGGGCGGTAACTGCCTTCCGCGCGTTCCGCTTCAGCTGCGCATGGACCGACCGCAGCTTGGACAGGCCGATTTTCAGTCGCTCCAGATACTGCTCGATGCCGAACGCTTCTGTTGGAAGCTCGAGACCAACGTCCAGCATGCGAAGCGGGATAACTGCCGGCAGCCGCTCAAGCCGCTCCTTGAGGTGTACCTTGGGGGTCCACGATGGGTTGCAGAGGGTCCACTTGGTCGTCCGCATGTTCACCTCTTCAAACGACACGTGGGCCAAGATGTCCCTCCTGACGTCAGCGTAGATGGATGCCTCGCCACCGGCCGGCACGTGGAACGCGAAATAGCGCCCCTCCGTTTCCGGCCTCGGCACGTGGGCACGGGACGCGCGCGGGCTGAGCATGTCCATGAAGTCTGTACCCCCCATCTTGTCCTCAGATACGCCTATCTGCCAGAGGAGGACGTTCATGCCATACGGCATCGCGTTATTGAAGACCATCGTCGGCTGGATCGATATGGTGACTTCTAGGGGCGAGATGGCCCGCTGCAGGGTCCCCGGCCCGACGACCTCCATGTGCTTGAACGTCTGGAACTCCGAGAGGACTTTCGACGGGATCACCTCCATCGTCACATGCAGAGGCTGCTCGTCGACGCCAGGCAAGTCGAGCGAGTTGCACACGATGTGGCCCTGCTGGTTGACGAGGTCGGCCACGTTGATGCTCAGGCGGATCACGTCCCTCGTCGCCTCTTGGTAGTCTGAAGGCTGGAGGAACAGCAGGCCGCCGAGAGATGCAACAAGAGGGAGATAGACACCCTCTCCAGGCCTCAGAGGACCGACCAACACGTCCCCCTCGGTGCTCAGCTTTTGCCTCCGTTTGATGACGCCCGGCGGGACCAGGGATGTTGTGGGCACGTGCAGTCTGAACGAGATGGGGATCTCGATCGAGTTCTCTACCCATATTCCGGAATGAACGGTGATGATCTTCGTCCTTCCTACCAAGATGACGTCCACCACAACGGGCATGACCGTATTGTCCGCGGGCGACGTCATGTTGTACTTGTACTTCCCGACGACGTTGATGGGCACATCGCGGATGGGCATCCAGTTGCCCTCAAAGTGGAGGTTGATGACGGCACCCAGGCGCTCCGTACCCGTTGCTGATGCCGTGAAGTTCATCAGCGTCAGCTTCTTGTTGCACGGCACCACCTTGAGCGTGTCGCTCGCCTCCGGGTCGAGGCTGATGACCGGGCTCTTTTTGTTCGCCTTCGTCGCGTCCTCCGTCCAGTAGTACAGTTTGAGGCCCGATTGGTTCTGAATCAGATACTTCTGAGGCGCGCGCGATGCGCTCCCCTTGGTGTACATCATCTTGGCGGTGGCGTCCATGTCGTCAAAGCTCGACCCCTCGCGGTAGGCCAGCATGGGCATCTCCGGGCTCTGCATCATCTGGACGAGAGAGAGCAGATCACCGACAGACATGAGGGAAGCCGGGTTGAAGGTCGACTCCATCATCATCTCGGACGTCAGCCAGAAGAAAATCTTCCGGTCCGACGCAAACCCAGACCCGTTCGCGTCCACGAACTCGGCCCGGAGGGGCCACGGGCTCAGCATCGGCTCCCACTTGGACGACCCGCTGTTCAGGAACGACGAGAAGAGGGTAACCGACACGTTCCCGACCGAGTTGGGAGGGCGATCCGGCAGCAGCGACGCCATGTCCAGGGACGCCTCGCCGTCAGAAAGGCACAGGTTGAGCACGTCCGGGGCGCCGAACGTTTCAGGCTTGTCGTTGCAGAGAACGAAAGCGAGGCGCTCGAACGATACCCCAACTTGGACGCCGCTCGGCCTGAACTCGACTTCCACGGGTATCTCCTCGACGCCGGTCGGGACCTGGCGCGTGAGGACGCTGATGCCGTCCGACGCCATCTTCCAAAAGGCGACATGACTGAATGCCACCCTGCACGTGAAGACACCTAGCCTGGCATTGATCGACTTCACGCTAAGAGCTTTGGTCACTGACCGGGACATGGCCCCGATCTGGCCCTTGCCCGCGTAGTAGTCCTCGAGCAGCTCCCGGGTGCGCGGGGTGGCGACGTCCAAGGCGAGCTTCTCCACGAGCTTCCACTGCGAATGGCGACCGGGATTCGACTCGTCATTTGCGCTGCCATCGATCCCGTCGATCCCGTCAAACCCGTCGCCGCCGCCCGTACCGTCGAGGTACTTGAGCGCCTCCCCCAGCTTGGCCGAGGTCCGCGTCTGCAGGTAGTGCTGCCTCCAGGCCCTCTGGATGACGATCGCAGCATGCGTCATCTTCTGGTACTCGTGACGTTCCACAGATTCAGGCTGTTGCATCGACAGGTCGAACGACGCGCTCATCGGCTGGACGACCGTGTGCACGCGTGCGTGCGGGTCCCTGAGGAGCGCTGCCACGTTGACCAGGTCGGTGGACATCTTGATCTCGCCGTCTCCGCCCGACGCGTAGCAAAAGCGGAGCAAAGCTAAATCCAGCGAAATACCCCTGTCTTCGAGGGAGAGGAGGGCGGACGAGTCCGAGCTGTGGACGAGGGCGGTGGCCAACATGACGTCCGCGACCTTCTCGAATTCGGAGAGGCGAAGGTCCGGGGCGTACTGCCAAAGCTCGTCGACGAGCTTGAGTGCAATATCGACGTCAACGACAGGGACGAAGACCTCAGTGTCGGTGATCAACACGTTCAGGTACAACCACGACGAGATGTCGGAGAACATCGCGCCGTGGGGGTCCAGATTGGCCTCCTCCTCGTCCGAGCCGCCAGTCAACTTGAAGATACCGGCAATTCCGTTGATGAGCGACGTGTCGTGGAAGTACGGATATTGGATCAGCGCACCAGACAGAGCCACTTCGACTGCCGTGGTCGAGTCGGAGAGGATCCCGACGCTCGCCTCGAACCTGATGTTTCGGTTCGAGCCCGGCAGACTGTCGACGTGCTCTCTGTCCTTCAGAGTTACGTCAGTCGTCAGCAGTCGATAGCACGCGACGTCTTCACCGATGATTGACTCGAACGCACCATTGCGCGTGAAGTCGATCAGCGGAACGCCGAAGTTCTGCGACCGGATGTCGGCGACATGCTCGTCGACGCGGACCCTGGCGCCTGAGTGCAAGTCAACGTGTTGGAGGCTATCCCTGTGCTTGACGGAATGGTCGGAGATCTTCCTTGCCACAGTGGTCTTGGTCGTCGACGGCGAGAACACCTCGGCGTCCGTGCCCTCGTGAAGATCGGGCACCGGGCTCGCCGCACGAGAGTCGCCCGCTGCGATATCTGACGAAATCTTATGCAGTCTGTACCCGAGGCGGAGGTCGTACATGTCGATCCGCGTGGAGCAGAAGTTCATGTACGTGTCGGCCGAGTCCATGCTCGCCATGTTCATGATGAAGTTGGCGATCCTGACGTTGAAAAACGGCAGTGCAGTCGACTCAGAAAAGCTGAAAGAGTCGGAGAAGTAATCGGAGACATCTCCCATCCACTCGGTAGGCGGGGCCGACATGATGCAGTCGATCTCGGGCGTCGCCAGCGTGAACCGGAAGCCGACGTTGGAGGAGTCGATCGGCCCGAACTTCATGCCCTTGTTGTAGCGAATCTCCTTGAAACGCAAGATTCCATCATCGGATGACCCGCTGAAGTCGCCCAAATTGCCGCCCACGAAGTCCATGATGGTCCCGTACACCGGGTTGGACAACACCATTCGGAACTCCGACAGCGACAGGTGGAGCTGCGAGTGGCTGTTCCGTTCGAACATCGCCATCGCCAAATTGATGGGTTCGATGAGCTGGAAGTGGTCGACGACGTCATACAGGACGAACGTCTGCCGACCCTGCAGGACGCGCTGGAGCGTCCCCGTCCTAGCGAGCCCCTCGGCAGAGTCGCCCAGCTCTGCGACAGGGAGCGCCACCATGACTCCCGACTTGATCTTCATCTCGGAAATGCACATCGCCAGGCTAGGCTCGGATACATCTTCCACGTGGATATCCTCGTGCTGGGTCTCCTTGCCCTCCTCGTCGAGGGCGGGGTCCCCGTGCGGGTCCGCGTTCAACAGAACCGAAGCGCCGGGGTTCTCGCCCGCCGGCTTTACGCCCGTCGCCTTATTGAATGCCGACTCGAGTATCTCGTACGGCTTCGCAAGCAACATGTTGTCCGTCACCGATCGCTTCAGGACATTGTCATCGTGGAGGTCTTGAACCACGTTGATGTCAAAGCCACCCGTCTCGTCGTCCGGGAGCTGCAGCACCCCGGCCTTGGTGTTATCGCTCGCTCGCATGTCGTACTGATCCTCAAACAGGAGCACACCTGTAAGCGTGTCGGGATTCTTGATCTTGCCTCTGCGCTTCTTCGAGCGGCGGGTCCGCTCCGGCTGGGACCTGTCTGCGGCTGGGACGTCGTCCTCATCGGCCACGTCCGGCTTGGACAAAATCTCCTCCGCCGTGCCGTCCTCGGCGCGGGAAAGGTCTTCGTCTTTCGTGGCTTGGTGCCTCTTGGCCTTCTCCCTGGTGAAGTTGCCGTACAGGAAGGTGCTGCTGCAGACGACACTCTCCTCGACAAGCACGTCCAGCTCTGGGAGTTCAGCGTTCTCTAGCGTGGATGCAGGCATCGCTGTACCGGGAAGGGCCAAAACGAGCTCTCGCATGGACACGCTGATGACCGACCGCTCCTTCCTCGACGTGGGGACAATGAGATCGACGTCGTGCACGTTGATTGTCATCTTCATCGGCAGCGCCGGTGGAAGCTCGGCGGCGGCGGAGTCGCGGCCATGGTTGGCGTGGGCAATCGCATCGGAGTCGCCAGCGTTGGCGTTGGCGTTTGCAACCTCATGGGAGCTGCGCTTGTGCCCGTCGGACGTTTTGGCCCTCCCTCCACCGGCCGGCTCGGCCTTATCGAGCGATGCGTTGACCAGCTCCACGCCGTCCAGGACGTCCCGCAGGAACCGGAACAACAAAATGATCCTCGGGTTGCTGACATCGATGGAAAGCCGTGGCGCGAAGCGGCTGCCGTCCACTTGCGTTGTCATATGCACAGTGACGGCGCAAGACCTGGCGTCGTAGCTGGGGCTCAGGACGAACTGGTGCTCCTCGCTGGCCCTCAAGTCGCACAGCATCAGGTTATCCACCTTGGCTGACATGTGCATCTTGATGTCCTCCGGGTTGGAGTACTTGGAAACAGGCTTCTGGTCCACGGCCAGGTAGCCTTGCTGGAGCCGCATCGAGAAGAGGTCCTCCGACTGGAAGCGCCCGGTGAAGTCCAAGCCAACCATGTTGACGACGACCTTCAGTCCCTTCTGATACGACTGTTTCTTCGTACTCGACCCGGTCTGTTTCTTCTCGGCCTTCTGGTTCTCGTCCACATCCGGACTGCCGCCGGGCCCCGACACCTGTCCGAGGAAGGCGTTGACGCTGGCGTTCTGCTTGATCCTGATGTAGGCGAGCATCTGACCCACGTCGATATCCAATCGCGCCCGGCCGTCTCCACTCCGCGATCCCGAGTTGTAGTTCAACTTGAACTGGGACCCGGCCGAGTCGAGGGACGCGTCGTCGAACGAGGGGAGCTGCGTCAACAGTTCGTCCGACTCGCCGATATCCACGGCCTGTCTCATCATAGACACTGCGATGCCTATCCTCCAAAGCTGGATGGCTTTGCGCACATGGACGAGACCGAGAGCCTCCCGCCTGATGGACGTCGCGGAGTCAAATACTCGACTAGCGCGCACTGGGAGAGGACGCAGCACGTACGCGTGCCGGGCCACGTCGGACAGTTGCAGGTCCTTCGCAATGACGGCACGCACGCTTCCCTTGACTGCCAGACCCGACATGTCATTCTTCAGACTCGTCTTCAGTCCAGAGATCGACAGGCTGTAAAGCGGCGCCAGCCACTGCCCCCATATGTACGCAGGGTCCGCCTTGTCCACGGTGATGCCCCAGGACTTTCTCGCAAGGAACGTGTTTCCGCGTTTCACGCCCCTGTTGGCCCACGTTCCGATCATCCAGATGACCGAGAAGCTCTGCACGTGCACCTTGACCCGGAGCAACTGTCTGGAGCTGCTGCTGACCTGCTCGTCGTCATCGTCGTCGCCGTCGTCCGGGTGTCCACCGCCTGCGTCGGCGCTACCTCCCGAGTCTGGTAGGGTGGAAGCGTCCAAGATCTCCAATGTACGGCCCGCAGAAGCACTGGATGCTCTGAAGTCGTCACCGGCATTCTTGAACTTGGTCTCGATCGTCTCCGTCAGACACTTGAGATGGCCGAGCTGTATCGGGGACAGCCACGCGTGGATGTTCCTCACATACACGCCCGCCGACGTCGACTTGGCGCCTGGAACGAGCGGCATGCCGGACACCCTGCTGGCCACGGACCCCAATGTGCCGTACGTCTTGAAGTACGGGACGATCGGCACCGGATAACGACAACGCTTCAGCACTTCGATGGCAGGGACGCGGACCTCCTCCGATCCGGGGTCATTGACGGATACTTTCTGCTCTCCGACCATGTCGAAGGACGGCGTACGCGGACGCGCGGCATCCGCGATGATGGCGGCATCCTCCGGGTACGCCCAGCACTTGGCCATCGACACTATCTCCAGGTGCTGCAGCTTGCGCTTGAGCTGATTGACGCCAGATGCTATCTGTCGGAACTCCCTGGTGTCCTCGTCGAACAGATACTTCATGGGCGCCAGCTTTTGAGAGATGGCGTCGCGCTCCTCGTCCGACAGATACGAGAACAGGTCCAGCATGAAGCCACCCTCGGCCATTTGCATAGCGCCCTTGCCGTAATAGCCTGCAAAGCTCTCCGTGAATGATGAGAAACGGATGTTCTGCACCACAACGGTCAGCATATACTTGCTGCCCTCAAACTCGGACGAGGGGACGGTCGATGTGATGGACTGGGTCCGCGTGGCAACCGATTCCGCAGGCTGGCCTGCCTTCATGATCGCGAGCGCGTATTCCTGAGACAAGGAGTACCTGTAATGGTACGGAACCTGGAACGCAATCCCAGGGCACTCGACCCGGACGTTGCTGGTCGAGAGCCCCGTCACGGAAATCGTCGGCGTCAGAGACCTCGCACACGCGTCCTCGACGAGCACCGCCATGGAAGGCGCTCGTTCGCTCAGCATGGGGTACCGCCTGGCTGCAGATCGCTTTACTCCCGGAGCATTGAGCGTCGACGAAGGCCCCAGCGACGCCGAGGTCACCGCCGAGGGCATCCGCCCGTTGGTACCGCCGATCACAAACGGCTCAGCGCCGCGATTCCATCGCCGCAGGTACGTTTCAGCCCGGCTGTAACGACCAATGTGTCGCACTAGCACACGAGAGTAGTCCGAATCTACGTCCTCCTCGGCCAGGGCCGTGAGTTTCGCACCGATCGCAGCCACCACGACCCGCACCTCGAGACCGGCAGGCCTCCACCCTTTGATTCGGTCTGCGATATCGATGTTCCCGCTGCCACCACCACTGCACGAGTCGACCGTAACGCCACCAGCGCCCAGCCTGGGCTTGAGCTCGATGTTGACGAACGGCGCGTCCAATTCCATCGCCATGTCCTCCGCGCGCACATGGCCAGAGACGGCGTACCTCGTAAAGTCGGCAGCCTTGCACACGCGGGCACAGAGCTGGGACGGACTGTTCATCGTGACAAACTTCAGCTCGCTCGTCGGCGACTCGGACGGTCCCATCGACATCGAGCGGACGATCACCTTGGCGGCGCCGCCCAGCATCCAGCCTGCGTACAGGTGCTTCAGGTTGCACACGAAGTACGACGCCGAGCTGGCTTCGGCCGTGGCATGAGGCCGCGTGTCCAACGCCACACTCACCTTGGGACAGTCTACCGACACCACGAGTCCAAACGCCCGCTCCGGTTCGGGAATGCAGTCCAGGTGGAGGAGCACGTCCCTAGGGATGGGCCGCCCACGCCGCAGCTGCGAGATGATGAAATCAACCTTGGTTGCCACGAGCTCCTTCAAATCGGACGACGAGGCCAGCACTTGGTTGTACTTGGCAGCCGCCATGAACCGAAAGTGCCCCACCTCCTCCACGGAAAGCCGCTCCTCGAGCCTGGCCAGCGCCCGCATGCCCGCGTCGTCCGCGGCCGTGACAGTGTTGCGCTGGTACCACCTGCGGTTGGGGTCTCGGAACATGACGTTCCTGCTGTACTTTGAAACGTACAGCGGCTCGTATGCTAGGCGATTCGCCCTACGCTGCTCGATCCCGTTGATCGCGTTGCTTCCCAGCGGCCCCTGCCACCGGACGAGCCGCAGGACCTCGTCCACAGCTGCCCGTCCCACGTGGTGCCACCAAGACATCTCGTTGGAAATCACCGGCACCTGAGGCCGCACCGACCAATGTGCGTTGTACTTGGACAGCATGCTGAGACGGCCATGCAGCCGATCAGCGATGCCCAGGGAAGACAAATTCACCTCGAGCATCAGCGCTTTGACGTCCACGTCCAGAGACAGCGTGAACTTGGAAGATGACGACGACTTCGAATTCCTCATTCGCGCATTTCTGTCTCTGGGAGCCGCCGACGCGCGCGCGGAAACGCCGGCCAGCCCGTCGCCGTCGTCGTCTGAGCTCGCCGCAAGCTCGGCCATCGCTTCCGTCGCGTCTTCGAAGGCATCGCCGTCCACGTGGGATATGGAGGGAGGCGATTGGGACGATTGCCAGTCGCGAACTACGCCCGGCGGCAACACGGTCAGCACCGCGGAGACCTCCCATTGGTTGATCACCCGATGCACCTCCTCGTCTGCCAGTGTCAGCCTCGACAAGACGCTCGACCCCGCGTCTCCCGACAGCTCTAAATACTCATAGACTACCGTATCTTTGAGTCGATCCATCTTCTTCCGCTCCGGGGACGTTCCCATTTTGGTGTACTTGGGGAACGAGAAGCTCGCAAGCGCGCCCGACGCCTTGGAAGGCGACGAGGACGACGTGCTCGGCAGTTCGGTTCCCTCCGACATCTCCCAGGTATCCGGATATGTCAAAAGATCCAATGATACGCCGGAGATGCTCAGATTGAGCCGATCCGACGAGCCGGCGGTCGACGACGTGGATGGGTCGGATGCGTCCCGGCCGTCGTCCGCCTCCAACGACCCCTCGCCGCGCTGCAGCACCACGGTACGCACCCGAAGCTCCGCCGCGTCCCGTCCGCTGTACTTGCACACACTCGGCCTTGGCCCAGGCTCCCCCTGCTGCATGTAAAAAACCCGCACGTCCCTCAGCTCCACGTGAACGCTCCGCACCACGCTCTTGACCACCCCGTACAGCACGTTGCTCTTCACAATGCCAATCAAACGCTGTACCAGCGATGGCCTCGCCGATGAGGACGCCGACGTCGCGGTCGTGCCCCACAGGATCTCGTCAATCAGCGACAACGCGCTGCTCCGCAGACTCCGTTGAAGCGCCTCGGCGCGCGCTTGCGCCATGGAGGCTTCTTTCGAGGACGGGTCGACACGACGTCCCCGCTCGTCCACGCAGGCAACGCAGACCCGGACGTTTGAGACGACCAGGCGGAGCGGCTGCACCCACGTCGGCACCCACACCCCGACCTGCCCCACCTCGACCCCGCTCGTGCGCAGCCCCGCGCCAAAGTCCATCTTCCGCACCACGCCGCTGCCAAACCGCAGCGCTTCCACCATCACGACCTTCCTCTCGTTCCTCCCGTTCCGATCCTTCCTGTCGGTCCCGCTCGAGCTCGCCGTGGACCCCGATGCCTCCCTCGCATTCGTATTTGCTTTTCGTGGCGTCTCCCACGTCGAAGACGCGCGATCTCCCGTATTTCTCCGCTCTGGCGACCCCGAAGGCAACCCAGAAGTCCCCTGCCGACAGAGCACCGTCGGCACCACATCATCCGCCCTCGTCTCCGCCCACACCCGCCCCTTCCCGTCTCCCACCGCGTCCACCAACCGTGCCACAACCTTCTCGACGACCCGCACGAGCCCGTCAAACCGCCACACGTAGACAATCAAACACGAGAGCAGACAGACGACGAGTGCAAACAGGTAGAGCGTCCAAACAGTCGCCAGTCGAAGAATCGCCGGCAACGCCATCAAGACGTGTGTCGTCGACGTCAGCATGCTGGCGAGAACAGGGAATCAACAGGCGGCGGGATAGCAACAGGTCAGTCAAAGTCAGTGAGCGGAGCCAACTGCCTTCCGGTGGGTAGAAAGCGCTCGCACTATCCCGTTCAGGTCGGTGCGTTGCGTGCGTCTGTTCGGTAAAATATGAAGGTGTGGCGGGGCACGTCTGCGGCGGAAGGCTGCGCTGTCGGTCGTGCAGCGGGGCGACGTGGAATTGTGGATGAATTGAATTAAAGCCGGTTCCTCAGCGCCTTCACTGTCGACGACGCCTGGCCGTCTCCATGGAGGTTTCTGTATGATATGCAAGCAACTCGTCTTGCCGCAGAGGCCGGAAATGATTTGTTCTGTTCGGAAGGGTGAGTCGAGAAGAACCCCACTGGCAGCCGCTCAGCGGGTCCTTCGTGAATGTCGAATGGCCGGGCGGCCAGGCGGGAGGCCCGGGATGGGGTGTGTCGGGCTGGGAATGACGGGCGTAGTGGGCGGCCTGGGCGGGACGGGTGGGGTCGGCGGACTCGGTCGTGTCGCGGGCCGTCGGCCGACGCTCCATGGAAGCGCGGGAACGGGCGGTCACTCCGGCCTCGCGGGGTTTGACTGATGAGTGCATCCAGCTGCTGGAACGCGCTGGAAGTCCACGGGTGGACCGCAACCTCGCGCGGCATCGGTTGGTCTCGTGATCCACTCGCTCGTTGCCCACCGTGGGTGTTGTGCACTGCCCACGTGGGCAGTGCACCAAAAACTCTTTTTTCTGCATCCTACCCGTCGCATCGGCAACAGAACGGCGTCGCCATACCTTGTTGCGCGAGATATAAGCGCGCATACCGCTGCGTGTCGCACACGCGTAAAGAGAGACAAACGAGACGACTTCGGTCCCGTCCGTCAGTATGAACGCCAACAGGCCCCCGTTGATGGAGCAAGTAGCCGAACCCCCGCCCGACGTTGAGTGTGATCTCGACCTCAAGAACTCATCGAGAAAGGTCTGGCTGGTCAAGGTGCCGGAGTTTGTGGCCAAGACCTGGCGGGACGCGACGAGCAACGACGGGGCCGACGGGGACGCGTCGGCGAGCGGTAAATGTCAGCTGGGGTCGCTGACGTTGTCGAACAACAACACGTCGTTTCTGCTGTCGTTGAATCCCGAGCTAAACGAGGGGAGCAAACAGCTGTGCGAAGGCGGGCTGGCGGAGCTGGACATGGTGCTGCAAAGCGGTGGTGCCGCTGGCAAGGACCGGGACCAGATGCTCGTGGCGATTCGCGACGACGCGGGCAAAAAGAACAAGACGACGAAGCGTCTCGCTGAAGCCGACGCCGACGCCATTGCCGAGGAGGACTTTGATGAGGACGACGACGTGTTGCGGTTCGTGGACGGGGTCGTGCAGCACCGGCTGGGCGTGGATCCGACGTCGTTGATGGAGAAGCGCAAGTACTCCAAGGTGTCGCGGTCGCGGTTCACGGCGGCGGCCGCGGCGTCGAGGCACGACGAGCATAAGGAGAAGCGGAAGATCCAGGTCATGACGGATGCGAAGATCGTGGATATCCGAAAGCCGGTCGGGGTGGACGACCGGCGGCAAAAGGCCGTAGGGAAGGGGCAGTTCCAGGAGAAGCGCGTCGCGATGGAGTCGAACGAACTGCTGGCCATCCTGTTCAGGCTGTTTTCCAAACAGTCGAGGTGGACGTTCGTGCAGCTCCAGAAGGAGACGGCGCAGCCCACGCAGCACTTGAAGGCCGTGCTCGGAGAGATTGCCAGGCTCAACAAAGCTGGCCCGTACAAGGGGCTGTGGGAGCTCAACAAAGAGAGCGCCGTGCACACGTAGTGTTGTACCCCGTAACATCATGACGATCACGCGTTCCCGGTCCCGGTCCCGTCCCCGGTCCGCAGGTCGCTGCTGCTTATCTTGACGCCACCCGCATCACCGTCGCCCTTGGCGAGCAGCAGGCCCACCACGACGATCACCAACTCGTGCCAACCGGCCGCCCGCCGAACCTCGTTGATCCAGAGCGCTCCACCGACAGTCTCCTCGCTGACAACAATCGCATCGAAATTCTCCTCCGTCGCACAGAGCGGAGGCTCGTCGGCAGCCGTCAGCGGCCCGGCCGTCACGGCCCCTCGCAACGACCCTCGACTCACAGCCTCGGTGTACGCCACCGCCCGGGCAGCCCGTGTATCGTACGCTTCCAACTTATCCCGCCCCGCTTTATTCTCCAGCAACTTGTCCGACGCGATGCCGATGAAAACACGACCGCTCGCCACCAGCGCCGTCGCGCCCAGCAACAGCCGATGCCCCGCATGAAACTGCGAAAACGTGCCACCCACTGCCACCGTCTCGAACGACAACGTGGAGTTTCTCCTCGACTCGTTATTGTTCTGGTCTCCGGGTAGAATGATGCGAGCTCTGGAGGCCACCCCCTCGGAGGTGCTCGCCATGCCGCCCCGCGCCTCTCCCCGGCCTCCCCGCTCGCCTTCGTCGCAGTCCTCGCCGTCGCAGTCCTTGCCGTCGCCGTCGCCGATCGCATCAAACAAAGGCACGACGTCCATCATCGGCGCGTGCGTCCCGACGACCGCCAGAACGCTCTGGAGAACGTCCAAGTCCTCCAGCGTCGGAAACGCCCCGTCCCGCCCCCTCCGAGCCGTCCGGATCAGACACTCGAGACGCGACGTTCGTTTCGCGTCGTCCCGCACACACACCTCGAGTCCCCTGAGCGACTCGGACATTGCCGCCTCGCTCCTGGCGTCCACCGTCACGCGCGTGGGAGCCCCCCTGTTGAAAATGGCCATGATCCCGATCCTCGCGGCCTTGTTCTTCTTGACGACGATCCCTGCTCTCTCCGCGCGCTCGCGTGGTCCAAGCTGGAGCACAGGGCGAGCACAGGAGTAGTACGGTTGGGGGAGGGGGCCACGAGGAGTGGAAGAAACGGGAGCAGGGGCCATCCGTCCCTTTTTTAAAAATAGAACGGTTGGCAGGCCAAAGCATTGATTTTCGCGCGTGTTCCGTCGGGCACGTGCCACGCTCGTCTAGCCCTTACTTCATTCTACCAGTACGCGTGCGCTTACGCCATCCAACTTGGAGACCAGTCTGCCTGATTCGAATTTCGAATTTGCTCAACCGTCCGATCAACAACCATGGACTTCAATCTGAAGCGTTCACGCGCCGTGTTCGACAACAACAACGTCCCGATCACCGCGGATAGCACCGCGCAGGCGGCGTTGAACGCGGTGAACGCCGGCGGGAACCCCCTGGTGGCGGACGCGAACCAGGTGCTTGAGTTTCACGTCGTGGACGACGCCGTCTCGTCCCGTTGTCCCCCGTTTCATCCGCTGATGTCGCATCAGATCTACGGGGAAGGCGAGGAGATCAAAGGGTATGTGGAGCCCAAGGTGGTCGTGACGCTGTCGGGGATGTTTCTTCCGCTGATTGAGGTGTCGTACAAGAGCAAGGTCCTGTCGGACGAGCAGGCGACGGCGCTGTTGGCGCCGGTCGAGAAGGCGTTCAAGGGGGATGATGGGGAGGGGGACAATGTGGTGATGGTGGGTCCGGCGGGGAGGGAGGCGTTTGCGGCAGCGGTTCGGGAGGAGGCGGGGGCGTTGGAGGCGGGCGGGGACGGGCTCGGTGAGGCGGTGCTGCGTCGAGCAGTCACGTCGTCGTCGACGAGGACGACGGGGGCTGCGACGGATGACAAGGAATCGGAACAGCTGACGATCTATCGGTCGACGTTGGCGGATGCGTCCGAGGTGGTGAAGAAGCTGCATCGGCGGATGGAGCCGCTGCTGCTGTTCTTCATCGATGCGGCGTCGGCGATCGACGGGGAGGATCCGTGTTGGGAGTTTCTGTTGTGCACTTTGACGGGTGCGGACGGGAAGGTGCGGGTGGTCGGGCTGGCGACGGTGTATTCGTTCTATGTGTACCCGGACCAGCGGCGGTTCCGGTTGAGCCAGGCGTTTGTGATGCCCGCGGAGCAGGGCAAGGGGATCGGGTCGGCGATTGTGGATGCAGTGTTCTCGGTGGCGAAGGAGCGTAACGTGGTGGATATCACGTTGGAGGACCCTACGGATGATTTCAGGCGGCTCCGGGACCGGAAGGACCTGCGGGAGATGATGGGGACGGCGTGGGTCATGGAGGCGGCCGAGGCGGCCATCTCCGAGGCGGTCGCGGCGGTTTCGGAGGCTACCAAATCGGGGACCTTCGAAGCCACTGCCACGGCTACGGCCACGGCCGTCGCGGCCGCGCTCGACCCAAGGGCGGACTTTCTCAAGCGGCTGGGGGCGGCGCTGATGATGAACACCAAGCAGTCGGAGCGGATGTGGGAGTCGTTGCTGTACAAACTCGCCGTTGAGACCGCACTCGACGCGTCGAATGAGGACGATGGGAGGTTGGCGACGGTCGTCGAGGGGTGGATCGCCAAGAACATCGAGGCAACGTTCGTGGGCAAGGACGGGGAGACCAAGGCGAAGGAGGTGGCCGCGGGCAAGGTCATCAGCGACACGCCCACGGGGTTCTGGATGTACAAGGATCTCCGAAAGGCGAAGAAGGATCTGGCAAACCCGCTGAACACGTCGGCGCCGCCCGCGAACGTCGCCAACATGGTGCCGGTGAACAATGTCACCGACGAGTCGCAGGCCAACGCCATTGCAGAGTACGTCGCCACGCGGATCAACGAGGTGAGGGTGCTGCTCGGCGTCGTCGGGCGGTGAAAGGTCTGTTTCATTTGTCAGTGTCAGTTTTATGACGACGAGAGTTTGCTGAAGTCCTCGTATTCCAAAAACACGTCGGCATCCTGGTCGGCGGACAAGCCGCCGATCAGGGCGCCGTATCTGGCCTCGTCGATGGACTTGAGCGTCCCTTGCTTGCCGCGGTGGCGTCCTTTGACGACCATCACGGCCTTTCCGACGCCCGGAACCACCGTCTCCAGCTCTGCCTGGTCGACGCGCACGACGTCGCCGCTGTTGAGCATCTCAATCTCGGCCAGGAAGCCGCCGTCCGAGACCTTGACGACGACGCCCTTCTTTTTCCAATAGCCGTGCTCCTTGAGGCTCGGACTGACCACCTTGACGACGATGCCTTTGCAAAGCCACGGCGTGGGCGCGTCCTTCTCTCTCTTCTCGGCCTCGGCGGCTGCGGCCATCCCGTCGGCTGCAGCCGAGGCAGCAGCCTGCTTCTTGGCCATCTCCCGCTCCATGAGCAGTTCAACGTTGCTCTTGGGCTTCTCGCGCTTCGGTTCCCGATGCTGTGTTTCCTTCTTGTCGTTTTTATCGCTCGCAAACACCTCGGTCGACCGCAGGACCCGCCGGTCTTTCTCCCGCCGACCGTCCTTCACCGTCACAGTGACGTCCTTCAACCCGTCCAGCTGGACGGCGTGCCGCACCTCGTCCCCGAACCCATCCTCGTCGACCCCTCCGTTCTCTTCCCGGGCTTTCTTCGCCTTCGCCGCTTGCGCCCGCAGCGCCTTCAGATGCCGCTCGTCGCTCTCCTTCTCGGCCTCTTCCCGTTCCCGCTTCTTCCGCTCCATCGGATCCTCCTCCCGCACCAGCTTGATGAACCACCCCTTCTCCGTCTCGTCAACCTTGCAGATGCCCTCCCGACCCATCCACTTGACAAACTCCGTCAGCGACGTCCACTTGGTCGCGTTCATGTGGACGTGCTCCCGATCGCTGATAAAGTCGTTGTAGACGTGGTTCGCCTCAACACGCGAAAAGGGATGCGTCCGCTTCAGGTGCTCGAGGAAGGCCTTGAGGAACTGCGAGCTGAAATCCTCAATCACCCTGCGGGGATTCTGCCCGAACACTTCCATCTGCCGCAGGTGCGCCTCGCTCGTGAGATGGCACTTGAACCCGTTGTCGTCCCGACATTGCTTGTTGCACAGCTGGCAGTAGTACTTGAGCTTCTGCAGACCCTTGGCCTTGATCCGATTGGCAATCGCCTTTGCCGAGCCAGGGTCGTGCCTGGTGGGTGGTGGTGGGTGGTGACGTGGGAACTGTGTGTGAGGGCGGTGCGGGGGAGAAGCGAGTTGCTTGCTTGCTCACGTACTTTCCCATCGCTATATACCGTACTCGTACTCGTACTCGTACTCGTGATGGTCGTCGTCTGCAAGAGGTTGCGAGGTCGTCGTATTCTCCTCGAGAGCGAAACCAACTGGTTTAAACGAAAAACTCTGGCTCCTCGACCAGCGCGTGTTCGGTGCGCTCCAGGGACAAGCCGGCGTTCTCAAACAGCTTCTTGATATCCTCGTCGTCGTCCATGCTCGCTTCGACATCGTTCGTCACGGTCCGCCCGCGCCCCGCCTCGTCGAGCTCGGCGGCGTCGTTCGGCGTCGGCGGGACGGGGACCCGCTGGGAGCTGCAAGGACCGACTGGCTTGACAGCAGTCATCGTCGCCACGCCAGACTCCACGCCCACGCCCTCGCTCATGCCCCCGCTCATGCCCCCGCTCATGCCCATGCCCCCTCCCATCATCGCACCGACCACGCGGTCGTCGGTCGCATCGACCGCCGCACGCTCCCGTTCCAGGTCTTCTTGCTTCATGTTGAACTGTGCAATCACGTCCGCGAGCTGCGCATGGAGCACGTTCGACTCAGACCGCAGCTGGTGAATTTCCACGTGCGCGTTGGACGCCTCGTGCATGGACGCCGTCAGCATCTCCCGCAGCTTCTTGTTATCCGCCCGGAGCGTCGACGCCTCCTTCTCCAGCGTCGACCGCACGGACGCCTGGCTTTCCAACTCCCGGGCTTTGGCCCGCAGGTTGCTCACCTCGGCCGCCAGGATATCCTCGTCCCTGGTCCCGTAGGACGTCCCGGACGAGGTGTCGTTGTTGAACTCCTTGGACAGGAGGGGGTTCGAGAACGCGTGCACACCCGCCGGCTGACTGGACAGCGCCGTGTCCAGCAGATCCGCATCCGCATCCCGATCCCGATGCCGATCCCGCTCTCCGACGTCCCTCACTCGCACGTCTTCCGCAGCCTGCGCCTCCCGCAACTCCCTGGTCAAGTCCGCGATCTTGCTGCTGTAGTACCGCTCTTGGCTCTCACTGTACTTCGTCAGCTTTTCCAAATCGCACTGCAGGTCCTCGATCTGCTGTACCAGCGAGCTGTTCTCGCTGTACGCCTCGAGGAGCCGTTCGGCCGCCGTGTCAATCTCGATCCCAGCGTCCTCGAACCGCTTCAGCGACTCGTTTTGCGTCTCCCTCGCCTCCTTCAGCGCCAACTCCAACTCATCCGTCCGCGTCGACCAACCCGCCCGCTCTTTCGCGTGCCGCTTCTTCAACGCCTCCATCGACGCCGACTTGGCCTCGACGATCCCCCGCAGCGACTCGGCCTCCACCACCAGCCGCTTCGTCTCGCAGTCCTTCTCGAGCACTCGCAGCGAGTACTGTCGCCGCTCCCGCTGCATCTTCTTCGTCACTCGCAGCAGCTCCTCGTGCACCTGGACGACCTGGTCCTCGTACGACGCGAGCACCTCTTGCAGGCTCTCCGCCGAGTGTTTCGTGGACGCAGCGCGCTCCAGCAGACCTTTCAGATCCTTAATCACGTTGCTGGAGGCAGCCCTGGACGGACAGGGCGAGGCCCGGGTCGAGCCCGACTTGAGGGACCGAGGCGTGGGACAGAGCCAGTCTTGGTCGTCTTGGTGCGATCGCTCGGGCGACCCCGCCCCGTGTTCGTCGAACAGCACCGTCATCTGCAGTCTCTCTCTCCCTCTCTCTCTCTCCCTCTCTCTCTCTCTCTCTCCCTCTCTCTCTCTCCCTCTCTCTCTGTTCGTTCGGTTGCGGGCGGCGTGCGAACGACGCGGGAGATCCCTCGACAACGATTCGTCTCTCGAATTCAAATTCGCTCGGCGAAAGGTCGCTCAAATCAGTCACCGCGTGCCTA
>Ga0181573_10000593_pt1 | contig 37714 bp, 31 predicted proteins | sample 101ome_25_FD_148643 | JGI IMG/M metagenome (GOLD analysis project Ga0181573, IMG submission 148643) | Coastal salt marsh microbial communities from the Groves Creek Marsh, Skidaway Island, Georgia - 101409BT metaG (spades assembly) | ecosystem: Environmental > Aquatic > Marine > Intertidal zone...
GCCGAGGCGCAGGTTCGTCACGTGAACTACGAAACGACGGGCCGAGACAACGACTACAGCGCAATCAACATTCAGGACACCCTCACCTTTTTCAACCCCAAGGCGGGATTGACGTGGACGCCTTCCAACGACGCCCAGGCGTTCTTGTCTTTGGCGGTGGCCCACCGCGAGCCTGCGCGGTCCGATTACTTGGATTCGCCTCAAGGTGCGCCGCTGCGTCCGGAGCGTCTTGTGGATTTGGAAGCGGGCGCCTCTTTGCGGGGCAGCAATTGGGCCGTGGCGGCGACGATCTACAACATGCAGTACCGAGATCAGCTCGTGGCCACGGGTGCGTTGAACGATGTGGGCAACGTGGTTCGCATGAACGTCGAGAACAGCTGGCGCCGGGGGATTGAACTCGAGGCAGGATGGCAGGCCAGCCCGTGGATCCGTTTGGACGGGAATGCGACCCTGTCCGACAACCGCGTGGCCCAGTTCGAGGAAACGGTCTACGACTACGCGGGCCCCTCCTACGAAAACCGCATTCAGCACAGCAACACGGATTTGGCCTTGTCGCCCAACGCGGTGGCGATGGGGATGTTGACCCTGGAACCCCCCAAGGAAAGCCCCTTCGCCGGCGTGTCGCTCAGCTTGATTGCGAAGCACGTCGGCCGTCAATTCCTGGACAACACGTCCAACGAAAACCGGATGCTTGACTCGTTTGCGACCGTGGATGCGGTGTTGCGCACGGAGTCGGTCATGCCGAAAGGCCAAACCGTCAGCGTCTCGCTCTTCGGCAACAACCTTCTGGACGCGATGTACAGCGCGACGGGGTGGACGTACAGCTATTGGTTGGGTGGTTCGGAATCGGAAATTACCGAGACGTACGTGTATCCCCAAGCGGGGCGACACGGGTTCATTACCCTTGCTGTGGAGTTCTGATCGAGCGCGTGAGCTCGCCGAGAATGGCGGGGTTGCGTTCCACTGCGGAACCGACCACCACGCAGGTCGCACCGGCCTGCCATGCTCGTTCGAGGTCGGCCTGGGAGGTCATGCCTCCGCCCACGATGAGCGGGACGTTCACCGCTTCGCGAATCGCGGCAATCGTGCGGGCGGGGACGGGTTGCCCGGCGCCGCTCCCTGCGTCGAGGTACAGGCATTGCAGCCCGAGCATGACTCCGGCCTGTGCGGTGGCGACGGCGAGCTCGGGCTTGCCGGACGGGATGGGAAGGCTGTGCGACATGTACGCCGCGGCGGTCATTGGCGGGTCGCCAATCAGCATGTATCCCGTGGGCACCGTTTCGAGGTCCATTCTTGCGATGCGTGGTGCGGCTTCGACGTGCCGTCCGATCAACAAATCGGGGTTTCGACCCGAGATGAGGCTGAGGAAGAGCAGGGCATCCGCGCCCTCGACGACTTGGCTCGGCGAGCCAGGAAAGAGCACGACGGGTTGGGTGAGAGTGCGCTTCAATTCCGTCACGACACGTTGGGTCACGTGCTCCGTCACCAAACTGCCTCCGACAAAGACGTCCGTGGCTTCGCTGGTGTCAATGCGACGAACAAGGTCGAGCCAAGGCCCGCCGGAAGGAGCGTCTTCAGGGTCCACCAACACGGCCAGTCGTCGGCGTCCGTCAGCGTGAGCTGAGCGCAAGGAATCGAGCCAGGGCTTGAGGTTAGGAGACGTCATCACGGGTGGCCAAGATAGCTTGGACAATCCGTTTCACCGTTTCGGGGTGCCGCATGACGTGTCCGCATTCGATGCGAAGAAAGTGAACGCGGTCGTTGGCCAAGGAGCGCCAGGCTTGGGTCCATGCCCAAGGAATGATGGCGTCACGTGTGCCAAAGATGGCGTAAACCGAGGTCCCTCGCTGCGATGCCTGGCCCCAGGCTTTTCGAGAGCCTGCACGTGTGGGCCAAAACGCGCGATGTGTCTTCCATGTTCGAGCCACCAGGGTGCGCATGGCGTGATCTTGGGTGTGGTGCAAAGCGAAGTGCTCGAGGTGTGCAGGAATGATTCTCATTCGGCGAATGCCTCGGATCCACGAACGCACAGTGCTCGCGTTTCGGTCAGTCCAAGCCCACGTTGCGCGGCCCAGACGAGTCTCGACGGCGAAACGGTACATGGGGTTTTTCCGGAACCCGTCTGGCGCGAGCAAGATCATGCCGCTCCACGCGTCGGGGTTCCTCTCGAACAGGGTCAAGGCGATGCGCCCGCCGAGCGAATATCCAAGCAACGCTCGGCCAGGGCGATCGCCCTGCTCGGGAATCAGGGAATCCACCCAGGAATCGAGTGCGCGCTGGAACAACTCCGGTTCAAGTTCAGGCGCCTCGTCACCCTCAGGGGCTGTGCTCCCGTTTTGGTGGCTCAGTCCCACTGAAAGCATCGCGGTGCCTTCGGAATACAGGGGCAGGTAATTCCCCATTTCTTCCGTCGGGCGTCCAAACCCATGAAACGCGACCACGATTTGGCGAACGTCTGAGTTCGGAGTCAACCAAAGCCCATTCCAGGTCCACCCAGCGTGGGTCCAAGACGTGGAGGAGGAGGTGTGTGAGAGCGGAGGCACGACACAAAGGTCGGGTCGTGGGTTACTTGTGGAAAACGCAGGGCCGCAAAGGTGCCTTCAGGTGGCGTGACTTCGTGTAATTTTGCCGCGTCCCACAACTTTGGTACGCTCTCTCTTGCCCGAATGCCAGGTCCTCAGCAAGGAAAAGGCGCTCGGATAAAAAAAAAATGCCCAAAGACAACAGCATCAAGTCGGTCCTCATTATTGGAAGCGGACCGATTGTCATTGGACAAGCCTGTGAATTTGACTATTCAGGAAGCCAAGCTTCTCGAAGCCTTCAAGAGGAGGGCATCGAAGTCACCCTGATCAACTCCAACCCCGCGACCATCATGACCGACCCGGTCATCGCGGACAACGTCTATCTCGAGCCGCTCGAGCCCGAGTCCATCGTGACCATCCTCGAGAAGCACCCCAACATCGATGCGGTGCTGCCGACAATGGGCGGTCAAACGGCGTTGAACCTTGCCATTCAATGCGAGGAAATGGGCATTTGGGAGGAGTACAACGTGCGGATGATTGGCGTGGACACGAAGGCCATCGACATCACAGAAAACCGTGAGGCCTTCCGCCAGTTGATGGGCGAGATTGATGTGCCCATGGCTCCGCAGGCGACCGCGAAGAGCTTTTTGGAGGGCAAGGAAGTGGCGCAACAATTCGGTTACCCCTTGTGCATTCGGGCTTCCTACACGCTGGGAGGAGCGGGTGCTGCGGTGGTTTACGACAAGGACGCATTTGAGGAGAACCTGCAGCGGGGCCTTCACTTGAGCCCCATTCACGAGGTGATGATCGACAAGGCCTTGCTGGGGTGGAAGGAGTTTGAGCTTGAGCTGCTCCGCGATTCCAACGACAACGTGACCATCGTGTGCTCCATCGAGAATTTCGACCCGATGGGCATTCACACCGGCGACAGCATCACAGTGGCACCCGCCATGACGTTGAGCGACTCCACGTTCCAGCGCATGCGTGACATGGCCATCAAGATGATGCGAAGCATTGGCGATTTCGCAGGCGGATGCAACGTGCAATTCGCCGTTTCACCGGACGAGAACGAGGACATCATCGCCATCGAGATCAATCCGCGCGTTTCCCGTTCCTCGGCGCTGGCGTCCAAGGCCACGGGTTACCCCATCGCCAAGATTGCCGCCAAATTGGCCATTGGGTACCACCTCGACGAGCTTAAGAATCAAATCACAGGAAACACGTCCGCCATGTTTGAGCCGACGCTCGACTACGTTGTGGTGAAGATTCCGCGTTGGAACTTCGACAAATTCCCAGGCTGCGACCGCAAACTCGGCTTGCAGATGAAAGCCGTCGGCGAGGTCATGGCCATTGGACGATCTTTTCAAGAAGCCCTGCAAAAAGCCTGTCAGTCGCTCGAAATCAAGCGAAACGGGTTGGGGGCGGACGGCCGCGAATTGCGAGATCAGGACGCCATCATGGACAGCCTTCGGAACGCGAGCTGGAACCGACTCTTTCACGTGTACGACGCGTTCAAGTTGGGCATCCCGTTCCGGAGCATTTTCGAAGCCACCAAGATCGACCCGTGGTTTTTGCGCCAAATCGAAGAGCTTGTGCATTTCGAAAAGGACTTGTCGGCCTTCAGCATCGACGACGTGCCTACACCGTTGCTTCGCGAAGCCAAACGGAAAGGCTACGCCGACCGCCAAATCGCCCACATCCTCAATTGCCTCGAATCGGAGGTGCATTCGCGCCGACACGCCGAAGGCATCACGCGGGTGTACAAGTTGGTCGACACGTGTGCGGCTGAATTCCCTGCCCTCACGCCCTACTACTACAGCACGTTCGAAGAGGCAGAGAACGAAAGCGTGGTGACGGACAAGAAAAAGATTGTCGTGCTTGGAAGCGGTCCCAACCGCATTGGTCAAGGCATCGAATTCGACTACTGCTGCGTTCACGGAGTTCTCGCGGCCAAAGAATGCGGCTACGAGACCATCATGATCAACTGCAACCCAGAGACGGTGTCCACCGACTTCGATACGGCCGACAAGTTGTACTTCGAGCCGGTGTTCTGGGAGCACATCTACGACATCATTTTGCACGAAAAGCCGGAGGGCGTGATTGTGCAACTGGGCGGCCAAACCGCGCTCAAACTCGCCGAAAAGCTCGAGCGCTACGGCATCAAGATCATGGGCACCTCGTACCGTGCCCTCGACCTCGCGGAAGACCGAGGCAGCTTCAGCACCCTCCTGAAAAACGAAGGCATCCCGTACCCCAAGTTTGGGGTGGTGGAGAACGCCGACCAGGCGGTGGAGCTCAGTCGCGAACTCGGGTTCCCGTTGTTGGTTCGTCCGTCCTACGTTTTGGGCGGTCAGCGCATGAAGATCGTGATCAACGAACAGGACTTGGAGCACCACGTGATTGACATCCTCCGGGACATGCCGGACAACAAAATCCTCCTGGATCACTTCTTGGACGGCGCCATGGAATGCGAAGCGGACGCCATTTGTGACGGGGATGAAGTGCGCATCGTGGGCATCATGCAACACATTGAACCGGCGGGCATTCACTCCGGCGACAGTTACGCGGTGCTGCCTCCTTACAACCTCGGCGACTTGGTCATTCAGCAAATCGAAGACTACACAAAGCGCATTGCTTTGGCCTTGGAAACGGTGGGGCTCATCAACATTCAATTCGCGGTGAAGGACGACACGGTCTACATCATCGAGGCCAACCCTCGTGCGTCTCGGACGGTTCCGTTCATTGCGAAGAGCTACGGGGAGCCTTACGTGAACCACGCGGCCAAAGTCATGCTCGGGGCCGCCAAGTTGAAGGACTTGCCCCACAACCCGCACATGGACGGCTACGCGGTCAAGATCCCGGTCTTCAGTTACTCGAAATTCCCCAACGTGAAGAAGGAGCTTGGGCCGGAGATGAAATCGACGGGTGAAGCCATCCGGTTCATTCCCAACCTCCGCGACCCGTTCTTCCGCAAGGTGTACAGCGAGCGCAACTTGTATTTGAGCAAATAAGACGACCTTCGCAACATGTTTGCAGGACTGTTTCGCACGCTGCTGTACATCGTGGCAGTGTGGTTTGTTTGGCGTTGGCTCGACCGCGTTTTTGGGGGAGGTCGTGGACGGTTTTCAGAACCTGCTGCGCCCGGTGCATCGTCCTCAGGAGCGAGCAAGCGTGCGAACGATTCGAAGGAAGGCGAGTACGTCGACTTTGAAGAGCTGAAGGACTGATTTCGTTTCAAGACGGCGCCCATCAGGAGCCAGTCGCACCCTAACTTGCAAGCATGACCTCCATTGATTTTCGTTCTTTTCTGCCCGCGGCGTTGCCACACGTGATCGCGGCAGTGGTGATGTTTTTCGCGGCTTCGTTGCTCTTTTCGCCGTCCGTTTTCGACGGAAAGCACTTGAACCAAGGCGACATCACCAACAACGTAGGCATGTCGAAGGAGGCTCGCGACTTGCAGCGAAAAGACGGGGAGATTCCGCAGTGGACCGACAGCATGTTTGGCGGCATGCCCACCACCCAAATCACCGGCACGGACATCGGAACGGCACCCAAGTTCATCTGGTTGGCGATCCGGAAGGCCATGCCCATGGAGGTTGGAACGGTTTTGGTGGCCATGATTTCGGCTTACGTGTTGGGGTTGTGTCTTGGGCTCTCCCCGTGGTTGGCCTTGATTTTGGGGCTGGGGTTTGGGTTGTCCTCGTTGAATGTCTTGTACCTCGCAGCAGGTCACGCCACCAAGGTGCGGGCCATCGCCACCATGCCCGGCGTGGTTGCAGGGGTGATGCTTGCGTTTCGCGGACGCATGTGGGCCGGGGCCGGGGTCGCAGCGTTTTTTGCAGCCTTGCACTTGGAGGCAGACCACGTTCAAATGACGTACTATTTGCTCTACCTCTTGGGAGCCATTGCAGTTGGCGCCTGGGTGCACGCAGCGGTGAAAGGCACGTTGCTGCGAGCAGCTCAATCCTCAGGCGTGTTGTTGTTGGCCGGCTTGTTGTCTGCGCTGCCCCAAACCGGGCAGCTTGCGTTGACGGAACAGTATTCGGAATTCACAACCCGTGGCAAGGCGAACGTGGCCCAAGAAAACGGGGGTTCAGAAGACATGCTTCAAGAGGGCTTGAACCGCGATTACATTTTGGAATACAGCATGGCTCGGGGGGAGTTTTGGAGCATCGCCATCCCCGATGTCAAAGGCGGAAACAACCAGCTTTACTGGGGAGAACAGCGCTTTAGCGGTGGGGCATTTTATTTCGGAGCTCTGGCGTTTTCGCTGTTTCTTGCCTGGCTGATCGCGGGTTCGTCGTGGTTGCGCTGGCCGCTGTTGGCCGTTTCGCTGCTCGCCGTCGTTTTGTCGTGGCGAGACGCGACTGCGCTCACAGAGTTCTTTTTGGACCACGTGCCGCTCTTCAACAAATTCAGAGACACCAAGATGATGTTGGTGCTGGTCCAATTGGCGATTCCGACGGGTGCAGCCATGGCGCTCCACGAGATGAGCCAACCTGAAGCGGCGAAGAATTGGAAGCGCTGGGCCGTGGGCGGCGCCGCTGCGACGGTCTTGATGCTGGCGTTTTACCTCATGCCCAAGGTTTGGTTTGACTTCACCAGTTCCATTCGGCCCGACTTGGCCATGGAGCAGCTGGGCAAACGCGTGGTGGGAATGCGCGTCGAATTGTTCCGCGAGGAGGTGATGCGTTCGCTGGCCTTTTCCGTGGTGGCGTTGCTGCTGACGCTGGCTTTGGTCAAACGTTGGACGCAAGCTCAGTGGGTCGTGTTGGGTGCGGTGGTGCTCGTCGCAGCGGACTTGCTCTCTGTGGACGGCCGGTATTTGAACGATTCCAACTACGTCGCCAAATTGGACAAGCGCTTCCCCTTCGAAGCAACGGCCGCGGATCGGGTCATTTTGGCGAATGAGCGTCAGGCGATTCCAGACTTTGACGACCAGTGGGCCGCCGCGAAGGCACGATGGGAAGATCAATTGGACATCAAGCTGACACGTCGCTACAGCCGCATCGAGGACGCGGCCGCATTCGAAGTGCTGAACGCAAACACGCATTACCGGGTGTTTGATTTGGCCAACCCATTCAACGACGCGAGAACGTCGTACTTCCACAAATCGGTGGGGGGGTACCACGGTGCCAAGCTCCGCCGCTACCAAGAATTCATCGAACGGGTTCTTACGGACGAACGCGCTGCCGTGATTCAGGCCATACAGTCTGGCAGGTACAACCTTGATGCTTCCGTTGCGCCGGGGTTGGCGATGTTGAACACGAGGTATTTCTTGATTCCCGGTGCCGAGCAGCCGTTGCCTTTCGCGGGCGGTTTGGGGCCAGCTTGGTTCGTTGACGAGGTGCGCTACGTGGACTCGCCAAGGGAGGAAGTGGATGGCGCCGCGTCCATCAACCCCAAGACCACGGCCCTTGTGCACAGGGAGTTTGAAGAGACGCTTGGCCGGATTGGACGGCCAGGAAATTCTTCAGCGGTGCTGAAGACGTACCACCCTGAGGGATCGACGTACGAGGTTCAATCGGACGGCGGCGGGTTGCTCGTGCTCAGCGAAGTTCACTATCCGATTGGGTGGACTGCCACCGTCGACGGAGAGGAGACCCCGTTGGTTCGGGTGAATGCCTTGCTGATTGGGCTCGAGGTTCCGGCCGGGTCACACGAGGTGTCGATGAGCTTTGAGCCCGAAGGGTGGGGCACGGCGCGAGGCCTGAGCCGGGCAGGTTCGCTTGTTTGGATGGCGTTGTTGGCCTTGTGTTTTTGGCAAACTCGCCGAGAATCCAACGGGAGACTCTGAACATCGCGTGCCAGCTTCGGTTAAGGCTCAAGGATGAAGAACATCGCACTGCACACCTCCGAAGAGGCGGATGGGTTTTCGGAAGCGGAATGGTTGGCTTGGGATGAGTTTTTGTCCCAGTCGGGCGAAACCAGCATTCACCTTTCGAGCCGGGCCGTTCGCGCGTCTTTGGAAAGTCCGAGCCGGGCAGTGCGTGTCGCAAGGTGGACCGACGAGGAAGGCGAGTTGAAAGGCATCGCGCTGTGCGAAGACAGCCAAGCAATCAGCCAGGGTGTGGACGATTTTCTGGAAGGCACGGTGTGGTTTCGTCGGGCCAAGAATTGGCTGCACCGCCGAGGCGGGTTTCGGTTCGGAGTGCGGGTGATTGGAACGCCCCTGGCGAGCGGTCCACACGGCTACCGTTTCGCGGAGGACGTGGACGAGTGGTCTTGCCTCCGTCAAGTGTTGAGTTTGCCTGGAATCCCGAGCAACGAACATCCCGCTCCCAAGGCCCCTTCAACGTGGGTGGTGAAGGACCGCGTGTGCACCCACCCTTGGGGCGACGGTTTCCGCCTTGCCGGGCGATCCCAATGGCGACGGGAGTGGGTGGACTTGGAATTTGACCCGGTCATGCGGGTGTCGTTGGAGGGGCGTGGTTCGTGGGACGCGTACTTGGCGGCGATGCGCACGAAGGCGCGTACCAAGGTCAAGCGCATTTTGACGCTGTCGGACCCGCTCGCGTTCACGTCGCTTTCGGCGGACGAGATTCGGGAAAAGTTGCCGGAGTTGCACCGCCTCTACATGAACGTTTACGGCCGAGCGGCGTTTCGGTTGGGTTGTTTGCAGCCGGAAGATTTGGTCTTGCTGAAGGAGGAGATGGGCGAGGCGTTTCAGGTTTGGACCGCCCAACTCGAGGGCCAAACCGTCGGCTTCCATTGCGGCATGACCGACGGTCGTGAAGTGGAGGCGTACTTCGTGGGGTTTGAGGTGACCTACAACAAGTCCCACGCATTGTACCAGCGCATGCTCGTGGAGTTCATCCAGTGGGGCATTGCCAGCGGGTGTCGTTCCGTCAATTTGGGCCGCACCGCATTGGACATCAAAGCTTCGCTCGGCGCGGAACCCCAGCGCTTGGTGTTGCACGAAAGAAGTCGCAACCCGGTGCTTCACGCTTTGGCACGGTGGGCGGCGCGGGCGAGTGCGCCGAAGCAGCACGTGCTGAAGCGAGCTTGGAAAGAAGAGGAAGACGACTCAGTCCATCATGAAGTCGTCGCCGCCACCTCCGTCGCTGCCTCGACCTGAACTCCGCCGTCCGCGCTCGTCGAGCTTCCCAAATTTGTATTGCAAGGTCACGTAGAGGTTGCGGCTTTCACGCTGTCGCCAAACGTCTTGTTCAAACTCGCTCGTGAGCGTGGAGTAGGACCAACGCCGTGTGTTGAAAATGTCTTTGGCCTGAACCGTGATTTGCCAATGGTCCCCTGGCAGGTCTCGACTGGCAGCCAAATTCAAGGTGGCAAACCCGTTGAAGCGGCCTTGAGGGGTGACCGAGGCCCCTCGAACGAAGCTGTTGGCCTGAAGCTTCCAGTCCGGTCCCAGGGCCCAAGAAGCAAAGAAGCGGCTGGACCAACTGAACCCCGAGGTGCTGAAGGGCGACTCCAGTCTGCTCCCGTCGTTGACGATGCGGTACGCACTCGCAGTCCAATTCAGACGCCCTGTCTTCCCCAACGGCAGCATCAGCGCCATTTCAAGCCCTTCGCTGTGCTGCCTTCCGAGGTTCTGAAAACTCGAGGTCAAAATGCCGGTGGAGGTGTCAGCCGCGGTGTATCTCCGAATGACGTCGCGGGTGTCTTTGAAAAAAGCAGACGTAGTCACGCTCGTTCGTCCGCGTTGCCATTGATGCGCAGCCTCGTAACTGTTGGTGTATTCAGGCAACAAAAACGGGTTTCCAGATCGAAAATTTCGGGGGTCGGACATGTCCAGGTACGGGTTCAGTTGCCGACCACCGGGGCGATTCACCCTGCGGCTGTAGCTCACGCTCCAGGTGTTTTCGCCGTCGGTTTCCACGAACAAATTTGCCGTGGGGTACACGCTGAAATAGTCGTTTTTAAACGGCTCCGAGTTGAGCTGCCCTGTCCCTTCGAGCCGAGCTGAGGTGTAGGCTTGCTCGGCGCGCAGGCCCACTTGCATGCCGACGATGCCGAAGGTTTGGCCTGCGGTGACGTACGCCGCATGGATTTGCTCGTCGTACAAAAATGCGTAGTCCACCGTGTCCAACCCGTAGGGCACGAATACGCCTTCGGTCAAGATTGAACTGTCGGCTTCCGTGTAACTGAAGTCAGAGCGGTCGACGTTCCACGTGGTTTTTAGCCCGGCTTCGAATTTCCCCTTCTCGCCCCACGGGCGCTCGTAGTCGGTTTGGGCAAGCCAGCGCGAGGTCTTGGTGTCTTCGTCGTTGAAGGTCAGCACATCGCCGAAGGGTAGCTCTGCACTTAAACTCACGTCCCGAAAATCGGTTCGACCCAACCTGTCGTTGTAGGAACGTCGCAGGTCCGCGGTCCATTTGTGGTCGCGGCTTCCAAAGGACCTCTCAAAGCCGGCGAATGCGTCGCCGCCCCGCGAGTCGTTGCTGCTTTCTTCGACGCGCAACGCCGAGGTCGACAGGCCGTTCAAGACGCCTCCGGTCCAAACCTCTTGGGTCGTGGTCGAGTCCCACCCGTCTCGAACGCCTTGGTTCATGTTGACCCCGGAGAAAAGCGTCCAGGATTCGGAGGCGCGCCATTCAAGTTTGAAGGAACCTGACATGCTTCCCCGGTGAGAATCGCCCGGCCGCTCGACGTGCGAGAGCGACGTGGAATCCGACGACCAGTATTGGGTGCGGTCCGTTTCGCCCGCCATGTACATCCAGCGGTCGTTCCAGCCGACGTTGGTGCTCAGCGACACGGCGCTGTTGCGGTAGTTGAGGCTGGCGTTGGCGTCGTGGTTGTCACCTGTGCCGTAGGTGGCCTGAAGTTGCCCGCTGACGCCTTCGAGTTTGTTCTTTTTCAGGACGATGTTCAGGATGCCTGCGGTGCCGTCGGGATCAAACCGAGCACTGGGGTTGGTGATGAGCTCCACGCGGTCCACCGCGCTTGCGGGCAACGATTCCAAAAAAGCCTCCCTCGCCCCGCCCGACAACCCTGACGGCCTCCCGTCAATCAGGATTTGAACCCCCGCCGAACCGCGAAGTGTGATGTTGCCGTCGATGTCCACGGCCACGGAGGGGATGTTTTCCAGAAGCTCCGTGGTGTTGCCGCCACGGTTCGTCAAGTCACTTCCGACGTGGAACACCCGGCGGTCCACCTTCATTTCCATCACAGAGGCTTGTTCAATCACCACAGCTTCGTCCAAATTGGTGATGTCCGCTTCCAACGAAACGTCTCCCACGTTCCAGGTCAACGACTCCGGATTTCGGGGGGAGAACATGTGAGGTTCGCTGCGGGAAGTGAGGTACCCTGGAAAGCGGATTTCCAACACGTGCCTTCCCACTTCCACCTCCCGCATGTCAAAGTTGCCGTCGTCCTCCGACAGGACGCCTTCGACCACGGAACTGTCGCGGGCGCTGAGCAAGACGACGGACGCGAACGGCAAAGCGTCGCCAGTGCCGGCGTCCAGAACCCGTCCGACAACGCGGCCAATTTGAGGCTTGGGTCCGTCGCCGCCAGGGCGCCCTTGGCCGCCGGAGGGCCTGCCGGTTTGGGCATTCAACGGCAACACCCAACTCACGAGCACAGCCATGAAAAACGCGAGGGGGCGAGTCCGATTCATTCGCACGGGAAAAGGTTTCATCACAAGATGACGTTTGAGGGCTTCAATTGTTCAAAAGACATGTGCTTGCAGGAACGCGCCAAAGGTAGAGCAGGCGATGTCCCCACTATCTTCGTCGCCATGCGCGAAGTCGCTCACATCCCGCATCCGTTGATGCGTGTTACCGTTCATTCTTACAACGGCCAATACCGGTTGCGGTTTGAATTGGACCGCTTCGAACAGTCGTTCAAATTTCCAGAGGCCGATCACACCTTGGCCGAGGTTGAGTCCATGGCTGCAACGATGTCCGAAGGCGTGTTGATGCGGTTTGTCGACATGCGCAATCAACTTCATTCAGAACGAACGAAATCATGAAAAACGTGACTCCGAGGGTGTTTTGGGCGACAGTGGGTGCGCTCGTTGTTTGGTTGGGTGCTTTGACTTGGTCGTCTTTGGCTTCTGCGCCTTCTGCGGCGGACCGGGCTGCCGCCGGAGGTGGGCCCGTGGTGGCCTTTGTGCATGGAGACAGCTTGCAGGCGGGCATGACGTTTGTCCAAACCATGCAAGCCAACCTTCAAATGCAGCTTGAGAACCGAGAAGCGCGGTTGCAGGAGGACGCGCTTCCGTTGCAGGAAGAGGCGCAGGAATTGCTCGACTACGCCAACAGCGGCCAAGCCACGGAGGACGAACTGGAAATCGCGCAGCGCCGTGTGATGGAGATTGAGACGGCCCTTCGTCAGCTTCAACGCGCGGCCGAAGAGGACATGTTCGTTGCGGAGCAAAACATGAAGTCGGTGCTGGCCGATGCCCTTCGCCGGCATTTGCAGGCGCACGCAGAGGAGGAAGGCCTCGACTTGATTCTGAATTGGGGGCTGAGCGGAGAAGGGGTTCTGTACGGCTCGGAGCCGTGGGACGTGACTGCCGCGGTGCTGGACCGAATCAACGAGGCGCACCCCGGTTCACCTGCAGTCCGCCCACTCACGGAAGAAAGCAAGACGGAGGAATGACAGTCGCAGAGCGCAAAAAGAAGGAGCACATTGTCGACCACGTGTTGTATTGCTGGCAACTCGAAGACCTGATTCGGGCGGCACAATTTCAACCCAACGTGTTGCAACAATGGGCGGAACAACAGGCAGAGTCGGAAGGCACTGACCCGGAAGAAGAGGAAAAGTTTCTTCTTCGCATGGCGCATTCCTTGCGCGACAGCGGTGCAGTCGAGCAAGGACATTCTTCGGAAGTGCAGGAAACCTTGATGGAGCTGGCGCACTTGCACGAACTCCTTCTCGGTGCCATGGCCGACGTAGAGTACAAAGAAGCCTGCGATGCGGCAGCGCCGATCTTGAAAGAACTGTCCGCCAAGTCCTCGAAGGAAGTGCATCCTGTCGAGCAAATGGTCATTGGTCTTTACGGTTGGCTGGTGTTGCGCATGAAGAAAGAGGCCGTCAGCGCTGAGACAGAATCGGCGATGGTCGGTCTGAGAAATTGGGCCAACGCACTCGCTCGAGGCTACGTTCGGGTGTATTTCGGCATGTGACGCCCTTCCTTGATTCCATCCTCTTTTGGGTGTTGACAACTCTGGGTCTTCGCCGTCGTGTGCCGCGGTTTCAGAGGGATTTTGCACTATGGCTCAAACCCACCTTTGGAAGCCCGAAGTGCTCGACATGTCTGTCGAGTCAGACCGCATCCGATTGAACACGCTTCGAGCAGACGGTTCCATCTTGGAAGAGTACGACACGCTCGACGCGCAAGTTGCCGAGTGGGCGGTGTGCCATGAACCTGCAGCCAAGCAAGACCCGACAGTGCTTGCCGAGACGTTGGGGTCCTTGATGGCCAACCAAGACTGGGACACGTTTGGGGTCTTCGTGTTTTACGGTTGGTCAGGGCGATTGGTGCGGACGTTGCCGGAGGCGGCGTTTGTGGAGGTGCGTACCAACCGAAACAGGAACAAAATCACTCGAGAAGAAACGGCAACACTCGCTTCGAAAACGGTCGGAATCGCAGGCCTCAGCGTCGGCCAAAGCACCGCCATTGCCTTGGCCATGGAGCGAGGTTGTGGAACGTTGAAGTTGGCAGACTTTGACGTCATCGAATTGTCGAACCTAAATCGGATTCGATGCGGTCTTCACGAATTGGAACTCCCCAAATGGGTGGTGGCATCACGGGCCATCGCGGAGTTCGATCCGTTCTTGAAGATTGAAATTTTTGAGGACGGCGTCAACGAAGACAACGTCGCCGATTTTGTGTCGGGTTGCGACGTGGTTGTGGACGCATGCGATTCACTCGCCGTGAAAGCGCAACTGCGGTTGGAAGCGGCTCGGCAGAAATGCCCCTTGGTCATGGACACCAACGACCGAGGCATGCTGGACATCGAGAGGTACGATCACCCCGAACGAGGTTCCGGGTTTGTCCATGGACGCATTGACGAAGCAACGATGGCGACCTACGCCCAAAGTACCGGCTGGACACCTGAAGCGCTGAATGCGTTTGTGGATGTAGAAAACGCCTCGGAACGCGGTCGCGAGAGTCTTCCTCTCGTCGGCCGAGAACTCGTAAGCTGGCCTCAGACATACACTGGCGTTGCAGCGGGTGGCGCTCACGCTGCAGAGGCGTGCCGCCGTTTGGCCTTGGGAGAAAATCTCCCTGACGCCAGAATCACCATGGATTTGAATGAGCAGCTCACCCACACGCCCTTCGGTTGATCGGATTCGGCGGGCAACCGCGGTTGACGAAGCCATTGTCATGGTTTCACGCGCGAGCCAGGATCAGCGCTTGTGCAAACGTCTTTTGCAAGGTCACAAGCGCGTATTGGAGGCTTACGGCATCAAGAATTTGTCGTCGTTTCGCACCGATTGGTTTCGCAGGGACGACGTCCTTGTCATTGCAGTGATGACTTCAGACGGGGAGCGCGTTTTGGCGGGGGCTCGAATGCAGCCCGGTCTGGTCGTGAACGACTTTCCCTTGCATCAGGCCGTGGGCCACATGGATCACAAGGTTGGGGAGTTTCTCGAAGGCATTTTGCCGGAGGGTGCTTTCGAACTCAACGCACTTTGGAACAGCATCGAATTGGCGGGGATGGGACTTGGATCGGAGTTTCTGATCGAAGTTGCCATGGCGACCCTGCCATTGCTGAACGCCAAGCACCTCGTGGCGTTGACTTCACCGGTGACCCGTCGTTGGCGGGAAAAGCACGGTTGGCAGCGTCGGGAAGAACTCGGCGACGCCGGCTTTTTCGTCTATCCCACACCTTCTCTTCGCGCGAGCGTGGAACATTACGTTCATCCCGATTTTGAGCCGCATGTGGACGGGGAGGTTCGGGAGTTGATGGCGTCCATTCGTCGCCGTCCAGAGGACGTGACTACGTACGTCCACGGGCCCAAAGGGCAGCTCAAAATCCGACTCAACTTGACCATTTGATGCCCTTCGGGAGAATCACGTTCGCAAGAGGACTCGCGTTGCTGACGTGGTTGGTGATCGCGTCATCTCAGGGTCTAGCTCAAAACAAGGACGGGTACTTGGACTCCGGGGTTCGTCATTTGGATGGTGAATTCAACGGGGCCCCAAGTTGGTTGCAATTGAACCAAGCTCACTCGGAGCCGGTAGAACAGGGGGTGCCCAACCTCGGAAACTCCGGAACATGGTCGTGGTTGTCGCTGAATTATCCCAACCCACTTGGGCTTGAGCAGTCGCTGGAAGTGGCGACGTCGTTGGTCGATTCCCTCGTGCTTGTGTCCGCATGTCGAGGAGTGGAGGAGGGCGTTCGTTTGGTTCGGTTGGGGGTGGAGCGAACTGGGATTTCAGGTCGAAACTACCCCTCCTTTCATTTGCCGGCGGAGACGTGCGAGGACCGCACTTTGTACGTGGGTCTGAAGTCCGGAAAGCAAATTGTGGCTCCCCTGAGGTTGGCCACAGAAGTGGAGCTCCGCGAGCATGGCCTGCGACGTGATTTGTACTTCAGCATGTACGTCGGCATCATGCTGGTGATGCTTCTGTACAACCTCGTGCTGTATTTCACCGTGGAGGATCGGACGTACTTGCTGTACGTGTTGTTCTTGATTGGGGTCGCGGGATCGCAGTTGGTGTTGGAGGGATACCAATGGGTCGTGCCCGGTTTGGAGTCGACTTCGTGGCTGGGATTGAGGTTGGTGCATTTTGTCGGCATCTTTTCCGGAATGACGACGATTTTCTTTGTCAACCGATTTTTGGATTTGGCACGCAATGCACGTGGGTATTACCTCACCTTCAACGTCGTTCTTGTCGGCTACTTCCTGACGTTTTTGGTGGTGTGTGCTGGTGAGCTGAATGCCGGATACAGCATGATCAACGTGACGGCTCTCGGGGCTGTGTTGGTTCTACCGGCCTCCATCCAAGTGAGGCGACAGGGCCACAAGTCGGCGTTGTTCATGTTGGTGGCCTTCTCGCTGTTTTTCTTGGCGGTGATTGTCTTTTCCGCGAAAGAATTTGGGTGGTTGCCCCACAACGTTTACACCAAATACGCCATGTCGTTTGGAAGCATGGTGGAGGTGGTGCTGCTTTCCATCGCACTGGCGGACCGCATCAACCAATTGAAAAAAGATTCGGCCAAAGCCAGGGAGGAGCAATTGCGCGTAAGTCGGTTGAATGAAAAAATCACGCGGGAGCAGAACGAAGTTCTCGAACGGCGTGTTCGTCAGCGCACCGAAGAATTGGAGGAGAGGAACGGCAGCCTTCGCGCTGCTCTCGAGGAACTCAAGCTGGCGCAGGACCAGTTGGTGCAATCGGAAAAACTGGCCTCCATCGGACAGCTGACCGCCGGCATCGCACACGAATTGAACAACCCCATCAATTTCGTGTCGTCGAGCGCCCAAAGTTTGCGCCGGGATTTCGACGACGTGACGGAGGTGATGAAGTTGCTGCAGGAGTTGACCGCCGACGATGCTGAGCTGCAATCCAAGGTGAAAGAGATGCAGGGCCGCATGCAGGAATTGGACATGGAGTTCACGCTGAAAGAAATTGATGAGCTGCTCACCGGAATTGACGACGGATCCAAACGAACGTCAGAAATCGTGCGGGGTCTGCGGATTTTCAGCCGCATGGACGGGGATGCTGCTTCCGAGGCAAACTTGAACGAGCTTTTGGAATCGACCTTGGTCATTTTGCGCTCGACGATCAAGGACGACGTCCAGTTAGTCGTGGATTTGGCACCGAGCGTGAGTGCCATTTCATGTCAGCCGGGCAAGTTGAACCAAGTGTTCATGAACTTGATCACCAATGCGGCTCAGGCGACAAAGGCAGGCGAGGCTGATCCCGGGGAGCGTGAAGTCCAAATAAGGACTCGCGTGGCTGTTCAGGAAGGCAAGGAGTGGGTGCAAGTCGCGATTCAAGACAACGGGGTCGGGATGACGGAGGAGGTGAAGGCCCAGATTTTTGATCCGTTCTTCACCACCAAGGAGGTGGGTGAAGGCACGGGCTTGGGACTGAGCATTGTCAAAGGCATTTTGGACGACCACGGCGCCACACTCGAAATTGAGTCCACACCCGGGCGAGGTTCCACCTTTTTGATTTCCTTTCCAACATGATTCACGTTCTCTACCTCGACGACGAGGAACACAATTTGACGGCGTTTCGCGCGGCCTTCCGCCGTGACTTCCACGTCCACGTCACCACCGTTCCTTCGGAGGCAGTTCGCTTGCTGCGAGAGCATCCCATCGAGGTCGTCATCTCTGACCAAAAAATGCCGGACATCAGTGGCGTGGAGTTTTTCGAGATGATCATGGCCGATCACCCCGATCCTGTGCGCATGTTGCTCACGGGCCACGCAGACATCGATGCGGTGATCGACGCCATCAACAAGGGCCGAATCTACAAGTACATCTCCAAGCCCTGGAACGAGGCAGAGCTCAAGCGGCTGGTAGAAGAGGCAGCCGAACTTCACCGGGCACGCGTGCGGAGCAGCCAACTCTCGGAGTCCTACGCCCGAAACCTGAAGGCACTTCGAGATGCACTGGAACAAATTCGGAAAGAAACTCATGAAACAGCGGAACTTCCTGATGCCCAGCGAGTGAGTTGGAACAACGTGTTGGGACGTGCCATTCAGTGGATTGAGAACCCAGATTCGGATTTTTAACTTGTGTGAAAGGAGCAGCAGTTTTGATGCAGGCTCGTCGTATCTTCATGGGCCATGCAATTTCTGCTCATCGACGACAGTGACATTGACAACGCGGTCAACACCAAGCTTCTGAAGCTATCTCGGTTGACTCAGGACATCCAGTCCTTCACAGATCCGGTTGCGGCCCTTGAGCACGTCAAGCGTCACGGTCCAACCTGGACGTCGCCTCGTTGGATTCTTCTCGACATTCAAATGCCGGGTGTCAACGGTTTTCAGTGGTTGGACGAGTTTCGTGAATTGCCGGAGGCAGTGCAGCAAATGTGCCGAATCTACATGCTCAGCGCAAGCATTGACCGCGAAGAGTTGAAGCGTGCGGAGAAAGATCCGAGTGTCATTGCGTTGATGGAAAAGCCACTCGACGTCTACATGTTCCGCCAACTCATCGACCTCTGATTCCAACGCAAGCTCACCACTGCATGGGCACCTCAATCAAGAGGAGTCGGGCGTCTTCGGTGACCTCGATGTGGAAGTTTTCGGTGTTCCACACACCTACGGCATCCCGACGGCCCAACTCTTGACCTGCCACAGACGCCTCTCCTTCAAGGAGCATCGCGTACACGCCTTGGCCCGCTCCATGCAACTCGTAGGAGCCCTTCCAACCTGACGAGAGCTGGCCGACGTGGAACCACGCGTTCTGGTGGATGCGAACGCCCTCCTTGCCGTCAGGAGATACCACGCATTGAAAGCGGTCGCGTTGATCGGCCAGATCCATGGTGATTTGGTCGTAGGTGGGGGTGAGGTCGCGCTCGTTGGGGAACACCCAAATCTGCAAGAACCGCACGTCCTCATCCGCATTGCGGTTTTTCTCGCTGTGCATGACACCGGTGCCGGCGCTCATGATTTGGACGTCGCCCTCACGAATCACCGTCTTGTTCCCCATGCTGTCCTGGTGCTCGAGGTCGCCAGACAACGGTATGCTGATGATTTCCATGTTGTCGTGGGGGTGGGTCCCAAACCCCGCCCCGCCCGTCACAGCATCGTCGTTCAACACGCGCAACGCCCCAAAGTGCATGCGTTCGGGGTTGTGCCAGCTCGCAAAGCTGAAGCTGTGGTAGGTGTCGAGCCAGCCGTGGTCGGCGTGGCCGCGAGAATCAGAAGGGTGAAAGACGGTGTTCATGGAGGTGGCAGGTTGTCCCGTGGCGGAGCTGCAGCTCGAGAGCAGTGCGCTCAGCGCCAGGGCAGAAATCGAAGTGAGAGGGAAAACGTTCATGACCAATCGAATGACAACCAACGTCAGTTGCTTGTTCAAGGTGCAACAAAAAAGGGGCATGTGCCCCTTTCTCGTTCTTGGCGTTCGAGCTCAGAGGTACTTGAAGTCTTCCCCGGGCTTGATGTTTTGGAGCGTTTCGTAGATGAGGCGAATGCAGTTTTCGACGTCGTCCTTGTGCACCATCTCCACCGTCGTGTGCATGTAGCGCAGCGGCAATGAGATGAGTGCGCTTGGCACGCCCATGTTCGAGTACGCGAATGCATCGGTGTCCGTGCCGGTGAAACGGCTCGCTGCTTGGCGCTGGAATGGGATTTTGCTTTTCTCAGCCGTGTCGATGATGCGTTGCAGCAAGTTGTTTTGGACGGCAGGACCGTAGGTCACGCTTGGGCCCTTGCCCGCCGCGGTGTCGCCCTGCTCGATTTTGTTGAGCATCGGCGTGTGCGTGCAGTGCGTTACGTCGGTGACGATCGCCACGTCAGGCTGCAAGCGCTCGGCAATCATTTGGGCGCCTCGCAAGCCAATCTCCTCCTGCACCGAGTTGGTGATGTACAGCCCAAACGGCAACTTCACCTTGTTCTCGTGCAACATGCGCGCCACCTCGGCAATCATGAACCCACCTGCGCGGTTGTCGAGGGCACGCCCGACGTACCAATCCTTGTTGAGGACCATGAACTCGTCGGGGTAGGTCACGACGCATCCCACGTGGATGCCCATCTTCTCCACCTCTTCCTTGTTCTTGGCACCGACGTCCAAGAAGATGTTCTTCAACGTGGGCGCTTCTTCTTTTCCGGCCGAGCGGGTGTGGATGGCAGGCCAGCCAAACAAGCCGGGCACGACGCCGTTCTTGGTGTGGATGTTCACGCGCTTGGACGGGGCGATTTGGTGGTCGCTTCCGCCGTTGCGTCGCAAGTAGATGAAGCCGTCGCTCGTGATGTAGTGCACGAACCAGCTGATTTCGTCTGCGTGCGCCTCGATGACCACCTTGTAAGGTGCGTCTGGGTTGATGACCCCCACGACCGTGCCGTACGTGTCGACGATGTGGGTGTCGATGTAGGGCTTGATGTAGTCGAGCCAGAGTTTTTGGCCTTCGGTCTCAAAGCCGGTGGGCGACGCGTTGTTCAGGTACACCTCCAGAAACTTCTGGGACTTCGCCGTGATGATTTTCTTCTTTGCCATGGCCCAAAATTACCGCGGGGGAGCCCCGCTCAACGCAGCACTCCCCCGGCAGTTGTTCACCGCGTGCGGTGAGATGTTAGAACGGGTATTTGTTCTTGTCGATCAGGGCCTGCGCCACGCGACGACGTGCCTCCTTCGTGTTGAAGGGGTCGACCTTCGTGAAACGCTTCATGCCCATGAGCATCATCTTCAATTCGTCGCCCTCGGCGTAGCCCATGAGGGCCTCCTTGCCCGCGACGTTGATTTTGTCGGCCGCCCAATAGAGGTAGGTCTGCATCATGTCGGTCGGCAACGCCGTCGCCTCGGCGCCTTGGGTTTGGGCGATTTTCTGAGCGCGCAGCACAAGGCTCTCGGCTGTGTAAGCCCAAATCGCCATGTCCGCGATGCCCATCAGAATCTCCTGCTCTTTGGCGAGGGACATCATGAGCTTTTGGGCCGCAGAACCCGCCACCATGAGCGTAGCCTTCTTGAAGTTCTTGACGTAGCCCAAGTGCTTTTCGTAGATGTCGGCAGGCGCGTCCCCAAACTCCGGAATGCCCGTCAGCTCATTCGCCACCGCCATTGCAGGCGTCATCAAATCGAGCTCGCCTTTCATGGCCTTCTTCAAGATCATGTCGACAGTGAGCATGCGGTTGATCTCGTTGGTGCCCTCGAAGATGCGGTTGATTCGGGCGTCGCGGTAGGCGTGTTCGGCGCGTGTTTCCGCGCTGTAGCCCATGCCGCCGTGAACCTGAACCGCTTCGTCGACCACGTAGTCCGTGACCTCCGAGCCGAGGATCTTCATCATCGCGCACTCGGGCGCAAAGGCTGCGATGCCCTTGAGTGTCGCCTCGCCCTTGTCCATTCCGCCGGCCGCGAGGTCGGCGATGGCGTCGTCGATGTTTTGGGTGGCGCGGTACACGGCCGTCTCGAGCGCGTACGTTTGGATGGCCATCTCGCCGAGCTTGTGGCGAATCGCCCCGTACTTGCTGATTGGACGCCCAAACTGCTCCCGCGCGTTCGTGTACTTCACGCTCTCCGTGATCGCGTCCTTGCAGGACCCGATGACCACGCCGCCGAGCTTGATGCGGCCGATGTTGAGGATGTTCACGGCAATCTTGAAGCCCTTGCCGCGCTCGTACAGGAGGTTTTCGACGGGCACTTCCACGTCGTTGAAGAAGACTTGACGGGTGCTCGACCCCTTGATGCCCATCTTCTTTTCCTCGGGATTCATCGTGATGCCGTCGTACCCACGCTCGCAGATGAACGCGCTGAGGTTTTCGTCGTCGTCAATCTTGGCGAAGACGATGAGGATGTCGGCGAACCCGCCGTTGGTGATCCACATCTTTTGGCCGTTCAGCACGTAATGGGTGCCGGCTTCGTTGAGCTTGGCCGAGGTCTTGCCGCTGTTCGCGTCGGACCCGCTTCCGGGCTCGGTCAGGCAGTAGCAGCCCTTGAGTTCGCCCGTGGCGAGGCCGGGGACGTACTTCTGCTTTTGGGCGTCGTTGCCGTAGTAGAGGATGGGGAGCGTGGCGATGCCTGTATGCGCCGAGAAGCTGACGGCAAAGCTGTGCGCGCCGCCCATGCTTTCGGTGATGAGCATCGTGCTCTTGAAGTCCAAACCAAGCCCCCCGAGCTCTTCCGGCACGGAACTGCCGAGCAGGCCGAGTTCGCCCACTTCTTCGAGAAGTTTGGGGGTCAGGCCTTCCTCTTGCGCTTCGATGCGTTCGAGGTTGGGGATGATGCGTTGCGCCACAAAGTCCAGACCGGTTTGCAGCATCATGCGATGCTCTTCGGTCCACTCTTCAGGCGTGAAGATTTCGTCGGCGCTCACGTCACGGATGAGGAATTCACCGCCGGTGATGGCCTTGGATGGGGTAGCGTTTCCAGAAGTCATGTCGTTGAGTTAGAGCATTTCAAACACGCCAGCTGCACCTTGTCCGGTGCCCACGCACATCGTGACGATGCCGTGCTTGGCGTTTCGGGTTTTCAGTTCGTTGAGAAGCTGCACGGTGAGCTTGGCACCGGTGCAGCCGAGGGGGTGGCCCAACGCGATGGCGCCGCCGTGGACGTTGACGGTCGCCGGGTCGAGGTCGAGCTCGCGAAGCACGGCCACGCTTTGGCTCGCAAAGGCTTCGTTCAGCTCGTACAAGGCGATGTCGGACTTGCTCAGTCCCGCGCGTTTCAGCGCTTCGGGCACCGCGTAGATCGGGCCGACGCCCATGATGCGCGGCTCGAGTCCGCTCACGTGGTAGGACTTCAGACGCGCGATGGGTTCGACGCCGAGTTCCTTGAGCATACGCTCGCTAACCACCATGACAAACGCGGCCCCGTCGGAGGTCTGCGAACTGTTGCCGGCCGTGACCGAACCGCCTTCGGCGAAGACCGGGCGAAGCTTGGCGAGCGCCTCGGCGTTGGTGCCTCGGCGGACGCCTTCGTCGGTGTCGATGACGTGCTGTCGTTCCTGGCGCGTTTCGTTTTCGTCGAGGTAGACTTCGTTCACCGTGATGGGGGTGATGCCTGCCGCGAACGCGCCGCTGTCGATGGCGGCGGCGGCGCGGGTGTGGCTCTCCACCGCGAAGGCGTCTTGGTCTTCCCGCGAGATGTTGAACTCCTTGGCCACGGCTTCGGCCGTCAAGCCCATGCCCCAGTACCATTCGGGGTTGTTCTTGGCCACGCGGGCGTTGGGCACGAGGCGCCAACCGCCGAAGGGGATGGGCGTCATCGTTTCAATGCCGCCGGCGATGATGCAGTCGGCCATGCCCGCGTGGATCTTGGCCGACGCGATGGCGATGGTTTCGAGCCCGCTCGCGCAGTACCGGTTCACGGTCATGCCGGGAACTTTCTCCGTGTCGAGTCCCATGAGGGAGACCATGCGGCCGAGGTTGAGGCCCTGTTCAGCTTCGGGGGTGGCGTTTCCGACGATGACGTCGTCGATGCGCGTTTTGTCCAGTTGGGGGAAATCCGCCACCAACCGACGGATCACTTGTTCGCCCAAATCGTCGGCCCGCATGAAGCGGAACCCACCACGTGGGGCTTTGGCGACGGCGGATCGGTACCCGCCTACGATGTATGCGTCCATCAGTTCCGGAGGATTTTGCCCTTTTGAATGAGGCTCTGCATGCGCTCAAGGGTCTTGCGCTGGGTGCAGAGTTCGACGAAGGCCCGACGTTCGAGGTCGAGCAAGTATTGTTCGCTCACGTCAGTGCGGGAGCTCAGGTCGCCGCCGCACATCACGTAGCCGAGCTTCTCGCTGATGAGGGCGTCGTGCTCCGAGATGTAGTTGCCTGCTTCCATGCTGTTGGCCCCGGCGTAGACGATGCCCATGCCTTCTTGGCCCATGACGGTGATGTCCTTGCGCTTGACCGGCTGGGTGTAGCCCTTGTCGGCCATCGCGAGCGCCGCCGCCTTGGCGCGGGCAAGTTGGTCGCGGCGGTTCACCACAACCTCGTCCACACCCTCGCGCAAATAGCCGAGTTCAAACGCCTCGTACGCCGACGTCGCTACTTTGGCTTGGCCAATGGTGAGGAAGCGGTTGCGCATCGCGTTGATTCGGACGTCACCTTCCTTCAGTTCGTCGTTCAAGCGAAGCACAAACTCCTTGGTGCCGCCACCCCCTGGGATGACCCCAACTCCAAACTCCACCAGGCCGATGTACGTCTCGGCGTGCGCCACGACTTTGTCGACGTGCAGGCACACCTCACAGCCGCCGCCCAACGTCAATTGGTGAGGGGCAGCCACCACGGGAATGCCGCTGTAGCGAAGGCGCATGGTGGTGTTTTGGAACATGCGTACGGCGTAGTCCAACTCGTCCCATTCCTGTTCAACCGCCATCATGAAGATCATGCCGACGTTGGCGCCGGCCGAGAAATTCCCGCCTTCGTTGCTGATGACGACGCCGCGCCACTTGGGGTCGCTTTCCGCAAGGTCAATGACCTTGTTGAGGCCCTCGAGAATCTCTGCCCCAATGGTGTTCATCTTCGTGTGGAAGGCGATGTTGAGGATTCCGTCGCCAAGGTCTTGGACGGTGCATCCGCTGTTGGACCAAACCGTCTTGTCCGCACCCAACAACGACAGCGCAATGCGTCCGTCCTGTCCGGGAACGACGGTGTGGCTCTTCGTCGGCACGTCCCAACAGGTTCGCTTCCCGTCGGCCACGCCATAAAAGCTCGTAGCCCCAGACGCAACGAGTTCGTGCACCCAGCCCGCCACCTCGAGTCCGCGCGCGGCGCAGGCGTCGAGTCCGGCCTGAAGTCCAATCGCGTCCCAACTTTCAAACGCCCCGAGCTCCCACCCGAAGCCGGCGCGGAGCGCGTCGTCGATGCGGTAGGCCTCGTCGCTGATTTCCGGCACGCGGTGGCTCACGTACGCAAACACGTCCGCGAAAATGCGTCGGTAGAATTCTCCGGCCTGGTCTTGACCGTTGAACAGGAGCTTGGTCCGCTCACGCAGGTCGTCGACGTTTTTCGCGGCGGCGAGGGTGGCGAATTGGACTTTCTGTTTGGGCTTGTACTCCAGGGTCTTGAGGTCCAAGGCATGGATGTCCTTCTTCCCGTCGGTCACCACCTTCTTGTAGAAGCCCTGGCCCGATTTGCTCCCCAACCACCCTTGATCGACCAAATGTTGGACGAAAGAAGGAATGGCGAACACTTCCGCCCGCTCGTCGTGGGGGCAGTTGTCGGCCACGCCTTTCGCAACGTGAACGAGGGTGTCCAAGCCGACCACGTCGCAGGTGCGGAACGTGGCGCTCTTGGGACGGCCCATGGCAGGCCCGGTCAGTTTGTCGACGGCTTCCACGCTCAGACCCATGTCTTCCACCGTGTGAAAGAGCGCTTGGATGGCGAAGACGCCGACGCGGTTCGCGATGAACGCCGGCGTGTCTTTGCAGAGCACGCTTTGCTTTCCCAGGATGCGCTCGCCGTAAGCGGCGAAGAAATCGAGCACTTCGGGAAGGGTGTCGGGCCCAGGGATGATCTCCAACAGCTGCAAGTAGCGCGGCGGGTTGAAGAAGTGGGTGCCACAGAAGTGCTTTCGGAAGTCGTCGCTGCGCCCCTCGGCGAGCATGCCAATGGGAATGCCGCTCGTGTTGGACGTTATGAAGGTTCCAGGCTTGCGGTGCTGTTCGACCCGTTCAAAGAGCTGCTGTTTGATGTCGAGTCTCTCCACGATGACCTCGATGATCCAGTCGCATTCGGCGATGCGGGGAAGGTCGTCGTCGAAGTTTCCTGTTTCGATGCGCGTGGCAAACCGCTTGCTGTAGATCGGGGAAGGCTTCGACTTGAGGGCTTTGGCCAAATGGCCGGCCGCCACGCCATCGCGGGGCCCATCCTCGGCGGGCAGGTCGAGCAACATGACCTCCGCGCCGCATTGGGCGAGGTGGCATGCGATGGCCGACCCCATCACGCCGGAGCCGAGCACGGCCACGCGTTTGATTCGGTGGAAGGGGAGGGAAGTTGTCATTTCTGGAGAGATTCGATTTGGGGTTGCCAGTTGGGGGGGATCAACTGGTCTGGGCATTCGAGGATTTCGTTGAGGCTCGCAAGCCCTCGGAGGAGTTGATCCACAGCTTCGTCGCCCAGCAATTCATGAAGTCGGGCATTCAGTTCGACGACCAAATCGCGGGTCTGCCTGCGTGCCTGAATGCCTTCTTGGGTCAGGAAGACACGGACTGACCTTCGGTCCGACGAGTCGGGCCGCCGCTCAATCAAGCCGCGGTCCTCCATGCCCTTCAGCGTCCGTGAGAGGCTTGTGGCCTCCATGCCCATGCGCGGGCCAAGCTTGGTGCTGGGCGTTCCTTCTCGCTCGATGCTCAACAAAGCGTAACCCACACTCATGGAAATGCCGTGGGCTTCGGCCAAGCTGGTGTAAAGCCGAGCCAATTTGCTCCAGCCCCAGCGCAACTGAAAGTCGATGGTTTCTTGTGCGTTCATCGCGTCCAATGTACACACAACTGCTGTGCATGCATAACAATTTGGGTAGTTTCTTGTGCGTGCACAGGAAAATGTTCGCAAATCCAGCCCAACCTACCTTCGGCCCATGGAGGAATTGAACCCGCAAGAAACCCCTGTCGCCCGAGTCGGGGCAGGACCTCGGCTGGCTGCGGCCTTGTTGGACTACGTGCTGTCCACAATCGCGGTCATGGTTGCCGCTTGGAACGGTTGGGCATGGAAAACGGTGGTGAATCATTTGCCAGGTTCCTCTGACGTTCTCGCGATGTACGAGCCTGTGGAGGACATGTTGGTGGAGTCAGGAATGGCAGAAGGGGTGATGGGGCTCTTGGGCGCGACCGCGCTGATTTCGTTTGTCTACCCCCTTGTAGAAGGATTCACAGGAGCCAGTCCTGGGAAGTGGGCACTCGGCTTGCGAGTTGGATTCCCTGACGGCAGCCGAGGCACTGCGATTCTGTACCTCCGACGCTTTGCAATCAAGTTCGTGCGACCCCTTCTTGGTGCGTTGGCTGCCCTTACGGGGCTGGGGTTCATGGGCATGTTGGCCGGGCCCGCGGGTTTGGTGATTTCCATGGGAACGCTTCTCCTTTTTGCAGACCACAAACAAGCCCTTCATGACAAACTTGCGGGCACGGCGGTCTACCGGAGAGCCGAATTGTCGTAGCGCTGCCGCCCCTGTTCTTTGGACGTGAAGGAGATATCTGTGCGACAACGTGTTGTTGATTCCGGTTGCGGCTCATTTCCAAAACCGTTGGAGGTTGGACGGCAACCAAGGCATCGAACCTCAGTTCGAGGGGAGCTCCGTCACGGTTATTCGCTGAGGAATCGTCCGTCCGCCATTCGGAGGGTGCGGTCCGCGCGCGCGGCGAGTTCTTCGTTGTGGGTGACGAGAATCACGGTCTGTCCGTGGCGCTCACGCAATTCGAAGAAGAGGTCGTGAAGCAAGGCGGCGTTTTCGGAATCCAGGTTTCCCGACGGCTCGTCGGCCAGCAAGACCTGAGGACGATTCATCAGCGCGCGCGCCACGGCCACGCGCTGCTGTTCGCCGCCCGACAATTCCGACGGGTTGTGCTCAAGGCGGTGCCCCAGCCCCAATTCGTGGAGGAGTTCCTCCGCGCGTGGCCGAGCCTCGGCGGGCGAGGTTCCGGCAATCCATGCGGGCATGAGCACGTTCTCCAGGGCATTGAACTCGGGCAGAAGTCGATGAAATTGAAAGACGAAGCCGAGGTGGGCGTTCCGGAACGCACTCAATTCACGTCGCGACATTCCCGTCGTCGTTTGCCCGCCGATGCGGACCTCTCCTTCGTCTGGCACGTCCAGGGTGCCCAAAATCTGCAACAAGGTGGTTTTGCCCGCGCCGGAAGCCCCGACGATGGAAATCACCTCACCGGCTTCCACCGTCACGTCGACCCCCCGAAGGACCTCGAGATCCCCAAACCTTTTGACGATGTTCCTGCCTTGAATCACGCCTGAAAGCTACTACCTTTGCGGCCGATTCGCACAACCCATTTGGCATGAACATCCACGAATACCAAGGCAAGAGCATCCTTCAATCCTTCGGCGTCGCGATCCAGCGAGGCAAAGTGGCGGACACCCCTGAAGCGGCTCACCAGGCGGCAGTGGCCTTGGCGGAAGAAACAGGCACGGAGTGGTTCGTGGTGAAAGCCCAAATCCACGCTGGCGGACGAGGAAAAGGTGTCGTGACGGAAACGGGTTCTCACGGGGTGGTGCTCGCCAAGGGCTTGGATCATGTGAAGGAGAAAGCGGCCGGCATTTTGGGAGGACATCTCGTCACGGCCCAAACGTCCAAGGACGGCAAGCAAGTCAACAAGATTCTGATCGCGGAAGATGTGTACTACCCCGGCGAAAACGAGCCCGAGGAGTACTACATGAGTGTGTTGCTCGACCGTGCTTCTGGCAAGAACATCATCATGTACTCGCCCGAGGGAGGCATGGACATTGAAGCAGTGGCGGAAAAAACCCCTCACTTGATTTTCAAAGAGGAAGTGGATCCTGCAGTGGGCCTCCAAGGATTCCAGTCCCGTCGCATTGCATTCAACCTCGGTCTTTCAGGCCAAGCCTTCAAGCAGATGGTGAAGTTTACCCAGGCTTTGTACGCTGCGTATGTGGGATGCGATGCGGCGATGTTTGAGATCAACCCGGTCTTGAAGACGTCGGACGACAAAATCATTGCGGTGGACTCCAAAGTGAGCCTGGACGGAAATGCCTTGTACCGCCACCCCGACTACGCTGCGATGCGCGACAAGACGGAGGAAGATCCCACAGAAGTGGAAGCGGACGAAGCTGGCCTTAACTACGTCAAGCTCGACGGCAACGTGGGATGCATGGTGAACGGCGCGGGCCTCGCCATGGCTACCATGGACATCATCAAGCTCAGCGGAGGCGAGCCTGCCAACTTTCTCGATGTGGGAGGGACGGCCGACGCGGCGCGCGTTGAGAAAGCGTTCCGGATCATCTTGAAAGACCCTGCCGTGAAGGCCATTTTGGTCAACATCTTTGGGGGCATCGTCCGATGCGATCGGGTGGCTCAAGGCGTCGTGGATGCCTGCAAGAACATGAGCGACATCAACGTCCCCATCATTGTTCGCCTCCAAGGAACAAACGCGGAAGAAGCGAAAAAGATCATCGACGAGTCTGGCCTTGAGGTGCGCAGCGCCATCCTGTTGAAGGAGGCCGCCGACGCCGTAGCCGACGTTCTCGCCTGATTCGTTCTTGCTTACCCGCGTGGCTTGCGCCGCGCGACGTGAAGGCCATCTCGAAGGGGCAACAACACGTTGTCCAGTTCTGGATGGCCTTTCATGTGGGCATTGAGTTCGTGAATCCGAACGGCGTACGGGTCTTCTGACGTGCCGTCTTGCACGCGAAGCACTTCTCCCCACCAAAGCACGTTGTCGACCACAATCCAGCCGCCATCCCTGACATGTTCGATGGCCCAGTCGACGTAGGCTTTTTGGTTTTCCTTGTCTGCGTCGACGAACACCACGTCGAAGAGGCGAGGGTCGGAAGAGACCAGCTCCCTGCTCTGCAGCACGTCCATCGCTTTTCCGGTGTGACGACGGATTCGGTCGACGAGGCCCAGCTCGGCCCAGTGCTTGTCTTGAATGGCGTGCAGCTCGTCGTTTACATCGACGGTGTCAATGACACCTCCCGTTGCGAGACCTTCTGCCCAGCATGCGGTGGCATATCCAGTGAAGGTGCCCAGCTCAAGCACTCGTGTGGGTGCGATCATGCAGCTAAGTGAGGCCAAAAGGCGCCCCTGCAATTCGTCGCACAGCATCTGGGGCTTGACGGTTTGAGTCCATGTGGCGCGACGCAGCGATTCGAGTCCGGCAGGTTCCGGGCTCGACATGGACGTGGCGTACGCGTGCAGAGCGTCGTCCAATCCGTGGTTTCCGAGCTGCGGAATGCGGGGCGGTTTGCCTCTTCGTTTGGCCATGCCGCGAAGCTACCACAGACGTGCGGTCCATGCGTACCTTCGAACTCCATGGGCAAGCGAAAGCAAGGCCGCAACCGCGGCGACAACGACGGCATGGTGTACAGCACCAATCCGGGTTATTCCTGGGAAGAGGAGGACGACCACAACGAGGAGGAGTGGTCCCCCAAGGATTGCGCTACACTTTACCTCAGTTTGGACCGCAAACAACGCGGAGGCAAGCCAGTCACCCTGGTTGAAGGGTTTGATGGTCCTGCAACAGAACTTCTCGCGCTGGGCAAGGTTCTCAAGCAGCAGTGCGGGGTAGGCGGTGCTGTCAAAGAGGGCTGCATTTTGATCCAGGGCGACCACCGCGACAAGGTGGTGAAGCACTTGGGATCACTCGGTTACGCAACCAAACGCAAAGGTGGATGAACCTGTATTTGAAAACGCTGGCAGGGCTTGAGGATCTCGCTGTGGCAGAATTGAAAGAGGCAGGGGCCACCAACGTGGTGGCCGGCCGTCGCGGCGTCTCGTTTGACGGGGATGCGAAGGTGCTTTACAAGGTGTGCATGCACAGCCGTTTTGCCGTTCGCGTGTTGAGGTACTTGACCTCTTTCGAGGCGGCGAATCCCGACGAATTGTATCGCCAAGGAGCGCGGTTTGCGTGGGAAGATTTGCTGGCTCCAGACGGCACGTTCGTCGTGGACGCCACGGTGCATTCCGACGGATTCTCCCACAGCCATTTTGCGGCGCTCAAGCTCAAAGACGCCATCGTCGACCGGTTTCGCGGCAAGACGGGCAAGCGCCCGTCCATCGACAAAGTCCGGCCTGATTTGCGTTTGAACTTGCACATTTCAGGGAGCAACGTCACCGTTTCGGTAGACGCTTCGGGAGAACAGCTTTCGCGGCGCGGGTATCGTCCCCGGGCCGCCAAAGCGCCCCTGAACGAAGTTCTCGCTGCGGGACTGTTGGCCTTGAGCGGGTGGCGTCCTGGCACCCCGCTTTACGACCCCATGTGCGGCTCGGGAACGTTTTCGACGGAAGCCGCTCTGTGGGCTTCTGGCTTGCCTATCCAAGCCGGACGCAAGCATTTTGCGTTCATGGATTGGAGCGACTTCGAGCCCGACACGTGGCGCGAGGTGCGCGCCGAAGCCATGTCTTCCATCGAGCCGGTGGAAACGCCGATTTTTGCGTCAGACCAGCACCCCGGAGCGGTTCGCCAAACCATGGACAGCCTTGAAGGAGCGGATGTGGAAGGGTTGGTCCGCGTCAAGCAAATGGATTTTTTCAAGTTGGAACCCCAAACCGAGGGCGGCATTCTGGTGTTCAACCCTCCTTACGGTGAACGCATGGATCCCGGCGACGTTGTCGGACTTTATGAACAGCTCGGGGATCGGTTGAAATTTCACTGGCCCGGTTTTGAGGCGTGGGTCATTTCTTCGAACGACGAAGCACTGAAGCGGGTAGGTCTGCGACCTCACAAGCGCTATCCCGTGTTCAACGGGTCCTTGGATTGCCGATGGGCGGGATTCTCGATGTACCAAGGCAGCAAAGCCGACCAGTTCAAAAAGCCACGCGCATGAAACGTCCTTGGGTTTTGATTTCAGGTGCCTCCTCTGGATTTGGACAAGCCACCGCCACGTTGCTCGCCTCTCGCGGGTGGAACCTTTTGTTGACTAGCCGGAGATCGACTCGCCTCGAGGAGGTCGCCGAGGCCTGCCGCAACCACGGCGCTGAGGTGCACATCGAAGCATGGGACATGCGGGACAGTGAAGCCACGGATGCGGGTGTAGCAGAATTGATGAAGCGCAGCAATTTGGGTCGAGTCGAAGGCCAAACTCCCCTTCGTGCCTTGGTCAACAACGCCGGGCTTGCCGTGGGAAAGGGGCCTTTTGATGCGGGGCTGGACGACGATTGGAGCCGCATGCTCGACACCAACGTCAAAGGGCTGCTCTTCCTCGCGCGCGCTTGCGTGGCTTATATGGATGCCGGTTCACGCATGGTCAACATGGGCAGCATCGCAGGCAAGCAGGTGTACCCGGGGGGCAATGTGTATTGCGCGTCCAAACATGCGGTCGACGCCCTAAGCCAGGCAATGCGCATCGATTTGGTCGACCGTGGAATCGGCGTGAGTCAGGTGTGTCCTGGAGCGGCAGAAACGGAGTTCAGTTTGGTCCGGTTCAAAGGCGATCAAGCGGCTGCCGATTCGGTGTACGAGGGGTTTGACCCGTTGTTGGCTCAGGACATTGCCGAAGCGGTGGAATTCATCTTGTCACGACCGGCCCATGTCAACATCAACGATTTGGTCATCATGCCGACGGCTCAGGCCAGTGCTCACCACTTGGTTCGTTCGTGATGGGCTTCCGAAATTGTTCGTCAGAGGTTCGTATGGCGTTGGCGATTCTCCTCGCGGGGCTGGTGGGTTGCGGCGGCTCCTCCAATTCGGCCGACCTCGTCCTGCACAACGCTCACGTCGTTTGCTTGGACGGTTCGGGTGCAGAAGCGCAAGCCCTAGCCATTCGCGACGGCATGGTGGTTGCGGTGGGGAAGGAGCACGAAGTCCGAAACGCCTTCCGCGGTTCGCCTGCCCGCGACTTGAGAGGCGCAACCGTGTACCCAGGGCTCATTGACGCCCACAGCCACTTGCTTGGATACGCTCTGAACCTCGGTCATACGAATTTGGTGGGCACAGCTTCGTGGGAAGAGGTCCTGCAGCGACTTGCTGTGGACCACACCACGTCGACGTCGGCGTGGGTGCGTGGCCGAGGGTGGGACCAAAACGACTGGCCCTCCCAAGCGTTCCCAGACCGGACACAACTTGACAGCCTGTTCCCAAACCGACCGGTGGCCTTGCAACGCATCGACGGGCACGCCGTGCTCGCCAACCACGTTGCCTTGCGCATGACTGGACTTCTGAATGCAGGTGAAATTCCCGGAGGGGAGATCCTGCGCCGTGCGGACGGCCAACCAACAGGTGTCTTGATCGACGGCGCAGCCGACTCGCTTCTCGCACGAATTCCTCAACCAAGTCAAGCCGAAAAAGCCGCCGCGCTCAAACAAGCCCAAGCCAACTTGCTCGCGGCTGGCCTCACGACGGTTACCGACGCGGGGCTTGATGTTGAGGACATCGCGCTTCTCGACTCGTTGCACGGCAGCGGCGATTTGGTCTTGAGGGTGGTGGCCATGGCCAACCCCAAGGAGGCCAACTTCGTGGCAATGGCTGAAAGGGGAGGATGGAAGACCGAGCGTTTAATGGCCCAGTCGTTCAAGTTCTACATGGACGGCGCGCTTGGGTCTCGAGGTGCAGCCCTGCTCGAGCCGTACGACGACCGTCCTGGGCACCGCGGGCTGCTCCTTCAGTCCATCGAAACGTACGAGTCCCAACTCCGGCGCATCCATGCCGACGGATTCCAGGCGGCCACTCATGCCATTGGCGATTCGGCCGCCCGACTTGTTCTCGACGTCTACGAACGAATCTTGGGCGGGCCCAACGACCGTCGATGGCGAATGGAGCATGCTCAGGTTATCCATCCGGACGACGTCGCGCGATTTGGAGCCTCGAGCATTATCCCCTCGGTTCAGCCAACCCATGCCACTTCGGACATGTACTGGGCAGGCCAGCGGTTGGGCCGAGGAAGAATTCGCCGGGCATACGCTTACGCCGACCTTCGCGACCAACTTGGCATGTTGCCACTTGGCACGGACTTCCCTGTGGAAGACATCGATCCTCGCAAGACCTTCCTTGCGGCTGTCGCGCGGCAAGATGTCGACCGCTATCCGGCAGAGGGTTTTCACCTCGACCAAGCACTTTCGCCGAAGGAATGTTTGTTGGGCATGACGCTTTGGGCGGCTCTCGCATGCCAAACGGATTCGCTCGTGGGTTCCATCGAGGTGGGCAAGCGAGCGGATTTGATCGTGGTGGATCGGGACTGGCTCCTCCTGGCCGACCCTCATGAGGTCATGACCTCACGCGTTTGGGCAACGTACCTAGACGGTGAGCTTGTTTACCCTGCGGACAACACCTTCTTGCCATGATTCGGATCCTTTCCTTCTTTTTCATCTTCATCGCCTCCGTTGCCGTGGCGTACTTCATGTACTTCCGCCCCGAGGACGATTTGCCGGTCTACCAGCCTTCGCAGCTGAACCCGGCCTTGGTGGATCCCTCGGCCTTGTTGGCGGAGGATCACCGCGTGTTGGATTTCGAACTCCTCAACCACCTTGGTGACACCGTTTCGCTTTCAGACGTCGAAGGCCAAATCCTCGTCGTCGACTTCTTCTTCACGCGTTGCGCCACCATTTGTCCGCTCATGACGAAGAACCTTCAGCGTGTCCACGACCGTTTGGACCCCACCATGCCGGTCCAAATCTTGAGCCACAGTGTCACACCCGTGGCGGACAGCGTCCCTGTCTTGAACGCCTATGCGGAAAAGCACGGAGCCAATCCCGCGCTCTGGTGGTTCCTTACAGGACACAAAGAAGACATTTACACCCTTGCCAGAAGGTCTTATTTCTCGTGCTTGGATGAGGGGGACGGGGGATTTCAGGACTTCGTGCACACTGAAAACGTCGTGCTTGTGGACAGCCAGGGGCGTCTTCGAGGCTTTTACGACGGCACGGACGAACGGGCCATGTCCCGTCTATTCAAGGACTTAACTTTCCTCCTCAAAAAAAAGTCTGAAAAAAGTTGAGAAAGCTCTTGGTGAGAGAAAGAGGTGCACTATCTTTGCACCCGCTTTCGAAGGAAGGTGAGACTCTTTGACAGGTTGGACGGAATAGTGGTCGAAAAAAAATTCGACAAACGCTTGGTGGTTCATTTGGACCATCTACCTTTGCCGTCCGCTTTGAAAGAAAAGCCATCAACGACGGGCCTCGGCCCCGACTCGATACAACGTTCTTTGACTTGATGCAGCAGCCCAAATCCATCTTCGCAAGAAGATGGTCATTCCACTCTTCGGAGTGGGGTGAAATCCACTCCCCCCCCGGGGGGTGGCATCGACTCCTTCGGGAGAAGATGAAAAACGATTCCAGAGAGTCAAAACACATCAAACACTTACAATGGAGAGTTTGATCCTGGCTCAGGATGAACGCTAGCGGCAGGCCTTACACATGCAAGTCGAGGGGTAACAGGAGAAAGCTTGCTTTCTCGCTGACGACCGGCGCACGGGTGCGTAACACGTATGCAACCTACCTCTTACTGGGGGATAGCCCAGAGAAATTTGGATTAACACCCCATAGTATCACCAGTTCGCATGTTCAGGTGATTAAAGGTTACGGTAAGAGATGGGCATGCGCCCCATTAGCTAGTTGGTGAGGTAACGGCTCACCAAGGCTACGATGGGTAGGGGGTCTGAGAGGACTATCCCCCACACTGGTACTGAGACACGGACCAGACTCCTACGGGAGGCAGCAGTGAGGAATATTGCGCAATGGACGAAAGTCTGACGCAGCCATGCCGCGTGCAGGATGACGGCGCTATGCGTTGTAAACTGCTTTTATATGCCAAGAAACCTTCGGACGTGTCCGAAGCTGACGGTAGCATATGAATAAGCACCGGCTAACTCCGTGCCAGCAGCCGCGGTAATACGGAGGGTGCAAGCGTTATCCGGATTTATTGGGTTTAAAGGGTCCGTAGGCGGATCATTAAGTCAGTGGTGAAAGCCGGCAGCTCAACTGTCGAACTGCCATTGATACTGGTGATCTTGAATACGGTTGAAGTTGGCGGAATAGGTCATGTAGCGGTGAAATGCTTAGATATGACCTAGAACACCGATTGCGAAGGCAGCCAACTAAGCCGTTATTGACGCTGAGGGACGAAAGCGTGGGGAGCGAACAGGATTAGATACCCTGGTAGTCCACGCCGTAAACGATGATTACTCGGTATTGGCTTCGGTCAGTGCCCAAGCGAAAGTGATAAGTAATCCACCTGGGGAGTACGCCCGCAAGGGTGAAACTCAAAGGAATTGACGGGGGCCCGCACAAGCGGTGGAGCATGTGGTTTAATTCGATGATACGCGAGGAACCTTACCAGGGTTTAAATGCAGAACGACAGGGGTGGAAACACCCCCTTCTTCGGACGGACTGCAAGGTGCTGCATGGTTGTCGTCAGCTCGTGCTGTGAAGTGTCGGGTTAAGTCCCATAACGAGCGCAACCCCCATTTCTAGTTGCCAGCGGTTCGGCCGGGGACTCTAGAGAAACTGCCAGCGTAAGCTGTGAGGAAGGTGGGGATGACGTCAAATCATCACGGCCCTTACATCCTGGGCCACACACGTGCTACAATGGTGGGGACAACAGGTTGCCAACCCGCGAGGGTGAGCCAATCCCAAAACCCCATCTCAGTTCGGATCGGAGTCTGCAACTCGACTCCGTGAAGTTGGAATCGCTAGTAATCGCGGATCAGCCATGCCGCGGTGAATACGTTCCCGGGCCTTGTACACACCGCCCGTCAAGCCATGGAAGCTGGGGGCGCCTGAAGTCGGTCACCGTAAGGAGCTGCCTAGGGCGAATCTGGTAACTGGGGCTAAGTCGTAACAAGGTAGCCGTACCGGAAGGTGCGGCTGGATTATCTCCTTTTTAGAGAAACGACAATCTGGTTTCGTTGGGCTGCTGCATCATTCTTCTTTTCCGTCTTATCTAGTCCTGTAGCTCAGTTGGTTAGAGCACTACACTGATAATGTAGGGGTCAGCAGTTCAAATCTGCTCAGGACTACGGTGAAGATGGGGAATTAGCTCAGCTGGCTAGAGCGCCTGCTTTGCACGCAGGAGGTCATCGGTTCGACTCCGATATTCTCCACTAAAAGAAGTTCTTTGACGTACTGGTAGAAGATAGCGAAATTGATAAGTAAAGAAGGGCAGTAGGCGGATGCCTTGGCTCTCAACAGCGATGAAGGACGTGATAAGCTGCGATAAGCTATGCTGAGGTGCAAATAACCTTTGAGGCATAGATTTCCGAATGGGGTAACCCGGCATGTTGAAGACATGTCACCGAAAGGAGCAAACCCGGAGAACTGAAACATCTAAGTACCCGGAGGAAAAGAAAACAATAGTGATTCCCTGAGTAGCGGCGAGCGAACGGGGAATAGCCCAAACCAACATTGTTTCGGCATTGTTGGGGTTGTAGGACGGACATAATCCGATTCAAAGTCTGCAGAACCATCTGGAAAGTTGGGCCACAGCGGGTGATAGCCCCGTATGCAGGTAGAGATGAGGTGGACCGGATCCTGAGTAGCGCGGAACATGTGAAATTCTGTGTGAATCTGCCAGAACCATCTGGTAAGGCTAAATATGTTGAGAGACCGATAGTGAACAAGTACCGTGAGGGAAAGGTGAAAAGTACCCTGAAAAAGGGAGTGAAATAGTACCTGAAACCTACTGTCTACAAGCGGTCGGAGCCTTCGGGCGACGGCGTGCCTTTTGCATAATGATCCTACGAGTTACTCCTCTCTAGCAAGGTTAAGGGCTTCAGGTCCGTAGCCGAAGCGAAAGCAAGTCTTAAATAGGCGTATAGTTAGAGGGGGTAGACGCGAAACCTGGTGATCTACCCATGGTCAGGTTGAAGCCTCGGTAATACGAGGTGGAGGACCGAACCCGGAGACGTTGAAAAGTCTTGGGATGAACTGTGGGTAGGGGTGAAAGGCCAATCAAACTGGGAAATAGCTCGTTCTCCCCGAAATGCATTTAGGTGCAGCCTCGGAGTCGAGTGTCATAGAGGTAGAGCTACTGATTGGGCTAGGGGGCTTCA
>Ga0181573_10000596_pt1 | contig 37618 bp, 25 predicted proteins | sample 101ome_25_FD_148643 | JGI IMG/M metagenome (GOLD analysis project Ga0181573, IMG submission 148643) | Coastal salt marsh microbial communities from the Groves Creek Marsh, Skidaway Island, Georgia - 101409BT metaG (spades assembly) | ecosystem: Environmental > Aquatic > Marine > Intertidal zone...
GCGGGTCATCCCCGGCTGCTCGACCTCGGGGACATCCCCGTGGACGAGGACGGTGTACGCTCCGGGCACCACCGCAGTCCGGTAGACCCCGCTCTCGTCGGTCTCCCCATCGAAGGTGATGAGCCCCCCACCCTCGATGACGAGCATCACCCGGGCGCCCGGCAGAGGGAGCCCCTGGTCATCGAGGACCTGCACCGCGACGGTCCGGGTCGTCAGCTTGCTGCGCTCCCACTCCTCGCGCTGGCGCTCCTGCTGGATCGCGACCGCCTGAGTGATGAGAGGAGTGGTCCGTCCCCCCGGAGGGAGGAGCATCTCCGCGGTCGCGAGGACCTCCCGGCCCTCGACCGAGACGACCTCGACGAGGACCCGCAGATCCTCCGGCTCCTCGATCGCGAAGAAGCGCCGGAGCCGCTCGGGGATGGCCGGCGCCCCGGGCGCCGGCTCGGGGAGGCGGAGGGGGACGAGCTCCCCCTTCTCGATCTGCTTCGAGCGGAGGGCCACCGGAGTGTCCGCGGGGAGCAGGCGGGGGAGGACCTCGACGCCGATCACCCGGTACTGACGGGCGTGACGGGCGGCGTTGCGCTCCGGAAGCGCGGAGCCATCCCGCCCGACGAAGGTCGGCGTCGCCCCGTGGTTCTTCTGGTTGTACTCGTATCCGACCGTCCGGGCTCCCGGGGGCCAGCCGTCGGGGATGATGCGGACGAGGGGGCGCTCCACCATCTCGGCCGCCGCGTCGCCGGTTCCGTCGAAGGTGACATCGGCGCCGGGGTCGATCGGAGCCTCCGGAGTCTCTCCGACTCCGAGCTCGCGGTTCTCGCGCAGCCACGCCTCGAGCTCCATGGCATCCGGTCGTCGGGTGCGTCGCTCGACCTCCGGTGCGTCGTCGGCTTCGCCGGCCGGCACTTCGGTCGGGGAGAGGTCGAGGGGGCGGAACTCCCCGGGCTCCGCGCCTCCGCGTCGCTCCTCGGGGCGGGGCGGAGCGCCGCTCTCCTCCCTGGCCGGCTCCTCTCCGACCGAAGCGGTCGGGGTCGCGGCACGGATCGTCTCCCGCTCGCGGGGATCCATGGGCTGCGCCAGCTCGCCGAGAGTCCAGGCGATCGCCGCGAGGATGAGCGCGGCGACAAAGCCGGTCGCCACCTTCTGTCCCGCGCCGGTCGGGGCATCGACCACCGCGGGGGGGGCGGCGGATCGCGAGGAGCTCCCGGCGCGCAATGTCGGCGCGGGTCGCGCGTCGCTGGCGGCCGGGGTGGGCTTGGCGGTCGGCGCGGGTGCACGGGAGGCTCGCTTCGCGGGCTCGGCGGGCGTGCTCCGGCGCGGAGTCGGGGGGGAGGGCGCCGACTCCTCGCGAACGGACGGCGCCCGGGGCCCCGGCGCCGGTGGGCGTGCGGCGGTCGCGGGACGCGGTGCCGTGGACGGGGCTCCCCGGGGGGCGGGGCGAGTCGATCCCGCTCGGCCGCGACCGAGGGAGGGGCGCGCCGTGCGGGGCGCAGCGCCGCCGGCGTCTCCGAAGGTGATCCGCGTCTCCCCGATCCGGATCACGGAGCCCGCATCGAGGGAGGTGCTCGTCACCTTCTTCCCATCGACGATGGTCCCGTTCGCCGAGTCCTGGTCGATGAGTGTGAAGAGGCCCCCTTCGCCGATGATCTCCGCGTGATGGCGGGAGGCGCGCGAGGTGCGCAGGACGATGGTGGAGTCCTCCGCGCGACCGATCGTCACCGCCTGAGTACCGTCGACTTCGATGCGGCGCACCCCCTCGTCGTCGCGAATCGTCACGACGACCGGGAGAGAGAGGGGGACCCTCCCCCCCGCGCTGTTCCGTCTCTTGCTCATCGGGCTCCGGTCGTCGCAGGGAGTGGGGTCGAAGGGGGCAGGGCGCTCCAGCCCGGAGCGCGACAGCGGGGTGCGGCGCTCGGCGTCGCCTCTCGCCGCCGCGATCGTAACGGATCGCCGACGCCCCATCCTCCGAGTGCGCTCCGAACTTCGCCATGTTTCACGCCGCTCCGCGTCGCGCTGTCTGGGCGGAGGGGGCGGGCGCAGGGGGCGGTCGGAGGGGCGCGAGCGGGAGAGCGGCTCAGGCCCCGTCGAGGATGAGTACGCTCACCACGTCTCCAGTGTTGAGTCGATTCACCTCGGGGCCGACGCGCACGAGGCAGTTCGCCTCGGAGAAGCTGGAGAGGAGGTGAGATCCCTGGCCGCCGAGCGGAGCGAGCTCGGGGAGGTCGCCCTCGGCCCCTTCCCGCAGGCGACCCCGGAGAAACTGGAGTCGACCGGCGTGCGGGAAGACGCGCCCCTGCGAGACCCGGGCCCTCCGCAGCGGCGGGAGGCCGTCCGAACGGCCCTCGAGGAGGGCGAGCGCGGGGCGGACGAAGATCTCGAAGCTCACGAGGCACGCGGCCGGGTTGCCCGGGAGTCCGAAGAAGGGGACCCCGCCGATGGTCCCGTCGACGAGAGGCTTCCCCGGCTTCATGTTCACCTTTCGCACCGCCACATCGTCGCCAAGCTCCCGCGCGACCTCTCGGATGTGGTCGAGGTCTCCCGCGGAGATCCCCCCGGTGGTGATGATCGCGTCCGGCTCCAGCGCCAGGCTCTCCCGAAGCCCGGCGCGGATCGCCTCCGGGTCGTCTCGCAGGACCGGGCGGGGGATGGGGATCGCTCCCCACTGACGGAGGCGCGCGCAGATCGAGTAGAGGTTGGCGTTGCGGATCTTCCCCGGTGAGAGCTCCGCCTCGACCTCCACGAGTTCATCCCCGGACGAGTGGACCGCGACGCGGGGGCGGCGGGTGCAGAGGGGCTCCGCGATGCCCACGGTCGCGAGGACCCCGAGCGCCGCCGGGGAGAGCCGGGTCCCGGCCGGGAGCACCTGCGCTCCCGCGGCGAAGTCCTCGGCCGCGCGACGGACATGGGCGCCGGGGAGGATGCCCGCCGAGAAGGTCGCGCTGCTGTCGTCGTAGGTGGCGCAGCGCTCGAAGGGTACGACCGCCACCGGGTCTCCGGGGGTCGCGCGCTCCGGGATCGGGGCCCCGGTGAAGATGCGCATCACCCGACCCGGGGAGAGAGACCCGAGGGCGGGTCGGCCCGCCTCGATCACCTCCGCGATCGGCAGGGTGATCGGAGCGGTCTCACTCGCCTCGGCGAGGTCCTCGGGGAGGACCGCGAAGCCGTCCATCGCGGTGTTGTCGAAGGGGGGGATCGCGTCGCGGCTGGCGGCCGCCTCCGCCAGGGTCCGCCCGAGGGCATCCTCGAGCGCGACCCGCTCCGCGGAGAGCGGGCGGAGGCGGGCGAGGATCGCCTCGCGTGCGTCGACGAGCTCGATCACGGGCTGCTCCCGTCCGGTTGTTCGGGGCCGGTGGAGGCGGCGACCCACCCGAGGTACTCCTCGATCCCCGATCGGACATCGAGCACGAGCAGCTCGGGACACTCGTAGGGGTGCAGCTCCCGCAGGCGCGCCTCGAGGGCCTCCCGCTGCTCCGGTGTGGTCTTCGCGAGGAGGAGCACCTCGGCGCTCTCCTCGACCGCCCCTTCCCAGCGGTAGATGGACCGGACCCCGGGGACGATGTTGACGCAGGCGGCGAGGCGCTCGGTGACGAGGGCGCGCGCGAGCTCGGCGGCGCTCTCCTCGGGGGCGGTCGCGAGGCAAAGGTGGATCATGGCATCCTCCGGGGCTGGGACGGTCGACAGGGTAACGCGGCGACCCCGGAGGGGGGAGGGATCGCCGGCTCGGTTGCGACTTCCCCTTTCCCTCCCCGCTCCGGAGAATGACGCCATGGGCTGGCTCACGCGCGAGGGACGGGACGGGAAGCGGTCGGCGGGTCTCCAGGTGGAGATCCCGACGACCGGGACGCTCCTCTGTGGCCGGTCCAGCCGCGCCGAGCTGATCCTCGAGGAGACGGCGGTCTCCCGGCGGCACGCCATCTTCTTCCGGGAGTCGGAGCGGGACTGGGTGCGGGATGCGGGCTCGACGAACGGAACCCGGGTGAACGGGGAGGTCGTCCGGGAGCCCCGCGCGCTCCGCGACGGAGACCGCATCGCGGTCGGAGTGGTCGAGCTCGTCTACCGCGAGGACCGGGTTCCCGGCGCCGGACAGGTGCGCGCCGCCCGCCCGGCGGGCGAGCCCCCCCCGCCCCTGCAGAGCCGTCGCTGGCGCGAGGTGACCCTCGTCGGCCGGGGGGGGATGGGCGAGGTCTGGAGGGCGGAGGATCGCGACCTCGCCGCGCCGGTGGCGATCAAGCGGCTGCGCCGACGCCGTGGGGCCGACCTCGGGCTCCTCGCCCGCCTCCACGCGCGGGAGGCCGCCCTCGGTCGAACGATCGAGCATCCGAATGTCGTGCGCGTCCTCGAGGAGAGCGTGCTCGACGGAGACCCGCTCCTCCTCCTCGAGTGGGTCGAAGGTCAGGACCTCGAGAAGCGCGGCAGCGGGCTCTCCATCGTCGAGCGCCTCGAGATCCTCCGCCAGACCGCCCTCGGGCTGAGCGCCGCGCACGATCGGGACATCGTCCACGCCGACCTGAAGCCGGCGAACCTCCTCATCCAGAGGCCCGCGCCCGCGACGAGGAGCGCGCTCGCGGGAATCTTCGCCGCGTCGGAGGATGACGCCGACGCGGAGCTCGCCGCGGAGATCGAGCGCCGCCTCGGAGCCGAGACGGCGCTCCCCGATCTGGCGCGCCTCCCCTTCGTCGGGAGAGAGGCGGAGCTGGGCTTCCTTCGCGAGGTCGCGCGGGAGGTGGAGGGGGGCGGCCTGCGCTGGGTGCTCCTCCACGGTGAGAGGGGCGTGGGACGGACCGCGCTGATCGAGGAGGGGATCCGTCGCGCCGGCGGGGGGGAGTCGGGGGCTTCGGAGCGCTGGGGGGTCGCGGTCGCGGCGCCGCGGCCGGAGCCGGGAGAGGACCCCCTGGAGGCTCTCCCGTGGGCTCCGCCTCCCGCCGACGGCGAGGGACTCTGGCTCGTCCCGCTCCCTCCGCATCTCCCCGACGATCCCGCGTTCACCGCGGCCCTCGAGGACGCACGGGGGAAGGGGATCGTGCGGACCCTCTTCCTGCGACCGTTCCTGCGAGGGGAGGCGCTGCGCCTGGTGGAGAAGGCGTGCGCCAGCGCGGAGACCGCGCGCGCCTTCCTCGACGCGACCGATCGCGCGGTCTGGTCCTCTCCCGCGCGGCTGCGCGAGGCGCTCGCCGAGGCGCTCGAGCAGGGGGCGCTCCGTCCGCGCGGCGCGACCCTCGAGCTCGAGCCCGACCTCCTCCGCCCCGACGAGCTCTCCATCGCGAAGGAGCTGGGGGAGCGACTCCGCGCGGAGGAGAAGGGAGTGAAGGACCTGCTCCGGCGCATCTCGATCGTCGCCGCTCCGCTCGGGTTCTCCGAGATCGGTGCGATCGCGGGGTTCGAGCCCGCCACCCTCTACTACCTGCTCGGTCACGCCGAGGGCGCCGGCTATCTCCGGCGTGTCCCCGACGAGACGGCGGGGCGTGGTCCCCACCTCCACTTCCCGAACGGAACCCTGCGGCTCGCCCTCGATCGGAGTCTGACCGGGGAGGAGCGGCGCGCGGCGCGGCGCGCGGCCCTCGCGTCGCTCCGCGAGCGCCTGGAGGGGGCCGAGCCGGGCGCGGAGGCGCTCCTCGCCGGAGCCGCCCTCGCCCGGGAGGAGGGACGGCGCCTCGATGCGTTCCGCTGGTCGCTGAGAGGTGCCCTCGCGGCGCGGCAGCGCTACGACCGGGAGAGCTTCTTCGCGGCGGTCGATGCCGCGCGGGATGACTATCGGTCGACGAAGGAGGGCGCGGAGCGCCGCTCCCTGCAGGAGTGTGGTCGGGAGTGGCTCGGTCCCGGCGGCGCGGGACTCACCGGTCTCGACCGCCTGCGCGCCCTCCCCATCGAGGTCGCGGTGAAGATCACCGACTTCGGGATCGCCCGGCGGGCCACCGACGAGGGTGATGCGGCCTCGGGGGGTGGGGCGGAGCGGGACCCGCTCGCGTGGGGGACTCCTCGCTACATGTCTCCGGAGCAGGCGCGGGGGGAGGCGCTCGGGACCGCGAGCGACATCTACTCCCTGGGGCTCGTGGCGCGCGAGCTGATGGAGGGGGAGCATCCCCTCGGCGCGGCGCGCGGGAAGGAGGCCGCGGCGCGGCTCCGCCGTGTTGATCTGCGCCCCGAGCCCGCCGGCGACCCGCTCGTCGAGCTGCTTCGGCGGCTCCTCGATCCGAGGCCGGGGGCGCGCCCCCGCGCGTCCGAGGTCGCGGATGAGCTGCAGCGGCTCCAGATCCGGGCGGTGCTCGCGGATCGCTGAGCCCGCCGCCCCTTTCGTTTTCCCCCTCGGTCCCTAGAATCAGAGAAGCCTCCGGGGAGACGGTCCCGTCGCTCGCGGGTCGTGGAGGCGCGCCGCCCGCCACGGCGCAGTTATCGGAAAGGAATGCGCCATGGAATCGCGAATCGCGATCACCGGGCAGTGGTGTCGCTCCGCGCGGCGGGGTCGGTGGCTCCGACCCGCGCTCTACGCTGGCTCCGTCCTCCTCGTCGCGTCCGCCGGTGGGACGGTGGAGAGCGCCCCCCCGATCCCCTCGGCGACGGTCGTGGCCCCTGCGGACGATCCCCCCGGGGAGAGTCCGCCCGCGGTGGGCATCCTTGAGCAGGTGGTGTACCGCCAGGGGGATGAGGAGCGCACGACGATCGCCTCGGTGCAGGTGGATGGCACCGATCTCATCCTCACGATCTTCTCGTCGATCCTCGCCGTCGAGTACGAGATGAGGATCACCAGCGATGCTCTCGTCTCCTCCCGACGCCTGGGCGCCGAGGAGCTCGAGGCGGAGCTCGTCCATCGGGCCGCATGCCGGGAGGAGCAGGCGCGCAAGCGCGAGCTCGCCCGCCAGAAGCGCGAGGAGCGCAAGCGGCGGGAGGCGGAGGAGGCCGCACGCTCCGCTCCGGGTCGGGACACGAGGTCCGAGGAGAGGGGAGCGTCCCGACGCTCCCGCGCGCGGGTCGAGCGGGAGGAGAGCACCGTCACCTCCGGACAGCTCGACCGCGCGGCGCGGCAGCTCGATGCCCGGAAAGAGGAGGTCCTCCGCCGGACGCGCGGTCTCCTCGCGGCGGTCGCGGTGCGCCGGGAGGAGGTCCCGAGCCTCGCCCGGGAGCTCCGGGAGATCCAGGTGTGGCTCGAGGAGGTCGAGCTCGATCTCGAGCGGCTCGAGCGGCGGCTGGGTGCCCGCCACCGGGCGAGCACCCGTCTGAAGGAGGACGAGCGGAGCGGCTCCCTTCGAGGGGCCGAGCTCGCGGACCAGCGGGACTTGATCTTCGGTCAGTACGAGCTGCTCGCCTCCCAGTACGACGAGATCGACGAGACCCTCGTCGCCCAGGCGGAGGCGTTCTCCCTGGTTCCGGAAGAGGAGCCGCCCCCGGTCGTCGAGCCCGACTCGGCGGTCGAGCGGAACGAGGCGGAGCGCACTCCTTCCCTCCGGCCGCCGAGCGCCGGCGTGGCGTCCCATCCCCCGGCGGCGCGCGCGAGCGGCGGAGCGACGCCCCACGGGACCGCGCTCCTCCGCAGCGAGTGGACCGCCGAGGAGCGGGCCCTCCACGGGGAGGAGGAGACCACCGGGGCCGACCCCGTGCCCGCGGTCGCGCGCCTCGCGCCGGAGCCGGTCGGGTCCGAGCCCTCCCCGTCACGGTCGGAGGAGCCCCCCTCCCCCGCGGGGACGGAGCCCCGATCGCAGCTCCCCATCTGGCCTCTCTACGTCATGGCGATGTTCGCCGTCTTCCTCAGCTGGCGCCGGCGCGCCGCCCCCGTGATCGTGAAGGAGGTCGTCGCGGAGTCACCCCGACCGGAGGCGCCGCGACGCGCGCCCCCTTCGAGCCCCTCCCGGAGCGCCGATCGCCGGGATCGCGATGGGGGTGGTGACGAGGGACCGGGCCGCCCCGGGGTGCTCCCCCCGGGCTGACCGAACCCCGCGGCGCGGATGGGATGGAAAAAGGGCGAGCTCCCTCGGGGGGACTCGCCCTTTCTCGCATCCCGGGCGTCCCGGGCAGGGTGCCCAGAGTCGGGTGCCCAGAGTCGGGTGCTCAGAGTCGTGTGGTCAGGGGCAGGTGTTGTTCACATCGCAGGGGAGCGTGGTCGGAGTGGGATCGGGCCCGCACCCGGAGGCGGAGTTCGGGAGCGGGACGTCGCCGAAGCCGGGGACGAAGAGCGAGTTCAGCGTGAAGACCGCATCCGCGATGTTCACTCCACCGTCGTCGTTGACGTCCGCGGCCTGCTCGCAGGGGATCGACCCGAAGCCGGGGACGAAGAGCGAGTTCAGGAGGAAGACCGCGTCCGCGATGTTCACGCTGCCGTCGTCGTTCACATCGGCCCGGACGAAGGTCCCGGACGGGGGCGGTCCTCCGCCGTCGAGCGCGAGGATGTAGTTCTCGATCAGCAGCGCCCGGTCGCCGGTGTAGCCGCCGAACTCCCAGGTCTGGGTGAGGACCGGCGCGATGGTGCTCGCGTAGAAGACCCCGATGTCATAGGGGTTCCCGAACTCATCGCCCCTCCAGGTCACCGCGGCCTGGTTCCCCCCGAGGTCGGGGTTCGCGCTGCACGGGACCAGTCGGTCGTTGTAGTCGTTGCCGGTGGAGTCCTGCTGGTAGAGCGCGGTGAGCCCCGCGAGGTTCAGGCCGAGACCGGTGTCCGCGCCGACGAGGTCCGCGAGGGTGTCGTTGCCGTTCGCGAGGTTCCCGAAGGAGAAGTTCTCGACGCCGTCGTAGCTCTCGAAGACGGTCGGGGGGTCGTAGGCCCAGTGGTCGGCGCTCTCGAGGTAGACCGCCTTCGGGGAGGCGTCGATCGTCCCATCGAGTCCGATGTCGCCGGTGTGCAGCTCGGCGAGGAGCTGGGCCTCGGCGCCGCTGAGCTCGTGCTCGTTCGGGTAGGTCCCGAGGCAGATCCAGGCGACATCGAACGGTCCGACGCTCGCGAGGGCCGCGGCGTCGAAGCTGTCCACGATCATCGGAGAGCGCCCCGCGATCACGAGCTCGTCGAAGATCGCCTGCGGGCTGTCGTTCGCCCCGCCCACATCCCCGGCGAAGATCAGGTCGGTGATGCCGATGCCGCACTCCGCGGCCGCCCCGGCATTGCCGCACCCCTGGGCGGTGTCGAATCCGAGGATCCGGTACCTCGCCACGCCGGGCGGGGGCGCCACATCCACGTAGGAGGTGGCGGTCGGCGGCAGGGAGGCGATGACCACCCCGTTCCGCTCGACCTCGATCGAGCTGTAGGTCGAGGTGTTCGTCCACGAGAGGGTCGCGTCGACCCCGTTCGTGGAGCAGCTGACGCCGGTGGGAGGCGGCACCTGGCAGCCGGCGTTGACCCGGATGCACCACTTGTCGAGGAACCCGATGTTGTTCGGGAAGGTGTCGACGATCGAGAGCGCCCACGCTCCGAGGGCCGGGGAGTTCACGTAGTCGCCGAGGGTGCCGGGCCCGGCGGGGACCATCGGGCAGCCGCAGTCGTACGGGTCGATGTTCGGCCCCCCCTGGTCGTCGTAGACCACGACCAGGTCGTCCGCGGCTCCGCCCGCCTCGTCGTGGAGGCGCACGATCGCCCCGTTCGGCCCGCTGAGGTCGATGCGGAGGTCGCCGACGAAGGTGTGCTGGATGTCGACGAGCACCTCGACCTCCCCGATGAGGAGATTCGAGGGGACGAGCATCACATCGCTGATGGGGCTCACGCTCTGGTTGACCGGGACCGGGGTGGTCGGGACGCGGCAGACCTCGACATCCGCGGTGGTGAGGAGCGGGACGTTGCAGCAGGCGGCGTCGGAGGGGTTGGCGGCCTGCAGGCCGATGAGGCAGATCTCCGCGGTGCCCGGGAGGCCGGCGAGGGCCGGGGTCGTGAAGCTGGTGTCGGTGCCGGGGAGCGTGGCGAGGAGGGTGCCGCCGACGAGGACCTGGATCGAGTCGTACGGGACCGGGTTCGTCCAGGTGACATCGACGATCCCCGTGCCGCTGGCGCTCGTGCAGTCATCGATGTCGGGCGGGGTGACGAAGAAGCTCGCGGTGCAGCACGCCTGGTTGAGGGGCGCACCCGCCACCACCGGCTCGATGCAGATGGCGACATCCCCGGGGATCGGCTGGGCCGGCGTGGTGAAGCTCGTCGCGGTGCCGGGCAGGACGGCGGACTGGACTCCGTCGACATAGACGACGATCGAGTCGTACACCTGGGGGTTGACCCAGGTGATGTCGGCGGTCGGCACCCCGGAGGCCGTGTCACAGGCGAGGTTGCTCACCGTCCCCGACTCGTAGCCGCGAATGCACCAGCTGTCGACGGCGCCGAAGTTCGGGAAGTTCGGGTTGTAGACATCCGCCACGGTGAGGGTCCACGCTCCGAGGCTCGACATGCCGAAGAAGTCGGAGAGGGTCCCGGGGCCGGAGGGCGCCATCAGGCAGCCGCAGTTGTGGGGGACCGAGTTGTTCGGCACCCCGAGGTCCCAGAGGGTGAGCTCGAGGCGCTCGAGCGGTCCGCCCTGCTCGTCGTGGAGACGCACCGTGACCGGGCCGTGGGCGAGATCGACGGTGAGGTCCCCGATGAACGGGTGGGAGACATCGAGCTGCACCTGCAGGTCCGCGAGGACGATGTCGGTGTTCACGAGGATCGTCTCGACGGTCGGGGGGAGCGTGTTGCTCAGGGCGCTCCCCGGGGTCGCGCAGACCTCGAAGTCCGCGGGGTTGCCCTGGACCGGGATCGTGCAGCTCTCCGCCGAGCAGGGGAGGTTCGAGCCGATGACTCCGGTGACCTCGTAGGTCACCACGACGCCGATCGACTGGGGGGCGCTCGACCAGGTGGTGTCCGTCCCCGGGAGGGTGGCGATCGGCTGCCCGTTCTCCGAGATCTCGATCGAGGTGTAGGCCTGGGGGTTCGACCAGGTGAGGTCGACCACTCCGCTGCCGCCGACGGAGGTGCAGAGGAGGTTCTCCACCGGCAGGGCGGGCTGGTTCACCGTCTGGTCCGAGGTGATGAGGCACCAGGTGTCGAGGACTCCGGTCGCCCCCCCGAGGTAGTTGTCGAGGAGGGAGATCGTCCAGTCGCCTAGGGTGTTCCCGCCGTTGAAGTCGGCGAGGGTGCCGGGCCCGGAGGGCTGCATCGCGCAGAGGGAGTCGAAGGGGATCGAGCCGTTCGCGACCGCCTGGTCGTCGAAGGTGATCTGGATGGTGTTCGCGCTCCCGGTCTGGTCGTGGAGGGTGACGGTGGTGCCGTTCGGGCTCGCGACCTGGATCGTCACATCGTCGATGTAGTCGTGGGTCACTCCGACCGAGATGTTGACGTCCACGATCGCCTCGGAGACCGGCACGGTGATCACGTTCTCCGTGGGGAACGCCGGGTTCTCGGAGATCACGTTCGGAGGCAGGGGCGTGCTGCAGGTGAAGGTGTCCGCCTCGACCGACCCGCCCGGCAGGAGCCCGATCGCGACGACGAGGGCGGCGCGCAGGAGCAGGGAGAGGATCCGGTCCGCCCGGCTGTGGAGCGGGGCGCGGAGTGGGGTGCGGAGTGTGCTCACGAAACCTCCAGAAGTGCCGACCCCGTATGGAGCGGGCAAGTGGCGGAAGTTGGAGGCTTGGCGGGGGTCCGGGGACCGCGCCGCTGGGCCTCGTTGTCTTCGGTGATGGACCGAGCCTCGTCTGACGGCGAGGCTTCGGCCGAGCGGACCCACTCTCGTTCGGGAGAGGGGCTCAGACCCGCCGTCGGGAACCGGGTTCCCACCCCTTCGAGGATACTCGCAGAAGGGGGTTCCGGGTACCCCGCGGCTGGCAGTTCTGGTCCGTTCGACAGGGCCGAAAACGGCTCCCAGGGCCCGTTCTCGGACAAGCACGAGCCGTTGCGGACGGGGGAGGCCCCGGGGGCCGAGAGAGGGCCGAGCGGGGGGAGGAACGGGGGGATGACAGAGGGGCCGCCCCGGACTCGCCGGGGCGGCCCCTCGGGGGTCCGCTCAGGGGAGAGCCTGCTCGATCTCAGGCGGGGTTCGACTCCCGCGAGAAGGTGGAGAAGCCGGCGTCCACCACGGTCGGGGGGTGGGTGTTCGGGATCTCCGTCAGGCGATAGAGCCGGATGCGGGCGGGGTCGAAGTGGGGGTAGCGGCCGATGAGCTGCTCCGCCACCTTCTGGTAGGCGGTCCGGTTCTGGATCCGACGAGAGCTCTGGTAGGTGCCCACGAACTCCCCGTCGTAAGAGACGGCGAAGGTCCGGCCGGTGCCCTTCCCCTCGGCGCTCGCGGAGGTGCTCCGGCGGGGTGACGACCCCGGCGCCGGGCGCGGCGTGGGCGCGCTCTCCTCTTTCGTCGGGCTCGCCGCGGCCTCCCGGGCGACTTCCAGGACCGACTCGAGGACCGTCTCCAGGACGACCTCCGTCATCGACTCCTCCGCGGCCGGGTGCAGCCGCGGCGCGGGACCGATCGTCGTGCAGCGGGCGGCGACCGGAGTCGACGGTCCCTGACGCTCGGGGAGCGCGGGGAGGGCATCGACGGTCTCCTCCCGGGGAGCATTCCTCCCGAGGGCGCTGTCGATGGCGGGGACGTCCTCCGGATCGGCGAAGACCCAGACCTCCTCGGTCTCCTCTGAGCTCGAGGCGGACGGCCCCGGCCCTCCAGCGGAGGTTTCCCGGGGGGGAGATCGATCGGCCGAGGTCCTCGGCTCCCCATCCTTCGGGAGGACGACGCTTCGGAACGGCTCGAAGTTCATGGCGCAGCTCCTTTCTCGGCCTCCCGCGGGAGGACCGACTGCCCGGCCCTCCCCCGTCGGCTCGGCAGAGCCGGGGAAGGGACGCAGGCCGCGGGGGTGGCACGCCGGGCCATCCCCCAGAAGCGTACGATGCCCGTCCGCCCTCCTCGCCGCCTCGCGCCGCGGGTCCGGCTCCAAGTCGGGGATGGGCGGGTCCTTGAGTGGGAAAGGATGGAGCGGGCCCGCTCTTCGCAGGGGGCGGGAACGCAGGGATCCGGGGAACGGGCGGAATCGGTCCCATCGAGTCGCTACAATCCGCGTCTCCCGCCCGCGGACCGCGTCGCGCGCCGACCGGGCCCGGTGACGGCGCCGGCGGGGAGTCCCCGAGAGTCGAGAGCGCAGGGACGGGAGCCCACCCCCGGGGGGGCCCGCGTGGCACCGAAGGAGAGACCTCGATGATCCGCAGCACCGCCGGGACCGAGCAGACGCCGATGATGCGTCAGTACACCCGGGCCAAGGAGCAGCACCCGAACGAGATCCTCTTCTTTCGCATGGGGGACTTCTACGAGATGTTCTTCGAGGACGCCCGGGCGTGCGCCGAACTCCTCGGGATCACGCTGACCGCGCGCTCGAAGGAGCGCAACGGCCAGCCGATCCCCATGGCGGGGATCCCCGTGAAGTCGGTCGACACCTACATCCGTCGGCTCGTGAAGGCGGGACGACGCGTCGCGATCTGCGAGCAGGTCCAGGACGCGAAGGAGGCGAAGGGGATCGTCGAGCGGGAGGTGGTGCGGGTCGTCACCCCCGGCACCTTCGTCGATGAGGACACCCTCGACGAGCATCAGCCCCTGCACCTCGCCTCCGTCGTCGTCGAGAGCGACGGCGTCGGCATCGCGTGGGTCGACCTCTCCACCGGGCGCTTCCACGCCGAGGACCTCCCCCTCCACTCCCGCTGGCCCGAGCTGCTCCTCGCGATCGCGCCGCGCGAGTGCCTCCACGCCGAGGGGCGCCCCGCCGAGGATGGCCCCCTCGCCTGGCTCGCGAGCCACCATCCCGAGTGCTCCCGCACGCCCTACCCGGAGTGGCACTACGACCATGAGACCGGCCGCGAGCGGCTCCTCGCGCACTTCGGGACCCGCACCCTGGAGGGGTTCGGGTGCGAGCATCTCGGGCCGGGTCTCTCCGCCGCCGGAGCGCTGATCCACTACCTGGGAGAGACGCAGCGGCAGGCGCTCCCGCACATCGCCCGCCTCCGCACCGGGGGAGGGCAGGCCCGCCTCGGGCTCGACGCGGCGACGCACCGCGCGCTCGACCTGCTCTCCGTCTCCCGGACCGGAGAGCGGCGAGGGTCGCTCCTCGGCCATCTCGACCGCACCCGCACTGCGATGGGAGCGCGGCTCCTGCGCGAGTGGGTCACCGCGCCCCTCGCCGCGCGGGATGCGATCCTCGTCCGGCAGTCCGCGGTGGCCGCCCTCGTCGACGACCCCGACACGCGCCAGGGGGTTCGCGAGGCCCTCGCGCCCGTCCGCGACATCGAGCGCCTCACCTCGCGGCTCACCATGGGGCGGGCGAACGGCCGCGACCTCCGGGCCCTCGAGGCATCCCTCCGCGCGACCCCCCTCCTCCGTCGCCTCCTCGAGTCGGTGGAGTCCGGGCTCGTGCGGGAGGTGCTGGAGGACCTCGAGGATGCGCCGCTCCTCGACATGGCGGAGCGGATCGATCGAGCGATCGTCGATGAGCCTCCCCTCGCGCTGAAGGACGGTGGCGTGATCCGCGCCGGGTTCGATCCCGACCTCGACGAGCTCCGCGCCGTCTCCCAGGAGGGGGTCGACTGGATCGCCCGGTTCCAGGCGGAGGAGATCGAGCGCACCGGGATCCCGACCCTCAAGGTCGGGTTCAACCGCGTCTTCGGCTACTACATCGAGGTGACCCACACCCATCGCGACCGCATCCCCGAGGACTACCGGCGGAAGCAGACGCTGAAGAACGCCGAGCGGTACGTCACCCCGTCCCTCAAGGAGCAGGAGGACCGGGTGCTCGGGGCGAAGGAGCGGGCGGAGAGCCTCGAGGTGGAGCTCTTCCAGAGCTTCCGCGACTCGCTCGTCCGCGAGCTCCCCCTGCTGCAGCGCGCCGCCGCCTCCCTCGCGACCATCGACGCGCTCCAGAGCCTCGCCACCGTCGCCTTCGACGAGGACTACGTCCGACCGGAGATCGTCGAGGAGCCGCTCCTCGAGATCGAGGAGGGGCGCCATCCGGTGCTGGCCGCCGGACACGGACGGAGCGACTTCACCCCCAACGACACCCTCCTCGGGGGAGAGCATGGCGCGCTGGCGGTGATCACCGGGCCGAACATGGCCGGCAAGTCGACCTACATCCGCCAGACCGCGCTCATCGTCCTCCTCGCCCAGCTCGGCTCCTTCGTGCCTGCCGCCCGGGCCCGGGTCGGGATCGCCGACCGGATCTTCACCCGCGTCGGGGCGGCGGACGACATCACCCGGGGGCAGTCGACCTTCATGGTCGAGATGACGGAGACCGCCAACATCCTGAACAACGCCACCGAGCGCTCGGTCGTCATCCTGGACGAGGTGGGGCGGGGCACCAGCACGCTGGATGGCGTGAGCCTCGCCTGGGCGATCAGCGAGCATCTCGTGGAGCCGGTCGGAGCGCGGACCCTCTTCGCGACGCACTATCACGAGCTCACCGAGCTCTCCGAGCGGCACCCCGGGCAGGTCGAGAATCTCAATGTCGCGGTCCGGGAGTGGAAGGATGAGATCGTCTTCCTCCACAAGATCGTCCCGGGAGGGACGGACAAGGCGTACGGGATCCATGTCGCCCGGCTCGCCGGCATTCCCCCCGCGGTCCTCGACCGTGCGCGGACGATCCTCGGTCACCTCGAGCAGGAGCACATCGGGGGGCGGGGGACTCCGGCCTCGATCCCGACCCCCGCGGAGCCGCCGTCGCCCCCGGGGAGCGCCCAGCAGCTCGGGCTCTTCGCGGCTCGGGGGGATGATGTGATCCGCGAGCTCGAGGCGCTCGATCCGAACTCCCTCACCCCGCTCGACGCCCTGAGCGCGATCTTCCGCTGGCGCGAGAAGCTCTGAGGCGCGAGAAGCCCTCAGTCGAGAGGAGCACCGGGAGCGGCGCCCGGGAGCCGGCTCAGCGTGGGGCGGCGGGGAGCTCCCCGGCGGGCCAGGGCGCGCCGGCGTCGATCCACCGGCGGATCGCGGCGATCTCCTCCGCCGGGAGGGGAGGACCCTCTTCCGGAGGGGGCATCCGCTCCTCCTCGAAGTCGGACTCGAGCAGGAAGACGAGGTCGCTCGCCTCCGCGTCTCCCGCCACGATGCTCGGAGCGGCCAGGGCGTCCTCACGCCGGTCGAGCCGCAGGTCCCCCTTCTGCTTCATCTCCCCGTGGCACTCGACGCAGCTGTCGCGGAGGATCGGCCAGACCACCTCGACGAAGTGGAGCTCCTCCTCCGTCATCCCCTCGGGCGCCGGGGCCGGCTCCGGGGTGCGGGTCTCGAAGACGGCGACGATGGCGTCGCGGAGGTAGCCCTCCCCCCAGCTCAGCTCTCCACCCAGATGCCCCACGAGCCCGACCGCCGGGGCGAGGAGGAGCACGATCGGCCGGAACGCGGCCGCCGGGCGCTCCCGTCGGGAGAGGAGGAGGGCCCCCAGCGCGAGGACGGAGACCGCGATGCCCCCCCAGCGGTGCCAGAAGAGGGTGTCCCCCCCGTCGTGACCCGCGGCGAAGATCCAGCCGGAGATGGCGCTCGCGACCGCGCCGAGGGCGCCGATCCAGAGGCAGGCGCGCGCCTCTCCGCCGGCGGGGCGGCCGGCGATCCAGCCGCGGAGCTCGAGGAGCCCCGCGAGGGTCAGGAGCGCGATCGGGAAGTGGACGACGAGCGGATGGAGCTTGCCGACCAGCACCTGCAGCGCGGCCAGGTCGATGAAGAGGAGGGGAGGGGCGGGCACGGGCATCGGGGCTCCTGCTCCGGCGGGGCCTGTCGGGGACGCGACCGCGCCCCCTGACGGGGAGGGTACGGGTCCGATCCTGCCCCGGCAAGCGGAGCGGGCTCACACCGCGAGGCGCCGGATCTCCGGCAGGACCGCGCCGAGCGGGAGGCCGACGACGCTGTCCCGATCTCCGTCGATCGACTCGACGAAGGCGGCGCCCCCTCCCTGGATCGCGTAGGCCCCCGCCTTGTCGAGAGGCTCGCCGCTCGCGACCGAGCGCTCGATCTCCGCGAGGTCGAGGGTGCGGAATCGGATCCGGGTGACGACGACGCCGGAGCGGAGGGTCTCCCCCCGGCGGACACACCATCCGCTCAGGACCTCGTGCGAGGAGCCGGAGAGGAGGGTGAGCATCCGCGCCGCGTCCTCCGCATCCCGGGGCTTCCCGAGGATCTCGTCCCCGTGGAGGACGATCGTGTCGCCGGCGACGACGATCGCATCCGGGGAGGCGTCGACCGCCGCGGCCTTCTCTCGCGCGAGCCGCTCGACCAGCGCGGCCGGGGCTTCGCCGGGGTGGGGGGTCTCATCGATCTCGGGGGGGGCGATGCGGACCTCGAGGCCCGCGCGCTCGAGCAGCGCGCGACGGCGAGGAGATGCGGAGGCGAGGGTGATGGCGATCGACGGGGACATGCAGCGGATGATCGGGCGGCGCGCCCGCGTCGCAAGGGGTTCGGGGCTGGAGAGGGGAGGAGGGAGGGGATCGGCCGAGGGCGGGGGCTCGCTCAGCTCTCCTCGGACTTCTCCGGCACGCCCTGCTCCGAGAGGTTCTGCTCCGCCTCGTCGAAGATCGACTCCCAGGAGGAGTCGAGGGACTCGAGGACCGGGCTCGGCCCCCGCGCGCTTCCGGTGACGACGGCGGTGGCGTGGTCGCCGGTGGAGCCGAAGCTCGGCGGGGGAGACTCCAGCTGGCCCCGGGCCCGCTCGCTGCGGCGCAGCTCGTTCAGCGCGAGCATCTTCTCCTGCCCGAGCTGGAAGTGGATCCGCAGGGTGTTCTCGACATCGGTGATCGGAGAGACGTAGTAGTAGATGTCGCATCCGCACTTGTCGATGATCGCCCGCTCGACGCGCTCCTCCGGGATCTCCGCCACGGCGAGGATCACGCAGCTGCCGATCCGGTCGAGGGGGACGACCTTGTACTTGAAGAGGAAGTCCGCGCCGAACTCGTCGAGGAGCTTCGAGCTCGCCTCGTAGGCGGAGGGGCGGATGAAGGGGAGCTGATACTGCGAGCAGATGCACCGGACGATGTCCGACTCGGCGATGACCCCCTCCTGGAGGAGGAGCTCTCCGACGGTCAGTCCGGTCCCCCGCTGCCGCTCGAGGGCGGACCGCAGGCTCTCTCGCGAGATGATCCCCTCGGCGACGAGGATCTCCCCGAACTTGCGTCGACGGATCTTCTGCACGGCGGTGCTCCCTTCCCCCAAGAGTAGGACGCCGACGGCGCATCCGTCAAATCGGCCCGGTCCGGGCCTCGATCTTGCCCCGCCCCCCCGCCCCGGGGGCCTCCCCCGACCGGCAGTCTCCGCCGCCTCGCCCCCTCAAGATCCCGCTCCTCCCCGGCCGATGGAGACGGTACGGCCCGATCCCTGGACGGGCCCCTCACGAGCCGGGACCATCCCGTTAGGAGTCGATCCCCATGGAGATCCTCACCGTCGCCGCGACCCATCCGGGGAGCCTGCTGGAGAGCCGGCAGATCCCCAGCGATGTCTCCCTGGTCGTCCCCCTCGTCTGTCGCCTCGTCGGGCGCCTCGTCGCGGAGGGGCGGGTGACGGAGGAGGACCGCCGCAAGGTCGAGCTCTGCCTCGATGAAGCGGTGACGAACGCCGTGACCCACGGCAACGACTCGAACTTCGAGAAGCTCGTCACCGTGCGGCTCTTCGAGAGCGGACCCTGCTGGGGCGTCCTCATCACCGACGAGGGCGAGGGCTTCGACGCCGATCAGGTCCCCGATCTGGAGGTGGAGGAGCAGCTCTGGCAGGAGAGCGGCCGCGGGATCGCGCTGATGCGCCTCTACATGGACGAGGTCGTCTACTTCGACGGCGGGCGCAGCGTCCGGATGATCCGCGCCTGCGCGCCCGCGCCGGAAGGGGGTCGCTGATGGCGAGCGACGACATCATCCGCCTCACCCAGACCGACGGGATCATCATCGCCCAGCTCCTGCGCGGGGCGTTCCGGGATGAGAACGGCGTCCTGCTGGCGCTCGAGAAGCTCGGGCAGGTCATGAAGGGACGCACCGAGATCCGCATGGTCCTCGACCTCGGGGTGGTGGAGTACGTGTCGAGCGCCGGCCTCGGCCGCCTCGTCGCCTGCCTGAAGCGGGCGCGGGAGAGCGGCGGCGACCTCTTCCTCGCCTCGGTGCGGAGCGAGATCCTCGAGCTCCTCGACCTGATGAAGCTCACCGAGATCTTCACCGTGCACGAGACGGTCGACGCGGCGAAGGACGCCCTGCTCGACCGGGCCTGATCAGGCGGGGCGGTCCGCGTCGCCGGGCGCCTCCTCCGGTCCCCCCGGCACCTCGCCCTCCCCGCCCTCCGCCAGCTCCTCGGGAGGCCGCTCCTCCGACGGCAGCTCCAGCTCCGGCTCCTCTTCCGCGTGGAGGAAGCGCCAGGTCGACTCCGCCGCGGCGCGGGACATCTCGGGCACCGCGGCGAGGGTCTCGAGGTCTGCCTCCCGGATCCGCTGCAGGCTCCCGAACGCCTTCATCAGCGCCTTCCGCCGCTTCGGCCCCACGCCGGGGATCTCCTCGAGGCCGCTCACGAGGCTCGTCTTCCGTCGCAGCTCGCGATGGTAGGTGTTCGCGAACCGGTGCGCCTCGTCGCGGACCCGCTGGAGGAGGAGGGACTCCGCGCTCTCCTGAGGGAGGTCGAGCGGCTCCGGACGCCCGGGGATGAAGATCCGCTCCTCCACCGACCCCTCCCCCCGTCGACGCTCCTTCGCGATCCCCGCCACCGGGACGGAGAGCCCGTGCTTGGCGAGCGCCTCCACCGCTCGCCCGAGCTGTCCCTTCCCGCCGTCCACGAGGACGAGGTCGGGGAGCGGGTCGCGCTTCTCCGATGGGCGGAACCTCCGGTCGAGCACCTCCCGCATCGAGGCGAAGTCGTCGGCGCCCCGCACGGTGCGGATGCGGAAGCGGCGGTAGAGGTCCGGGTCCGGCTCGCCGTCGTCGAAGCTCACCTTGCTCGCCACGGAGAGGGCCCCCTGGATGTTCGAGATGTCGTAGCACTCGATCCGGCGGATCGGCACGCTCACCCCGATGTGCTCCGCGAGGGAGCGGGCGATCCGCTCGCGCGCCTCGAGCCTCAGCTCGTCCGACTCCGCGCTGACCGCGGCGTTCTTCTCCGCCATCTCGATGAGGCGCCGCTTGCCCCCTCGCTGGGGGACCTTCACCTCCACGGCGCGCCCGGCCCGGTCGCTGAGCCAGCGCTGGAGGAGCTCCCGGTCATCGGGGATCACCGGGACGAGGACCTCGGGCGGGAGATACTTCTCCCCGAGGTAGAACTGCCCGAGGAACGCCGCGATCACCGTGGCATCCGGCTCGCGCGTCCGCAGGGAGTGGTGTGCGCTCTCGAGGAGCCGACCGTCGCGCACGAGCATCACCTGGATCGAGACGAAGTCGTTCTCCCGATGGAGGGCGAACACATCGCAGTCCCCGTGGGGGACCTCGGAGACGTTCTGCTTCTCGAGCACCCGTCGGACCGCGGCGATCTGGTCGCGGATCCGCGCCGCCCGCTCGTACTCCCGCGCCTCGGCCGCCCGCGCCATCCGCTCCTCCAGCCGGGCGATGAGGGTCCGGTCCCGCCCGCGCAGGAGGAGGACCGCCTGCTCGACCAGCTCCGCGTAGGAGTCCTGGGTGTCGTGCCCGACGCAGGGGGCGGTGCACCGGCCGATCTCGTACTCGAGGCAGGGACGCCGGCGCGACTCGAAGAAGGAGTTCGTGCAGGTGCGCAGCGGGATGTACTTCTTGATCACCTTCAGCACCTCCCGCACCGAGGAGGCGCTCGGGTAGGGACCGAAGTAGAGGTTCCCGTCGTCCTTCCAGTGGCGGATCACCTGCACCCGCGGCCACGCCTCGTTCACGGTGACCCGCAGGGAGACGTAGGTCTTGTCGTCGCGGAGCCGGAGGTTGAAGCGGGGGCGATGCTTCTTGATCAGGTTGTTCTCGAGGAGGAGCGCCTCGAGCTCGTTGCTGCAGACGATCCGGTCGAGGTCGACGGTCTGCTTCACGATGGCGGTGAAGAGGACCCGGCCGTCGCTCGCTCCCGCGGCGAAGTAGCTGCGGACGCGGGCCCGGAGGTTCACCGCCTTGCCGATGTAGATCACCCGCCCGATGGCATCGGTGAAGATGTAGACGCCCGGCTCGGTCGGGAGCGCGTCGAGCTTGGTGCGCAGGGCCTCGGATGGTCCGGTGTACGCCCCGCCCACCTCACCCCCGCTTGCGACGGTAGAAGTAGTGGATCGGCAGCCCCTGCTCCCGGAACTTCGACTCGAAGAGCGTGGGGATGTGACGGCGCGGGCTCCCCTCCGGGAGGGGGATCGGGTCGTGGAGCCAGGGGGCGGGGGCGACCTCGTTCTCGAGGGATGCCTCGCCGTCGAGGACCTCGACGATCTGCTCCACGTACTCGACGTTGTCGGTCCGCACCTCCAGCGGGGCGCCGGGAGCGAGGCGGGCCGCGATCCGGGCCGTGAACTCCGGGTTGAGGGTCCGGCGGCCGTGGTGTCGGGCCTTCGGCCAGGGGTCGGGGAAGAAGACATACACGTGCGCGAGGCTCTCCGGGGCGAAGAGATGGTCCCACGAGTTCGTGACATCGGCGTGCACGAGCCGGAGGTTGGGGAGCCCGCCCCGCCGGGTGATCTTCTTCAGGACCTTGTCGAACTTCTTCCGCTGGTACTCGAACGCGACGAAGTTGCGGTCGGGATGCGCCTCGGCCTGATCGAGGATGTGCGTGTCCTTGCCGAACCCGATCTCCACCGCGAGGGGCGCGTCCGGGTCGGGGAAGATGCCGCTCCAGCCCCCCGCCTCATCGAACTCGGGGATCCTCGTCTCGTGTCGGCGGTCCTCCTCGGTGATGAGGAGGCGCCGGGTGGAAATCCGCATCTCTTCCTCCGACTCCTGGTCCTTGGCCCTCACCGCCGGGCCGCGCCGGTGGGGGGGGAGCGGAGGATACTTCGCGGAATCGGAGAGAGGAAGCACCGCCACCCGAGACGTGTGGCCCCCCGCGCCTCCGGGCGCCATACTCTGGGGGTCCCCGGCGAGGCGGCTCGCCGCGGACCATCCCCCCCGACCTCCCCGGAAGGAGCGCCCCATGGGTGTGAGGAACGGCTGCCACGGATTCCACCTCACCTTCCGCGTGCCGAACGACGAGGTCGGTCGGGTCGATGCCTTCTTCGAGGCGCATCAGGACTTCATGCGGGAGACCCACCATCTCTCCGGGGACGCCGAGCCCGTGGTCCTCACCTACGCGGTGCTGCGAGGGCCGGAGATGAACGACCCGCTCGATCCGGCCTCGGGGGACACCGGGCACACCCTCTTCGGCATCACCGAGATCTACCGCGGTCCGGCGGGGTGCCAGGCCCACATGGAGCTGGGGCAGGCGCGCGAGGCGATGTTCTCCAATCTCATCGAGATCACCCGCGACTACCTGGTGGGAGGCCTCCTCGGCGCGCCGGTCGAGTACTCGATGGAGTCGTGAGTCCGCGTCCCGCCCCGGAGGGCGCTCCGGCGCCCTTCCCCCGCCGGCCCCCGGTCGAGGAGGAGACCCCTGATCGAAGCATCTGACCCGGGATCGGGGGTCGAGGCCCCCGGAGGGCGACCGAGGATCCTCGGGTACGACCTCGCCCGGTGCCTCGCGATCCTCTCGATGGTCTATGTGAACTTCGAGGTGGTCCTCGCGATGGAGGTGCCGACTCCGGGTTGGCTGCGGAGCCTCGCGACCTGTTGCGAGGGGAACGCCTCCGCCCTCTTCGTGACCCTCGCGGGGGTGGGGGTCGTCCTCCTCGGCGACCGGGGAATCCTGTTGCGGCGCGCGCTCTTCCTCCTCGTCCTCGGCTACCTGTGGCAGACGATCTGGCCCGGGGACATCCTCCACTACTACGCCTTCTACCTCGCGATCGGCGCGGCCGCCCTCGGGCTGCGTGCCCGCTGGCTGTGGATCCTCGCCGTCGCCTCCGCCCTCGGGTGGCTGGGGTTGGCGCAGGTCCTCGACTACGGAGCCGGCTGGCGCTGGATCGACCTCTCCTACCCCGACTTCTGGACGGTGAAGGGGCAGCTGCGGAACCTCATCTTCAACGGCTGGCATCCACTCCTCCCCTGGCTCGCGTTCATCTTCACGGGGATGGCGTTCGCGAAGAGCGAGCTCCACCGCCCGGAGCGTCGGGGGGGAGTGCTGCTCGCCTGCGGGGTCCTCTACGGCCTCGCGCTCCTCGCCTCCGCCTTCCTCTCCTCGATCCCGGACACGCGACCGGGGCTCGATCCGCTCGTGCGGTGGTACGCGGCTCCCGAGGCGATCTGGGGGACCGCGTCCCTCCCGCCGGGACCGCTCTACATCCTCTCCGCCGCGTCGACATCGGTGGCCGTGATCACCTTCAGTCTCGCCCTCACCGAGCGGGAGGCGATCGCCCGGTGGACGCGACCGCTGCGGCACGCCGGGCAGCTCGCGCTGACCCTCTACCTCGGGCATGTCCTCGTTCTCTACTTCCTCGTCCATCCGCAGCTCGAGGCCCACGCCGAGGCACCGCTCGAGCTCGCCGCAGTCTCGAGCGCCCTCTTCGGCGGGGCGGCGATCATCGGCTCCCACCTCTGGAGGCGGCGCTTCCGCCGCGGGCCTCTCGAGGGAGCGATGCGCGCGCTGACGCGCCGCCGCGCCTGACGAGGGCGTCCGGAGGTCTGCCTCGCCATCGGCGTGGCTCCGCACGCCACCTGCGGGTCCGCGGTCGCTCCCCCCCGCTGCCCCGACTCACCCCGGATTCCCCTCCTCGGGCCCCGTTCGGGGATTCGTCCCCTCCCGCCTCGCTTTGGTCCCGCGGTTGCTTCTCAAGGGGGGAGCGCGCCCCCGCCTCGGGGGGGCCCCGCTCCGTCGAGGCGGAGCGCCTCGTCGCAATCGTGAAACACGATCGGTGGCACCGGTGTCGTGGAGGAGTGGTTCCTTCCGGCATCGGTCGAGCGGGCCCGGGAGCGATCCCGGGTCCGCTTCTTCATCCGGGGCGGGCCGTCGGTCCGTGACGCGGCGCCTCTCGCTACAATGCTCCGAAGCGAACCCCCGGCGACAGGAGCACCATGGGCCAGCCTCCCCGCTCGATTCCCCTCGACTTCTCCCGACGCGACCCCGCCGACTCCGATGAGCGCGCCCGCGCCTTCCACGAGGAGATGGAGCGCCGGCGCAGCGTGCGGGAGTTCTCCCCCGATCCGGTGCCTCGCGCCTGGATCGAGCGCGCCATCCTCACCGCCAGCTCCGCCCCCTCCGGGGCCCATCGGCAGCCCTGGCGCTTCGTCGCGGTCTCCGACCCGGCGGTGAAGCGGGAGATCCGCCTCGCGGCGGAGGAGGAGGAGCGGAAGAACTACGGGGGACGGATGCCGGATGACTGGCTCGAGGCCCTCGCACCGATCGGGACCGACGCGGAGAAGCCGTACCTCGAGGTCGTCCCCTGGCTCGTCGTCTGCTTCGAGGAGGGGCACTCCTTCGACGCGGAGGGAGAGCGTCGGAAGAACTACTACGTGAAGGAGTCGGTGGGGATCGCCTGCGGACTCTTCATCGCGGCGCTCCACCGGATGGGGCTCGCGACGCTGACCCACACCCCGAGTCCGATGGGCTTCCTCGGGAAGATCCTCGAGCGGCCCGCGCAGGAGCGGCCGTTCCTCCTCTTCCCGGTGGGGTATCCGGCGGAGGGGACGGTGGTCCCCGACCTGCGCCGGAAGTCCCTCGAGGAGGTCTCCGCCTTCATCGAGGGCTGAGGTTTCGTCGGTCGGGGATCAGCCGTCCAGAGCGTCGAGGTTCCCGCGCACCGCGGCGATCTCCCGCTCGAGCTCGGCGGAGAGCGCGCGCTCCCTCTCGACCACCTCGGGGGCGGCGCGCTCGAGGAACTTCTCGTTCGTGAGCTTCGCCCGGTTGCCGCCGAGCCGCTTCTCGAGTCCGGCGAGCTGGTCGGAGAGGCGCTTCCGCTCCTTCTCCAGATCGACGAGCCCGGGGATGTAGACCTCCACATCTCCGACGATCGCCACCGCGGAGTCGCGCGTGCGCTCCGCCTCCGGAGAGATCTCGCACTCCCCGAGCACGGCGAGGTGCTCGATCATCCCGCGCATCGAGAGGAGCGCCGCGCTCCGCTCGGCGGAGGCGCGCAGGCGCATCGGCAGCTCATCCCGCGGGGGGCGGTTCGCCCGGGCCCGCAGGTCGCGGACCGCGCGGATCACCTCCTGGGCCAGCCCGAAGCGCTCCTCCAGCTCGGGGTGGAGCCACTCCTCCCGCACCTCCGGCCACGGCGACCCCGCCAGGAGCCCCCCGCACTCGAGCGGAGCGTCGACCCCGCGCGCGGGGGCGATCTCGCCGAGGGCGCTCCAGAGCTCCTCGGTGATGAACGGCACCATCGGATGGAGGAGGCGGAGCACCTGGTCGAGGGTCGTGGCGAGGACCTGCTTCGCGGCGGCGGCGGACGCGGGGTCCGCCCCCTCCCGCAGGCGCGGCTTGATCGCCTCCAGGTACCAGTCACAGAGCTCGGTCCAGAAGAACTCCCGCGCCGCGCCGACCGCGGCGGAGGGGTTGTAGTCGCGGAGCTGACGCTCCACCTCGGCGGTCGCCCCCGCCAGCCGCGACAGGATCCAGCGGTCCTCGGAGGCGAGGTCGTCGAGGGCGAGGGGCGAGAAGGTCGTCCCCTCCAGGTTCATCATGGCGAAGCGGGCGGCGTTCCAGAGCTTGTTGCAGAAGTTGCGCCCGACATCGAAGCGGTCGCTCTGGAGCTTGGCGCTCGGCAAGTCGTCCATCGTGCCGAGGACATCGAACTCCTGCCCGCTCTCCGGGCAGATGTAGGTGAAGATGCTGCGGCCGTGCTTCGCCGTCGCGAGCTCGATCGGGTTCCCGGTGAAGGGGGAGATCGCCTGGACCGGCAGGCGGATGTCCTGGGTGCCGGTCTGCATCTCACAGATGACGTAGCGCATCGCGTCGCTGCCGTACTTCTCGATGATGTCGACCGGGTCGATCCCGTTCCCCTTCGACTTGCTCATCCGCTCCCCCTTGCCGTCGAGGATCGAGGCATGGATGAAGCAGTTCGTGAAGGGGAGGTCCCCGAGGTTGTAGAGCCCCATCATCACCATGCGCGCCACCCAGAGGGTGATGATGTCGCGGCCGGTGACGAGGCAGTTGCCGGGGTAATAGGTGTCGAGGCAGTCCGCCGCGCCATCCACGGCGCCGAGGGGGGACTGCCCCTCCTCGATGGCGGCGGTCTCCGGGTCGGGCCAGCCGAGGGTGGAGTGGGGCCAGATCCCGCTCGAGAACCAGGTGTCGAGGACATCGGGGTCGTGCTCGAAGCCGTGCGCCTCGAGGGCGGCGATGTCCGCGGTCTGCTCGTTCGGATCGCGCACGCAGACGAGGGTCCGCAGCGGCTCGTCGGTCGCCGGGAGATCGGCGAGGGCGGTGATCGGCTCGGTGCGCGCCTCGCTGATCCGCACGCGGATCGTGAGGTCCTCGCGCGGCTCCGCCGCGAGCTCCTCGACGAGGGCGCGGCGCCCGGCGCCGTCGAGCTCCGCGGCCCAGATCGGGATGCGGTGACCCCACCAGAGCTGGCGGCTGATGCACCAGTCGCGCTTCTCGGCGAGCCACGCGCGGTAGGTCCCGGTGTAGCGCTCATCGGGGTGGAAGGTGAGGCGCCGCCCGGTGGGGGAGGCGTACCCCTCCTCGACCGCATCGATCCCCGCCTGGGCGAGCCCCGCCGCGACATGCTCCTTGCCGGTGCCGCGCCCGAGCACGATGCCCCCCTCGATGTCCCCCATCGCCACGAACCACTGACGGGAGACGAACGGCTCGATCGGGGTCTTCGAGCGGTCGGAGTGTCCGACCTCGATCCGGCGGTCCTCGATCTGGTCGAGGAGGCCGAGCTCCTCGAAGCGGGCGACCACGCCCTTGCGCGCCTCGAAGCGGTCCTGCCCCGCGAACGGCCCCGCGTTGTCGTTGAGGGTGCCGTCCTCGTTCAGGATGTTGACGATCTCGATCTCGTCGCGGTGGCGGCCGAAGACCTCGTAGTCGTTCGGGTCGTGGCCGGGGGTGATCTTCACGCAGCCGGAGCCGAGGTCCGGCTTCGCCCACTCGTCGGTGATGAGGGGGATCGGGCGATCGTGGATCGGCAGCTGCAGCGTGCGCCCGGCCCGCGCCATGGCGGCGAGCTGCTCGAGGGGGGCGAGGTGGGTCTCGATCCGCGCCTCCAGGCGCTCCACCTCCGCCTGCGCCTCCGCCCGCCCCTTCTCCTTCGCCTTCGCGAGGCTTTCCCGCGCGGCGGCGAGCTTCTCCTCGAGGACGCGGCGCGGCTCCGGGTGGCAGGCGACCGCGGTGTCGCCGAGCATCGTCTCGGGGCGGGTCGTCGCCACGATGACATGGGAGGGCTCCCCCGCCTGCGGGTCGATCACCGGGTAGCGCAGGTGCCAGAAGTGGCCATCCACCGCGCGGTGCTCGATCTCGTCGTCGGCGACCGCGGTCTGCAGATGGCAGTCCCAGTTCACCATGCGGTTCCCCTGGTAGATCAGCCCGTCGCGGAACATCGAGTGGAAGGTGTGAAAGACCGCCCGCGCGCAGACGTCGTCCATGGTGAAGCGCTGGCGGTCCCAGTCGCAGGAGCAGCCCATCGCCTGCTGCTGGGAGACGATCCGCTTCTGGTACTGGTCCTTCCAGAGCCAGATCCGGTCGACGAGGGCCTCGCGCCCGATGTCGTTCCGGGTCTTCCCCTCCAGCTCGAAGAGCCGCTTCTCGACCACCGCCTGGGTGGCGATCCCCGCGTGATCGGTCCCCGCCATCCAGAGGGTGTTCGCCCCCTTCATGCGGTTCCAGCGCACGAGCAGGTCCTGCATCACGTTGTCCATGGCGTGCCCGAGGTGGAGCGCCCCCGTGACATTGGGGAGCGGCATCATCACCACATAGCGGTCGGAGCGCCCGTCGGGCGCGGCGCGGAAGGCGCCGGCCTCGAGCCAGCGGGCATAGATCCCATCCTCGATGGCGGCGGGGTCATAGGTCTTGGAGAGCTCGTGGGCCATCGGCGGCGTCCATTCCGGAGCTTGAAGGGCGAGGAGCGCGGTTCCCGGCCGGGGTCGGCAGGAGGGGCAAGAATCGACGCAACTCCGGACCGAGTCAAGCGTTCCGCCGCCGGCGGGCGGCCCCTCCCCTGCGCCGGGTGCGTTGCGTGGCCCCCGGGGTGCCGTTAGTCTCTCCGATCGACCCGCTCCGGCCCGCGATCGCGGGCCCCCCCCAAACCCTGCGTACGGAGGAACCGTCATGCGGAACACCATCCGAGGAGCGCTCCTCGGACTCATCCTCGTCACCTCGGCCGGCGGCCAGCAGGTGCAGCCCGATGTCTTCACCCTCGACAACGGGATGAAGTTCCTGCTCCTGCCGCGGACCGACCAGCCGAACAGCATCGCCGCGGGGTGGATCGCCAAGGTCGGGAGCGTGAACGAGCGCCCCGGCATCACGGGGATCAGCCACTTCTTCGAGCACATGATGTTCAAGGGGACGACGACGGTCGGCACCTCCGACGCCGCCCGCGACGCGGAGCTCACCGCGCGTCAGAACGAGGTGCGCGGGCGGATCCGGGCGCTTCACCTCGGGCCGCAGTACGAGCGCTTCCGCGCCGGGGAGATCGCCGACCCGTGGGATCCGGCGAACGACACCGATGAGATGCGGGAGTTGCGCGAGCAGCTGCGGGGGATTCAGGACGAGCAGCGGGAGATCACCCGCAAGAACGAGTTCGACCAGATCTACACCCGCCTCGGCGGCTCGGGGATGAACGCCTTCACGAGCCACGACCTGACCTTCTACTTCATCAATGTCCCGAGCAACAAGCTGGAGCTGTGGACCTGGATGGAGTCGGACCGCCTGACCGACTCGGTCTTCCGCGAGTTCTTCGAGGAGCGCGATGTCGTCCACGAGGAGCGTCGCATGCGCACCGAGTCGACCCCGACCGGGATCTACCAGGAGCAGTTCGACGCCCTCTTCTGGCAGTCCTCTCCCTACTCCTGGCCGGTGATCGGCTGGCCGAGCGACCTGAACAGCTACACCCGGGAGCAGGCGGAGGCGTACTACGAGACCTACTACGCCCCGAACAACCTCTGCGGGGTGGTGGTGGGGGACTTCGACCTCGAGGAGGCGAAGACCCTGATCACCCGCTACTTCTCCCGCCTCGAGCGGCGCGAGCCGCCCCCGCCGGTGATCACCCTCGAGATGCCGCAGCTCGCGGAGAAGCGGATGACGGTCACCTGCGACTGCCCGCCCCAGGTCGAGGTCCGCTACCCCTCGGTGCCCTTCGGGCACGCGGATGAAGCGGCGATCGAGATGATGGGGGAGATCCTCAACGGGCGGACCGGACGCCTCTACCGCTCCCTCGTCGAGGATCAGCAGCTCGCGACCTCCGCCGGCGTCCGTCAGGACAGCCGGAAGTACGCCGGGGCCTTCTCCTTCCGCGGGGAGTGCCAGGGGGAGGCGACCCCGGAGATGGTCGAGGCCGCCTGGTACGAACAGCTCGCCCGCCTGCAGGAGGAGCCGGTCGCGCCGGAGGAGCTGCAGAAGGTGAAGAACCAGATCCTCGCCGACACCTACCGCCGCCTGGAGACGAACTTCAACCTCCTCCTCCAGCTCGGCTACTACGAGGCCCTCGGCGGGTGGGAGTACATCAACACCTACTCGAAGGAGATGGCCGCGGTCGAGGCGGAGGACATCCTCCGCGTGGCGAAGGAGTACTTCGCCCCCGAGAAGCGCTCGGTCGCGATCTACTACCGCAACGATGGAGCCCCCGAGGATCCGCTCGCGGGGTTCCCGGCCCAGATCCGCCCGATGCTCCAGCAGTTCGTCGAGGGGCTCCCGGCCATGACCGCGGATCAGCTGGAGGAGGCCCTCACCCAGCTTCAGGCGAACCGGGGCCAGGCCCCGGCCGAGTTCCAGGGCGCCCTCGACTTCATGCTCGAGAAGGCGTCCGCCCGACTTGATGAGCTTCAGGAAGGAGGCGAGTGATGAACCGCCCGAACCCGGGAGGCCCGCGCGCCTCCAGCCTCGTGCTGCCGCTCCTCCTGCTCCTCGCCGTCGCCGCCCCGGCGGGCGCGGCGGATGAGCTCCCATCCCATCCCGATGAGATCGACTACGGCGAGCTCGCCTTCGAGCCCCCCGTCGCGGCGGACTACCGCCATGTCCTCTCGAACGGGGCGGTCCTCTACCTGCTCCCCGACACCGCCCTGCCCCTCATCGATGTCGCCTTCTCCTTCTCCGGGGGGAGCTACCTCGACCCGGTGGGGAAGGAGGGGCTCGCCGCCCTCACCGGCGCCATGATGCGTCGGGGCGGGACGACCTCCCTCTCGCCGGAGGCCTTCGACCAGAAGGCGGACTTCCTCGCCGCGGAGATCTCGGCGGGGATGGGGGACGACGCGGCCCAGGCCGGTCTGAACTCGATCACCGCGAACTTCGATGATGCCTTCTCGCTCTTCATGGACATGGTGCGGAACCCCGGCTACGACGCCGCCCGCTTCGAGACCCTGAAGGCGGAGGTCATCGAGGGGATGAAGCAGCGGAACGACAACGCGGACGGGATCCTCCGCTCGGAGTGGAGCCGCCTCATGTACGGCGAGTCCCACTTCGAGGCGCGCCAGGGCACCCTCGCCTCGATCGAGTCGATCGGCCTCGACGACATGCGGGCGTTCCACGGTCGGATCTTCCAGCCGGGGAACCTCGTCGTCGGCATCACCGGGGACTTCGAGCCGGAGGCGATGATCGCCAGGCTCGAGAGCGCCTTCGCGGGCTGGGAGGCGGGGGAGCGCGCGCCGACCCCGCCGGCGCCGGACCACGACTTCACCCCCGGGGTCTACTTCGTCGAGAAGGAGATCCCCCAGGGGAAGGTCGCCATCGGCATGCGCGGCCTCACCCGCGACCACCCCGACTCGACCACCCTGCGGGTGATGAACCTGATCCTCGGGGGGGGCGGGTTCACGAGCCGGATCACCAACAAGGTCCGCACCGAGGAGGGTCTCGCCTACTCGGCGGGGAGCATGATGCGACCCTCCTACCACTACCCCGGAGAGTTCCAGGCGTTCTTCCAGTCGAAGAGCTCCACCTGCGCCCTGGCCACGAAGCTGATCCTCGATGAGATCGACCGGATCCGCGCGGAGCCGGTCTCCGCGGAGGAGCTCGATGTGGCGAAGGCCTCGGTGATCGAGACCTTCCCCCGCGCCTTCGAGTCGAAAAAGGCGGTGCGCGACCTCTTCGTGAGCGAGGAGTGGCGCCCCCATGTCGAGGGGTTCTTCGAGGGCTACCGCGACCGCGTCCGCGCGATCACGGTCGAGGACATCCAGCGGGTGGCGCGGGAGCATCTCGACCCCGCCGAGATGATGATCGTCCTCGTCGGCGACTGGTCCGAGATCTCCCCGGGAGACCTCGACGGCCGGGCGAAGATGGCGGACTTCTTCGACGGGGAGGCGACCGAGCTTCCCCTGCGCGATCCCCTCACCCTGGAGCCGATCGGCCCCTGATCCCCGGACACTCCGGCCCCCCCGGATCCGGGCACTCCTGTCCGAGGGGACTCTCCCGCTCGCCGGGAGCCTCGATCCCCCCCGCGGTCGATCCGCGGGGGGGATCGTTCCATCGGTGCCGACTCCAACGGGGGGGCTCCGGGCGCTATGATCGGTCTGAACGATTTCCCCTCGGCAGGAGGAGAGATCCCCACCGCTCCCCCGGAGGACCGATGTCGGACCCCAGCCAGCTCAGCCCCCGCGCCCTCGGCGAGGCGATCGGCGTCAGCCAGTCGTCGCTGAAGCGCTGGGCGGACCGCGGCCTCCTCGAGGTCCATCGGACGGCGGGGGGACACCGGCGGATCGAGGTGCGCGAGGCGCTCCGGTTCATCCGGGAGGCGGGCTTCACGGTGATCCGCCCCGAGCTCCTCGGGCTCGAGGGCGCGGAGCTCGCGGCCTCCCTCGAGGAGGGGCTCGACTCCGCGGTCGACCGCTTCCGGCGCGCCCTCACCGCCGGCGACGAGGACATCGCCCGCAGCGTCATCCTCGGGCTCTTCGCCGAGGGGCGTCCCCTGTCACTGATCTTCGACGAGGTCTTCCGTCCGGCGCTCGCCGCGATCGGGCTCCTCTGGCTCGACGATCCCCACGGCATCACGATCGAGCACCGCGCCACCGACATCTGCGCCCATGTCATCGGGGACCTCCGCGGTCGCATCGCCCCGAAGGAGGGGCGGCGGATCGCGATCGGCGGCGCCCCATCCGGCGACCCCTACCACCTCCCGAGCGCGATGATCGCCACCGCCCTCGCGGCGGAGGGGTACCGCCCGATGAATCTCGGCCCCAACTTCCCGGTCCACGGCCTCGCCGAGGCCGCGGCCCGCGAGGAGGCGCGGCTCGTCTGGCTCAGCGTGACCGCCGCGCCGGCGGTGGGGGAGCTGCGCGATGGGATCCTCGACCTCGTCGATCAGCTGCACCCGCGGGGGATCCCGGTGATCGCCGGGGGCGCCGCCCTCGGCGCCCTGGAGCTCCCCGATCTCGCCGGCCTGCATGTCGGCCGATCGATGGCGGACCTCGTCGCGATCGCCCGCGAGATCGGCGCGGCCGGCTCAGGGGACCTCGCGCATCGGGCGTGAGCCGCTCGGGCCCTCCCCCTCGATGATCGTGTGGAGGCGACCGACCGGCAGGGTCCACGCCTCCTCCCGGCCGCTCGGCCAGCGCACCGACACCGTCGCCTCGGTCGCTCCCGGCGTCGCGATGAAGAGGCGCGGGTCGTTCGAGCTGAGATAGCTCGCCCCCGCCCGCACCTCGTGCACCCCGCGCATCCCCCCCGCCTCCACCGTCACCTTCGCGCCGTAGGCATCCCGGTTCGATGGGGCCGCGCCGACGAGCGCGAGCCCGATGCGGGGGCGGACCGCCGGGCCGGCGCAGCGGTTCACGAGGAGGGTCGCGGCGCCGCCGTTGTTGATGACGAGGAGGTCGAGGTCGCCGTCCCCGTCGATGTCGCCGCTGGCGAGGCCGCGGCCGACCCGGATCGGGAGGTCTCCCGCGCGGTGCGCGGCCTCGAGGCGCTCCTCGAAGCGCCCGCCGAGGTTCTCGAAGAGCTGGTCCGGCTGGGCGAAGGTCGAGCCCTGGCGGGTCTGCGCGATGTCGGGGTAGACATGGCCGTTTGCGACGAACAGGTCGAGGTCCCCGTCGAGGTCGTGGTCGATCCAGCGCACTCCGAAGGCGAGGCGGGAGAGGGTCTTCAGCCCCATCCCCGCCGCGCGGCTCAGCTCGGTGTAGAGGCCGTCCCCGTCGTTGCGGTAGTAGGAGTTCGTCTCGTCCTCGAAGTTCGTGACGATGATGTCGAGGTCCCCGTCGGCGTCGGCGTCGCCGACATCGACCCCCATCCCCGCCTCCGCCCGCCCGTCCTCGCTGGAGGAGCAGCCGACGAAGATCGCCTCGTCGCGGAAGGTGGTCTCCCCCTCCCGGCGGGGGTTCCGCCAGAGGAAGTTCAGGTTCATGTCGTTCGCCACGTAGAGGTCGGCGTCGCCGTCGTCGTCGTAGTCGGTCGCCACCACCCCGAGCCCCCGACCGGCGGTGGGGGTGTCCCGGATCCCGAGGCGCGCGGAGCGATCGACGAAGCCCCCCTGCCCATCCCCGACGAGGAGGTGGTCGAGCTCCGCCGGCAGCTCCTGCGGCGCGCAGCGCGCCTTCCCCGCCCGGCGGGCGCACTCCGCGGCGGACTCCGGGGTCGCCTGCAGGTAGCCGGTGACATAGAGGTCGAGGTGACCATCGCCGTCGTGGTCGAGGAAGGTCGCGCTCGCCGACCAGCGGTCGAGGGCGGCGGGGCGATCGGGGATCTCCCGCTCGGTGAAGCGTCCGGTCCCGTCGTTGATGAGGAGGGCGTTCGGGCCGTAGTTTGTGATGTAGAGGTCCGGGTCCCCGTCCCTATCGACATCGCCGATGGCGACCCCCATCCCCGGGTGGGTCGCCGGCAGCCCCGCTCCCTCGGTCGCATCCTCGAAGTGCCCGGTGCCGTCGTTGCGCAGGATCCGGTGCCGAGGCGCCGGTCCCCGCGGCGGGAGGCCGCCGCCATCGATGAGGATGATGTCGAGGTCCCCATCCCCGTCGAGGTCGGCGAACCCGCCGCCCCCCGTCATCGTCTCGAGGAGGAAGTCATCGCCGTGGGCGCCGTCCTGGTGGAGGAAGTCGACGCCGCGGGCCGCGCTCTCATCGACGAAGGGGAGGAGGCTCCCCGACCCGGGAGCCGTCGCCGCGGCAGGCGCGGTGGGCTCCCCGCCTCCGGGAGCGGGCGGGGGGGGCGCTCCTCCGTCACAGCCCAGGAGACCGGCGAGCAGGAGGAGGGGCGCGAGAGGGGAGAGGGCGGCTCTCATCGCTCCCCCTTTCCCGGGCCCGGGGCGAGCTCCGCCACGGCGATCCGCGCGCGCAGACGGGGCAGCTCGGGGGAGCGGGGGAGGCGCGCCGCGAAGTCGGCGAGCTCGACTCGCGCGGCGTCGAGGTCGGGGACCTTCAGCAGCAGCTCGATGAGCGCGACCCGCAGAGCGGGGCGGTCCGGAGCGCGCCGCACGTTGTTCCGGGCCACGCGGATCTCATCGCTGAGGGGCGCGTGGTGGCGGAAGCGCTCGAGGAGGGCCCGCCCGCGCGCGCGGCCCCCCTCCTCGCCGGAGCGGAGGAGGAGCGCGCCGAGCCCCCGGAGAGCGCCGGTGTGGGCGGGCTCCCGGGCGAGGACCGCCTCGTAGTCCTCGCGGGCCCGCGCCATCTCCCCGCGGTTCGCGAGGATGCGGGCGCGGCGGTAGTGGGCGGTGGTGCGGAGCTCGCGGTCGACGAAGCCGCGCTCCCCCAGCCACCGGTCGAGGAGGGGGAGGGCGTCGTCGCTACGGCCGGCGCGGTGGTACTGCTCGGCGAGCTCGACCGCGATCCGCGCGCGCTGTGGCTCGAGGGCGAGGGCTCGCTCCAGCGGACCGATCGTGTCGTCGAGGCGACCGCAGGCGACGAGGACGCGGACCAGCTCGAACTGGGCGCGCCACGACCGCGCCGCCTCGCCCTCGTCCTCCGCGAAGCCGCTGTCGATGAAGAGGTCCGCCGCGTCGCACGCCCGCCCGAGCGCCTCGAGGCAGCCGCCGAGCCCGATGACCGCGTCGAGGGACCCGGGTTGGGCCGCGACGAGGGCGCGCCACTCCCGCTCCGCCTCATCGAGCTCCCCCAGCGCGGTGCGCGCCTGCGCACGGACGGTGAGGAGCCGCAGCTCCCCCGGGTGGTCGCGCAGCCCCCGCTCCGCTGCGCGGAGCGCGCCGGCGGCGTCGCCGAGGGAGTTCTCGAGGAGGGCGAGGGTCCAGATGAGGCGGATGGGGAGGGGCCCGGGGGAGAGCTCCGCCGCCCGGGCGAGGTGGGTGCGGGCCTCCCGCTGGAGCCCCGCCACCGTCTCTCCCGCCGCGCCCCCCCGCTGGAGGCGGACCGAAGCGAGGTAGTACGCCCCCCCGAGCTGCTCCCGCAGCCGCGGGTTGTCGAGGTTCGCGGGGAGGAGGGAGCGGCCGAGGTCGATCGCTCCCTTCAGGTCTCCGCGGGCGACCGCCTCCCGCACCTGGCGGGCGGCGGGGTCCTCGGCCGGCCGCTGCGCCGACGCCGGCGAGGGGAGGCACGCCAGGAGGAGGAGCCCGAGGGCGGCTCGGAGGAGGGCGCGATGCGCCGCGCGGGGCCGGGCGGGGGAGAGCGCCATCGAGTTGCCGGCCCTTCGCGTCGGGGTTTCGCCACTGGGTCTCGCGTCGCTGCGCCCCGCGATGAAAACGGGGGACGGACCGAAGTGCAACGACTCCCGCCCCCGGCTCACTCCGGCGGGAAGGCGCGGACCGCGTCGATGGTGTCGTGCCCGGTCGCGACCATCACGAGGCGGTCGAACCCCAGCGCGACCCCCGCGCAGGGGGGGAGCCCCGCCTCCAGGGCGGCGACGAGGGACTCGGCGATGGGGAGGGGGGGGCGCCCCGAGGCGACGCGCGCGGCGTTCGCCTCCTCGAGGCGGCGCCGCTGCTCGGCGGGGTCTCCCAGCTCGTGGTAGCCGTTCGCCAGCTCCACCCCGTCGATGTAGAGCTCGAAGCGCTCTCCGACCCGGGTCCCGTCCGGCTCCTCCCGCACCCGAGCCAGAGCCGCCTGGGACGCCGGGTAGTCGACGAGGAAGAGGGGGCGTTCCCGGCCGAGGGTCGGCTCCAGCGCGCCGACGAGGAGGAGGTCGAGGGCATCGTCGAGGGTGCTCGCCGCGAAGTCGGGGGGGAGGGGGACCCCGAGGCGCGCGCAAGCCGCGGCGATCGCCGCCACCGAGGTGTCGAAGGGGTCGATCCCCGCCGCATCGCGGAAGAGGTCGCGGTAGGTGCGCCGCTCGAACGCCTCGGGAGTCCGCTCCGGCATCAGCGCGCGGACGAGCGCCTCCACCTCCGCCATCAGCGCGTGGTGGTCGAACCCCGGGCGGTACCACTCGAGGATCGTGAACTCGGGGGTGTGGCGCGCGCCGCGCTCCCCATCGCGGAACGCGGGGGCGAGCTGATAGATCGGCCCGCTCCCCCGGGCGAGGAGGCGCTTCATCGGGCCTTCGGGGGAGGTGAGCAGGTGGCGGGGGAGAGAGTCAGCCCCCGCGCCGCGCACGGCGCAGGGGATCGGCTCCAGGTGCGCCTCGACGACGAGGCCGTGACCGATGAGCGGCGTCTCGACCTCGAGGACCTCCCGCGCGGCGAAGAACTCCCGCGTGCGGGCGACGAGGGCGGCCCGCGCGCGGAGGGTCTCGATCGAGGCGCCCTCGGGAGGCATCTACCCCTTGGAGACGCGCTCGACGTAGTCGCCGGTGCGCGTGTCGACCTTCACGACATCGCCGATGTTGATGAACGCCGGCACGGTGATCTGGGCGCCGGTCTCGACGGTCGCGGGCTTCTGGACGTTCGTGGCGGTGTTCCCCTTCGCGGCGGGCTCGGTGTAGGTCACCTCGACCTGGACCTGCTGCGGGGGGGTGACGGTGATCGGGCGGTCGTTCCAGAAGACGACATCGACCTTCGTCTCATCCTTCAGCCACTTCGCGGCGTCCCCGACCTGCTCCTCGGTGAGCTGGTACTGCTCGTAGCTCTCGGGGTGCATGAAGTGGTAGCCGGTGGCGTCGTGGTAGAGGTACTGCACCGAGAACTCGGAGACCTCCGCCGCGGCAATGGAGTCGCCGCTGCGGTAGTTGCGATCGACGACCCGCCCGGTGATGAGGTTCTTGAGCTTGGCGCGGTAGACCGCCTGCCCCTTCCCCGGCTTCATGAAGTCCATCTCGACCATCAGGTACGGCTCGCCGTCGAGCTCGACCTTGATGCCCTTCTTGAAGTCACTGGTGGAGTAGCTCGCCATCGTCGTCTCCTCGGTTCCTCAGCGCGGGCCGGAGGGCCCCATCGGCGCACCAAAGCACGCACCATCGCAGCCGGCACCCCGGCCGATGGGGCGCCCGAGGGTTTTCTAGACCCTCGTCCCCATCTTCGCCAGTGGAAGGGGGGGGCTTGAGGAGGAAATCGGGGGGCGGGAGCCGGGCGGGAGCGGCGGCGCGGGCTCGCTCCGCTACTCGAAGGAGCGGTCGTGGAGCTTCCAGTACGCCGGTGTCCCCATCAGGGCCTCGTTCTTCTTGGCGCGATCGATCGCCCGCTCTCCCGCCTCGTTCTTGAGGAGGGCGTTCGCGCCCTTGTCGAGGAGGAGCTGGACGATCTCGGGGGTGGTGCTGTTGGCGGCGGCGAGCATGAGCGGGGTCGAGCCGGC
>Ga0181573_10000598_pt1 | contig 37591 bp, 24 predicted proteins | sample 101ome_25_FD_148643 | JGI IMG/M metagenome (GOLD analysis project Ga0181573, IMG submission 148643) | Coastal salt marsh microbial communities from the Groves Creek Marsh, Skidaway Island, Georgia - 101409BT metaG (spades assembly) | ecosystem: Environmental > Aquatic > Marine > Intertidal zone...
GGGGCCCCCCCCCCGATTGATCCGTGGAATTAGCCGAGAGATTTGTGGGTGAGGGGCGATCGATCGGGCGGGCGAACCGCGGGCGCGATCTCTCCGGCGCGTCCCCGGAAACGTCGCGGAACGCCCGCGGAAGATCCCTCGTATCGATCTCGCGCCCGCCGTCCGTGGATGCGCCTCTGCAAGATCGATCGGCGAGGAAGCGCTCGTCGATCACCGCGCCCCGATCCTCCACGCCACCCTGCCAGTTGGCAGGACGTTTGCCACGCGCGGAATATTTTTCTGACGCCGCCTTCTCCCCCTCTCTCCTCTCTCCGCGCCCGCCCCTAACAGCTCCAAGGTCGAGAAGCTCTCCGCCGCCGTGACCGTTGGCACCGCCGCCGCGCTCGCCAACCCCCTCGTCGCCGAGGCTGCCGTCACCCCCTCCCTCAAGAACACCCTCCTCTCCGTCGTGGCGGGTGGCCTCGTCCTCGGCGCCATCGCCGCCGCGGTCATCGGTGTGTCCACCTTCGACAAGGTGAACCGCAAGTAAGTTCATGAACAGGCGAACCGTGCCGTCGCCCCGGGGGGGAGGGACGGACGGCTGGGAAACTTATGAGACTTAGGCTTTATCGAGGAGAAACAACCGCATATTACCGGGTCGAGGGTGCATCGCAGTAGCTCTGTAATGAAACATTCGGCCTGAACGATCCGATCTCTGAACTGCTGAACACGTCGAAATCTCGGCGACTGCTACCTGCTGGTAATCGATATTGGGCGCATCATGACACACGGTAAATAGACTAGAGAGTTTCGTTTTTTTGGTGATGCGCATTTTGCCAAAACCATTTCGGACCATTTCCCAGCATTTCCCTCGGAAAGCCAAAAGCAGATTCTGCACATTCTCGTTCGAAGGGGAGGACTTATGGGCGCCGACGAGGTCGAAGGCGCGGACCGGACCTCCGCGTCCGCCGCCCAGGCGGTCCGCGAGCGCGTCGAGGCAATCCGCGCCAGCGTCGATATCGCGCAGGCCCTCGGTAGCGACGACTCCGTGATCGACCTCAAGACATTTCAGAAGCTCAAGGCGGCATTCGACGAGGCAGACGAGGACGGGGGCGGCGACCTCTGCGTCGACGAGTTCGTTCGCGCCTTTCAGATGGTGATCCCTGATATCGATGAGGCGAGGCTCCGGCACCTCTTCACGCGCATCGACGCCAACGCGGACAACACCGTCGACTGGGACGAGTTCTCATCCTTCATCCTGCTGGAGGGAATCGCGGGGGAGAAGGCGCGCGAAGCCATGGACGGAACCGAGTACGTCCTGTGCGACGACGGCCCCAAAGGCGTCGTCGGCGCCCCCGTGGACAAGCACAAGGACATGTGCACGGCCGTCATGCGCTTCCAGAAGGGCGATTCCTACGCCACCGCGTCGCGAGACGGCACCATCCGCGTCTGGGCGCACGACGATTCCAAGGGTGGAATCATGACCCATCGCAAGACGGCCAAGACCGGGGGGGCCTACATCGTGGACGCGGCCCAGCTCCCCGCGTCGCAGCGCATGCTCATCGCGTGCGCCGATCGCAAGGTCAAGGTCTACGACCCCAAGGGATGGGTCATCGTGGGCACGTACGGCGGCTTACCCGACGCTCCGGTGTGCGCCGCCGCGTGGGAGGGCGGGACGAGAATCGTCAACAATCAGGACTGCGATTACTTCGCCGTGGGGGACGATAAGGGCGCGGTGACCGTCGGGCGGGTGATCGACATGACCGACGGCGAGGCTGCCGCGGCGGGGGGTGGAGACCGCGTGCGGTTCGAGACGATGTGGCGGATGAAGGTACACGACGGTTGGGTCAACTCGGTGCACCACGTCAGGGAGCTGAACTCCGTGGCTTCGGGGGGCGGCGACGGGCTGGCGTGCATCACCGACCTCGAACGCAAGGGGTACCCCCTCGCGGATCCCACGCGGCGGTACGACGGGCACAACGGCAAGTCGGTCAACGCGGTGAGCTGGACGGCTCGGTACAAGAAGCTCGTCAGCTGCGGCGAGGATAAGCTGATAAACCTGTGGAACCCGCTGAGCGCCAAGCCGCAGCAGATCTTCGTCGGCCACGAGGAGCCGATCGTCAAGTGTCTCGTGCTGGACGACGTGCATCAGATCGTCACGCTGGACGTCGGCAAGCGCATGCACGTCTGGGACCTTCGATCGGCGCAGTGCGTTCAGGTGATTCACGACAAGGAGAGCTACCACCCCACGAACATGCTCGGCGCGCTCGGATACGACGCCAAGCGAAACCGACTCATCACCGGGGCTCCCGCGCCCAAGTGCTACGCCCTCGTCAAGCGATTAGCGGAGACGCACGCGGGGCACAGGCGCAGGTGCGTCGATTCGCTCTGGAACCGGCGATTCCATCAGGTTGTCAGCTGCGACGAAGCCGGGGGGGTTCGGGTCTGGGACGTCTTCACCGGGAAGATCTCGTTCAGGTTCGAAGGCGCCGAGGGCACGCGAAGGCCCGACGACGACGAACGCCTGACGGACACGTACCGTCCCATGGTCGCGGACAGGGCGGTGGACGAGGGCGACGACGAGGACATGGCTCCGCACAGGCGGAACAGGCTGACTTGCGCGTGTTTCGATCACGCGCAGCGCCGTCTGATGACGGGCTCGTCCGACGGGAACGTTCGGCTTTGGAACTTTGCCAACGGCGTGATGCTGAAGGAGATGACCACGCCGACGATGGACGACGTCACGGGCCTCGTGCACGCGGTGAACGAGAGCGGCGACGGCAAGAGGGTGGTGTCCTCGGGCTGGAACGGGCTGGTCACCGTGTGGGAGGATTTGGGCGGAATATCGTCAAAGCAGGAGCCGCGGCGGCAGATGTCCGGTCACGAGTCCGACGTGCTCTGCGTCGCGGAGCACCACCCGGGCACCATCGCGAGCGGCGATTTTGACGGCGTCGTCATCGTGTGGAACGTGGACAACGGCGGCAAGCGACACAAGCTGATCCCGCCGCCGCCGAGCGAAGCGGATGCGAACGCGAAGGAATCTTCTCATTCTTTGCCGGTTCCGCGCGCGGCGGAATGCGTGCACTTCATCGAGGGCGGCGGTCCGCCGCGGACTTCGATGAACGCCCTCAGCGAGTTCAAGTTGACCCCGGTGGTGCTGTGCGTGGCGCACGCGGACGGCCGCGTTCGCATGTGGAACGCGATACCGAGCTCGGGGGCGCTGCTCTGCGACTTTCACGCCGGCCACGGGGACGGCGAGAGCGTGTTGTGCGTCGCCGTCGACAAAAGAGCGACCAGGATGGTCACCGCCGACTCCACCGGCCGGTGCCGGCTCTGGGACGTCTCGGGTCTGGTGCGGGGCATACACTCTGGTGCGGCGCCGGATACACCCGAGGACGAGCCGGCGTTCGGAAGGTCCGACGTGGAGCTCCTCGGGTACTGGCAGGCGCACTCGAGCGGTACGTGCGTCAACGCGGTATCGTGGCTGGAGGTGGAGGGCATCGGCGTCTTCTTCACCACGGCGGGAGACGACTGCGCGGTGCATCTGTGGTCTAAGGACGGCGCGCACGTCGGAGAGTTTGGCCCGCACCGTTGGACGTTGGAGGATACGCGCACGTGGGCGTCGACGGAGACGCCGCATTCGTACGACGGGGACTTCCCGATGACGACGCCGCGAGAGGACGGGTCCCTGACCCTGACCCTGAACCCTACCGAGGACGACGCGGACGATACCGGCGACGCGGACGCGCCGCGCGACGAGTCGAAGAAGGAGGTCGACGCGGGGAAGGAAGAGGCGTCCGCCGTCGTCGTCGAGGAGGGAACCTCGGGGGCGGAGGATCCGCCGCCCGCCGAGGACGGGGAGGAGGACGGGGAGGAGGACGGGGAGGAGGACGGGGAGGAGGACGGGGATGACGGGGAGGAATCGCCCGCGCAGACCGCGGGCGGCTCGCGCGCCGCCGTCTTCGTCATGCCGACGATGCCCGACCCCGAGACGTTCCGCGCTCTCGCCGTCGAACGCGCCGAGGCAAAGTACGGTCGGCTCGAGGACCTGCCGGAGGTGATTCACCCGAAGCCGCCCAAGCCGCGGCCCCCGTCGCCCACGCCCTCCGAGTCGGCGCTCGACGCCGAGTACCCGACGAGGCCGGGGTACAAGGCGGTGCAGCCGAACGACGATCGACCGAGGTGGACCGCGGACGTGCCGTCGTCGTTCGAGTCCGGCGCGACGTATCGGCGCATTCAGAGCATGGACTCGAGCAAGGCGAACGACCTTCGCGGCAAGAGCAAGGAGGAGCTTCAGGCGATCGAGGCGAAGCTGTCCGCGCCCAAGGGGGAACGGCACGAGCGCGTCTACATCCCCGCGGGCGACGAGCACATCAACAACCCGGAGGGTAAGGGGCGCGCGTTTTCGTCGCTGTACCACCTCTTGAAGATCAGGGACGTGGCAGAGACAAAGCCCCCGCCGGAGACGAGCAAGGGATTGTTCAAATACGGCCAACGCGTGGACGACGTTCTCGCGAGAAGAGCCGCGAAGGCGACGCGGGACGAGACGGATGAGTGACTCTGCTCATCACCATTTCATCGTGGACTAACCTCACCCGTAGACTAATCTTACCTAGTTGAGTATAAAATCACTTTCGTCGGCGGTTGGTGCGCACGAACCGCCTCTCGTTTGGATTCTTCTTCAGGTTGCCGCCGCTCGCATTCTCCAGCAGCTCCTTTTGCGCGTAGAGATGCGCAGCCCCCGCGTTCACCGCTCGCCCGCCCGCGAAGGATTCCTCGTTATACTCGGCGGCGAACACGTCCACGTCGGCGTCCTTGTTCCTGCGAGCGCGCATCCCGATGAGCTGATCCTCGCGAAGGATGGGCGCCTTCTCGCGGCGGCCCCCCTTGGGCATCGGCAGCGTGAACCGCGTTCCCTTGAGCACGTGTTTGCGCCTCACGCCAAACTGCTCCACGCCGTCCGCGGTGACGGTGTGCTCCACCTTGTTCAGGGACGCGTTGCCGCACTTGGGGCAGAAGACGCGCTCGGTGTTCCGCGTCACCTCCTGGCACGCGTGGCACCGGAGCACCCATCGTCGAAGGTTGGTGATTCGCATTCCATCCGGCGTGAGAAGCTTCATGTTCATCTGGAGGATGACGTTCTGCATGGCGTAGTCCGCGGTGACGCTGGAGACGGTGGTCTCGAACGGCACGATGTCATCGTCCGACCCATCTCCCTCCCCCCCATCCCCGTCTCCCTCCCCGTGGTCATCCTCATCCTCCTCGTCCTCCGCCCCCTCCGGCACCGCTCCCGGCGCAGACTTGAAAAACGCCGCCGACGCATCCGCCGCGGAGTCTAGCTCCCTCCGTCTCTCCGCGTTCTCCGCCTCCATCCTCGCCTCCTCCTCCGCCAAACGCCTCGCCTCCTCCTCCGCCTCTCTCCGTCGTTGCTCGCGCTTGGCGTGCTTAACGCGGGTCGTCCTCGAGACGTTTCGCTCCCACCCGTCGTCGTCGTCGGCGGCGGCGGCGGCCGGTGACTCGTCGCCCGGCGCCGGGGCGGACGCGTTTGAACGTTCGGAGGTGGCCGATGCCGGATTCGAACCCGCGCCCCTCTCCGCGGCCACCTCCGCGGCCACCTCCGCGGCGATCCTCGCGCTCTTCGGGAGCTTGCTTCGCGAGTGCGTCTGCGTCGTCTCGTCCGCGACGGTCGCGGCGGCCATCCTCTGGGCCACCGCGTCGGCCGCAGCCTCCGCCTCGGCGTTCATCTCGTCCAGCTCCGCCCAGTCGTCCTGGTTGGGGACGAAGTCCCAACCCGCCATCTTCGACGCCTTGTTGTGCTTGTGTTTGGACAGGACGACGGGCGCGGGGGACGTGCGCAGGTGCGCGGTGCCGTGCGCGTCCCGCTCGAGCATGTACGCGAGCGCGATGCATCGCACGTCGGGTTCGGAGAGGGCGCCAATGTCGCCGGTGAGCTTCGCGAAGCGCCGCACCGCCGCGATGGAATCGGCGTCGGGGTCCTGAACCTTCAGCTCGAAGGGGAGGGTCGCGAGCGTGTGACGCGCCTGCCTGTCGCGAACCTCGGCGAGCACCTCCGGGATGGTCACCGCCTCGTCGGCGAAGCGCTCGAGTCGGAATCCCTTCACGATGGCGTTGGTGTCGACGACGACTTTGGTGACCGAGGACGAGGCCGTCGGCGCGGAGGGCGCGTTGGGCTCGACGGGAGCCTCAGGGGCGTCCGTCTTGATCGCGTTCAGCCAGCCGCTCATGATGGCGCGTGGGGTGATACACGCCGAGCGCGCGACGAAGAAGTGGCCGCCGCCTCTCGGAAAAGTGAGACAGGCCAGCGGCGGCGCGCTCGGCACTTTCTGGCAACATGCGTGGCAGCCAAGCCGAGACACACAATCGGACAGACTCGGGAAAATGTGGCAAACGTGAAGAAAAGTCGTTACAGGCGAGCCGAGACGGCTCGCATCGCTACAAAACTTTAAAAACGAGCCCCGCCGGCGGATCGACGAGGAGGTCTTCGTCCGCTCGTGTGCGCGCGTCCGCGCGACGCGCCCGCGCCGCTGGTACATCGTATCCCGTCGCGTGTCGTCGTGCCCAACCCCGGGCCGTTCCTTCCACCCCGTCGCGCTCCCCCCCCGAAATCAGCGCCTCTTACTCGGCCGCGACGGGCTCGCCGCGTCCGGGGGCGAGTACGGCTGATTCGCCTCGGCCGCCGCCAACGCCGCGCGCGACGCCTCGTGGTGCTCCCTCGCCATCTCCGTCGCCAGCCGAGCCAGCTCGCCCTGCGCGCAGTTTATCATCTCCATCCGAGTAGCCGGGTCCGCCTGCGCCCTCACGCTTGCGATGAGCGGGTCCACCATGGACCGCGTGAACTCCCGCGCCGCCTCACTCCTGTCCAAGGGTTCGGGCATGAGCGCCGCGGCGGCGAACGCGGCGGCGACGTGGCCCACCGGCGAGAACAGCGGCGAGTCTCCGACGACTGTCGCGCCGTGGGTCTTGACGGCGGCGGGGGGAGCGGGTGTCCCGGTGACGTCGGGTCTCTTCGCGCCTCCGCCTCGCTTGGACCTCGCGCCCTTCACCGCCGCCCCGGGTTTGATCGTGTCGTCGATCTGACCGACGCCCTCGTCGGCCTCGGTGGGGTTCGGCTCCTCCTTGACCGGGGACAGCGCCGCGGCGACCTTCGCGCCTTTCGAGTCAAAGTCGGGCAGAGCCTCGTCGCGATCTGGAAGGTTCAGAGGCAGGCCCCTCGGCCATCCGTCCGTCTCCCGGGTCTCGCCGTCGAACATGGCCCTGAGCTCGGCGTCGGCGATCTTGTGCTTACGGAGCGCCGCGGCGCTCACGGCGTAGTTGGCGTTCTTAGCCTGCAGCCCCTTTACCAGAATCTCGGACACGTCCTCGGGGCGGATCACCACTCGGCCGCTGGTCGCGATTCTGACCAGGCAGCACACCACCTTCGGGGCGTGGCACTCCCTGGTGGTCTTACCGGGTGCGAAGGAGTCTCCGAACCAGTACGCGAGGGCGTTGTTAATGCGGTCGCGGTAGGTTGCCGACGCCGCAGATTTGTACTCGACGGGAAGCTTGAGGTGGCGGAAGAGCGCCTTCATGTAGGACTTGAGGAGCCGGCGGTGGTCCGCAGCCTTGCGCGAGGCTGACGGTCCGTCGAGCTGCTGCTGCGCGTTTACAGCCTGCGTCGTGGTTCCCTGGCTGCCGCTGTCGCTCCCGCTCTGCTGCTTGCCGCCCCGCGCGGCGCCCCCCGCCGAGCCGCCCGCGGAGGTTCGCCTGGCCTTTGTCCCGCCGGGCTTGGCCACGACGTTGGAGCGGACGCGCTTTGGGGCGCGCGCGGCGAGCACGGTCGGCGCGGTCCCGGCGTCCGAGCCACCCAGCGCGAAGCTGTCTTCGGGGTCCTGAGAGAGGAGGTCGCTGAGCGCGTGCATGGCGTCCTCCTCGAGTTCGTCCAGGCGATTGGAACCCCCAGCGGGCCCGCCTCTGTTTTGCGATGCGTCACCGGATCCGGGAGCCTTCCGAGACGACGTGTTCGCGCGCGCCTTGGGCTTTGGGTCCGCATCGGAGGCCTGGAGCTGCGCGATGAAATTCTTGGCGCCGTCGAAGGACTTTACCGGGGCTGCGGCGGAGCGCGCGCGCTTGGGAGGGGGTCCCTTTACCGCGGGAGAGGTTCCGGCGTTCCCGGCGTCCGCATTTTCATCGGGCGAGGACGTTCGTGGCGCGCCCTCCTCCAGCGGGGAGGATTCCTTCCGCGCGCTGCTCGCGGCAGGGGTTCGGCGTTGCTTGGGAATGACCATCATGACGATTCCGGCCGGCGCGCGTCAAGTCCGTCCGCAGCCGCAGGGCGGATTCAACAGCCCCAAAAAACCCTTGGGCTTGGCACACTTTACACGGCTACGTTCCTGAATTTTCCGGCAGCTTCCGGCAGCGGCCGTCCGTATCCAGTCGCTGCGCGCGTGCTGACGTCGAAGCGCTTACGCTGGACTCGACGGAAGTCGCCCAATCTCGAAAGATACACCGTGGTTGTCCGCGTGCGAGGCGCGGTTGTGCTCGCGTGAGAGTGGGCAACCCCTGTTCCGGGAAGGCAAATTATTATCCTCGGTGCGAACGAAAAGCTGGGCACACCGCTTGATGGATCAGACCCTGACGTGAATATTACGAAGGTGAAGTTCACCACGCCCCCGTGGGTACGATGGGAGCAGGTTCGCCCTTCGTCGCTAATAACTCGACACCCCCTCAGTCCATGAGCTGGACACCCGCCTGGATCTGGCCCCAGCCGATGAGACGCCAGTGCTTCTCCACGCGCCTGGAGAGCGCCACCTTCTCGCCCTCCTTGGTGCACACCGGCGACGTCAGCTGCAGCTTGGCGAGATCCGACTTGACCGCAACCACCCTCGCGCCGGTGCACATGGAGCCGATGTTGAGCATGAGCACCTCCGCCTTGCTCAGCTTGGCCACCTTGCCCTGCTTCTCGCTGCCCTGCGTCCTGACGCCGAGAAGGCGGCGGAGGAGGAAGAAGTTCACCTCCAACTCGGTGAAGACGCGGGGCAGCTTGCCAACCTCGCCGAGCACCTGTCCGACGAGCCTATCCGCGCGGGTGAGGGTGGGATCGACCGTCGTGCCCACGCCGATCAAGCCTCCGGGCACCGCGTACTGAAGCTGATTCTGCTCCGCGAACAGCGACACGATGCGGGAGCTGATCGGCGTGCACTTGATCTTGCCCTCCGCATCCTTGGACACGATCCCGGGCCTGACCTCGATCTCCTGGCCAACCTTGAGGACGCCCTGGAGGATGGACCCGCCGGCGACGCCGCCCTGGATGTCGTCAACCTCCGCGCCGGGCTTGTTCACGTCGAAGGATCGGATCACGATCATGTTCGCGGGAGCCGTGAAGTCGCGCACGGGCACGGGGATCTTCTTGCAGATGTACTCGCACACGACGTCGATGTTGTACTTGAGCTGCGCGGATATCGGAATCACGGGGGCGCCATCCGCGATTGTGCCCTGGATGAACTTGCAGATGACGTCGTACTGGTTCGCCGCCGCGTTCTCCTGGACCAGGTCGATCTTGTTCTGGAGGATGATGATGTGCTGGAGCCTCATGATCTCCACGGCGGCGAGGTGCTCGGAGGTCTGCGGCTGAGGGCACGACTCGTTACCCGCGATGAGGAGGAGCGCGCCGTCCATGACGGCGGCGCCGTTGAGCATGGTGGCCATGAGGATGTCGTGGCCGGGGCAGTCCACGAACGACACGTGGCGCACGAGCTGCATCTTCTTGTCCTCGAAACCCGGGACGGTGCACGCGGGGGAGTCGGTCATGGTGCTGCCGTAGGCGCGGTAGCAGTCCGGCCGAGGGCACGCGTCGTCCTCGCACTTGTAGATCTTCGCGTTGGCGTAGCCGAGCTTGATTGTGATGTTGCGCTCGAGCTCGTTCTTGAAGCGGACGGTCTGGACGCCGGAGATGGCCTTGACGACGGTGGACTTGCCGTGCGCGACGTGGCCGATGGTACCTGGGGGCGGGCGGTGGATCGGGGAGGGACGCGAGGGTCAGCGAAGGTCGGGGCGCGGGGCAAACGAAGGCGCGGTGGGAGTGGCGCGTTTTAACCCTAGGCCCTCAAAGCCAAAGGTGCCCTTGGGGGCGACGGGTTCGATCTCCGCGAGGGACGCACCGATGTTGATGGTGGCCTGGCGGCTGATGACCTCCGGGGTGAGCGGGGTCAGGGTGGACGCATCGAGCGAGGCTGCATCCTGGATCGCCAGTCCGTCCTCTCCGACGACGTAGCCCATGTCGAGAGTTTTGGTTCTGTGACTGTCACCGGCGCACTCTGCGCTGCGTTTACGCTCTTCTGCCACGAGCGCCGCGAGCGTCTCGAGAGGAGCTGAGGCGGGTTACCTCGTTTCGTCGACGCTTCCGCGCGACTGGTGGGTGGAACACGAACGGTCGAAACGTTCGTTGCGTCACGCGTCGCACCTGGCGCGCGCTCGTTCTGCGACGATCGGCCCCGCCCCGACCGGCCATCTTCGCGTTTTCGCGCTCTCGCCCGGAGACCAGCCGCCATTCAGGGCTTTGGTCTGGCGAGATCCGATATAATGCAAATTGCAAACACGCGACAACATCAATAGCCTTTCTGTTACAAAATCTATCCAACATTTTCTTAAATCGCATAAATGCAGTGCTTCTATGGGAGGGTAGTCAGGATCACACCCCGGGGCTTCAAATGCGGAACCCCGCGACTTGGATGAGAGGATGGACCGTTTCTGGGACCCGGTGCTATGCGGGGTCCACAACGGAGCCACGACAGCCACCGCGGGAGAGGCGAGGAAGGATCGTCGCTCACCCACGGCATCCTCCCGCGCTCGTATCGCAGTCGACGCCCTCGATATCTGCGCGGCTCGGGTCCTCGTCGAATCCGCTTCGGACCGCCTCGGTTCGATTTGGCATCTGACCGTTGCGGGCTGGGGTGCCCATCGAGGACCAGGGTCGAGACGCGCGCGACGAGCCACGGAGCGACGATGTTCTCGACGCCCGCGTTCGTTCCCCTCGACCACGACGCGTGCGTCACGCCCGTCGTGCGGGGGTGCACGCCGGTGATGGAGCGCCCGAGACCCCCCGCGCATCCCGGCGCCCGTTCGCAAGATCACGGTCTCCACGCGCGGACGACGACGACGACGACGACGACGTCCGCGCTCGACGAGTGGCACACCCCCGCGCCCGCGCAGAAGACCGTCGCGGAGACCACCCCGGGATACGTCGTGTACCGCGCCATCCCGCTCCACGACGGCAGGGCGCCCAAGCCCAAGCCGGCCGCGCGACGCCGGCAACAGCTCGACGGCTCGGCGATGGCGCGGGTGGCGAGCTTCACGTTCGACACTGCTTCCTTTGTCGACACCGCCGCCGCGGACGAACGCGCGCCGCCGGCGTCCACGTCGGACGGAGCAGGAGGCGGCGGTCACGAGGATGAGGCGCGGCAGCACGCGTGTAGCTCCCTCGAGGCCGTCGCGCTGGGACGCGCGCGGAAGCAGCTCTTCGAGGAACACGTCCGATTCCGCCGAGCGAACGAGCCCGACTCGGACGAAGACGAAGACGACACAGCTGGCGACGGCGGTCACAGTGACGGAGGAGGAGGAAGGGGAGGCGTCACGACGTTCAGGGGGTTCGCGTCGGCGGTGACCGCGGTACCCGGGGCGTCGCCCGCCAAACGGAAGGGATCCGAGCGCGCGATGCCGTCGACGGGGTGCCTCGAGCTCGACTCGTCCTTCGACACGGATGACGACGACGACGACGACGTCATTAACAACCGGGTGTCGCCGGACTCTGTTCTGGAGACGGTCGCGACGGAGGCTGCGAACGCGCGAACGAAATCGCCGATGAAATCGCCGAATAAGTTCGCCCGCGGCGCGTACGACGGCCCGTTGAACTCCCCGGGGAAGGCGCGGCGGATGCGGGAGCTGGCGAGGATGCACCGCGCGCAGCAGCGGCGGTCGGCGAAGCTCGCGTCGTCGCCGCTCAAGAACGAATCGTCGGCTGCCACGTCGGATTCCGGGATCGATTTCGGCCCCATACCCTCCCCGGGGACGGAGCAGATCGAGACGGTGGCGCGCGGGGCGCTCGCGGGACGCCGGATCGACGCGGAAGGACGAGGGTTCGACGACCAAAACCAAAATGGCCAAAACCAAATCGACGATCCGGAGTCCCCGAGGCGAGCGGGAGTCGGAGTCGGCGAGCAGCGCGAGTCCGGGTTCTCCGACGCCCGCCCTCCCGCGGCGCCGAGGCCCGGGCGTCTCGACGGCGCCGCGAACGACGCGTGCTTCGGGGACGTCGACGCCAAGCCGGTGCGAAGGACCGCGAGCAGGATCGCGCATCTCCTCGGGTCGACGTCGCGCGACGACGGCGGCGACGGGGGCGGCGTGGACGGGTTACGCGCGGCGATGCGAAGGCTCGAGATTCCGTCGGCCAGGTTGGAGGAACGGTTCGCGTTGTTGGACGCGGACTTTGGGTTGGGAGACTTTCCGGAGAGCTCGTTCGCGACGCCGGCGCCCGCGCGCAAGACCGCTGTCGCGCCCATGAGCGTCGGCACCTGAAGTTCGCCACCGGTACTAACACTTAGCTAAAACCTCGAGGCGTTCGCTACTTCACCTCGTCACCGATCCCGTCCTCCGGCTCGTCGTCGTCTCCCGGAAGGTCGTTGTGCTCGACGTCCTCCGCGAACGCCTCGCACATCGCCACGTACGAACCCAGGTGCTCCCTCCGAAACTCCTCGTAGTCCCAGACGCCGTACAGGTCTTTCGGCGAAGTGAAGACGTAGGCCATCACGATGCTCGGGTCCAGGTACGGCTCCGTCCCTTCCACCGTCTCGGGCGGCGACAACTCGCGCTCCTCGTCGAAGGTGACGTTAACGCGGGTGAGGACGTAGGCCTCGTCCTCGAACCAGTCGAGCACCGCGAGCTCGCGCCTGGACATCCCCGTGAGCACCTCTCCGTCGACCGACGCGCTCGATGGATCTTCGGCGGGGTAGATTGCGGGATACACCGCGTCCTTGATTCGCCTCCTGACGAACCCGGGCAGGGTGGCCGGCGTCCGGTCGGGGACGCGCCCGAGGAGCGCGTTGAGCACCTCCGGCGCGAGCAGACTGCCGTACACGAACCTGCTCATGGCGCGTGTGGCGGCATCATCGAGAAAGTCGCGGGAAAAGTCGCGTCACAGCAGCGGGAAAGAGAACGAATTGTTCGGGAAGCGTCGGCTGGTCAGAGGAACCCGCGCGCGGCGGGCCATCTAAGGAAGGCGCGCGATGGGCGGCCCGGGCGCCGAGGAGGACGAGGAGACTCGGCTCGCGCGCGCGATCGCCGAGTCAAAGGCGCAGGCATCGAAGCGCACCGCGACCATCTTCGCGCCGAGCGACCTGCCGGACTACCAACCGAGGCCCGAGGTCAACTGGGGTGAGCGATGGGAACTCGAGGAGGCGCTCGCGACGGTGCCCGCCTCGCAGGGCGGGGCGGCGGCTGCCGCGGCGATGGGCATGGCCCACCCCGAGATCGAGGGGTCCTCGCTCGCGGGCACGGGGATCGCGCGGAGGGCGATCCCCGAGGCGCTGCCAGCCGCCGAGCTCGATCCCGCCGAGCGGGGCTTTCACGCGGACGACGACGCGTCGGGGTCACCCGCGGACGACGGCGACGACCGCCCGGTGTGGGTCAAGACGTACGACCCGAACGAGGACGACTTTTACTTTTACAACCCCGAGACGCGCGAGACGACGTGGGAAGAACCCGCCGCGTCCGCCGCGAAGATCATGCTCCATCACGCCATCGAGGGCAACGCGCGAGCCAGGCGAAAGCTGGGCCTGGACCCGCCGGGCGGCCCGGACGACGGCGGGGACGACGGGGGTGCCCACAGTGAGGGTGCCCACGGTGAGGGTGCCGAGGGTGCCGACGGGTACGGCCGCGTCTCCATGGCGGAGATGCTCGACGACGTCAAGGTGTACGAGTACGAAGACGTCCGCGCGGTTTGGAACGGGATGCCGACGGAGACGGAGGAGGAGCGCCGAACTCGCGAGGTGGCCGAGGCGGCGTCGCGCGCGAAAGATCCGCTCGCGAAAGAGGGTAAAGAGGGTAAGAGGGCGGCGCGAAAGAAAGCGGACGAGATGCAGGAGCGGCTGTGGCGCCTGCAGGACGAGCGGCAGCGGCGGGAGGACGCCGCCGCCGGCGTCGCGGGAATCGTCTACGAGGGAACCGCCGGGCTGTGGGCGGCGAAGGCGGCGGAAGCCAGAGCCGCCGCGGTCGCCGCCGCGGCGAACGACGACGACGATAACGATGTCGACGGGGCGGCGAGGGCGGGGGCAGAGGCGGGGGCGCCGGTGTCGGAGTGGGCCATCGCCGCGATGGAGGGGCTCGCCGCCGCGGAGGCGGGCCGAGCTCGAGCTCCCGGCCCGCCCGCCGCGCCCGCCTCCTCCTCGCGCAAGGAGTGGTACTACCGCGACGACGGGGGCGTGTGGCAGGGTCCTTGGAGCGTGGACGAGCTCCGGGGGTGGCGATCGATGCTCCCGATGGAGCTCGCGGTTCGACGGGCCGGTATAAACGGCGGCGCGCCGGTGGACGACGCCGGAGAGAGCCAAAGCCGAAACCAAAACCTCGCGTCGGTGCTCGGCGACGACGAGCTGCTCGCGCGAGCCGCCGCCATGGACGTCCACCTCCCGCCCAGGGCGACCGCCACGCAGGCTGAGATCGCCATCGAGACCGTCATCGCCATGCGCGCGGGGAACGCCGGGCGCGGCGACGACGACGACGCCGCGGGTGTCCGAAAAACCGCGACGGAAAAACCACCCGCCGGCATGTCGGCGCCCCCGCCGCCCCGGCCGGCGGCCGGCGTCGCCTCGTCCATGGTCGACTCGGTCCTCGCGGGTCTTAACCCCGAGCAGTACCGCGCGGTGGTATCCGGCGGGGTGGACCCGGCGGACATGGCCAGGGCTCTCGTGGCCAAGGCGGAGAGGGACCGGGCATCTATGGCGGAGGCGGCGAGGGCGGGCGTCGGCGACGGTTGGACGAGCTCCGGGTACGCGACGGAGGCGAGGTACAACAAGATCACCGGTCGCGTCACCGCGGCGCCCGCGGGTTCGTTCGCGACGGGCGGCGGCGGCGGCATCTACGCCGGCGGCGCGCTGGATCACCACATAGACGTGAACAAACTGGAGGAGGGTCTGTGGGAGATGAAACGCGCCAAGGAGCGCCGCAAGGAGCGCGCGCTCTCCAAGCAAGAGATTGACCGGCTCAAGAAACGACGGGCGGAGATCAAGAAGAAGCACTACGTGGCGCCGTGGGACGTCGGCTTCGAGAAGGTGCAGGACTAACTAGCCAGGAAGGCGACGTCGGTCCGCCGCTAACAATCGAAACGACGACGGCTAAAAACGCGCTTTGTCCAAGCGCTTTGCCCTAATCTACCACGCGGACGCTAACGTTGACGCGTCCTCCCGCGATGTACCTCGCCACGTCCGGCTCCTCTGGCCACGCGTCCGGGTTCCCGAGCCACTCGGGGCACCCCAACGCCACCCCGCGTCCGTCCACGCATCCCTCGCCCGAGACGAATATCCTGGGCACGCCGTGGTAGCACCGCCGGCTAAGTCCCGCGAGAACGACGGCGTCGCCCGATCGCATCAACAATGGAATCGGCGCCACGTCCCGGCTCGTCCCGCCCAGGAGAAACACGCACGGGCACCCCAGGCTCACGCTGACGATGGGCTTGGACGTGTCCACCTCGGCGTCGTCCACGTGCCCGGCGAGAGCGTCGCCGGCTCTGTAGTAGTTTACCAAACCGGCGAATCGTCCCGCGAATGGAGACGCGTCGGCTCCACGAACGGTCGCCGCCAAGTTCGCCAGGTGGACGCAACGCTCGAGCCAACGCGCGTTCACCGGCCTGCGCGGCGCGTCCATGTCGTAGGTACGCGCCGTCCAGTCGTAGGGCGGGCCGATCGTCGCCCATCGCATCTTCTCAAGGAGGCGGGTCGCGGCGAGGTTGACCCTCGGGTCCCCGCCGGTTGGTTCCGGGGAGATGTGCCTCCATCCCGTGCCGGTCTCGGTCTCGGTCTCGGGTCCCGCGCCGCCGTCGTCCGTTGACTGCACGCGCACGTATCGGGCGGGACGCGCGTGCGCCTCGCGCCACAGCCCCTTCAGCGGCCCGAGCGCGGCGTCGTGGTTGGTCCTCGCGGGGGGCTCGCACGATTCCGTCACCGCGATGCGCACCCAATCGCGCTGCTCGTCGACGGACAGCGCGTTGGGGACCAAGACGGCGCCCGGGTGCCCGTCGATCGCGTACGCCGCCGGGTGCGTTCGTCCGTGAACCTCGAATTCGGACGATGGGGCGCCGTGGACGGAGACGCGCGTGCCCGGTTGGCGCGCGAGCGACGCGAGGTCGAGGGTGTCGACCACCGCCGACAGATCCACCTCGCGCGTCTCCAGCGCCCCACCCTTGCGCCTCCCGTCGGCGCGCGTCCGGACGATCTGCGTCCGGTGGAGCTTGTACCGCTTCTCCGCGCGGCGGAACGCGGTGAGGCCGTCGTCGTCGACGACGTCGGTCCCGCCATCGTGCTCCGTCGCGTACATACCTCTGGCAGCTCGGCGCGCGATATCGGTCCATTTCGAGTGCCGACTGTGACAGGATGTCGCCGAATTCCAAAACACGCTGACCGATGCATCGAAGGGATCGCCCCGTTCACTTCCCGTCGACGCGGACGCCCACCGACATGACCCCCGTCGTCCCGAGCCTGACCCTCCGAAGCGGCGCGAAGATGCCCGCCCTCGGGCTCGGCACGTGGAAGATCGCCGCCGGAGACACCACCGCGGCGGTTCTGAGCGCCTTGCGGTGCGGGTACAGGCTGCTGGATTGTGCGCCGGTGTACGGCAATCAGCCCCAGGTTGGCGCCGCCATTCAACAGGCCCTAGACGAGGGAACCCTGCGGTCGAGGGACGAGCTGTTCGTCACCAGCAAGCTGATGACGCAGACCCTCGACCCGACGGACTTCGAAGCCGCCGTCAGGACCTCGCTCGCCGAGCTGGGCGTGGACCACCTGGATCTCGCGCTGCTGCAGTGGCCGGCGCCGCAGAGGGCGCCGATCGCCGAGCAGTGGTGCGCGATGGAGGCGCTCGTCGACGCCGGCCTCGCGCGGCACATCGGCGTCAGCAACTTCAGCGTCAAGAAGCTGGGGGAACTGATGGACGGGTCCGACGTCACGCGAGGGGCCGAAGGGGCAGACGCAGAGTACTCGGTCTTAAATACCGACGCCGAGTACTGCGTCCTCGGCGAGTGCCGGATACCGCCGGCGGTGAACCAGGTGGAGTGCGGCGCGCACTTCCGGCAGGAGCGTCTGCTGCGGTGGTGCGCGTCAAGAGGCGTGGTGGTCCAGGCGTACGGTCCGCTGGGCAGCGGCGATCAGTTCTCGAGCGACGGCATGGGCCGGAAACGAAGCGGGATGGAACCGGTTTCGCATCCCGCCGTCGTCGACGCGGCGATGGCCACCGGCGTGACGCGTCACCAGGTGTTGCTGCGCTGGAACGTGGGACGGGGGAACGTGTGCGTGATTCCAAAGTCGGTCAACCCCGAACGACAGCTGGAGAACCTCGAGGCGGTCGCCGGGCCGGCGCTTCCCCCGGAGCATGCGAACTCGGTTGGTTCTATCGAGGAGCAGTACCGGTTACAGCACGGCTCGTTTCACACGGGCCCGAACAAGCCGTACAGGACGCTGGCGGACCTGTGGGACGAGGACGTGGGGTACATGGAGGGGCGGGAGTTCGAGCGACCGGAGGGGTTCGCGTTGCGCTAGGAACGGCCGCGCGGCGGCGTTGTCATCGTGGAGTCTAACGACTGGGACGGGACACCCCCGCGAAAAAATTAACAATAATCACGCGCCGTCCGAAATTGGACAAGCTGTCACACCGAAGTCCCGAGAAACCGCGGGAAGAGACGACGACCGGGGGGCATTCGCGAGGGCGCAGCGCGCGCACGAGTCCATGGCGACCGCCGGGGTGATGGATATCGACCCCGAGATACGGGCGGCGCGGGCCGCTCAGCGCGCGAGGTGGCGGCGCGAGCAGGGCCTTCCCCCCGACGACCCCGAACCGACGCGCGTTGGCGACCCCGCGGACGACGAACACGCGGACTGGTGGGAAGACCTGGGCGATGCCCCGGAGACGTCCCACGGACGCTCCCCGGACGCTCGCGACGTCGCCGAGGCCGTGGAGCGCGCCATCGAGGAGCGCGAAAGGCGCAGACGCAACGGCGTGCTGTTCCACACCGCGCTGGGAGCGGGCGTCCTCGCGCACACGCTCTTCGGCGCGACGCGTTCCATCTCACGCTCGCTCCAGCGCTGGGGAAGCGGAGAGCACGCGGGCGCTCGCGAGCGCCTCATCGCGGTTCCGCCCGAGGAGCGCGCGAGACGCGCGCAGATGCGACGCGACGAGGCGCTCGCGAGGCGGCTGCAGCGCGAGGAGCGCGCGGCGGCCGGGATGCGTCCCGACTACGACCCTCCCGCGGGAACCGGCGGAGACGACCGGGGCGCCCAATCTGATCCTGACGACGACTTGAGCCGACTCGAACGATCTGAACCCGACCCCGAAAGCGACTTCGTGCTCCGCGAGTGGCGAACGCCGTTCGGTAACTTCAGGTTCGCGGTCAACAGAGGCGGCGGCGACAGCCTCAGGAATCCCCGGCTGAGAACCACGCAGGGCGACGACGCCGAGGCGCTGCTCCATCGCATGATGATGGGTCGCGAGTGGGGCGGCGCCGACAGCGGCCACGACGTGTTCGCGTTTCACGAGTGGATGCGGAGCCGGGCGGGCGGAAACGGAAACGGAAACGGCTTCGTAACGGACGTTGGCGACGCGATGGGCATGGGGTACGAGCAGATGATGGCGCTGGCGGAGCGGCTGGGCGCGGTGAGCACGGGGTTGAGCGCCGAGACGATCGACGCCATGCCCGCGTGGACCTATCGCTCGCCGCCGGGTGGACATATCGCGGTGCCGGGTGGGGGTGCCGAGGGTGCCGAGGGTGCCGAGGGGTCCCAGGTTCCGTGCTGCAGCGTGTGTCTGTGCGACGTGGAGGACGGGGACGCGATGCGGACGTTGCCGTGCGCGCACTCGTACCACGCGGCGTGCATCGACAAATGGCTCGGGGAGCACGCGACGTGCCCGGTTTGCAAGCACGACGTTCGGGAGGGGTTGAGCAGCGGAGGAGGAACTGCCGCGGGGGGTGGGGTGGGGTGACTGGCCGGCGCCGTTGACGGGTCGCGGGTCGGTTAGAAATGTCGGTTAGAATCGGACCGGCCTCGCTTCGACGAATCGAGCGCGGAGCTCCTATGTAGCAAGGCGACTTCCCTTCGACGTCGCGGGAATTCGGTTGTGAGACTTTTGGCCAGGGCCTGCCGGTTTGCTTCGTCAGCAACGGATGCGGAGATGTTGTCGTTCACGCCTCGGGGCGGACCCTCGACGCACTGAACCACTCGCGCGGGCATCGAAGGGTCGATGAGCGCGGCGTCCGCTTCGTCGCTACCCGCGGCGCTCGGCCGCGCGAGCGCGCCTCGTCGATCCGAGCGCGTGTTCGCCTCGCGTTCCGCCCCTCTCCGCGCGGCAGCAGAGGAGGGTTCGCGTTCATTCCCCTCTCCGACCTCGCCTTCGCGCCGCGTCGCGTTGGCCTCCTCCGTCGCGCTCACGCTCGTCCTCCTCGGCGCGTGCGCCGTGTCGCCCGTGATGGCGTACTCCGATGAATCCGAGACGCTCGCGGACGCCATCCGCGCGCACCGTGTCGTCATCGTCAGCAAGTCCTACTGCCCCTACTGCCGCGCGGTGAAGAAGCTCTTGGCGGAGCAGTACCCGGAGGTTCACCCGCACGTCATCGAGATCGACCTGGACGCTCGCGTCGACATGACCGAGTTCCAGAACGCCATGGCGGAGACGTACGGTCAACGGACGGTGCCCCAGGTGTTCATCGGCGCCCAGCGCGTCGGCGGCTCGGACGACACGTTCAGGGCGCACGTCGACGGAACCCTCGGCCGTCTGCTGAAAGATGCGCGCCGCTTCGATGATTCCCCCGCCGTGCCGAGTCCAGACGGCGGGAGGTCGACGCCGGCGGACGACGACGACGACGACGACGACGCCCCCGTCGAGCGGACGCAGGGCGAGACCGAGAGCGAGGAGGACGAGCTCGCGAGGATCCAGGCGGAGATCGCGGCGTGGGAAGCGGAGGGCGCGTCCGAGGGGGATGAGGCCGCGACGGCGTGGCCGGTCGCAACCTCGGGCACCGACGACGACGACGACGAGGAGGAGTAGAAGCGGTTGTCATCATAACTCTTATCAATCGTGACCGTCAAACGTCGTACGTTCGCGGGGTTCAAACGCGTCACCGTCGTCCTCACCACCTCGTCCTCGTTCGCGCGCGCCCCGTCGCGAGCGGCGCCCAACCCGCGGGCAACCGCCGGCGCTTCTTCTTCCCGTCTCCGCCGTCCCCGTCGCTCGCCTTCGCGCCCGACGCTCGCGCCCAACGTTTCGCCCCGACGCCGCCCCGGCCTCCCCCGCCGCCGTCGCCGTCGATGAGCGCGCGCGCGAACGCCACCGCGCGTCGCCGCTCCTCCCGGAGTTGGGCGTCGTTCGGGCGCGCGGACGCCGCGGGAGGAGGAGGTCGCGAGTCCACCCCGGGATCGTCGCGGATCCGCGCCAACTCGGTTCCCGTGAGCGTCTCGTCCAACGAGCACGCGTTCGAGTCCCCCGAGGCGGTCGGCGCGATGCTCACCGAGGGGTTCGCCGCCGCGTCCGCCGCCGCATCATCCTCCTCGTCGTCGTCGTCGTCCTCGTCGTCGTCGTTTCCCGATGGGGAAGGGTCCGAAGGGACCGGGGCGACCGGGGATGGGGTTTTCGCCAGCCCCGGGACGGATCTCGCGAGCGCCATGCGCCTCGGGGCGACGAACGCGATGTGTTTGCGCGTCTCCTTCCGCGCCTCGAGGTTGGACGCCTTCTTCGCCTCGGCGCCGGCGTCGAACACGCGGACGATCCCGTGTCCGTCACCGTCGTTCTCTTTCCCGTCGAGGAACCCGGCGTCGGGGGAGCTCTTTTCCTCGTCCTCGTCCTCGTCCTCGTCCTCGTCCTCGTCGTCCGAACTGCCGCGCGGGTCGGAGAGGAGTCGCGAGAAGAAAGCCTCCGGGTCGATCGCGGGCGCGTCGGGCGACTTCGGCGGCTTCGTGTTACCCACCACCGCGACGGGCGCCAGCGCTCGAACGATCGCCCGCAGCTCCTCGTACGGCGCGTGGAGCGAGTACGGCACCGCGCGAACAATCGCGGGCTCGTCGTCGTCATCCTCGTCGCCAGCTGTGTCCCGCGCCCCGCCAACAGCGTCCTCGCCCACCAGCGTCGAGGGCAACCCCCTGGCGCCGGTCGCCGCCCACCCCGTCGGCAGTATCCCCAGCACCTTCCGTCCGCTGTTCGCCGCGCGGGCGGTGAGCATGTCGCGGGTCACTCGCTGCTTCGGGAACGCCCACACGCGACCCTTGGCGGTTGCGTCGAAAGCCATCGTCCCGTCGCTCGGAGCCGCCGAGTACTTCGTGGTACGTCCGCGGAGCCCGAGCCCGAGCCCGTCGTCGTCATTATCGTCGTCCGCCATGACCGACACCTCCTCGTCCGCCCGGCACGACGCGTCGCGCGCCGCCTCGGCCGCGTCGAAGCGTTCCTTGGTGCATCGAACCGGTTGCCCCGTCGCCGCCGCGACGGCGGCTACGAGCGGTTCCTTGCCCAGCGAATCCAACCCCAGGACGACCTCCCTGTCGGGATACCTGTCCACGATGAGCGACACGACGGCGGCCTGCGCGGCGGCTCGGCTCGGAAAACGGTACGCGGGGTTGCAGTAGGTGTTGTCCAGCAGCAGCAGGTCCAGCGGCGCCCTCGTGAGGCACTCGGGAATGTTTGCGCTCTTCCCGTCATCCCCGACTGGTGCGCACCAGTCCTCTCGCCTGAAGTCTCCGGTGTGGTAGATTCGCCCGCACGTTCCCTCGAAGAGGAAGCCGACGCTGCCCGGACAGTGCCCGGCGTCGATCGCGGTCACCGTGAGGAGTTCGCCGGTGCCCCCGAGGTCCACCACGGTGGGTTGGTCCGCGGCGAGGGTCACGATCGAGGTTGGGCCGTCCAGCAGTTTCGGGTACTTGCGAAGGATGAGCGCCTCGGTGATGGCGGTGCAGTAGATCTTCGCGCCGGTCGGGGAGCGCCAGTCGTTCTTGAGCCCGACGAGATGATCGCTGTGCGCGTGGGTCAGGAAATGCGCGCCTGGCGGGGTACGAGGGGAACGAAAGGGAGAGGTGAGCGCGGGGTGCCAAGATGTCTCTCGGAGGACTCGACTTTTTGAAGGCGGGGGCGACGGATGGGGCGCGCGGGGGAGGGGCGATGGGGTTTTCTGGGGCGCACCGACGAAGTCCCTGTGGCCCCAGTAGTCCACGGCGAACCCCGAGGCGCCGCAGCGCACGAGGCAGTTCCTCAGCTGCGTCGCCATGTGCCTCACAACACTGAGCGGGGGGTGCCCAGGATGTTCGAGCTCGCCTCGATCTCGCATCGACAGCGGACAGCGACGGCGACTCGCATTTTTCCGTTCAAAAAAAGACCGGGCGTCCGCAGTGACGGGGGGCGCAGCGAGCTCGACTGAGAAGAGGTCCGACCATGGACTTAGACGGCGTGCTCGATGAGGGCGAGGCCGAGATGATGCGGGAGCTCGAGAACTCCAGCCTGGAGGACGTCCAGATGCGCCAGCGACTGCTGGAGAACGAGATCCGGGTGCTGAGGGATGAGAGCAACAGGCTGGCGCTCGATCTGCAGGGCGACAAGGAGAAGGTGAAGGAGAACCTCGAGAAGATCAAGATGAACAAGCAGCTCCCGTACCTGGTGGGGAACGTGGTGGAGATCCTGGACCTCAAGCCCGAGGTACGCGTCGATTCGTGCTCGCATCGAACCCCCGTCACTCGCTCCCACCGCGACCCCGAGAGGGGAGAGGTTTTTTCCTTTATCTGACCCAGATCTCTGACCTCGACCCCGCTCCGTCGCGACCCACCGCAGGACGAGGAGGAGGACGACGGCGCGAACGTAGATTTGGACAGCAAACGTCAGGGCAAGGCCGTGGTGCTCAAGACCACGACGAGGCAGACCATCTTCCTGCCCGTCATCGGTCTCGTCGACGGAGGTGAGCGCATCGTCCTCCCAAGATCTCCAGCCCTCCCCCGTTTCGCTCGCGCCCCAACGCCCAAACACAGCTGTGCGCTTTTTCTCCGCCCTCTCACCCGCGCACCCTCCGTCCACCGAATGCAGACAAGCTGAAGCCCGCGGATCTGGTAGGCGTCAATAAGGACTCGTATCTCATCCTCGACATGCTCCCCGCGGAGTACGACAGCCGCGTCAAGGCCATGGAGGTTGACGAGAAGCCCACAGAGGATTACACCGACATTGGCGGCCTCGACAAGCAGATCCAGGAGCTCACCGAGGCGGTGGTCCTGCCCATGACCCACGCGGAGAAGTTCAAGACGCTGGGCATTCGCGCGCCCAAGGGTGTCCTGCTTTACGGCCCTCCCGGCACCGGCAAGACGCTCATCGCGCGCGCCTGCGCGGCGCAGACCAACGCCGCGTACCTGAAGCTCGCGGGTCCGCTCCTCGTGCAGATGTTCATCGGCGACGGCGCTAAACTCGTGCGCGACGCCTTCGCTCTGGCCAAGGAGAAGGCGCCCGCGATCATCTTCATCGACGAGATCGACGCGATCGGCACCAAGAGGTTCGACTCGGACACCAACGGCGACCGCGAGGTGCAGCGCACCATGCTCGAGCTGCTGAATCAGCTGGACGGGTTCTCGAGCGACGACAGGGTGAAGATCATCGCGGCGACGAACAGGGCGGACATCCTGGACCCCGCGCTGCTCCGCTCGGGTCGCCTGGATCGCAAGATTGAGTTCCCGCATCCCAACGAGGACGCGAGGGCTCAGATCATGGAGATTCACTCGAGGAAGATGAACCTCAGCGGCGAGGTGAACTTTGACGAGTTGGCGCGATCCACGGATGACTTCAACGCGGCGCAGCTCAAGGCGGTGTGCGTCGAGGCGGGGATGCTGGCGCTGCGCAGGGACGGGACGGAGGTGACGCACGAGGACTTCAACGAGGGGATCATCGCGGTGCAGGCCAAGAAGAAGAGTGACCTATTCTACTACGCATAGACGATTTGGCGTTGTTACACCGCAAAACTAATCTTCTCAAAAGCCTCAACCCAACATGCTGCGCTCCATGTGTTCCGACATCAACCTCTTATAACACTCGTCCATGTCATCGAACGCTTCACTCTTGTACTCACCCCAGTCAAACTCTTTGGACAAGTACACGTCCCGCACCTCTATGATCCTCACCGCCGCGAGTCTGCAGTTCAGCTTCGGATGCCTGATAAGTTTCTCCAGCCACTCACCGTCCCACAGTTTTCCGAGCGGGTTCTGGCTCAGGAACGTCGTCAAATCGTCGTGCAGCTCCGTGTAGCTCGGATCGTCATGACATTCGTTCCCGAAACCCTCTTCCTGCGCCAAGATCACGCGCACCGCGACCATGGTGACCAGGAGCTTCAGCTGCTTCGCAGCCTTCAATTCCGGTGGATACGTTTTATCTTGGAAGCAGTCCCGCGGCACGACAAACGGGGGAGCGTTCATGTCCTCGCTCCCGGCTGCCCGGACGATACGCGCCGCGCGTCGTCCGTGATCGATTGGTCGGCCTCGGGTCCCCGGCGATACCCTCGAGTGCCCACACGCCACCGCCGCGGCCGTCGAACAAGCCATGTTCGAGGCGGTTGTGTGACGGTGAGGAGCATAAAACGAATCGATGACTTCATCGGTGTCCGGCCGACTCGATTTTCTCGCAGTTTCATCATGAGTCATTAGACGGACTTTCCCCCGTGTGTAGGTCGGTTGCACTTTTGCCTCGCGCCGTCAAAGACGCTTCAAGCGCTGCGGCAGCGCTCTCTTTCACCCGCCCCGAGACGACGCCCGTGAAGGCTCGCAGGTGGCGAAGATGGTTGGCAAGATGCGCTGGGGAGACTCCGCGGAGCTCGACGACGATGGGGACTTCGACATGTCCGCCGCACTGCCCGCCAGCCAGGTGAGCGCCGCGCCCGATCACGAACCTCCTCGCGCCTCCCTCTTCGCAGCTCGCCGTGGAGAGGCGCAAACCCTGACGGCTCCCCGGACGTTCCCCCAACCCCGACAGGTCATCGGCCCCGACGCGAACGGTGTCAAGACGTACATCGACTACAATGTCAAGGACGACGGCCTCAAGGTGCGCGATCAGACCTCTCCCCCGCGTCCCAACCCTAGCGGCGCCACCCAAACATTTTTCCACCCACCGACGCACCCGAAAACTCCGCCTCTGCTGCGTGCGCTTCCGAGAACGAAGAATTCGTCCCTCGCCTCTCTCACCCGCCCGCGGTCCATTCGTCCGTCCGTCCAGGTGCGAACGGTGAAGAAGGTGCGCGTGCACACCGAGACGAAGAAGGTGACCCCCGCGATGGCGGCGCGGAAGAAGTGGGCCAAGTTCGGCGACGCGCAGAGGTACAAGCCGGGCGACGAGTCCATGACTGCGGTGTCAATCGAGGAGATCTTCCTGGAGAGGTACCGCGCGACGCCAAAGTCCGAGAGCGAGAAGCAGGGCGACGAGCTCGCCAAGATGGCCAGCAGCAACACCTCCCTCCTGGTCTGCCGCATCTGCGGCAAGAAGGGCGACCACTGGACCACCAAGTGCCCGTACAAGGACCTCGCGTCGATGAACACCCTCGGCTTGGGCGACTCCAAACCCCCGGGCGACGACGACGGCCCCTCCGGCAAGGGCCCCGGCAAGGGCGGCTACGTGCCGCCGTCCATGCGCGCGGGCGCCAGCAGCGGCGCGTCCATGGGAGAATCCATGAACCGCAGGAGGGAGGAGAACTCCGTCCGCGTGAGCAACCTGTCCGAGGACACCCGCGAGCAGGATCTCCAGGAGCTGTTCCGACCCTTCGGTCCCGTGACTCGCATCTACGTGGCGTTCAACAGGGAGACGGGCGAGTCCCGAGGGTTCGCCTTCGTCAACTTCGTCAACAGGGACGACGCGCAGCGGGCGATCAACAAGCTGGACGGGTACGGGTACGATAACCTCATCCTCCGCGTCGAGTGGGCCGCGCCCAGGGAGGAGAGGAAGTGAGCGACGCGGGAACGAACCGGGAAGGGGGCGGAGAAAAATTGGACGCGGCGGCGGTTCGGTTGGTTGTTCACATCTCGAAGGTACATTCGTCAAGGTGACTCTTAACGAAAGCGAAGATTTTCCAATGGCGATTTTTCCAATCGCGCGATGTGTTCATCGTAGTCTATGTACGAAGGTACGCGTCGAGGCATCTCAACGCGCCTCTCCCGGTCGCGCGCCCCATCCTCTCCGAGCCTCGCGCCTCTCCTTTGCCGTCGGCGACCTTCGCAGCGCGTTCGCCTCCTCGCTCGTCGCCGCCGCCGCCGCCTCCAGCGCGCGCCGCGTCTTCGCGTCCATCGCCCCGCCCAGACCCATCCGCTTGACCGCCGCCAGCGTCGACCGAGCATCCGTCGGGTGCATCGACGACGCCGTCTCCGCCGCCGCCTTCAACAGCGGCTCCACCGCACCGCGCCCCGGCGCGCCCTCGCCGCAGTCCGCGTACGCCCTCACCACGGACGCGACGTCGCGCGCGTACATCCGCGGCGCCTCCCTCGCGATGGCGTTATCGAGCGCCGATCGCGCCGTCGCCGTCAGTTTGCCTGTGAACAAAACACGATGTCAGACAAATTGCCCATACGAAAATAATAAAAAATAAACGCACCGCACACGCGAGCCGACGCGAACGAGCCCACGACGTCCGCGATTTCATCCGCGTCCATGTTCGCCGCCTCACGCACTACGCCGTCGACGCACGCGGACACGACGGACCACGGCGGGGCCTCCCCCGCGTCGGCGTACCCGTCCAGCGTCCCGGCGATGTTCTTGGGGGTGAACCGGGGCGCCTCTCGAGCGGCGGCGCGCGCCAACGCGTCTCTGACGCCGTTCGACGGCGCGACGCCCGCGCGGCGAAACGCGCGGAGCGCGTCGCCGATGGCCTCCGGGCCGAAGGCGCCGGATGATGATGTGGCGGATGACGTGGAGGATGACGTGGCCCCCTTGGATTCCTTGGATTCGAGTCGGAGCACCGCGCGGCCGAGGGCGTCGCCCGCGAACGGGGGCATCGGGGCGCACCCGGCGTCGGCGAAGGCGTCGAGCGTCTTGACGACGTCCCCGGCTCGCATCGCGGGGGCGGCGTTGACGACGGCTTTGGCGAGCGCCTCGCGGGTGGTCGCCGCGGGCTTGACGCGCCTCGAGGTAAACACCGCGAGCGCGTCCACGGCGTCGGACGGGTCGGAGAACTTGGCAATCTTCTGGAGCAGTCCGGACGCCTCCGGCGCGGCGCCCGCGCGGTGGTAGCCGACGAGAACGGACGCGACATCCTCGGGGGACATCCGCGAAGCCTCGCGGGTGACGGCCGCGTCGAGCGCCGCCCTGGCGTCGCCGGGGAGTCCTTTGTTCGGCTTGGCGAAGCCGAAGGAGGACAGCACGTCCGCGATTTCCCTCGCGTCCATCTTGGGAGCTTCCCTCGCCGCCGCCGCCGCCAACTTGGAGACGACCCGTCGCGTGAGCGGATCCGCACCCTGAAGCCCCGCGCCGACGCCTCGCGCGCTGCCCAGCCCGTGGAGCACCTCCGCGATCGCCTTGGGGGTGGCGCGCGTCGCCTCGCGCACGATCGCGGCGAACATCGCCTCCCTCGCCTTGTCACCGGGGACGACTTTCGCCGCCGCGAACGCCTCTAAAATGTCCGCCACGTTTCGCATAGACGCCCTCTTCATCATCGCGTTTCCGGCGACGGCGGCGTCGATGTGCTTGGACACGCGCGGGGGTACCACCGCCTTGGCGCCGGCGAACCTTCGAAGCACGTCGACGACGTCGTTGGCGCCGATCTTGTCCACTGGGGTGCGTTCGATTCGCTCGGCGGCGTCGGCGATTGACTCGGGGGAACTCGGCGCGGGGGCGGCTCGCTCGGCGGCGACGGCGGCGGCGCGCTCCTCCGCCTGCGACAGCGCGAGCTCGCGCGCCGCCTCGTCGTTACCTCCCGCGGCCGCGGTGGTGGCGATGAGGCGATCGAGCGTTCGGGTCTTACCCCTCGCCGCCGCCTCCGCGTCGAGCAAGTCCCTGTACCTCGCCTCCACCTCGGAACGAAGCGACTTTGCTGCGTCGAGCTTTAGCGAGTAGGCATCCTTGGACTCGGCGATGGACGCGCACGCGCGCTTGGCGTCAGCCTTGAGCGTCGCCACCTCACCCGGGGTGTACTCCGAGCACACGTGCTCCTTCATCGTCTGCGGCTTGAGCATCGCGACCATGGCGTCGATGGAGTTGGACAGTTTATCGCACTCGTCAAAGTACTCGTCGGGCATGACGTACCCGTTTGGCAGGACAAAGGTGGTGGACCTCTCGTCCCGGCCAAACTTGACCGCCCTACCGCCCTCGAGCGTTCGCTCCACGGCCACCACCTTGCCCATCTTTTTGCCGTTGCGGTGCGAGGCGCCAGCCTTGTTCTCCGCCGCGATCTCCGCGGCGCGCGCAGCCTTGGTCTGCTCGTACATGGCTCGTCGGCTGCACCTGCCCCCGCCCGTCTTTTCGTCGACGTCGAGGAGCGTCGCCTTGATCGCGCCGAGCGCGCGCGCGAGGTCGTCCCCCGTCGCGTCCCTCGCCCTCTCACGGCACACCTTCTTCCCCGCGCGCATCGCCGCGCCCATCTCGTCCGCCTTGGCCGAGAACTCGTCGCACACCTCCTTCGCCTTTTCGAACGCGTCAAACGCATCCTCCGCCGCCTTTCCCGCGTCGGTCATCGCGACGTGCGAGGCGTTGTACGCCGCCTGCAGGCCGTACACGGACCCGCACACCCGCGCGTCCCGCAGATGGCACAGCGACGCGAGCGAGTGGTCGTACTCGTAGTCGGTGGAGTCCTTGAACGTGGCGCCCCCCGCGGCGCGAGCGGCGACGGCGTCGATGGATCGGCCGAAGACGACGCGGCCGTCGCGCCTCCGATCGCCGGTCATAGAAGAGGCGTGGTTGAGCGCCCTCGCGACGGTATCCGCGGCGCCCAGCGCGCCGCACACCCCGCGGGACACGATGGATCCCACCTTGAGGAACACCGGGTTGGCGCCTTTGGGGTCGGAGCCCAACGAAGCGCACGAGCGCGACAGCGACGACGATCCTTTTGCTTTTGGATCGGCTCCGTCGAGCCCCCCGCCCGGGATCTCCTTCTCGCCGACGTGCGCCTCGTACGGGATGGTGAGGCAGATGGCGTTCGGGGGCGGTGGACACGGCGAGGACGTGCCGATGTCCGAGCCTGCGGGAACGGGCGGGGCGGGGGCGGGGTGAGACGGAGGTTTCGTCCTATGAGGTGGCTAGAGTAGGCGGTTTTTTTGGTGGTGGTTTCGCCGGTGGCGCATTTTTGGCGGGGAAGAGATCACGGGGCTCGTCGCGGGGAGGCGACGTTCGACCGGCGCGCACCCTCGGGGAAGGCGGCGTCGATGGCCGCGTGTATCTCGTAGCTTCCGTTTGGGTCGGCCGCGGCGACCCGCGCCACCCCGGAGCACGCGAGCGCCAGGCCGGCGAGCGCCAGGCGACTCGCGACTCGCCCGAACTCGGCGAGCGGTGGGTGGGCGCTCGTCCGTTGACGGCGTCGGCGCGCGGGGAACGCGCGGGGGGCGTCGCCGTCCGCGGGGGGGCGCGCGTCGGGAAATTCGACCATCGAGACGATTTCAACGCGCGAGGGAGGCCCTCGTCGTGCGCTCGATGTGGCGATCCTTCGTTCTTTCGCGGATTTGGGTGTTGAGAGCTGGTGATGCGAGAGAGCTCCATCCGCAGACGGACGCCCGCGTGTGCGGTTTTTTATACGGGCGTTTTGAACCGTCAGACAAACCGTCAGAACCCGGCCTGAAATCGCGTGACTCAACTCGCGTGATGAGGCGAGTCCGGCCGCGATGACAAACCGAGTTTACCGGTGATGACACGAAAGCTGGTGACACGCCCCCGCCTTCGCCGCTTTCCGGCCGCGAAGATTGGCACACACGGGACACGCGCCCCGAGCGACACCGTCCGGGTTATATCCGCATCCGACCCGCGCAACGCTCCTCTCCGTGATGGCGACGACAGCGACGATGCGCTCGCACGCGACGGCGCCGCCGCGCCTCAGCGCGCGGGACGCCCTCGGCTCATCCGGGCAACTGTCGAAAACGCGGGCCGCCACGCGAAACGCGCGTCGCGCCGTGACTCGCGCGACGGGGGCGCCCGCCGCGAGCGCCGAGAAGCGAACGGCGACCAACGCGCTCACCAAGAAGGATCTCGTGGCCTACATCGAGTCCGGCTGCAAGCCCAAATCCCAGTGGAGGCGCGTCGCCCCTCTTCGCGCCCCCGTCGCTCTCGCTTTCCGGGACCTTCTTATCCTCGCGGCCGCAAAAAGCGCGCGGGATGACGTAGACACCCGACGCCCCTTCTGACGATGAACCCACCCCGCGCGCTCCACCGCACGCAGGATCGGCACCGAGCACGAGAAGTTCGGGTACCAGCTCGCGAACCTCCGCCCCATGGAGTACGACGCGCACGTCGCCAAGCTCCTTCACGCCCTGGTGGACAGGTTCGACTGGGAGCCCATCACGGAGGCCGGCAACATCATCGGGTGCAAGCTCAACGGCCAGAGCGTCACGCTCGAGCCCGGCGGCCAGTTCGAGCTCTCCGGCGCGCCCCTCGCCAACCTACACCAGACCTGCGCCGAGGTCCACTCGCACCTCTACCAGGTCAAGACGGTTGCCAAAGAGATTGGCGTGTCGTTCCTCGGCCTCGGGTTCCAACCCAAGTGGTCCGTGGCCGACACCCCCGTGATGCCCAAGGGCAGATACAAGATCATGAAGCAGTACATGCCAAAGCGGGGTAACAAGGGACTGGACATGATGTTTCGGACGTGCACCATCCAGGTCAACCTGGACTTTGAGAGCGAGGAGGACATGGTGCGTAAGTTTCGGACGAGCCTGGCGCTCCAACCAATCGCCACCGCGCTCTTCGCCAACTCGCCCTTCTGCGACGGCAAACCGTCCGGGCAGAAGTCCCTGCGCTCGGACGTGTGGACGGACACCGACCCGGACAGGACGGGGTCCTTGCAGTGGGTCTTCGAGGACGACTTCGGCTTCGAACGCTACGCCGAGTACGTGCTGGACGTGCCCATGTATTTCGTCTACCGCGACGGCGCGTACCACGACGTCACGGGCGAATCTTTTCGGGATTTCATGCGCGGGGAGCTCCCGCAGTTCCCCGGCGAGTACCCCACGCTGGACGACTGGGAGCAGCATCTCACGACGTGCTTCCCCGAGGTGCGCCTGAAGCGGTACATGGAGATGCGCGGCGCGGACGGCGGGCCTTGGGGTAACATTTGCGCGCTCCCCGCGGTGTGGGTCGGTTTGCTTTACGACGAGACCGCGCTGGCAGACGCGGAGGCGCTCGTGGCGGACTGGACGCCGGAGGAGCGCGAGTACCTGCGCAAGGCGGTGACGAAGGACGGGCTTCAGACGAAGTTCCGGGACGGTACGGTGCAGGACATCGCGGTGGAGATGGTGCGAATCTCGAAGGAGGGTTTGACTCGGCGGGGGTGCAACGAGGAGAACTTCGTGGACGGCTTGATGGAGATGGCGACGAGCGGACAGACGCAGGCGGACAAGCTGCTGGACGCGTACGTGAACAAGTGGGGCATGGACATCGACAGGGTGTACAAGGAGCTCTCCTACTGAAACCGACCGTTCGTCGTCGACTCGTGTTAGCCGCCGAGACGTAGACGTGGTGATATGTCGGGCACGCGTTGTGATTGAAAAAAAGCTTGGAAAAAACTCTCTCATTCACAACGACGGGAGCGGCGGTTCGGGTCGCTTCTCTCTCACAATCGCCGACACCGCCTTGAAGTTCTCCGCCTCCGCCGTCTTGAGAAGGTCGAACAGCGCCATCTCCGACGTGCTCAGCATCGCGCCGCTCGCCTCGAGTCGCCTCAGCGCCGCCGCCCTGTCCGTCGGCCTCTGAGAGCTGACCCCGTCGACCAGCACGTGCACCTCCCACCCCCTGGCCATCAGGTCCATCGCCGTCTGGAACACGCACACGTGCGACTCCAGCCCCATCAGCACCGCCTGATCGCGGTTCATGCCCCCCAAGCGCTCGTCCACCTCCGGGGTTATCATGCTGAACAGCTTCTTCGCGACGGGCGGGGCGCGCGGGTCGAGATTCGGCGCGAGCTCATCCACCGTGGCGCCGAGGCGCTCGGGATACTGCTCGGTGACGACGGCGGGCATGCCGAGGATCTTCCCCGCGCGCAACATCATCGACGAGACGTGCACGCAGTGGTCGAATCCGTGGATGACGGTGCGGAAGCGCTCCTGGACGTCGCACACGAAGACGGCGGTCCTCGCGGGATCGAGCCTCCCCGGGAGGGGTGGGGCATCGGCGGCGTGCGCGGCGGACATGGACCGGGACGAGCGGACGCGACGGGTGGCGGGGCGGGTGACGATGCGGTCGGGAAGCCCGAGCGCGGCGGTGGAGGGTGTCAGCGCGTGGCGGCACCCGAGCCGCGACATCTGCTGTGTTCGCGATGTGCCAAACGCCGACTGACACGATGACAGAACGAACAACGACGACGCGTGTTCCAAACCCACACTCGTCCGCGTGTCTCCGCCGCCGCGCTCCGCGAATGGCGTCGTCCTTCGTCGTTCCCCTCGCGCGTGGCGTGACGTCCCACCCGCCCGCCGCGGCGGCGGCGGCGGGCCCCATCGTCGCGCGTCGCTCGCTCGCGCCGTCGTCGTCGCGTCCTTCGTCCTCGCAGGCCGGTCCGAGATTCTCGCGATGCGCACCCTCCCGGGGCGCCGCGCGAGTCCGCGCCAACGGGTCCGGTCACGGGTACGGGTACGGGTACGGGTACGGGTACGGGTACGGGTTCAAGTACGGCAACGCCTACGGCGTTCCCGAGCTGAGCGGCGGATCCGCGGGGGGGGGGCGCCCGTCCGTTCCCCCCGCGCCGTCCTCGTCCTCGTCCTCGTCCTCGTCCGAGAAGACGAACGGATCGTCTTCGCCCCCCCTCTCGGCGGCGTTGAACGCGGCGACGAACGCGTTTCCCCTCTGGGTCCTCCTCGGCGCCGTCGTCGGCATGACCGCGCCGTCCATGGTCACCTGGTTCAAGGGCACCGCCATCACCCTCGCCCTGTCCGTCACCATGCTCGGCATGGGACTCACGCTCGAGTTGGACGATTTTGTCGACGCCGTCAAGAAACCGGGCCGGGTGGCGCTCGGAGTCGCGCTGCAGTACACGATCATGCCCACGCTCGGTCTCGTCATCGGCAGACTCTTCCCCGTCGCCCGGCCCGTCGCCGTGGGCCTCATCCTGGTCGGATGCTGCCCGGGGGGAACCGCGAGTAACCTCGTCACCTACCTCGGCCGAGCCAACGTCGCGCTCTCCGTGGTTTTGACCACGGCTTCGACGTTTCTGGCGTGTTTGTTGACGCCTCTGATGACGAAGACGCTGGCGGGGACGCTGGTGCCAGTGCCCGCGTCCGGGTTGTTCGCCAGCACCCTGCAGGTGGTGCTCCTGCCCATACTCGGCGGGTTAGCGCTGAAGCGGTGGTTCCCGGAGGCGGTGCGAAAGGTGACGCCGTTTTGCCCGCCCTTCGCCGTTGTCACCGTCGCGCTCGTCTGCTCCAGCGTCATCGGCTCATCAAGGACCGCCATCGCCGGCGCGGGTTTAGGGCTCATCGCCGCGGTGGCGACGCTGCACGCGTGCGGGTTCGCGCTCGGGTACGGGTTAGCTGGCGCGTTTGGGTTTCCGGAACCCGACAGGCGGACGGTGTCCGTCGAGGTTGGGATGCAAAACTCGGCGCTCGGCGTCGTGCTGGCGACGGCGCACTTCGCGGATCCGCTCGTGGCGGTGCCGTGCGCGATATCGGCGACGGTGCACTCGTGTTTGGGGAGCGCGCTGGCGGGGACGTGGCGCGCGTTGGACGATGGGAAGAGGGCGCGAAGGTAAACTTAGCGAGCGGGCGGGAGGAAGGAGGGACTCGGAGGAAAGACGCGTCGTGACGCTTTGTACAATCGAATTGAGAATGAGGCTCGGTTCGTTCGCCTCGTCGTCAACCGTCCTTCACCTGGCGGCTCCGACCACGCCGCCGCCGCCGCCGCCGCCGCCGCCGCCCTCCTTCAGCATATCCTGCATCAGCTCCTGCTTCAGCTGCTCCTTGAGCTCAGCCTTGAGCTCAGCCTTGAGCTCCTCGCGCAGGCCCGACATGTCGTCGTCGGAGCCGGCCGCCTCGGTTTCGCCGGGCGCCGCCTCGGTTTCAACGGGCGCCGCCTCGGTTTCGCTAGGCGCCGCCTCGACCGTCGTCCCCCCGGGCGCTCCCCGCTGCTGCTGATCGGGGTAGCTCCCCGAGTGATCCTGCGGCTGCGGCTCCCGCGCCCCCGACTCGGTCGTGGGGCGGACGCCGTACGCGGCCGATTCCTCCTCCATCGCCTTGGCAACCGCCGCGTCCTCAGCCGCTATGGCCCGCTCCTCCTCGGACATGCCCGACGACGAAAGCGTTCCGTCCGGCCCGTCCGCGGCGCCCGAGGCGATCGTCGACGCTTCCGACGCCGAGTCACCCGCGGGCGTCGTCGACGACGCGCCGCCCGCCGCGCCCGCGGTGAGCTTGCGGTGCATCTCGAGCAGGTGCGACTTGATGATGGCCGGGAAGTTCGCCTTCCCCTTCTTCGGAAACGCCGCGGAACACGCCGTCGCCGCCTCCTCGAGGCGCTTCATCGTCACCGGGTCGACGGCGTCGGGATCCGGGCTTCCGGAGGCTTCTTCTTCCGGGACGGGAGCCGCGGTGGACGGCTCGCGGGTGTCCTCGGGGTTGACGCGGGTGTCCTCGGGGGCACGCACGCGGGTGTCGACACCGCCGTGATGCTCCACCCACCATCGCTTCTGCGCCTCGGTCGGCTCCTTCTTCTCGGCGGGATCCTCCTTCTTCTCGGCGGGATCCTCCTTCTTCTCGGCGGGATCCTCCTTCTTCTCGGCGGGATCCTCCTTCTTCTCGGCGGGATCCTCGTCCCTCTCGGCTGGATCCCCGCCTTGACGCCGCCGGCGCTGCTGCTGCTGCTGTTGCTTGGGCTCCACGTCACCCAGGCCGTTTTTCGGGCGCACATCCTCCTCCTTCCATCCGCCGTGCCAGATTCCCCGCCACCACGCGCCCCGCCCGTTCCCGCTTCCGGGACCGACCGAGTCGGGATCCGCGAGGGCGTCGCGCACGGGGTTGGAGACGTCGTCGCCGCCGCCATCGGGCGGGCTAAGCCGTCCCGCCTTGGCTGCCGCCTCGGGCTGAAGATCCCCCCACCGAGAGGGCTCGGTCGGTTCCTCGGGCGCGGCGCCGAGCTTCGCGACTCCGCCGAGCTTTAAGGCCGTGTCCTCGTCGAGCCACGCGGCGAAAAACTCGTCCGCGTCGCGTTCCTGCGTGGTTCGCGCCTCGAGCCTCGCCTCCATCGCCTGGCGATCCGCGGCGACGGAGCCGAGGCGAGCGCGCCGCGGGGTCGTCGAACGTGGGAGCGTTGTTGGGAGCCTTTTTGGGAGCCGAGGACCTGCGACTCGGAGCTCGGACACGCCCAGGGACGCCATCAACTCGGTCTTGTCCTTGCCGGACAGGTCCAGGGGACCCGGCGGGGGCTCGGGGGAGTATCCCAGGGAGTCGAAATCGTCCTGGTACGCAAACTTGATGTGCTCGATCGTCTCCGCGCTCACGTCGGACCAGGTGCACGAGGACACGGGGGAGGCGGACGCATCCGCGGACGAATCCGCGGATTTTTCCGTCTCGTCGGCGGCGGCGAGCTCGGCTTCGCCCACGGCGGCCGTCTCGGCGTCCACCGAATTGGGACGTCGCTCGTCGTTCGAATCCGCCTTTCGCTGCTGCTGGTACTTGCCCACGTGGTTCCACCACCAGTCCGTCCTGTAGTCTCCCATCGCGGCGACTTGTTCGTCGCCGTCGCCCAGGGCGGCGGATTGGGAGGACGCGCCCTGACTCGCGGCGGCGGCTCCAAACTTGGCAAACTGCTCCTTGAGGAAGGGCATGACGGTGGCGTCGTAGTCCTCAACCTTGAACACGTTCTCGCACGTGCGGGTGTAGAGCGACTGGGGCAGGAAGTGGCAGTCCTCGTCCGAGTACGACGAGTGCTGCTCGATCTCGTCCATGTCCGCCTCCGCCTTGGCCATGTCCGACCTCACGTGGTACTCGCACTCCGACGGGTGAAACTCCCCGGTGTGCACGCAACGCAGCAGCTGGTTGGTGACGAGCTTCTCGAAGTGCTTGTCCAGAAACGCTCCGAACGCTTCGCACGTGGGCGCGAACTTGTCCGGGTACAGTCCGGATTTGTACCGGTAGATGGACGCCAGTCGGTCGTACGGGTTCCGCGACATGCAGAACGAGTTGGCGATCTTGCCCAGGTTCACGCCCGAGTTGAACAGGTCGCTGTCGCCGTCGCCGTCTTGCGACTGCTCCCCCGTCGCGGGCGGCAGCGGCGGCCTGTGCCAGACGTTGCACTTGAACCCCGGGATGGTCTCGTACCCGAGCGCGCCCTCCCACTGATCGGCGTCTCTCGCCGCGCACATCCCGAGCCTCCGGCCGTAGTAGGCTCCGAGGAGCTCGACGGACGTGCCGCCGTTCTTGGGGATGTGGACGAAGACCGGGCCGCCGCCTTCGTTCGCGTCGGCCATGGGGTAGGGTCCGGGCGGGGCGGCGGCGGCGACGGAAGGGACGGCCGCGGCGGTGGGTTGAGAAATCTCGGTGGGCGCGGTCGGGTCGGGCGACGCGAGCTCTCCCGGGCCCGCGCGCGCGACGGAGGCCTCGCGGTCCTCGAACGCGCTCTGCTCCACCGCCGCGGTCTGCGCGTCCGCCTGCATCCGCAGCCGCTCCTGCGCCATCATCAGCCGGTTAGCCTCCTCGATCTCCTCCCACCGTCCGTCCCCGAGGCGCGCCTCGCGGCGAGAAACCGACGGCATGGTGGTCTTGGTGGCGGGAGATCGGAGCAGCGCGACGGCGTCCCTGGAGGAACCGGCGGCGACGGCGACGACGGCGCCGGCGGCGAGGAGACCCGCCGCGGCGACGCGCACGATGCGTCCGCGACGCGAGGGCGCATCGGCGCCCTCGCGAGGCTCGAGCAGGGGCGCGGACTCGCCGCTCATCGTGTTGTGGCGGGTCCGATGAAACGCCGCGGTTTTTCCGCGAGGTGTTACGTTTGGGACCGCGAGGAGGTCGGGGCAGAACGGAGAGGGGACCGGCTTTTTCCCTGCGCCCAACGTTGACTGACGGTCGTAGGCACAAAGTGGAAAAAGCTTTTTGGCTTTTTTTCTAACTGCTCGTCTATCATGTGATGATGTGATGAAATTTCAAGATTCCATTGCCAGCGCTAAAACAAAAACAAGGTTATACAACCAGCTCTCCCGCCTTCGTCGCGGCGCCTAATAGACGACGCCCCGATCCCGTGGAAGAGCCGACGCCCGGAT
>Ga0181573_10000600_pt1 | contig 37573 bp, 23 predicted proteins | sample 101ome_25_FD_148643 | JGI IMG/M metagenome (GOLD analysis project Ga0181573, IMG submission 148643) | Coastal salt marsh microbial communities from the Groves Creek Marsh, Skidaway Island, Georgia - 101409BT metaG (spades assembly) | ecosystem: Environmental > Aquatic > Marine > Intertidal zone...
AGGGAAGAAACGGGGTGGGCCCCCCGCGCGGCCCCCCCCCCGGGGGGGGTGGGGGCGGGCCCCCCTGCCCCCCCCCCCCCCCTACCCCCCCCCCAACAGGTCCACGGCGGCGACCTTGTCGTCAACGGGAAACGCCGGGTCGAACCCTACCTCCTCGAGCGCCCCGCTTATGACCTCCCCGCTGTCCTCGTCCCCCCCCGATGCGTGTTTGTGATGGGGGACAATCGGAACAACAGCTTCGATTCTCACCTGTGGGGAGCCCTGCCCGTGGATCGCATCATTGGGAGGGCGACGTGGCGTTACTGGCCGCCTTGGAAGTGGGGGGAGGGGCTCGAGGCTGCGGCGCCGGAGGAGGCGGAGCCGCGGGACCCGTCGTTGCTGGACACGACGGCGCGGCGGTTGGCAACGCCCTTGGGGTGGATGACGACGAGGTGGGGGCAGTGAGAGAGAGGGCGAGAGGGGGAGACGAAGACGAGTGGGGGGGTTGGAACGCCCCGAGCGCCGCGCGACTACCCCGGTCTATCTCCCGGCACGACGGTCCGCACGGGCAGGACCGCCGCTGCCCATCCCCTTCCCGTGACGAGGGGGCGACCGCTTGCTGTCCGCCCGATTGTCGGCCTATCGCGCGCATCATTGGTGCCCCCGCGGCGACACGCGGCGGCCCGCTCGAGGTAGCCACGCGCCGCAGCGGCCGCGGCGACGTCCTTCCGGTGAACCTGCCCCGCGCGCCGGGCGAGGCGCGCCATGGCCGCGCGTTCCTTCGCCCCCTCTCCTCCCGCCCCTTCTCCCCTCTCTCCACCTCCCCTGTCATCGCAGCTCGACACCCGGATCAGATCTCGCATTTCCGATCGCCAGTCGCCTCCATAGTCAGCGGGAGGGCGAGGGGGGAGACCTGCCCCCCCCGCCCCCGTCGCCAACCCCGCCCCCGAGGCCTCCCTCGCCCTCGTTGCCACCCCCATCGCCGGCCGCGGCGATGCCGGCGTCCCCGCTCTGGACAGCCCCACGAGCTCAAGCGCCCTCGCCAACCCCCCCACGCCGAGCTGCGCTGGAGAGAAGCCCTCGAGAGACGCCCCGTCTTCCCGTAGATCGAGGGGCCGCCGCAGCACAGCCCCAGCCGCCCGCAGCGCAGCTGCCTGCGACCCGCCCAACGACGTCGCTGCCGCTGCCCTCCGCTGCAGGTTGCCGACCGGTCGTCTGGTCACGCGACACGTCGTCGGGCCAGGCTTCGAAGAATCCATCCTCGTCGTCGACGTCCCTCCTCCTCCAATGTCGTCGTCGTCGACGACGTCGATGGCCCGCGGTGTCCGTCCGTCTCCGAGGCCCGGCGGGGCTGCGGAGCCGCCACTGCCTAGGTCGAGTGCCTCGCGCAGGGTCACAGGGGCGGCGGCTCCCACAGCAGAGGCGACAGGCGCCGTCTTCCGGCCCACAGCGGCAGCGACGGCCGCGTTCGGGCGAGGTCTCGGGCCCCCGGCCATCCCACCCCCCCCCCACCCCGCGCCTGGGGGCAGCGTCCGCGCCAGGGCCGCCCGGCGTCGGTCGTCCCGTACCCGGAGGAGGTCGGCCGAATCGCGCAGCAGGGTCGAGGCCGCGCGGCGCGATGCGGCCGCCTCGATGCGCTCAAGCTCGGCCTCGGTGGGCCTCGCCCGGGCGGGGTCGGCTTGTCGCACCTCCATGGGGGGGCGAGGCCAGGGTAGGGGGCGCAGGGTGGGAGGGGCCGAGGAGGACGGGTCGCCGGAAAAGGTCGCCGGGGGCAGGTTGCGAAAGCCAGGGCCTCGGCCACCATGGTGGCCCCTGTTCCCGTCCAGCATCGTCCGGTGTCCAAACATGGGCAACTCGACGCCCGACGCGGCGTCCTCGTCGTGAAGGGGCTGCGGAGGGCGCCCCGTTGGGGCCGCCGACGCTGCGACGGTAGGCGGGGCTGGGCCGCCGCCGCCGCTGCCGAAGCTGCTGCCGGCTCCGACGTCTCTTCCCCCACCCCCTCCTCCACGCCGCTCGACCAGAGCGGTCTCAATGTCGCTCCTCCTCGCCGCGGCCAACGCGAGAGCCCGGGCTCGCCGCGCCGTCGCGCGCAGAGCGGGGTCAGCCGGAGGGCGCCGGGCGGGGAAGTCGTCCAGAGACGCGCGTCCGGCCGAAGAGCCGCCGTCCGAGTCGCTGTGGTGCCGCCGCATTGTCGAGGGCCTCGCCGTCATCGATCGGCCCCGTCCGGCCCCGCGCCGCCGCGCCGGGGGGGGGTGGCGCTCGGCGCCAATGCCGACAGGGACTGGGCCAGCGTGGCGCCGCTCCTCGTCGGCCCGGCGGGCGTCTGAGAGCTGTCGAGCAAAGGGGGGCGGAGGGATCCGATCCAGGATGGCCGTCAGATTCGCCCCCGGGCGGTCGGCGCCCCCGCCCCGCCTCCGAGCCGGAGAACGATCCGGCGACGCGCCCCCGGCCCAGGGGGCCGGGAGCGGGGGCGGTCCCGGGTAAGGCCCTACCGGTCCCGCGTCGCTCTCCGTGGTCGCCGCGCGCGATGGGCTGCCACCGCCGCCCCCCTCGCCCCCCCCCTCGTTCTCATCTCTGCGGTCGTTGTCGTCCAAGGCCAGGAGTTGGTCAAGCCCCGGCATCGCCTCGAGCGACTGCGCTTCGAGCCCTGCCCCGCGCCGCGCCCCGTTGATGGCACGCTGCAGACCCCGCGCCCGTCGGAGGAGGTCATCGCTCCGTTCGCGCGCTGCGGCCGTCGCCCCTGCCACCCTCCACCGCTGAGACTCTCTGAGTGACAGCACCGCGTCACAGTGGTCCGCCAGGAGGCGCTGATCCGAGGGGTTGACGAGGCGCACAATGGCCTTGATGTCAATCTCGAGGGTCACGACGTCAGTAACGGCCGTTGCAGAGTTGCAGTGGAGGCGCCCCGCCCCCAGGCCGCCGCCGGGCCCGGCCTGGTGGTAACGCGATGAAGGTCGGGCAAGGGAGGACGAGCCCCGCCCGCGAGGGGCGCCGCCGCCGTTGCCGCCTCCCGGTCTCCAGTCGGTCAAGGTCCCCTCGCCACACATGTCTAGGGGACCAAGGCTGGCAACGGGCACGGGCGTGCGCCAAGATGCCCTGCACCCGCCAGCCGGCGCGGCGCCCGTCGACCTCAGCACGTCGGCCAGGCCCCGCCGCTCGGGCACAACAACGCGGCCGCCCCCATCGCTGGCGTCGACGTCAGCGTCGATCCGCACCGTGCCCGACTCGATCAAGAAGACAGCCCCGGCAGGGGACCCCTCGTCATAGAGGCGCGCCCGGGCCGGGAAGCGTCGCCTGCGCGCGGCAAAGGCGAGGACCCTGAGGTCTGTCCGGGCCAGGGCCCCCCCCTGGCTCAGCTTGCAACGGGACAGGAACTCGACCTTCCTCTTGAGCTCTCCGTCGAAGCCCTCCTCGGTGACCCTCCGGTAGTCGGCGGCCGACACGCACACCAGGGCCGTGTCGTCCTCGAGCGCTGTGGCCAGGCCCGCCAGCGGGAGCGTCCCTGGCGGGGCCAGGCACGACGCCTCCCCCCACCAGTGACCCGGATGGAAGTCCCGGTCCCACGTCTCCCCCCCACCCTCGAGGCGGAGGAGCAACCAGGGCCGCGGAGGTGGAGTTCCGAGGCGTAGCTTGGTTGTGAGGATGGTGATGAACTCCTCGAGCTCTATCTCTCCCGATCCGTCGTCGTCAACGCCGCGAATAAGCTCCTCCGCCTGCGCCAGCCCCGCGCCCACCCCCATCAACTCGAGAGCCCGCTGCAGCTCGCCCGCGTCGATGGCGCCGCTGTTGTCGTGGTCAATCTCCCGAAACAGAGCCTCCATCTGGTCGAGGGGCACACCCGCGCTCGTGCCGGCTCCGCCCCGGCCGACACGGTCGTCGCGGGGCTTGGCCACTTGGCCCTCGTCGCGGACAGCTGTCGGCGTGGCTGCCGCTGCGGCCGAGGCAAGGGTCTGTTGCCGCGTTAGCGCCGGCGCCCCCCCGGCCATCGTCGACGGGCCGTCGCCGTCCCCTGCCTCCGCGGCCGTCGCCCCCGGACCAGGTCCTGCCCCTGCCGCCCCCGCGGCGGCGGTCGTTGCCCCCACAGTCCCCCCCCCCAGCGCGGCCCGCCGTCGGGCGTCCACGAAGGGCGCCAGGTCCCTCGTCTTGACGTTGACGCACCCCGCCAGAACGCAAGAGAACTCGCAGTCAGTGGCGAGCGAGCGCGTTTCCCCCTCGGACATGGTGCGCACCGTCATGACGTGGCAGAGGTCCCGATGGATGGCCTCCCCCCGAAAGGCGAAGAGGGGAACGTGGGCGGTGGCCTCCATCAGCAATCCGATGTCGAGAACGCTACGGGAAGCGGGGGCCTTGCGCAGGGCGCGATAGACCCGTGCTAGCCGCGACAAGCGCTCCATTTGCCTGCGAGCGTACAACGGGCGGTGAGGATGGTCGACGGGCGATGGCCTCGGCGCAGCCCTGGCGCGCCTTCTCTCGGCGAGCCCCCCCGAATCTCGCTTCACCAGCGAGCTCATCAAGTCGGTACCTATCCCCGAGCTGCCGCCGCGAGACGTCGACGACATCGTAGGCGTCCCGCGGAAGACCGCGGCACCCAAGCCGGGACGGAGCCAAGAGAGTCGGCCAGCCGGCGCGCGTCCGCGGCCCGCTCCCTCTGCTGGCCCGGCCCGCTCCAGGACGGTCGCGGCGCACCCGCGACGCGACGCCGGATCTTTGTCTGTTTTTCTGGGGCGGCGGCGGAGGGCGGCGTCGACCTCGGCCACTTGCTCCTCCGTCCCCCGCCCGGGGCGCAAGTGTCCGGTCACACCCCCCCCCTCAACACACCCCCCCCCTCCCTTCCAGCCCCCCCTCCCTTTCAGCCCCCCCCCTCTTCACTCCCTCATTCGTTCAGCCTCCGGGCGCGTCCCCGGAACGCGGTGTGGGCCGGGTCCACCGTCACCCGCGGTGCGGCCATGCCCAGGCGCTCGGCCACGACGTGGGCAATGTGGGGCGTCGGCAGCAGCGAGGGGGCCCCTCTCCGCGCCGGCAGCAGCACGGCTAGCAGCCAGTAGGCGTGCGCCGCCCCGATGCCCGCGATGTCGTCCCAAGGAACCTGGCCGGAGAAGACCGCGGCCACCCCTGCCATGACAAAGGGCAGGTAGAAGGCCCTGAAGCGGAGCATGCCGTACAGAGACACCTGCTGATCCGGGTAGCTGCGGCTCCACACGTACATGTGGGACATCAGCAGTGCTCCCGCGGGGTAGGTGCTGGACCCGCCGACAGCGAGGAGGGAGAAGCCGAGGGCGAGGGCGCCCACAAAGGAGAGAAACACAAGGTAGTCTGCGCCTCTCTGCCGGAAGACCTCCGCCTCGACGGGTCGCGCGTACTGGTAGAGCCACATGAGCTTGAAGAGAAAGGCAAACGGCTGCGGGGATGGGAAGTGGGGGGGAGGAATGAGGGTTACTGGGGGCGGGGCTAGGGATCGTCGACGGGCGGCTGGGTCAGGGGTCTGTTCGTGAGGGACGGCGATGTCTTGCGCGCGCACCCCGCCGCGTCGACCCCGACCCTAGCTTTGCCTGCGGCTGAAAGCTTCCGTTCCAGAGGAAGCCGGTGACGAGGCGCCACAGCTGCAGCTTGCCGGTGACCTTGGGCCAGTCGATGGCAAGTGTCCGGACAGCGGGAATGGCGATGGACGGCAGAAAGATGACGCCGACGGCCAGGGTCAGCCAGCTGAAGAGAAGCGTCCTCGTCACGGGCGGCATGCTGTGGTAGAACTCGCTCACGGGGTTCTGCGACATGGCGAAAGGGGTCGGCGGCGACGACGCCCGCTGGCGGTCGGCGGCGCGACGACGAAGGGCGGCGGTGGCGACGCCGGCGAGAGAACCGGAGGAGGCGAGGAAACGGCGCCGCGCGGGTTGGGCCGAGTTCCCGACTCCGTCTCGATGCGACGACGCGGAGCGACGCCTCCGGCGGGCTCGGATCCAATGTCCTGCAACGGCCGTGGAAAATGGGAAGCGAACTGCCGAGTTTTGGCCGTCGCGCCTGCGACAAGACGCGCCCACCCTCCACGCGGCAGAGCCGTCACTCCCCGGCGCGCCTTGCTCCCATGAGCGGGGGCCCCGCCGGCCCCGGCCCAGGGAGCACCGGGGGTGTGGCGGGCGCCGCGCTGTCGGCCGACCATGTGCGCCGGCTTTACGACGTCATCTACCACCCTGCGAGTGGAATCGAGGGGTGGAGCGCGCAGCTCTTGTCTCACTCGCACGTCTGCGCTGGTTTCAGGACCCCTCATTGCGCCCACAGTTGACGGCTGTCGACGACGAAGGGCCACACTGCCGCCTCCTGGCGACCTGCCTGCTTGCTCGCGCCGTCGCCGACCGTCCCTCCGCCGTGTCCCTCCCCCCAACAGATGGTTCGCGTCCAGGAGCTCAAACTGGCGCTCGAGGCCATGCCCACCGTCTCAAAGGCGGGAAACAAGGCGGCGCTGCAGGGTCGTCTCTACAACGGCGTGCTGGCGCTCCAGGGCGGGCCGGGGACGGCGCGGCACCCCCTTGTCGTTGCCGTCCTCCAAATGGTCATCGGGCGATTCGGGTACGAGCAGGTCGCTCAGTGGCTCCCCGACGTCCTCGTCGCCGCGTCGATGCGCGGGGCGGTGGCGGCTGAGGCGGCCGCCCCGGCTGCCGCCGCTGCGGCGGCGCCCGTCCCAACCCCCATCGCCCGGCCCGCCTCTGGACTTGTGCCCGGCTCTGAGGTGTTCCTCGCTTGCCTTTGCGGCACCAACGTGCAGTACGGGGCGCTCGTTCGATGCGCCTTATGCTCGGCGGCGCAACACGCCGATTGTATCACGCGGGTGGACGGGGCTCACCCAGAGTGGCGAGCAGGCGGGGGGGGGGGAAGCGGGGGGGGCAGCCTCCAGGTCTCGATCTGCCGTCGCTCCCCTGCCTGCCCAACTGTCGTCAAGCCAATCCCTTCACCCGTTTCTCCCCAGGCTCGCGATCCCCCCTGACCCGTCCCTCTCCGAGGCCTGGCCTGGCGCTGCCGTGCGGGGCTTCTTGTGTGAGGCGTGCCGGGCGGCGCGCGCCGACCCCGCCGTCGACCTTGTCTCCACCTTTGCCGGCCCCTCGCGCCTCCGTCAGCTCCCCCGCGTGTCAATTGGATCGCAGCAGGTCAAACGCAGCTTCCAGATCGGCCCTGCCATTCTCGCAGACGTGAGGGCCAAGCGGCTGCAGGCGAGCGGCGGCGGTGTGGGGCCGCCCCCGGTGCACCCGCACCTGCGCCCGTCGCCCGACTCCCGACGTGCCCGTGCATGCACCTGTCGCCCTCCCTTTGTCCGACCCTGCCGCCCCTACTTCTACTCCCCCACCCACGCGCAGATCCACGCCTCCTGCCTGCTCCTCGGGGACGGAGGGCAGAGGGACCGTCTCCACTGGCCCCTCAACTGCACGATTCAGATCTGGGCCGTGGGCAGGGACGGGTCCCAGGCGAGGCCCCAGACCTATCGGCCCTACGGTCGTCCTTACAGTACGAAACTCGCCGACCACTCTAGAGACCTCCCAGCCGATATCTCGGACCTCGTGGGGCAAGGGTCTAACACGATCCAGGTCGACTGCGTGGACGATGAGCGCCGCTTTTGCCTGCTGGTGAGGGCGGTGCGGCTGCGGTCAGCATCGGACGTCGCTGCGTCGGCTGGGGGGTGGCGCGTTGGGGGGCCGACCGGGCCCGTCGTTGGCGGGGGGCTGGCTGGTCTGCCGCGTTACGGGCCGCCCGCGCCGCGCGAGCCCCCGGCTAATGGCGCTGACCCCGTCGCAGCGCGGCCAACGGGCCCCGCCCTTGCGTCAGCTGCGGCGCCGGTGCCGGTTGGCGTCTGGCCCCACGCTGAGGGCAGTCCCTTTCGCGAGTCGCTCGAGGAGGCCACCCGGCGTGTCGCGGCTCGCGCCGCCCAGCTCCTGGGCCTCCGGGGAGAGCCCCCCCTGGGATGGTATGTTGGTCCTGGCTGCCATTCGGTCCGGGCCGGGGCTGGGACTCGCGGGGCTGACGCCGACTCCGACAGCGATGACATCGAGCTTGGCGGCGGCCGGTGGGCCGCGCGCCGGGACCTCGTCGATCCCCTCACGCAGGCTCGCCTAAGCCGCCCGGGCGTGGCCCGCCGGTGCGTGGCGGGAGTGCCCTTTGACCTAGAAATGTGGGCGGAGCAGGCCTCCCGGACGCGCAAGTGGGTCTGCCCCCACTGCAGCTGCCCTGCCCCGCTAGAGGAGGTTTGGCCGTGTGCGTGGACGGCGGCCGTGCTGGCTTCGACGTCGGACGACGTCACCGAGGTCGACGTCGACGAGTGGGGACGATGGCGACTGCCAACAGGGCCCGAGGGGCGGCCCTGGAGGACGCCAGGGGCAGCACACGAGCCGGGGGGGCCCATCGGCGTCGGGCCGGTCGCCGCCCCCGCGCCCCTCCCTGCTGTGTCTCCCGTCAAGGCTGACGCTGACGGCACCGCGGGGCCCTCGGCGGGTCGGAAGCGGGAGCGGGATCAGGACGCGAACGAAGGAAGCGACGCCTCTGGCTGTGCCAAGCGGCAGCGCGTGGGATTGGGCAGCGGCAGAGCTGCTGCCGAGGCGGGCGAGGCGGTGGGCGCGGTGCCCGTTGACAGGGCCGCTGTGGCCGCGAACAAGCTCGCTCCTCCCATCATCGACATGACCTTCACGTCGGACGACGAGGCTGAGGCGGCGGTGCCCCCCCCACCCCCGCCCCAACCCCCGGCCCCGGCTCTGCCCCGGCCCCCGCCCTCCGTCACGCCCCCGTCGGTCCCCGACCCTGAGCTTGAGCGGGCTCCTATCGTCCGTGCTGCCGCCACGCCCCCCCCCGCCACGGAAGGGGCGGCCCAGGCCACTCCTCCCGCCACTGAGCCCCCTACCTTTGTCTCGGCCACCGTCGTCGTTGCCCGTGGTGACGCCGCCGCCAGCCACCCCCCTTTGAGCGTCAGAGCCGGGGCTGGCGGTCTCCGCCTCCCAGGTCAGCCGGGAGGTGGCGGAGTCGGCGTCGGTTCGATTGCGCCCCTCTTCGGTCCGCCGGCGCACGGAGCGGCGGAAGGAGCGCGGCCCGCGACGGCGGCCTCGGCGACTGGCGACAGCCGCGCTGGACCCGTCGTTCCCCCCGCGGCGGCCGCCCAGGCTGCTCCCCGGACGACCCCCCTTTGCCCCCCCCGACGGGACAATCTGCAGAGCGTTCTCGAAGTGTCCACCGCGCCGGGGCTGGAGGAGGCTCTGCGCACCCCCAACGTGGTGGGTGTGCGTCTTATCTGCACGTTGCGCCTGCCAACGTCTTTGTGCCCCGTCGTCTGCGCCCGGCCGAGCGGCAGTCGGCCAATTGCCCTTACGATGGCTCCTGGGGCCGAGCTCATCGCGGCTGAAGGCGCTCCCGCCTGCGTGGTGGCGTGGGGCCGCCACACGCGGCTCGAGATGTCGCACTGTCGGGTCGCCGGGGCCGGAGTCCACGCTGAGGCTGGGGCGTCGGTGATGCTGCGGTTGAGCGTGGTGCGCGATGTGCCACGCCCGGTTCGGGTCCGCGGGACCGACTGGGCCCGGGGCCCCGACTTCGCCGAGATGACAGACCTCACACGCGGTGATCCGATCAACGCCGGCGCCCGCGACGCGGCGGGTCGAACCCGCGGTCAGGCGGGAATCGGGGCCGACGGGGTTGGCAGCTGTGTCATCGCTGACTGTGTCGAGGTGTCGGCGGTGCGGCTCGGGTACGGTTTGATGGCGAGCCGCGGAGGCCGCGTCGAGGCCCTCGCCTGCGCTGTCCATGCGCCTGGCCTGTCGGGCGTACGGGCCGCTGGTGCGGGGTCCGAGGCCCTCGTCCGGCGATGCCTGTTGTCGGAATGCGGCGGCCACGGGGTCGAGGTCACGGGTGGGGCGCAGGCGACGGCCTCAGATGCTGTTGCCATCGTCCGTCCCATCCGTTGCGGCATTTTTGCCGGCGGCGCCGGATCGCGCGCAACGGTCGGCGTTGCCACAACCGGCCCCAAGCCCCATCCGGCGGGCGACCTGCCCCGGGCCCTAGTCGAGCACGAGACTAACGTCGGCGGTGGCCCAGCCCGGGACAGGGACCTCGTCCGCCTGGATCGGGTCGAGGGGGCAGGCGTCGCGGCAGTCGACGGGGGGCGGGTTGACCTGGGAGCCCGGTGTTCCGTGTCATCCCCGGGCACCTTTGCCGCCGACGCCCGCGGTCAGTCGTCCGTCATTCACATAGATCCCGCCGCCACTCTCGTTGCGGGGCCAAGGGGATTGCTCAACAAGCAGTCGGGGGCAGTTTGCATCATCGCAGTGGGGCCCGCGCCACCCTGAACGACGCGACAGACAGTGGCGCTGGGGCGGTGGCAAAGTGCCACAGATTGACAAAACTCTAACGAATCTCGTCCTCGTCCCCCGACCCCTCTCTGAACTCCTCTAGTGTGTCCACGTTGGGGCGCGACCCGGGCGTGGCCGGGAAACGACCGCTCCTGATGGCAGCGTGGGGCGTCAGGGCCCCTGCCGACAAAACGGTGTTGCCGAGGACAGGTGCCGCTCCCTTGAGTCTCCTTGTTGCCGCCGACGGCAGCGGCGGACCTGACCCGGCCGGCGCGGCGCGACCCGATGCTAGCGCCGCTCCCGTCCTTTTGAGCCCCCTCCCCCCACGGCCCGCCGCCACCACCGCAGCCCCCTCGGCCGTCGTGGCCACGGCCGCTGCCGCTTTGGACCCGCCGTGCCCCATGCGTCTGGCCGCCATCGCTGCTGCAAGGGCCGCAGCCCGCCTTGCCCCAGCAAAATCGTCGTCGTGCGCAAATCGCGCCGCGGCCCCGATTCCGCCCACGCGGTGCCCGGCTCCTCCCCTTAGCAGGGGATTCGCCGACTCAGCCTCGGCGCGTCGGCGGTCACGGTCGCGGTCTTCCGCAGCAGCGGCTTCGCGAGCCACAGCGGCGATGGGGTCGTAGACGCCAGGGGGATCGCCCTTGGTCCCGTCGCCGCCGGCGCCGTCCGACAGCACGACGTTGCGCAGGTCGCCGGCGCGAGCCACGGCGGCAGCGGCGGCGGCGCCTGCAGCCGCGCGGGCACGAGAGGCCGCTGCCCTCGCGTAGACCATCTCGCCTGCGCATCGGCGCATGCCGTCCCGGAATGCCTCCTTCTGCGCATTTGGCACAAACTCGGCAAACCTCTCGGCCAGGCGACCCCCGCGGCCGACGAGGAGGGGAGCCGCGCGGGTGGCCACCTCTTCCCCCGTCATTGGCGGCAACAGAGGGGCATCGGCAACGGTCTTGGCGCCAGCAGCGCCAGCGACACCCTCCCGCGCTCCCGCTGCAGTGACCCCCCCTCTCGCCCGGGCTCCGTATTCGCGTAAGAGCTCCACCAAAGAAGTCATTTCCGCCTTGGTCAGCACGGCCCGAGCCCCCTCCAAGAAACTTCTCATGCGGGCCTCGCGGGACGGCGGGGGAGGTGGTGGCGCGGCGGCCGAGGCGGCGGCGAGGCTCCGGGCGGCGGCGCGCGCCTTGGCTGCGGCCGCGGCTGCCCTCGCGGCCGCGCTGTTCCCGCCAAACTCTCCTGACGACGAAGGCCATGCCACGACGGCTTCGTTAGCCGGGGTCAAGCGTGCGGCCGCGACGCGGCGCGAAGCTGCAGATTCAGCAGCGTCGGGGCTGGCATCATCAGTGGCGGCGGCGGCACCGGCGAGGCCGCCCCCCCCTACCGCCGTCCCCCGCCTTGGGTCGTCCGGCTGAGCGGCTAGTGCGGCAAACAGACCACCCTCGGGAGCTTCCGCCGCCGGAGGTCGAAACGCCCCGACGGCCGTGCCTCCGATGCGAGCGAGGAGTGAAGAGTCTATCGCACCACCGCGAAAAACGGGGGGCGCGGCAACTGGGGCTGCCGCCGCCCCCGTCGGTCGGGACGGCTGCGGCGCGACCGCCGCACCCTCCCCCCCCCCCCCCCCCCCCCCCCCCCGCCCTCCTATCCCAGGACGGGCCGAGGGCAAGGCCAGCGACCCACCCCTTACCCCGAGCGACCCGTCGCCGCCACGCGTCTGCGCAGCGAAGAACCTGGCGAGCCCCGCAGCGCACTGCCCAAAGGTCAGTGGGGTTGAGCCCGACGCCCCGTGCACAAGGGGCCGGAGCCAGCTCGACACGCCGCGCGACAGGCGCGGCTCGCAGAAGCGCTCGTCCGCCAGCAGCAGCGCTCCCCAGTCGCCACGATGTCTCAACGCGCGCCCAAGCGCCTGGTTGGCCGCGCGACTTGCCTGGGCGCCGTACCACTCGGCACCTGATTGGAGGGAGGGGGTGTCGGCCACACCTCGATTGCCGCCGCGCGCCCGCTCCTCTGTTGCAGCGCGGTAGTCCGAGTCGAGCATCTCCCGCCTGGCCTTGACGCGCGGGTCGGTGGCGGAGGCGTAAGGAGGGCCGGCGACGATGACCAATCGAGCGTGGTGGTCGGCGAAGTCGAGCCCTTCGGCAGCCCGACCGCGGCACACAGCAAGGAGGACGGCGCCGTCAAATGCCGCGTCGTCGCATCTGGCGCGGAAGGCCTCGAGAAGGGGAGGAAAGGCCGAAGCATCGGTCGGCTCGACAAAAGGGCGCTTTCGGCGGCTGATCAAGTCCCACACAGTCTGGGCGCCGCCCGCGCCCGCGCCAGCACCCGGGTCGCGCCGGCGCCAGGCGCGCTCGGCCGTCTCGAGTGCGGCGCGCGATGGAAAAAAGACAAGGACACCCCCCGGTGCCACCCGGCAGGCGTGGGCCACGGCACCGCCCAGGGCACGGGCCCAGACCCCGGAGCAGCGCCCGTCCCAGTCGCCTCGGAGCGGCAGGCCAGAGGGGCCCCGGGGGAGGACGCCAGCCCAGACTCGGTCAGCGGGGACGACGTGACCCCCCTCATGCCGCACTGGAAAGCGCATGCCCAGCTCCGCCGCGAATCCGTCAAGGGGGGACAGCGTGCCGCTTGTGACAATGAGAATCGAGGGGCCACCCACGGACGACGAGGCAGGCGCGACGGCAGTCGCCCCCGACGGCAGGGGTAGCGGGTCCTTGCCACTGCTCCCCCCCATCAATGACTGGAGCGCTGGGATGGGGCTTAGACACCACAGCGACAGCCGAGCCGTCCGCGCGGGAGGAAGAGGCACGGCGTCACCGTTGCGGTCGATCCCTCCGCGGCCTCCCCCTCCGCGGCCTCCTCCGCCGACTCCCCCACCGCGGCCTCCTCCGCCGCCCCTCCCACCGCCGCGGTCGGCATCCCCGCGCCCCCGGCCCGGGCCCACGGGCTTCCCCCCACCAGACCTGCCACTGCCTCCGACCCCCGCATAGTGCCATTCCAGAAAACACCGATACATCGAATCCCGCTGCACTCCGCCCCCGCCCCCCAGGGGCGTCGACGCCTCCGTGAGGGCGTCGAGCTGATCCGCCCACGCCGACAGGGCGGCGCCAGGCGCCCGACGCATGCTGCCGCCAACGTCGGGGCGCTCCTGCGAAGAGAGAGAGAGAGGAGAGGTGCAACGGGAGGTCAGTTGTTGGGGGCGGTTCTGGGCGCAGCTGCAATCCCCCTGTCACCAAACGATGACGTCTCTCCTCGCCTGGAGCACCTCAACCCCCGCCCTGAGCTCGGTGGCGAAGGCCCGTGCAGCCTCGCGGCCCGCCACGCCCGCCTCGGCCAGCCACCCCCGGGCCCAGTCGCCCGACCGGAGAGCCCCTCCGCCATCCCCCCCCCCCGCGGCCACAGCCGCCCCAACGGCCCGCTCGAGCGAGCTCGCCAGCGCGACGCACAGGCGTGCGCAAACGGCGGCGTTGTCCGCCGTGGTTCCCGCGCCGCTCCCCGTGCCCGCGCTCGTGCCGTCTCCCCCCTGTCCCGTCTCCACGCCCCGGAGGTGCTCAGACAGCGCCGTCGCCTCGTCCGCTGCAAGACGCAGCGACGCACTTGTAACCTCGGTTGAGCACGCCTCAGCCGCCGCATCTCCCAAATTGTGACCTTCGTCAACCACGAGGATAGATCCCTCCAGGGGAAGGGACGACGCCACGGCGTTGCGGAGTTTCGCCTCTACAAGGTAGCCTGGGGAGGGGGGTGGAGAGGGGCGGGGGGTGGCACGACGGCACTAGACGACCTCCTCCTCCCCCCGGGCAAAGTTATTCGCTTCCCCAACGACCCGCCGTAAGGGAGCAGGACGACGTCTGCGCTGCGGGCGAGGTGCCGCGACAGGAAAAATGGGCAGGGCCGGTTGGCCGAGTGCGCCCCGCGCGGGTCCCCCCCCCCCGCCCGCGGCGCCCCCGCGCTCTTCAATAAATCTTCCACGTCGGTGACCTCGATACCGGCGACGTGATGAGTCAGTTCCGACGGGTTTCTCGACATCCGCTGCCACGTCGCGCCCCACCCGCACCGGCCCGACTGGCAGAGGGAGGCGCACCGGGCCTGGGCCGCCCCCGTGGGCAACGGTTGCACGTCGGGGTGGGGGCATAGCTGGGCGCGGCTGGCCAGGGGCGCGGCCCGGGCCCGGTGAGCAGAGGGGACGAGGCGGCGAAGCTCTCGCGCAACCTGGGTGAGCTGGCCATGCGTGCGGGACGAGTAGACGAGGGCGGGGATGGCGCGGGGGGGTAGGGCGCCGCCCCCCGCGACCAGCCGGTCGTCCAGGGCTGCCATTGCCTCGGAGCTCGGGCCGGGGCCGGCAGGGTTCATCGCGCCGAGGGCCTTGCGCGGCGCGGCACCCTCTGATCCCTCTCCGAACCCCCCACCGGGGCCCGCGAGGCCGAGCCGGGCCGCCTGTGCCTCGCGCCAAGCCAGCACGGCCGCCAGGAGGCAGAGCGTCTTGCCTGTCCCCGTGGGGGATTCCAGCAGGGCGTTATCTCCCGTGTCTAGCGCCTCGACCACGCGCTTCATGTAGTCGACCTGCACGTCGTACGCGAGAAAGGGAAACCGAGCCTCGACCGTGGACGACAGGCGGTAGGTCCAGTGGCGGGGGGCGCCCCCGGGGGTCGAGGCCGAGGGGCCTTCGCCGCCGGAGGGGCCGGCGTCGACGCGCCACCCGGCGTCGCCATCCGAGGTGATGCGCACACCACTGAATAAGCGAGGGGCGGGGGCGGTCATCGAGTCCAGTCGTGCCCCGGAGAGCCCGGTGGCCGGGGGGGACCCACGCCGCGCCGGCGCTGGGGCGGCCTGGCTGGGCGGCCAGAGAGAGCACGGGGCGCCCTACGCGGGCGCTCGACCGCGTCCACAGCGGGCGGTGGACCGGCGGGACTGCCCGCAACGGGGCGCCTCGCCGTTGCCCGTTGCCCCTTGCCCCCTGCGCCTCGCGCCCCCCTTTCTTGCCACGCCAGCCGTCATCCAAGTCGTTCCCCCAGGCGCCCCCGCTCTTCACCGTGGTGGATTCTCTCCCCCCCCGCGGTCCCCGGAACCCCGGGACCCCTCCCCTCGCCCTCCCGGTCGTAGCGATGGTCCGCACGGCGTTTGCGACGGCCCCGTCGGCAGACCTCGGGCGTCGCGCCGTGGTGTTGGTGCGGGCCGCCGCGAAGTCGGCTACGCTGCGCCCCAGTGGGTGCTACCGGCTTGGCATTCCGTCCAAGGGCCGGATGGCTGAGGACACAGCGGACCTCCTGGAGGCGAGCGGGGGTGGTGGGGGGGGCTCGGGCGTCGGCGGCGTCGGTTCCCTCGCCGGGGCGTCGCGCGGAGACGTCGGACAGGCACAAAAATCCAGTCAGAAGGAAGCATAATATAGAAAGGTTGTTCACGACGTCCGAGCCGCGCCGGCGGACCTCGAAATAGTTGGATGGAGGGGGGTCGGCCGTCGCGCCCGCCGGCCCTCCCCCTCTGCCCCCCGCTGCCCCGTTCGACCGCGCTCGACGTCGATGTCGCGGTTTGGAGGCTGTCGAGGTTTGTTGGGGTCTGGCCTGGCGCTGAAGAGCCGCCGAGGGGTTGGATTCGGAGGCCACGAGGCCTCTTCCGAGCGGGGGCCACAGGCCGATGGCGACGCGACCGCCCGTGCCGCTGCTGAGTCACTTCCTCCCCCCCACCGCCGACAAACCAGGAGTGCGGCCTCAAAGTTCGCAAGGTCAACCCCCGCCAGTACGCGGCGACCATCGCCGACCTCCCCGGCTGCGAGGTGTGGCTCCAGCGCGCGTCCGACATCGTCCGCCGCATCCGCGCGGGCGACATCGATGTGGGGTTTGTCGGGTACGACATGGTCTACGAGTATGGGGAGGGAGACGACGACATAGTGGTCGTCCACGACGCTCTAGGCTACGGGCACTGCCACCTCGCGTTGGCCGTTCCCACGGAGGGGCGGTGGGCGGACGTGTCCTCGCTGGCCGACCTCGTCGCCATGCCGGACTGGACCCCGGCCACTCCACTCAAGGTCGTCACCGGCTACACCCACATCGCCCGCGACTGGTTTGCCAAAGTTGGGTTCGACAACTACGAGCTGTGCAGCGCCGACGGGGCGCTAGAGGCCGCCCCCAAGATGGGCTACGCCGATATCATCCTCGACCTGGTGTCCACGGGCACCACCCTCAGGGAGAACAACCTCAAGGAGATCGCCGATGCCCGAATGGTCGAGTCGCAGGGGTGCTTGGTGGCGTCGCGCAAGGCCCTGCGCGCCCATCCTGGCCTCCTGGCCGTGGTGCGCGAGCTGGTGGAGCGTCTCGAGGCGAACCTGAAGGCGAAAGGCTACTACACGGTTACGGTCAACGTGCGCGGGTCCTCGGCTGACGAAGTGGCCCGGCTCCTCACGGCCAGCCCCGCTCTGTCGGGCCTCGCGGGGCCCACCGTCTCCCCGGTCTACGCGCCCGGCGCCACCCAGCCCGACACGTGGGCCTGCGTCGTGTCTGTCCCCAAGAAGGATCTCTACAGGGCTGTGAAGGAACTGCGCGCCCTCGGTGGCAGCGGCGTTTTGGTGTCCCCCATGACCTACATCTTTGACGAGGAACCGGCCCGGTGGAGGGCCCTGCTGGACACGCTTGGCGTGGACGCCAAGGACGTGCCCGAATTGCTCGACCCCCGCACGCTGCAGTAGTCGGGTCCGGGGGAGCGCGTTGTCCGTCTCGTTGACCTAGAATGGACGAGAGAGGCAGTGACAAAAGGCCCCCGCTCCCATCGTCGCCGCCGTCCTCGTCCCCACCGCCCCCGCCCCTCGCCCTCCCCCACCCCGACAAGGCGACCGTTCGGAGTCCCGGACAGAGGGGGCCCTTTTTTTGCAAAAGTTAGGTTACAATCGCAATCTGTACTCGAATTACATCTTCTTCAGGCTCAGTAGCTCAGTTGGATAGAGCGTAGGACTTCTAATCCTGAGGCCGCGGGTTCGGGTCCCGCCTGAGTCGTCCCAACCTTTTTTTTCGCGAGAGAGACTGCGCCGCGAGGCGGACCTCACACCTCTCCCCGGACGACGCGCAGCACAGTTGCGTCCCCCCCCGCACGACCGAGCTCACGCAGCCAAGCCACCTGGCTGGGGCTCAGCGTATCGCTGGGCGACTTGACCTCGACCAACCGACCCCGGACGACGCCGTCCTCCTCCTTCACCAGGACGAGGTCGGGCATGCCCCCCCAACAGGCGCCCCCCCCCCACTCGGAGAGGGAGAGGCGGCAAACCGCGCCCAGCGTCGGCCCTGCGAAGGCGCGGGCAATCAGGCAGAGATTATCGAGCGAGGTGGCGTCTCCCTCGCCCCCCCCGATCACCAACCCCCCCGCCGTGCCGCCAACGCGGGCCCATGCGGCAGCGACGGCGTCGGACGTGGCTCCGGAGGACAGCGACGCGACGCGTGCGGCGGCGGCGGCCAGCGCAGGCCCCCGTCGGGCGCGAAACCCTGTCGTGCCAAAGTCGAGCGGCGCCTTCTGCCCCAACCGGCGTAGCGCGGCGGGTTCGGGCTCGGACTCTGGAGTATCCACCAACGGAGGCGGCTCGCAGAAGATCTCGTCCCAGCAGAGGAGCACGCATAGGGCGCGCCAGACGCCGCCCTCGGTGTGCCACCCGCGCCACCCGGATGCGGCGTAGTGCTCGAGCGCCATCTCCTCGACCGTGCGATTCCCCTCGAAGACGAGGCGGGTGGAGGAGGAGGAGGAGGCCCCCTCCGCTCCATCGGCCACGGAAGCAGCTGTCCCACCAGCGACCCTCTGCGACGACGACCAGACACGGGCGGGCAGGGCGAGTGTCTCATGCGGCGGCTCCCAACGCGCCTCGTCGGCCCAAGCAGGCAGTGGGGAGTGCGGAGACGCCTTTAGCCGGAGGCGTAGGCACCGCCGCCGTAGAGCCAGCAGGTCTCCGCCCACTACCCATTCGTCCGCCAGCCCCGCCTCGGCTGCCTCGAGCGCCGCCCCAGGGCCCCCGGCCTTCTCCAGGGCCACGCACCGTCGGTCCCACCATTGTCCGCGGCGGTCGGGGCAGCGGCCCCGGCCCAGCAGCACCTGTCGCGCCTCGGCCGCCTCGCGCCAGGAGGCGCGGGCCGCGGCGGCGGCGGCCTCGGTGGCGTCCCGGTCGACGTCGATGTCACGACGCGCCCCGGTCGCCCGGCGCTCGAGCCGCGCGGCGCGCCTACGTAGGGGGAGGGCGGCGGGGGTGAGAAGGGTTGGGGTCAGGGCGCGCGCAAGGGGCCTGCTTCCCCGCCTCTGATGGACCCGTGTCGTCCCTTCACTTGCCTCTCGAGAGCCGAGGCCCCCGCGCAGGCAGCGAGCGTGTCGACCACGGCGGCGGAGTAGGCAGCGCGAAGACCCAAGAGATCCGCTCGCGTCGGCGCAGGCCGCGCCGCAAGCCGCGCCACAGCTGCCCGCGCCGCGGCAGTTGCCCGTACCCACGCCTCGTGCGACGCCGGGTTGTCCGCGATGGGCAGCGCATCCAGCGCCGTTTCTGTCCGAGCCCCTGCATCCAGTGACGTTTCGTAGTCGTCCAGGTCCACCCGGGTCGCCCAGAGAGAAGCGTCCAATTCAAATGGCGTGACGACGTATGGAGGGGCCCGGAGACGTCCTTCGGCCGCCCGCATTTCCCGGGCCTCCCCCTCGGCCCGGAACGAGCCGATCCCTTCGAGACGCCGGAGTCGCCCGACGGCGTCGGCCAGGCCACGCGAGGCGCGCACGAGGCCGTTGCGTGGTGCGACGGCCGCTATGGACGCGGCGAAGAGCCGGGCGCGCTTTCGGGCGTTGGGTGGCGGCCGCGGCGCTGAGGAGACCCTCGTTTGTGCCACAACCACCCCCACGACGGGGGACGGACGAATACAACTGCCCCCCGAGGTGTCATTGTCATCGTCTTCCGAGTCGGTAACTTCGATTGGCGCCGCCGACGATCTTGCCAGCCTCTCTGCCGTCACCGCGGCGGCCCGGTGGAGACTGTTGAGCGCCCCAACAGCACCACCGCCGTCATCCTGGCGCCGCAGCCAAGCCGACAGATCGGCCTCAAGTACGGCGCGTGTCGAGCCAGAGCCGCCCCCGCTGCGCGCAACGGCTCCAACGGCGGCAGCAGCTCGGCGCAGCTCGGGCACGGCGAGTGCCGCCAGAAAAGACGGGGATGTGGCATCGGCCTCGGTGGCCTCGTCGGTGGTAACGGCAAGTCCCGCGGTCTCAAGCGCCGAGAGCGCCGCCGCGCCTTCGGTGCCACCTCCAACGGACGCGATAGCGTCGTCGCGCGTCATCCAGGTGGCGGCGGAGAAGGCGTCACATTGTGGCCCCCTCTCAGCGAGTACGACGGCAAGGGCGGCGGAACGGAAGTCAAGCGCCGCGAGCTGGGCAACAAAAGCGACCTCCGTCGCCGAGAGCAGAGCCACGTCGCGGCGCAGTACCGCGCGGCACGCGTCGCCCAGGGCGGCGGCGAGGGGCTTGACACGACGCTCTGCGGGGGGAAGGGCAGACGAACCCGCGGCTGCGGTGACGAGTGAGTTGACGCCGGGAGCACCAGAGACAGCCCGCAGCTCAAGGGGAAGCCGCGTTAGGGCAGTTCCGCGCGCGCCTGGCCGCGGCGGGCCCGTCGCGCGTGCCGTCAGACGTCCTCCTGCGTCAAGAAGGGGGGCCGCGGCGGCGGCCACGGCCCGCGGCAACCACCCGACAGGGACAAAGGAGGAGGGTCCAGCGTCGCCGGTGTCGCCGTCATCGCCTTCAGACAATATCCTCCTGGCCCACACCACGACCGCGTCCGGGTCGGCGGGGTTGCCGGGGTCGCGGGTGAGGCGCAGGGGCGCCCCGGGCGCAAGGTCGGCGAGGGCCGCGTCTGTTGCTGGCCGGTCGTCGGGCGGCAGTGAAGCGCGCAGCATGCCGAGGCCCACGGCCTCGATGTCCACCGTCGTCACCGCCCTGGAGTCGTCATCACCCTCCCGTGTCTCCTCCCCCTCCTCATCCTCGGACGACGGCGGCGGCGGCGCACGGCGCCGGCGCACCGCCTGTCGGCCTCGGCCCCCATGGCCGTCCGCTTCTAGCTGGCGTTTGAGGCTTTGGAGGCCACGGAGGGACGACGAATTCGCGCCTTTCATGACATCATAGCAGATTCGCCCACCACGGCCTTGGAGCGACTGCTTGGCGTTCGGCAGCAGAGGCAATACCACCGCTCCTCGCGAGGCCAACGTCGTCGTCGTCGGAAGGTCGCGCCACAACTCTAGTCAAGGAAGCTCTCTTCCCCTTTTCACGAGCGTTGCGACCTCGTTCACCTCGCGCGGTGACCGCCGCACGGTGTCGGCGATAAGGAAGCGAGCCCTTGGCGTCCTTGGCCTCCTTGGCGGCCGACGCCCCGTCCAGCTCTCCATGCTCGGAACGGCGCGCTCCGACGGGCTCGGTGCGATATCGACCTATTCAAGTGTTCGCGGGCGAGGTCGTGGGCCGAGAGCCGATGGTGTCGCGCTCATGACTCTTGTGCTGGCGGCCGTCGTCGTCGTTGAGGCCGTCGGCGTTGGCGCTGCTGCGATGCCCGCCGCCATTCGCCACCCTTCCCCATTTTTTCCCCGTCTTTCGCAGATTCGCCGCCCCGGCGCAACCCTCCACGAGACGCCGCCGCGCCGCATCGATCTCGCTCTGCCGTCCTCCACACCGGCTCCAGCGGCGGCCCCTGGCTGCGTCCTCGGCCACCGGCGGGGTACACGACGACCCCCCCACAGACGGCAGCGGCCGGTACGACGAGGGCAGCGGGATCCTTGCCGGGGACGACGCAGCCTACGACGCCCTCGCGTCGGAGGAGCCCGAATGGTGGCACCCCGAGCGCTACGATGTCGCCGTCGTGGGCGCCGGCCATGCCGGCTGTGAGGCCGCCCTCGCTGCAGCCCGGGCGGGCGCCCGCACTCTCCTCCTGACCCTCACCCTCGACAAGATCGCGTGGCAGCCGTGCAACCCCGCCGTTGGGGGGCCCGCCAAGTCCCAGCTCGTCCACGAGGTCGACGCTCTCGGCGGGGTCATCGGCCGCATCGCTGACCGGACGGCTCTGCAGAAGCGCGTGCTCAACGTTAGCAAGGGTCCTGCTGTGTGGGCACTGCGGTCCCAGACTGACAAAATCGAGTACAGCCGCGAGATGGGACGGGTGCTGCGCGAGATGCCCAATCTGGAGATTCGCGAGGGAGAGGTCGTCGATGTCGTGACGGATTCGAACGACGCCCTCATCGGACTCCGGACGCATTTTGGCGTGTCCTACCGTGTCGGCGCTGCCGTCCTCACCACGGGCACGTTCGGAAATGGGCGCATCTGGGTCGGCCGCCGGTCCCAGGCCGCCGGGCGGGCGGGAGAGGCGCCTGCGCGCGGTCTCACCGAGGCCCTGCAGCGGCGGGGGTTCGAGGCTGGCCGGCTCAAGACGGGCACGCCCGCCCGTGTGGATCGCCGCTCCATCGACTACTCTGCGCTTGAGGAACAGCCCAGCGAGGGCGCCGGCCGCTTCTTCAGCTACGACGAGGCTGAGCACGTTGAGCGCCCTCAGCTCAGTTGCCACCTCACCCGCACGACGGCGGCAACACACGACCTCGTCCGCGCCCACCTTGCCGACACGCCCCGGTACGGCGGGTGGCTCCCCGCTGTGGGACCCCGCTATTGCCCCTCGATCGAGGACAAGATCGTCCGCTTCGCCGACAAGGACAGCCACCAGATCTTCCTTGAGCCCGAGGGCAGAACAACAGACGAGGTCTACGTTCAGGGCTTTTCCACGGGGCTCCCTGAGCGGGTGCAACTGGACCTACTCAGAACGTTGCCTGGGCTAGCTGAGGCGCGCATGCTACGTCCCGCTTACGCCGTCGAGTACGACTACTTCCCCGCGTATCAATTGCGCCACACGCTGGAGACAAAGTCAATCCGCGGTCTCTTCTTTAGCGGGCAGCTCAACGGCACCACCGGCTACGAGGAGGCCGCTGCGCAAGGCCTCGTCGCAGGGGCCAATGCAGCCCGCCGCGCCATGGATGCGGACCCTGTTGCCCTCGAGCGCTCGTGCAGCTACATCGGCACCCTCATCGACGACCTCGTCACCAAGGATTTGCGGGAGCCCTATCGCATGCTTACCAGTCGCAGCGAGTATCGCCTCGTCCTCCGCTCGGACAACGCCGACCGGCGACTTACTCCCCTCGGCCGCGAGTGGGGCGTGGTTGACAACGCCCACTGGGCCCGCTTCCAGGACCGCATGGCTCGCATCGACCGCGAGCAGACGCGCCTCGAGGCCGTCCGGGTTAGGCCCGACTCCGATGTGGCGCGCGAGGCCGCCCAGTTGTCGGGACAGGCTGACTTTGCTGTCGCTTCCCGTCCCACTCTAGCGGAGCTCCTCCGGCGGCCCCACGTCGATTACTCCCTCTTGGAGCGTCACGGATTGGCGCTTCCGCTCCGCACGGCGGGCGTGATGCCGGGTGCCTCCGAGCCCGAGTCCTCCGATGCCTCTTCCTCGCCCTCATCCTCCTCGGCCTCCACCTCCTCGGACGGGGACCCCCCGCCCCCCCCCCAACCTCTGGCTAAGCTCGAACGAGAGGCTGTCGAGGTAGGAGTCAAGTACGCCGGATTCATCGAACGCCAGCGCCGACAGATGGCCGTGGACGAGCGGCGGATGGACCGTCCCATCCCTGACGATGTCGACTTCGCGTCCATCGGGACCCTGTCGAAGGAGTCGAGAGAAGCGCTGACCAGAGTCCGGCCGCCGACGCTCCGGGCGGCGTCGCGTGTGGGCGGGGTGTCGCCAGCTGACGTCGACGCCCTGCTGGTGCACCTCGAGACGCGATTGAGGGGGGCCAAGGGGGTTGGTGGGAGGGGGCGCGACAAGGGGAGACCCGAATCAAGCCGACAGAAGCGAGAACGCCTCGTGGTTAAGGCCGCTGCTGCCGCCGCCGCCGCGGCCGAAGTGTAGTGAGGCGACGGGATGACAGCGATGGTTCGACCTCTCCTGTCCCACCCCACCTTGCAAGATCTCTCCATCTCTCACCCTTTGTCTCTCTCTCTCTCTCCTTCTCCCCCTCACTTCTTTTTGCTTGGGTCGTCCACCGCGCCCACAGCCACCAGGAACCCGTTCAGACCGTTGAGAATCCGCATGTCGGCGGGGAGGTCCCGATCAAAGTCGAGAGGAGGCGCCGTTTCCTTGGGCGGGCCCAGGCCAAAGGGCCCCGTGCCCTTGGCTGGCGTCGTGCGGCCCGCCGCGGCATAGATGCCGGAGAAGGCCCGGCGGAACTCGTCCGGACCGCAGCTGAACGGGCCGGCAAGGTGGCATGGGATGACCTTGTCGAAGTCCCAAGCACAGACGGTGTCGACCCATCTTGCGACACCCTCGGCGCACTTGGAGAAGACTAAGGTGCGCACGACAGGAGAGAGGATGACCCGGGGCTCGCACAAGGCATCGAATGTCGCAGCCGGCTCGTTCAGGTCGCCGGGGCCGAAGAAGAGCACCTGGAGGACGGTGCGCTGCCACCCAAGCAGGCGGGCCGCAGGCGAGTCGGGGGGCGTCGGGCTGAACGGGTTGAGCGCCTGGGGAGCGGCGTTGGACACAAGCTCCTCTGGGTCGAGGCACCCGAGGCTCGACGGGTCCCGCGGCACCTGCACAACGCAGTCGGTCACGAGGAGGGTCTTGGTGTCCCGGTGGAAGAAGCCAACTTCGCAGTAGGGACCGATTTCGGAGAAGCCCTCCTGCAGATTGACGGCGAAATCCACCTCGGCGCGCCAGGGGCACTGGGCGATTGAGAGGTCATCGTCCAGCTCGAACACGTCCCGGAAGCCGAGGCCGAGCAACGATAGGGGTAGGTCGAGCGGGAAGCTCCACTGACGCGGCGCGACCCACACGCTGGCGCGAGGGAACCGCCGGGCAAAGGGACCGAAGAAGACCTTGTGCTCGATGGCGAACGTGGGCAGCACCACGCACTCGACCTCACCTCCCAGCTCGGCCAGCAGGGCGAGGCACTCGCCCGTCGGCGCCACGGGCGCATGGACCCAGAGGCCACCCGACTTGAGCCTTACGACAGTCATACGGGTGTTCACCGTGACCTTGCTGAAGCCGAGTCCCTGGGGCTGGTCAAAGGTCCACACCCTGCCTTTGACGGCTTCCTTGCGGACGGTGCGGCGAGCCGTGAGGGGGCGGAGGGGGAAGGGGGAACCGAGCAGCGCGTAGGACGTGCTCGGTGCGGTGGCAACGGTCTTGGCCGCCAAGGGTGCGGCCCCTGCCCGTCGCCTCGCGGAGGCGACGGTCTTGGCGGGGGCGGGGGCGACCTTGGCGGCAGCCCGGGCGGGGGGGCTGGGGGAGGCTAGGGTCTTGCGAACTCTGTCCTCACCCTTAGCCGCAGAGGGGGCCGGAGAGGAGGACCTCCCCTTGCCCGACGCCTGGAGCGAGGCGAGCTCCTTGGCCCGGGTGGCGCGGGCGCGCTCCGCCTCGGCCACTTTAGCGGCGCGGGCGCGGGTGGCCTCGTCCGCGCGGCGCTTCTTCTCGGCGGCGACGGCCAGAGCGGCCTTTCTGCGCTCAGCAGCGGTGGCAGCGGCCTCGCGCTTGGCCTCGGCACGCCGGGCCTCCTTTTCCGCGGCGAGCGCCGCCGCCTTGGGGGCGACGGTGGCGGGCGCCTTGGCCCGCGCGGGGGGGGCGGCGGCCGACTTGACTGTGGTGCGCTTGGAGGGCGGCGCCGGCGAGGCGCGCTTTGGGGCAGTGGTGGTCGCTGTGTCATCCCCCTTCCGAGCGAAGAACCAGGGGGCCTTTGGCTGCTCGGACTGACCTGAGGGCTTGGCCCTGCGGAATTAATCGTGGGAACGTAGGACGAGAGCGGATCGGGAGAGAAAGCGGGAGAAAAAAGGCCGACAGTCCCTGAGCGGTCGAGGTTGGCCGGACGTCGAGGGGCCAAGAGTATACTTTTCCGGATCCTCTCCAGCTCCGACATTCTGTCTGGATTTCTGCGTCTCCTTAGCTTCCGAATTGAGCCCGCCGAGGTCCCGAAAAGCGCGTCGAGACGCGCAGCGAACGGGCTGCCAAGCCGCCCCACCATGCCCAGCCCCTTCCCTTCGTCAGCCCGCCTCGACACGACGGTGGCCCCGCGGACCGCGGCGTGCGGTGGAAGGACGACGCGCGCGAGTGGCATCCGGACGGCTCCAGCAACAACTTTGTTCTGCCGGGGGGCGCTGTGGGCCATCAAGGCAAGGGGCGAGGGCGAGGCAGGCGGCCGAGATTGAGGGCGAGAAAATATGGTGGGTTCCGCCTTGGCGGCGCACTTGCCATGGGATAAAAAAAGGGCAAGGGCGTCATTGAGCCGACCGAGAGCCGTCGAACAGCCCTTAACGTTCGCCGAGGGCCACGTCCCTGGCCACTGCGCTTGGCGCCCCTGGGACACCGGGACACCCAACATGGGCGACACCAGAACGTACTACATCGACAAGGAGGGCACCACCACCGAATGGGGTGACGCGCAGGCGAGTGAAAGGACCAGATCGGCAGCGGATGGACCGAACCCCTATGCCAGGGCCCGCGGCGGCGGAGTTCAGAGCGCACCTCGACACCAACGCGCTAGCCCCCTCCCCCTCCACCCTCCCCCACCAACAGCGCCGTCTGGGCAATTTCGCCCCCCTTCGAGACGACGATCACCGGAAAGCGCAGCCTAAACCGGTATTCGCGGCCCGGCGGGACCAGGACCCGACGTCGTCCGAGGCCCGCAGGCAAGCGGCCATGGCGGCGCTGACTGCGGCTGAGGAGAGAGGTGCCGCGCCCGGCGAGGCCGCCGGCCAGAACGGCCAGCTCGCCGACCCGTTGGCAGACGATGAGCGAGCCGCCCTAGAGGACGACCCCGCCGCGGAGGACGACCGCTTCTTATCCGAATATCGGCGCAAGCGCGTCGCGGCGCTGGAGGCCGAGGCACGGGCGGCGGCGGCGGCGCGAGGGTTGCCGCGGTGGGGCTCGCTGGACGACGTTGGCCCCTCCGACTGGTCGCGATTGGTCACGCATGCGCCCCCGCGGTGTTGGGTGCTCGTCGCCCTCCTCGACGACGGCGGCGGGGGGTGCCCGCTCAGTCGACCGCTCGAGGAGGCTCTGTCAGAGCTGGCCCGGCGGTATCCTCACGGCCGTTTTCTGCGGGGCAGGGCCAAAGAGTGCGCCCCGGGGATGCCCCAGGGCGCCGTGCCGACCGTTCTGCTCTATTTGGGCGGGTTGAAGCGGGCCGAGCTGGTTGGCGCGGCGCGGCTGGGCGCGGCGGGGTCTGGGTGCCCCACCCCAGAGGAGCTTGCGCTGCGGCTCAATGCAGCAACGGGTCACCTGTGCGCGGCGGGGGATGACCGAGTGGGGGGCTGGGAAGGGAAAGAAGAGAGCTGGGGGGACAACGCCGCCAGCGCCGCCCGCGCCGCAGCGGGCCTCGACGCTGCCACGCCGGGTGTTTGCGTGCAGCCGGGTGAGGAAGCGGTGACGTCAGCGCGCCGCGAGACCCGGAGGCTGGTCGAGCGGGCCGCGGGCAGGGAAGCGGGCGCGGGCCGGCTCGTGATCGGGGAGGAGGGGGAGGCGGGGGCCCGGGCTGTGCGAGGTGGCACCCTTGCCGACGACGAGAGCAGTGACTTCGGCTAGCGAGCGAGGAGAATTTCCCCTTATTCCGAGATTCCGAGACCCCCTCTTGGTTGGCCCACTCACTCATCGCCACTGGCTTCCTCACTCACAGACCTTTCAGTGGCGAACCCATTGGCGTGGCGCTCTTGCTGCCTGGCGGTGTGGGTGCTCCCGACGTGTAGTAGTTTGACAGCTGCCCCGAGGCCGCGAGGCAGAGGCCCAAGAAGGGAGGAGACGGCCGGGTGGGGCGACTCTTGAACTCCGGGTGGAACTGGCAAGCCACGTAGTAGGGGTGGCGCTCGGGGCAAGTCGGGGCGCGCCCCGACCCCTCGGTGGCCTCGGCAGCGGACGAGCCAGCCTCGGCAGCCTCGGCGTCACGGGCGAGGGCAGCTGCGTCGCGGGCGAGGGCGGCCTCGACAGCCGCGCCGCGCTCGGGCGTCCAGTCGTCCTTGGTTAGCTCTACAATTTCCATCCGCTGACCCGTCTCGTCGCGCCCGACGAACCGCAAGCCGGCGGCTTCCATGCCTTCAACGACGTCGGGATTGACCTCGTAACGGTGGCGATGCCGCTCGTCCACCCGGTTGCCCGCGCCGGCGCCGTCGCCCGCGGCGAGGCCCTCGCCCGCCAGCCGCGCCAATCCGCCCCGCGACGTCGCCCCGCGCGCCGCGTACAGCTTGGCGGAGGTGCAGTAGGGATCGTGGAGGATGGTGGTACGGGAACCAAGGCGCATGGTGCCCCCAAGGTGCGTTGTGGACCCCTCGGGCATGAAGACGACGACGGGGTCCGGCGTCGAGGGGCTGAACTCGGTCGAGTGGGCGTCTTTGCGGCCCTGGACATTCCGGGCGAATTCGATGACGGCGACCTGCATGCCCAGGCAGATTCCCAGAAAGGGGACGCGGCGCTCACGGGCGAGTCGGCAGGCGAGGACCTTGCCCTCAACGCCACGAGATCCGAATCCGCCAGGAACGAGGATCCCATCGGCCGACCGGAGCGTGGCCCACGCTCGGCGGTGCCGCTCGGCACGGCTGGGTCCCTCGTTGGGCCGCGACAGGAGAGTCGCACCCGGGGCTATACCGGCGGCAGGGGGGTCCGGAAGGCCTGGCGTGGGCGGCGACTGACCCACGTCATCGTCGTCAGCATCGGCGGGGGGCGCCGCAGGCCCTTCGCCCCACCCCTCCCATTCCCCCCCGCCCTCGAGGTCCCCCGCCTCGACGAAGACCAAATCCAGTCTCCTGGACACGGCCACGCTGGCGTGCTGCAGGGCCTTGATCACCGAAAGGTAGGCGTCTGACAACCCTGTGTACTTGCCCACCATGGCGATACGGAGCGGTCTCCGCAGCGTATCCCAGCGGGTGGCCAGGCCGCGAAAGGCCGAAAGGTCCAGCGGGGCGCGGGGCCGGAGCTTCAAGGCGTCCATGAGGGTGCGGTGGGCTCCCTGCTGGCTCATGATGAGGGGCACATGCCAGATGTTGCTCACGTTGTGCATCGTGAGGACATGGTCGGGGGGTACCTTGGGGGGTGTGGGTGGGGGTGGGAAAGAGGGGTGGAGAGAGAAGAAAAGAGAAGGAGAGAGGAGGAGAGAGACAAAGAGGCAGAGACCCCCTCACGCTCCTCGCCTGACAGAACATAGCCAGCTTGTCTCTCACGCCCTCCTCCAGAGGCCGCTCCGCCCGGCAACACAACAGAGTTGGGGACAGGCCCGCCGATCGCAGCACTTGGACTGAGTGCTGAGTCGGTTTTGTCTTTTGTTCACCGACGACGCCCAGCACTGGGACGTACGACACGTGGACACACGCAAGCCCCCCAGGGCCCACCTTGTGGGTAAACTGCCTCAGGGCCTCGACGAAGGGAGCGGACTCGATGTCACCCACGGTACCGCCAAGCTCGACGAGGCACACATCGGGCTCGTCGGTGCTGCCGTCGACTGGGACGCGACCGACGCGCTCGAGCCACGCCTGGACCGCGTCGGTGACGTGCGGCACCACCTGCACGGTTTTGCCCAGGTAGTCTCCGCGCCTCTCCCGTTCCAACACCGAGGTGTAGACCTTGCCGGTGGTCATGTTGGACTCGCGAGTCAGGTTGACGTCGAGAAAGCGTTCATAGTTGCCCAAATCGAGGTCGGTCTCTCCGCCGTCGTCCGTGACAAACACCTCCCCGTGCTCGAAGGGCGACATGGTGCCGGCGTCAATGTTGAGGTAGGGGTCTATCTTGACCGAGGTGACACGGAAGCCGCAACCCTGGAGGAGGACGCCGATGGACGACGCCGTGACGCCTTTGCCAAGGCCAGAGACAACGCCGCCTGGGTGGTGGGGAGACGCGGAAGCGAGCGGGGAAGGTGGAGGGGGGAGGTTCAGGGCCGATTCGGCGTGATTTAGCGACTAGGGTCAGTCCATAGATCGATTTTGAATGGTCCGGTCGAGAGCGCGCTCGCGGCTAGGAGTGACAGTGGGGCCGCGGGCACCGAGACCAGCATCGCGCTGGGACTTGGCGCGGCGTACACCGCAGGCTGATGAGGTCCCCTCCGGGCCAGCGAGCCGATGACGGTGTTCGAGCGACGGGCTGGGACGCGCACTGCGCCGTTGCGGCAAATGCGGGGAAGGGGGAGCGCCCGCTGCTCTGACGGCGGCGGCTTTCGGCGCCATGGGAGGCGGCGGGGATTACGGTGACGGTGGGAAGCTCGCCGGTGATGACCACATACTTGACCATCGTAGGGGCCTGGGCCGTAGCCTTGGGGGGCCACAGCACAGCCCTGGCGGTCGGGGCGGCCAATGGAAACGGCTCTCGGTCGGCCTCTCCCTCGACGGCTGCAGAGGCTGCAGAGGCGGGCGCGCCGTCCTTCCCCTTCCCCATCAGTCGGGCGTACCACGGACTCGTCCCCTCCGCGCGCCTCGCTCGCGCGGCGTCTCTCGGAAGACACAGACGGGCGCCTGCAGCGCCGGCCGCTCAGCGTTCCAGCGAAGCGAGCGCGGCACCGGAGCCCCTCGATCTCGCAGGCAGAGGGGGCCGGGTGGGATGCCGCCGAAGAAGGAAGGAGGTCCCCAGTCGTCCTCGCGGCGCATCCAGAAGGAGCTCGCCGAGGTATCGCAGGCGAGGAGATTGGGTCCAATCTGCCCGAAAGGCAAAGGCCCCTGCCCCGCGACCCAACGCCGACGCCCCCACCCCCCAAACGACCTCCCCAACCGACCGCCGCAGGACCCCCCCCCCGGCTGCTCGGCGGGCCCCCGGGGCGACGACCTCCACCACTGGGTGTGCACCCTCCTGGGCCCTGCCGGGTCCCCGTACGCCGGCGGAGTCTTCTTCCTCGACGTGTCCTTCCCGTCTGACTACCCTTTTCGCCCCCCCAAGGTCGTCTTCCGCACCCGCATCTACCACTGTAACATCTCCACCCAGGGAGCCATCTGTCTCGACATCCTCAAGGACAAGTGGAGTCCGGCCCTCACGATGGGTCAGGTCCTCCTGTCCGTCTGCTCCCTCCTCACGGACCCCAATCCGGATGACCCCCTCGTGCCCAGCATCGCGCACCAGCTGGTGGCCGACCGGGAGGGACACGATAAGCGGGCGGGGGAGTGGACGCGGCGGTACGCAAAGGGGTAGAGGAGCCCCGGGTGGGGGTGGGGGGTTCAAGAGCATGGCGAGTCGGTCGGGCAGGCCCGTTCCCACACGCCTTCCCCTCCCTCATCATCGTCCACGGCGCTTGCGGCTCCGGAACTTGGATCCGCGGGGTGCCGCGTCTCCCGCGTCCGCCGCCGGCGCCCTCGGGGGCGGCTGCGCGTGGAGGCCCGGCGGGAGCCCACGAGGCGCGGCGGGCCGGCCGTCGGGCCGGAGCGCCGCCCCCATCCCCGTTCCGCCGGCAAGGCCGTTGCCCCCCTCCCCCGTCGGCGCCGTCCGTGGCGGCACTCCCGCCCCAAGACGACCACCGGTCGGCACGAGCAGGGCGAGGGGTCCCGACGTGGCGGCCTTGGCAGCGACGCGCTCCCGTTCCGCAGCAAGGGTCTCAGTTGACGGCAGACCAGCGGCCTTCCGGAACGATGGCATCAGCATCAGCCGTGACTGTGCCACCTGGAATGCCGTGTTCCCCAGCATCAAACAGTGCAGCAGCGCGGGCATCTGCCGGAACACGAGGATTCCCATCACCGGGATGATGATCCTGAGCGGCGTCCGCATCGCTGTCGGATCCAGCAGTGCTGCGCCGGCCCCACCTGCCCCTGCCGGACGCTGTCGAGCCGCTTCGACCAACGAGAGCTCCACCGCCACCAGCATGGCCAGCGTGGTGGCAGCTGGCAGGAGGTAGGTCGAATCCGGTAGGGTTAAGGACTCGACCCCCAAAGCCGCCAGGGGACGTGGCACGGCCGAGGGATCCGCAAGACTCGGCACTGCCGGGTCCGCCAGTGCCAACGTGTAGGCAGCGCGAAAGGGCGTTGCCACGGCAAAAAGCGACACCACCGAAGCGGCCACGCCCGCCAGGGGCCGCGCCCCGTGCCGCTTCAGCACCGCCTGGACCTTTTCCTGCCCCCGCTTGGCCACCTCGGCGGCATCCTGCCCGCTGCCCCTCTCTTGCGCTTCTCTCATTGCCGCCTTGGCCGAGCTCGAGGCCGCCTCGATGTCGCTTTTGGCCGCCGCCAAGCGGGCAGCGTTACGCATGGAGAAGACATGCAGGGGAAAGGTCACGGCGAGCCGAAACGCCAGAGAGGTACCCACGACGGCGGGAACCCAGCCGAGGGGCTCGAATCCAGACAATGAGAGGGGTCCCTCGGGACCCAAGAGGGCCTGCAGGGCGTGGCCGATGGGGCCCGCTCCCGAACCGTCGTCGCCTGGCGCGATGCCGGACCCGGCGCCGTGCGCCACGGCAGCGTATACGTCTTGAAACGCTCGCGTCGTGGGCCACACGTCCTCCGCGAGGGCCGCAAGAGCCAAGGGGTCGGTCGAGTCGGCTTCTCCGCCGAGGGCAGTCGCGTCAGTGATGGGGGAGGGGGAGGAGGAAGGGGGCTCGGAAGATAGGTCTGCAACACCCCGCGCTGCACCCCCCACAGCTGCGGCCGCCGCGCCGACGCCGCTGGCCGCGCCCGCCGTTGCCGTCGCCGCCGCGGCGCTGCCTCCGCCGCCGGCTCCAGCAGCCGTCGTCGCGGCGGCCGCGGCGCCGCTCCCCGCGGCCGTCGTCGTGGCGGCCTTTCCTCCTCCCCACCCCGCCCACCCCAGGAGGCCGCGGGCCCCAGCCCCGACCCCGGCGCCCGTGGGAGTGCTATAAGGACGCGCCGAAGGGCCGGTGCCGAAGGCCAAGGGGCGCAGGGTAGATGCTGTGACGAGAGATGAGCCGCGGGGGCGGAGGTAAGGGGGGCGGGCAGCGGCGGGGCGCGGCGGCGGGGCGGCGCAGTCGTCCGAGGCCGGGGCAGCGACTCCAGCCAGCGGCGAGCCCGTCGCGACCTGGGAAGGGGGATTGGAGACGAGATCGACAAGGGCGTTGCGGCCATCACGCGAATCGGCTGGCCGTTGCCTCGGAGCGCCCCGCGGAGGGCCGCCGCCGCCGCTGTCGGCTGTTCTCGCCCTGCGTGCCGACCGTTCCCGCGCCGCGGCCAGGACACAAGACAGGGCGCCGCGGCGCCTCGCGAGACCGCGCATCGTGCGACGTGCGCTCACCCTGGCCGCGTTGGGACTGGCGGTGAACCTGGCCCCTGCGAGCTCTCTCACTCGCAGAGCACCGGCCGCTCCGGCGTTCGCGGCATAACCTTTTTTGAGACTCCCCGAGCACTATGGGGCCGGTGGTCTAAAACTGTGGCGCAGCGCGCGCCCTCTTTTTTCACCGTCGACCTCGCCGCGCTCTCCCCGAGTGGGGAGAGAGGGCGCGTCGACCGTCGCCGCGCCGCCGCCGCCGCGTCCGGCCTCGCCGTCTTCTTCTCGGTCCTCCGTCGTTCTGCCCGCCCGGTCGCGACGAAATGGCAAACACCACCGATGTCCTTGCCTCGTCCGTCCACGGCACAAACCCGCAGTACCTGATCGAAACGGCGAGCGACCACGCCAGCCGAAGCTGCCCCGGCCCAGTGTCGTCCTCCAACCCAAACCCCTCCCGTACTCGACCAACCAACATCCCCCCGCCCACTCAACACCCGACAGATAACCCGTAAGAAAATCTACGAGTGCCGCTACTGGCTGGAGCACTGCTTTGGCCTCACCGCCGAACTCGTCGCCGACCGCGCAGCATCTCTAAGGTGCGCTGGCGGCGTAGCAGGCGAGGGCGGAATGTCCCGGCCCACCGACTTCCTCTGTTTGGCGTTGAAGCTACTTCAGATCCAACCGGAGCGGGAAGTGATACTGGAGTTGCTCAGAAGCGAGGATCACAAGTACGTTCGTTTGCTGGGGGCGTTCTACCTGCGGCGAGTCCCTCCATCTGTCCATCCATACTGTACCATCCTCCTGTACCGCCCATACCATCCATCCACCCCAACCCTTTCATCCCTCTCCCCCCAGACTCACCGCGCGCCCCGCCGAGGTCTACGAGCTGTTGGAACCGCTTCGCCTTGATCCGCGCCGGTGCCGCATCCTGGACGAGTCGGGCTCGTATCGACTCGATTACATCGACTCTGTGGCCGATGCGATGCTCACCCGAGAACGACTGTTCGGCGTCGCATTGCCGAGGTTGCCGCCGAGAAGCGCGTTGGTGAAGCAGGGGAAGCTCGCTCCCTACAAGAGCGTCTTGGACGACGAGTTCGACGCGGCCGAGGCTAGTCGGGTATCGTTCCTTTCGTCGCCGCGCCTGCACCTGCCCGTGCCTCCTGCCAAACCCCACTGTCACCCCCCACCCCCCATCGCCCACCCGCCACCTGCTACCCACCATCCCCCAGGTCGTTGCCAAGGCAGAGAGAGAGTTGGAGAAAGAGAAGGCCGCGGCCGAGAGGGAACGAGTGGCCGAGGCCGAGGCCAAGATGCGCAGAGGGGAGAGGGAGAGGGATGGGTCATTCGAGGAGGGAGAGGTGGGGCCGGGGCCAGCTTCGATACCGTGGCGGTCCCGGAGGTCACCTCCGCGGCGGCGAGCGTCACCGGAGGGTCGCTGGGGCCGGGGAGCTGGCGAAGGCAGTGGAGGGCGGGCGTCGTCCCGGTCCTCGCCCCCGCCCCGTCGACCTGACGACGACAGGCGGGCGCGGTCGTCGTCGGCCGAGTCGGGTGAGGTCGGAGACCCGGAGCTCAACGGGCGCTGCCCTCGTCGTCGCTCCCGGTCGCGGTCCCCGCCACCTCGGCGGGGGCGCGACGACGATGATGCCCGTGAGGCGCCCCGTGCCCGGGACCTAGGCCGGGGAGGCGCGCTGGCGGACCCCCGCCGAGTTGCCCGCCGGACAGACCGCGGAAGTCTCCTCTCAGGCCTCAAGGGCGGAGACCGCGACCGTGACAGAACGCGCGGCAATGCGGGGCCTGGAGGGGCACGGCAGCCGGGGGAGCCTGTCGATGAGATTGCCGAGGCCAACGCGCTGCGGGCGAGCCTCGGGCTCAAGCCTCTGCGGGAGTGAGAGCGGGACCGAGACAGCCGAGTGGGTTGTGGAGAACGGGTATCGACAATTATACCCCTTCCTGACCCCACCCCCCCCCACCAGACCCCCGACCCGGCGTGCCCCGGGACCCGTAGGCCTCTCTGCCCGGACTGCGGGCGGCGGCGTCGCGACCCACGTCTCCAAAGGCCGCCTCGGCTGCCGCAGCCGACGCCTCAGCGGCAGGTCCTCGGGCCTCGGGCGGCGCCGATGGGTCGTCTGTCGACGCCCGCACCGCTGCCAGATCCAAACAAAAAGGCCCCTCGTTTTCCTCGTCTCCTCCCGCAAGCGACAGCCCCAGCCCCATGACGCGCGTCGTCAGGGGTGGCTCCTGCCGCGCCGTCACCCGGCCCCGCCGCGACTGCCGAAACGCCGTGAGCAGGCACGCGCCCCGCCACGCCCACCCCTCGGTCCCGCCCGGCCCCGTCGCCGGCACAGGGGGGCCCAGGGGAGCCTGCCACAGGTCCAGCGCCGTGCCTCCGCGGCCTTCGGCCCAGTTGTCGGCCCGAAGGTTGACCGTCCACCGTCGGGGGGGGGGGGGGGGGGGGGGGGGGGGGGGGGGAGGGGTTGACGGCGATGACGACGGCGACGACGACGACGACGACGCATCAGCAGACAACGACGCATCCACCCCGCCGTCGCTGCGGCACAACTTAGTCCCCTCCTCTTTCTCCTGACTCATATTTTCGCGCACCAGGAACCAAAGACGCGTGAATTCTCGCCCCCCCTCGGTGGGGGAGTTCCCGGGGGCCTCGAGGCAGATGGGGGAGCCCTCCCCCCGGGCGTCCCACCTCAGCCCAGCCACGCCCGACCGCCGCAGCCAGGGGGAGGTGGCAGGGACTGACGCGTCTAGCACGCCTTCGAACCGAAGGTAGCCCGCGGGGGGGGTGGGGGCGAGGACGTCGTGATCGTCGTCATCGGAGGGGTCGGACCTCGAAAACGCCCCGCTGTTGTCACGATAAGCGAGGCGTGAGACACTCCGGCCGCCCAGCGCTGCGTCGTCGAAGGCGCGCCACGTGCCTCCACGCCCGCGGGCGGCGGCGTCGGGCAGTGACAGGTCCATCAAGAGGCCGGTGGACCAGTCGGGGCGGCTGCGAGAGGCGGTGGAGGTGGGTTGGCAGGGGTGCTTGGGATGCCAAGGGCGGGTACCGATCGGCGGCGGGGTGCAGGTGGCGTCGCTCGGTTAAGAAACCCCCTACTCACTCACATCGGCCTTCGGAGGTCCCCGGTCGCTTCGACCAGCGAGGCAAGTCGACTCAAGACCGAGTAACCGCGTCGAGGAGCCGCGCGGGCGGCTGCCGACATGACTGGCACGGTCCTATCGTAGACGCACTAAATGGCTGGGCCCACTACGAACGGCAGCGAGGCCACGACCTTTCCGCCGGCGAGAGGCGACGGAACCGACTCTTTTGCGAGCGTCCGAGTGTAGAATTATGGTAGATGTTCACTCTGTCGGTGCGCGACGAGCGCATTGTTTGTCCTCGGTCGTCTGGGCCCCTTCCTGCTACGGCCGACGCGGCAAAGGCGCGGTGGCAAAGGAGTGGTTGCTGGCGCTCTTCGATCGCTTCATTGTACGTGACCCTGCTGCTTGACAACGAAGACAAGTCGCAACCCCACGTTAGAACATTCAAACCCCCGTTCGAGCCTCGCAGCTGCTCCCAGCGCTCGCGCGACGGCCTCGCGGCCTCGACGATGGAGGAGCGGTCCCTCAAGTTCCGGGACGACGCAGTTGCTGCTGTCGCTGCCGGAGGGGGCAGGACGCAAGCGCAGGCCGCCCGACTGCGGTCCTTCCTCCACAAGAATCAGAATCACCGCTTCTCTCCAAAGGCTCAGATACTGTTGGAGCAGGCGAGGGGGTCACGGCCCTCTCTCCCCGTTGGGATCCGTCGTCCCTTCTCCTCTCCGCCCCCCAAAAAAACTATGTGCCCAGCCCTCTCTGCGTCTTACCCCTCTATTATCCATCTTCTGTCAGGCGGTGGACGCACTTGCGCGGTCCGGAGACCCTGAAGGCTCGTCCCTGCTCGACGACGCGCTGAAGCTGCCCCACTCCGTCTTCCCGACCGGGGTGAAGAGGCGTTTACTCCGTCTCCACACCGCCCTCTCCGGAGGTGTGCGCGAGCAAGGTGACGAGGACGCCACTGGGCCCTCGGGCCGTCACGTCGACCTCGACGTAACGGACGTGTCTGCAACGGGGCTCGAGGGATACGACGCCGAGGGGGACGCGGTGATGGTCCGGCGGCCGACAGCGATAGCGATGGCGACTGCTGGCGAGGGGGACGACGGCGACGACAGTGCCGAACGACGTGACCCGTGGGCCGAGCTCGACGCGCGATGGCGGGCCGAGGGGGCGGCGCGGGCGACGGTGAGGGTCGACGTGAGCCCGCCGCACTTGGTCGCGGTGCTATCGGACGACCTTGTCTGACGAGTCTGGTCGAGGAAAGAGAGCGTGCGGGAACTCAACGAGTAGGCCGCAACCGTCAGGTCGCACTTCGCTTCCCCCCCTCCTCACCCCCTTCGGAGCCATCAGACGACGGCCCCCCCCTGCCGCTCGGTCCGCCGCGCGGCCTTGCGGTCCCGCATTGCCTTCATCCGGTCGCGGCGCGCGGCAAACTGCGACGCCAGCTGCTTCTCGCGCGTCCGCTCGGCCTTCTCCGTGTGGATGCGCTCGAGCAGCACGCGCTTGTTGCGGTACACGTTGCCCTTGACCTTAAGGTAGAGGGCACGGTAGAGGTGCCGGTCCACCTTGCGCCCCTCCCGGTACTTGCGCAGCATGCGGCGCAGCACGCGCATGCGACGAATCCAGAGGACCTTGGTGGGCATGCGGGCCTCGCGGGTGCCGCGGCGCTTGCCGAACCCTGAGTGGCGGCCCTTGGCCTTGGCCTCAGCGGTGCGACGGGCGCGGGCGCGCGAGTGGACGGCATCCATGCGGCGGCACACGAGGTTGTCGCCGATCTTCTTCTTGATGGCCTGGCGTGAGTTGGCGAGGGCGAGGTCCGCGACATCGGTGGGGTCCATCCACACCTTGTTGACGCCGCAACCCAGCACCGCGGCCGCCAGGCGCCTCTGGAAGCGCAGGTTGCTCTTGTTGGAGCTCATGGCTGGGTGGGGGAAGGGGGGGGGGGGGGGGGGGGGGGCCAGGGGGGGGGGAGGGGGAAGGGGGGGACGGGGGGCTTGGAAGGTCGGGGGGCTTGCCCCGGGGCCGGTTC
>Ga0181573_10000602_pt1 | contig 37554 bp, 24 predicted proteins | sample 101ome_25_FD_148643 | JGI IMG/M metagenome (GOLD analysis project Ga0181573, IMG submission 148643) | Coastal salt marsh microbial communities from the Groves Creek Marsh, Skidaway Island, Georgia - 101409BT metaG (spades assembly) | ecosystem: Environmental > Aquatic > Marine > Intertidal zone...
CGAAACGGGCAACTCTCCGGCGTGCGCGTCGCGAATCGCGCGCAACTTAACCTCGACTCGACGGTTTGCGATGGATCGGAAACGCGAGAGGGAGACGATGGAGACGGAGATGAGGCCGATGGAGACCCAACCGGTTGGTTTGACGACGTCAGCGAGAGGGATGGGACATGAGACGGCGAAGGATTCGAAGGAGCGTTGGGCGAGGACGACGCCGAGTTGGCAGCTGAGCGCGCCAGAAATGGCAGAGATGGTGATGTACGCGCGCATACGATTTGAGAGGTTGCTCCAGCGTGTGACGGATTCGTATGCCTCGGTGCGGGCTAGCTGCTCTTCTTCGAGTTTCTCGACTTCTTTGTCCGTAGGCATGGCGTCTAAAATTTCTCGCTTTGTGGCGATGGTACTCTCCACAAAGTAGAGGGCAGACGTTGCCGTAAAGAGCATACTCACGAATGTCATCGCAAGGGCGATCGAATTCAGCGTGCTCCAGATACCAGCATCGTTCGCGTTTTCATCTTCTGCGCCGTCGCACGAACCGCCGATTTTCAGCAAAAGCGCTCCCACCGTCGTCGTCCACCCGAGGTAGAGAACGAGCACTGGTGCCGAACCGATGAGACACTGGAACAACGGAATGCGAAGGATCCCGCACAACACGGACGTCGGCCAGTCCGGACCACCGCAGAGAATCGCCACCTTGGCCACGGTGAGCCCGTTTTGTTCGAGACAGTATCGAATCGCTCGCATGTGTAGCGAGTTTATACCAACCTGGTAGCGAACGGACACGTTGCCGCTCAACCACTCGCCGATGAGTTTCTGTTGCAACATGCTCGAAAAGAGCTTGGTAAATTCGTTGACAAAGATGGCGATGACGAGGGCGGGCCAGAACCCGAGGTCCTCCTCGAGTGCACCGACGATGAGGAGACCACCGGTGATGTACACGGGTGGACCGGGGATCGGTGGAAGCAGAAACATGACGACACCGATGATGAAGAAGACGACTAGCACCACGGCGACGTGTTGTGAACGCATGACGCCAATCAACCAGGCGAGGAAGAGCACCGCGAGCTTCCCTACTCCGATTGTGAAACAAAAGTAACCGATGCTCACGTAAGAGGCGTACTTGAAAACCTTCTGTGGATTCGAAAACCACCACTTCATAAATGCGGACGTCGATGCCGTGAGCAAACCATCCTTTTCGTCATCCGGACTGGCGCGATGGAAACTAAGACCTACGCGTCTCGCGGCGGCGCTGATGGCTGACAGAGCGAGAAAGAAGGGAATGAGCGTCATCGTGACGACGAACAAGATAGCCTTGACGAGGTCGGTGTGCGAGTACCCGATGACTTTTCGCGTCAAGCGCAGTCTAAGCACCTGTCTGTAAATCCGACGAGGTCCCACGGCAATCATGCATCCAAACGCGAAGAGCGCCGTGAAGAGGATGAGCAACTGTATGATATCGTCGGCGATGCCCATTTGTACGCTTGACAGCGACGCCGACGTCCAGGTACCAATCACTGAAATGGCGAGGAGCACAAATACCAACTGCATGGCGCCGCCGCGTCTAGAGAGTTTGCGACACGCCAAGCCATAGACAAGGTTGAGCATAAAGACGGCGAGGGGTACACCGAACATGACATACGCGACGTTCCCGCAGGATCCCGCGTCATCGCTCCCGCTTATGATTTGAAAGTACGTCGACGAGTTACTATTCATCATCGCCTCGGTGATGTTGCAGCCGAGCCGCTCTTGATACGCGATGAAGCTCTCGCGTTGCCATACCTTATCAAACACGCTCACCCAAATGATCCAGCAGCCGAGCGCCATGAAAGCGGTGATGTAACTCGAAATCGCGGTGAAGCTCAGGTACAGCCCGATGTGCATGCGCTTCCATATCGACGACTTCATCATTCGTATCGCACCAGTCTTCAAAAGTACGTAAAAAACGAGCGGAAGAGTGCTATATTCCTTCACGCTCAGCAAACCGGCTACGACGAGCCCGCATCCTGCAAGCGTCGATAACGTCAACGCGATCAACTTTCCAAGCGTCGTGTGCTTCTGCGTGTACACCTCCTGCGCGTCCAACAGCCACAAAACACCAAATATCCCGCACGAAATCGTCGCGGATATCCAAGACCACTTCCAGTTTTCCTCCCGCGACAATCCTCTGTACACGTCGTGGCCGTACCCGACCATCGAATACGCTAAAACGACAATCAACGCGCACAACGCGTCCACAATAGTCAACACCGTCACCGGTACGAACCATCGCTTCCTCGCGTCTCGTTTCTCACTCGTCGATCCCGCCCACTCTTCAAAGTATTCGACCACCGTCGCGCCCCACCACGGCGCGTCGTCTTCCTCTTCGCCGTAGTCGCTATCCGACGTGTCCGAACCGCCGCGCTCTTCAGAAGCTGATGTTCGCTTCTTCTTCTCCAGAGCCTCTTCCACGGCGTCTTCTCTCGCGCCGTCGACGCCGTTCGTTCCGCGCGTTCCGTTCGTCCCGCGCGTTCCGTGCGCATCGTTCGTTCCGTTTACCGCGGGCATGACGACGACACTCAACCGACGGCGCGGCGATCAACGCATTCGCAATTCTCAATTCTCAATCTCAATCCGAATCGAATCGAAACCCGACGCTCGACGGGTTCTCGCGCAGTTCCCGCGCGGTGCGACGACGCGCGAACGGCGCTCTGCGCGAACGCTCCTCGGCGGTTGATCTCCCGCTCGACGCGTTCGATCGCGGTCCGGGGCCCGGTCGAGGAGTGACGCGACGATCGGATTCAGCGCCGAATGCATTCTGTGCGCACGCACTGGTGACGGTTCATCTTTGTGTATCATGATTAAACGCGGACGCTGCTACGCGGAGTGGTCGTCGTCGTCGCCGTCGCGGGGCTTTCCAGAATCCCCGAGAAATTGAGAGACGCGCTTGATGGCTTGACGCTCGTCGACGACGCCCGGATCGCGAGGTTTGGACCCGCGAAGGTGGACCCAACGCTCTCGCATGCGCTCTGCGCGCTCGCGGGAGGAGGGACCGCCGGCGCCGGCGGTGAAATTGGCGCCGCTCTTGACGGGGGTAGAGGGAGGTTTGGATGCCATTGGGGATATGGGGGATTCCCACCAGCGACCTTGGGCGTCGTAACTCCCCAAAAGGGTTGTTTCTGGGGATGATCCGTCGGTGGGGAGGTCGACGACGGCGTCCGTCATGACTTCGCGCCAGTACGCCATGGCGTCGGATAATTCCTCGAAAAAGTCGACGCATCGGACTCCTAACGCGCCCAGAGTCCCGGTCAAGGTTTCGACGGTGATGTTTACCCGTGGAACAGTGAATGAGAACCCGGATAAGCCGGTGCTCTTCGTCCTCTCCGCCTCGACCGCTTCTTCTTCTTCTTCTTCCGACTCTGGACGTCGTTCGCGCTTCTTCGCCTTTGCGTATCCCGCCGCCGCGGACGCGCCGAGCGCGCCGACCACAAACACCGCCACCGCCCCGTGCGATGCGCGCACAGACCAAGACGGCGCCATCATCCTCGTCGTTGTCTTACTCGTCGACGCGTTCGTTTTCATACTCCTTCTCTCCGTAACTAGCGCCGGATCGAGCGCCTCGGCGTGCAGTCGCACGAGCAGCTCCCGTCCGCCGCTTTCTCTCCAAGTCTCCTCCTCCATGGCCAACTGTTCCCTCGATCGCGCACCGAAAAAACCCGACGGCGTCAACCCTCTGCTCCGCTGCCATCTCGCCACGGCATCCGCCGTCGACTTGTCGTACACCCCGTGTCCGTCCCGTTTTCCGAGCAGTCTCTGCAACAGCGCGACGTCCGTGCCGCTGTCGCCCAGCCCGAGCTCGCGCGTCAACCGCAGCGACATCGGCGCGCTCGCGTGTTCCCGCGCGTGACCGCGCGCGGCGCCGTTAAAATCCGTCACAAAGAAATCCGCCGCATCGGCGTTCGTCGACGCGCGCGGCGCGGCGCTTTTGCGATTCGTGAGGAGTGAGCCGTTTCGAATGCACGTTTTCGGCTTTTCGGCGCGACCACCGACGCGTTTTCGGTGCGCGCGACGCGAAGTCGTCGATACGGAGCGCGCGGACGCGTGCGATGTCGGCGTCGCCATGTCGCGCGCGCGAAAGTCGATGCGAGTCGTCGACGGCGACGCGCACTCGCGACGCGTGCGCCGCGCGAAGATTCGAAAAATGGATTTTCGTCTTCACCTGTCGCTCCAAATGTCCGATGTTTACGTATTGGCTGTATCACAGAGCTATATGTTCATATTTTCAAAATCGTTATATTTCTCAAAAACCAAGAGTACCTTTACTTAATTATGATATAAACCTGTCAGGCTCCAGAATCGCATGTTACACTGTGATTGAAATACGTATGTACACCATGATAGTGACACACAGTATGCACTATAACTCAATAACGTATGCCCTAAAACCGGGAGATATCATCCAGTATGAAAAGGTGCGCGTCCAGAGGGCATGAACGCCCCGCCGACGCTCGACGCCCCGCCGACGCGTCGCCTCTTCGTCACACCCGGTCGCGCGAGGCGTCAACCGCGTCAAAAAGTTTCGCCGACGGAAATCGCCGCGCGCACGCGGACGACGACGCTCGCGAGATCGCGAAACACTCGCGCAAAGAGGCGAGGGCGGCTTCCTAGGTTTACTAGTGAACCAACCGGTCGCGCGTAACGCATCGTTCGTTCCCGTGGCTCGGCTCGCGCGACGACGAGAGGGACGATGTCGATGATGTCGATGATGTCGACGTCTCACCGCGCGCGCGTTGGTGTCGTCGGAGGACGACGAAGTGAGTGCGTTGGACGACGACGCGCGGCGGTGGGCTCGCCGAGGAGCGCCCGACCCGGCGTTCGAGGCGTCGTCGGAAGGATCGACGCGGCGCGAAACGCGGATGCGGTCGACGATTTGGACGGCGGGGAAGAGAATGCGCGGAAGGGGATGACGACCTCGAACGCATCGCCGTCGGTGTGGGAGAACGCAAAGAGGGCGACGAAGATCGGCGCCGTGGCGGCGTTGATGCTCTTGGGGGCTCCGAAAGCGGCGAGCGCCGCCGCCGCGGCGAGAGCGGCGGTCGGAAAGGCGCCGACGACGTCTGAAACGCGACGAGGTAGTGTGCGAGCGGTGTTTGAGATTGCGGAGAGTGGTGATGATGTCGGTGGTGACGTGGCGACGGCGGGCGGTGGTGGCGACGCGGGGAGCGTCGGGAACGAACAAGACACCGCCGACGCGGACCTCGACGGAGGAGATGACGACGAAGAGGCGCAAGCGTCGAAACCGCGAAGAAGACGCCGTCGCATGACGCAACAAAAGGAAAAGTTGGACCTCGATGCGGTGGATACCGGGAATGAGAGACCGGCGGGGAAGAAGAAGATGTCGCCGAGAAAAGCTGCGGCGATGGAGGCGCTGAGACGCGTGAGCGACAAGACGGGAGTGCCGGCGGAGGGTAGAGCGATGCAGTTGAGCAAGGCTGAAAAGCAATTCGCCGAGCAGCTTAACGAGTACAACAAGTACCAGGAGGAGATTAAGAACCCGATCAAGAAGATTTTCGCCAACCGCGGGGAGAGGTTTGTGCGCAACGTTAACTTGACGTACTTGCGCGATCCGTACGCAATGATGGGGACGGATAAGTTTCCGACGGAGACGTCGTACACGGCGTTCCAGCGTATGCTCGACGTCGGTCGCGTCAATCGAGTGGTGTACAGAGGCAACGAGACGAGTATTCGATACTACCTTGACGATACCGAAGAGGTGTTTGGGTGCAACTTGCCCTACGATCCGCACCTCTACAAGAAGCTTCTTCAAGAGCGACCAGGCGCTAACGGTTTCATCACCATTGAGATGGAGCAGTACCCGTCCTGGCTGAAGATGACGCAGTTTGCGTTCAATACCCTCACCCCGCTCGTCATTCTCTTCTACGCATGGGCCATTTACGAGGGTACTTTCAAGGATAGCTCTGAGGACATGTTTGGCAACATGACGACGCGCCAGTACGATTCCACAGTGCGTCAAGGCATGAGCTTGGCTGATATCAGCGGCATCGACACCGTCAAGGCGGAGATGCTCGAACTCATCTCGTACCTTAAGGATTTCGACAAGTACAACTCGATGGGGGCGCGCATTCCGGCTGGTGTCTTGCTCTGCGGTCCGCCGGGTACCGGTAAGACGCTGCTCGCACGCTGTGTCGCTGGCGAAGCGGGCGTTCCATTTTTCTCGTGCGCCGGTACGGAATTCATGGAAATGTTTGTGGGTGTCGGCGCGGCGCGTATTCGCAACTTATTCGACCAAGCCAAAAAGGTTGCGCCGTGCATCATCTTTATCGATGAGTTTGACGCCGTCGGTACCAAGCGTTCCGAGACGCAAAGCGGTCAAGTGTACGGCAACGACGAAGCGACGGCAACCATCAACCAAATGTTGACAGAGATGGATGGTTTCTCCACCGCCACGGGTATCATGATTTTAGCGGCTACGAACCGACCTCAGGTGCTTGATCCGGCGTTAATTCGTGCCGGGCGTTTCGATCGCGTCATTGAGATGGGTTTGCCAAACAAAAAGTCTCGTCAAGAGATTTTGTACTTGCACTGCAACAAGCCCGCGTTCAAGGCGAGCGTGGACGTCAACTTAGATTACGAGCACCTCGCCACGCAATGTGCAGGTTTTAGCGGCGCCGATATTGAGAACCTCACCAAGTCTGCGGTGATGCGCGTCGCTCAGTCTGAGCGCGGCGTCGCCAACACGGGTGACTTTTTGTGGTGCATCGATGACATTCGTCGATCGCAGAGCTTTGTCCGCGCGGGTAGCGGAGCGGGAAGCTTGTCTCGCGACGTCATGCTAGAAGACACGTTGGTCGCGCAGCTCAACCCGTACATCCGCGATACCGTGGCAACGTACTTTGCCGCGCAAACCGTCATCGCCATGCAAGTGCCCGCATTTGATGAACTCAGCAAAGTGTCTGTCTTTATGGCTGGCAAGCCAACGGGACAAATTTCCTATGTCCCAGATGAGGTTGATTCGCCGGCGGCGCGATCAGTGCGCTCGCAAATTTACTATGAAAGTAAGCTTGCCGTGCTCGTCGCGGGTCAAATGGCGGAGCGCTATCTGTACGGTCCGCAAAACGTCTCCACGGTTGGTTCTGAAGACATCGCTGCCGCGACCAAGTTGGCGTGCGACATGGTGATGCGCCACGGTTGGAGCGACTTGGGTCCCATCGCGCTCGCGGCTGAGTCGACGAGAGAGGAAGATTATTTGCGAGTCGGTAAGGAGGACCAGATTGAGGCGTTGAGTCAAATGTCGGAAGAATTGGATTTATTAGTGTACAACGAAGTCAGAAAGACGCTGGTCCGGGCGTGCCAGCGCGCGGTGATGATTCTTCACGAACCGAAGAACCGAGAAATGCTCTTTACGCTTCGCGAGGCGTTGCTCACCGTTCGTGATCTCACTGGTCGACAGTTGTCCAACGCCTTCGACAAGGCTGGCATCCCGCGCGAGCAAACACTCGACGTTTGGGACGTCGCTTGGGGCGATCAAGAGGAGGTGTATTGGGACGATCTCATGCTATCCGTGTGGGCGGATGAGCCAAGAAGCGGACGCTTCTGGGAGCTCGTCAAGGATCAGTGGCACGCCATGGGCAACGGCGCCGATCCGACCAAGGATATGCAAGCCCCGGATTGGGTTGAAAACTACCTCTGCCAAATGTCTGACGACGAGCGCATCAACCTCGCGGTGACGCTACCGCCGCAAGCTGCCGAAAAGTTCCTCACCCAGTCGGGCGGCATTCCGGCCGCCTACGCCGAGGCGCGCAAACAAGTGCAGGAAGTCGACGCCATGACGACGGCTCAAAAGGCTGCCTTTAACGAGTTGAAGGAGAAGTTTCAGTGATTGAAGAGCTTCAACGACGAACACACACACGCTAGCGCTCGCGACGACGAACACTCGCCGCGAGAATAGAAACGATTATTAATGGACGCACACAATACACGTACGTACGCACCTACGGCGCGCTCAATCAACTCCTTTCACTCGGCTAAGAGGTAAACAGTGACAACTTTCAAGGACTGAAGGAGCGCTTGCACCCATTCCGATTGCACTTCACACGCAGACGCGCGCGCGTTTCGTTTACGAACGACGCTCAACATGACGTCGCGACGGCGTGCCGACGCACGCGGGGCGTCGTCGTTCGAACCCGAACGCTTCGCGACGCTCGCGAGGAACGAAGCGCGGAACGTCGTCGCGCAAATGCGCTCCAACTCCCGTTGGTACGCGAGGTCGAGCTCATCTAGCGCGCTCAACGCGTACGGGTTGTACGGCGTTGGCGCGGACGCGGACGACGGCGGGGTTGAAGACGCGTTGTTGGATTCGTTCGCGGCGTTGCGGTCGGTGAAGTGCGCGTCGACGGCGCCGACGAAGTACGCGGGTGAAGGTTCTGGACGGATTAAAGATGAAGACGCGAATGACGTCGAGGAACGATCTGAAACGACGAGCTCTGGGACGACGAGGGGCGGAGTCGCGACGGTCATTCCGGGAGAGATACTCCCGTTGAAGTTTTTGGAACCCTTTCTCGAGGTGATACGAAGCGTGGAGACGAGCGGGTTGATCACTTCGCAGGCGTTGAGCGCGATCTTGAAGATTTTAAAGTCAGACGTCGTCACGTCAGACGTGCCAGGAGGACCGGGAGCGGTGATGCACGCGATTGCAGACGCGGTGACGCTGTGCAGGTTTGAAGCGACGAGCGTTGAGGACGATGACGCGGTTTTGAGCCAGATTCTTCACGTGTTGTCGGCGACGGTGAGCTGCGAGTGTGGATTTGCGCTGAGCGACGACGACTTGTGCGACGTGTTTCAAGCGTGCTATCGCATCGGACATCAGAGCGGCAAGGAGACGCCGTTGTTGCGGGAGCTCAGTAAACAGACGTTGAGCGACATCACGCATCACATCAGCCATCGCATCGGAGATATTGCCGCTCGCGCTGAGCATGAAGTCTCCATCAAATCGCCTAGACTCACTCCGCCGAGAGATGCCGTAGTCATCCCAGCCACTCCGCCGCCGGCGTCGGCAGAGGGAGAGGAAGGCGTGGAGAGCCCCCATGCCGCTGGTCCGGGAGCGGACGTTACGGCGCACGAACACACGGAGGCGAGTAAGGCGCCTTACGGTTTGCCTGCACTCGTTGAGATATTCAGATTTGCGACGAGTCTCATCGCGCCGGATACGCACGGAAGAGGTTCGGAGGATGCGAATAGTCTCTTTGGTTTGAAGCTCGTCGCAATCATGGTTGATGGAAATGGTGGATACTTCAGAACCAACCGCGCGCTGTTGAACCTTGTGCTCGATGAGCTCTCGAGAGCGTTGTGTGGCGTCGTCGTTTCGTGTTCTCCGCACGTGCTCGCGGCGTCGACTTCGCTCATCACGATGATTTACGCGGAATTTAGAGAGGAGCTCAAGTTACATTTGGAAGTCTTTGTCCGCATGGTCATCTTGCCGCTTTGCTCGAGTGCGTCCGGTGTCGAAGAGGAGACGCAACGAGTGGCGCTCGAGGCGCTCGTTGACTTGTGTAGAAATGAATTTTTCGCCACGGATTTGTATATGCACTACGATTGCGACTTGACCAAGCCGAACGTGTTTGAGGAGGTTACGAGTGTCTTGGCTCAGTGCTCGTACCCGGGCGACACGACGCTCTCGCTCGTCCATCTCCTTAGTCTGGAAGGTTTGCTTTCAATCGTTCGAGCCGTGTCCAACAGAGCTGGCGCCGCTGAGCACAGACAGACTTTTGACTTTGAAAACTCGGCGTTGGTTGACCCTTGGTCTTTGCCGGATGGGTCAAACGTCACCGGAGAAGCTCGATTCGAGGCTCTCGCCAAGACGAAGTACTACAAACGTCGCTTGTTGAGCGCTGCCGAGCACTTTAACCGGTCGTACAAGAAGGGATTCGCTTTTATGCAGGAGATCAAACTTCTTCCCGATCCACTTGAACCGCTCGCGGTGGCCAAGTTTCTCAAGTACGCCCCAGCGCTCGACAAAGAAGTCGTCGGTGATTACTTGGGTGAACCTGCAGAGTTTATCATCAGCGTTTTGGATGAATATACCAAGCTCTTTGATTTCCGAGACGTGACTTTGGACCGAGCGTTGCGTTCCTTCCTCTCTGGTTTCAAGCTTCCTGGCGAAGCGCAAAAAATTTCGCGCATCCTCGAATGCTTTGCGGCAAGATATTACGATTCTAATCCCGACTCTGTGGCGGATGCAGACTCTGCGTACGTGCTATCGTACAGTATCATCATGCTCAACACCGATCAGCACAACGCTCAGGTGAAGAAGAAGATGACTTTGGAGCAGTTCATTCGCAACAACCGCGGCACAAATGGTGGTAAGGATTGGCCGGCGGAAACACTTGTGAGCATCTTCGATTCCATCGTTACCGACGAAATCAAGCTAGATGACGGTGGTGCGCTGAGTCTCACTCCAAGCAGATGGGCAGAGTTGCTGCGAGATATTCGCGCGGGTAAGGGCACGTTGCCGCCTACGCCGAATGTGGTCGAATCTGCGGCGTACGACGGTGAGTTGTTTGGCACAATCTGGGGATCCACCGCGGTCGCCATAGCGGCTGTGTTTGAAAACACGGCGGACGACATGGTGCTCCAATCGAGCGTGACTGGTTTCTTGTCCGTGGCGAATATTGCGGCAGCGCATGGAATGTCTGATGTTCTTGATCAACTCGTCGCGACGCTGTGCAAGTTTTCCAACGACGGCCTGAGTAGAGAGCCAGTATCGTCTACCGGTGAACGCCTGCGACCGCTCGTGATGTTTGGTGAAGACATCAAGGCGTGCGCCGCGACGCGAACCATTTTTGCCATCGCTCACAAACACGGTGACATACTCAGACAAGGATGGTGCAACATTTTGGATACCATTTTGCGCATGGTGAAGATTGGCTTGGTTTCCGAAGAAATCGTCGTTCCGGATGGGGACGCGGCGCACAGAGCGGAGACGCAGACGATGAGGGTGAGGGATCTCGCAGAGGCGAAGCGCAATCAAGGTCCATCGTTGCTGCGCTCGTTTTCAGCCATGCTTTCCATGGATGGAAGAGAATCCCCGCTGCCGCCACCGACTGAGGCTGAACAGCGCATCGAGGACATCGCCGTGGCGTGCGCCGAAGCTTGTCGTGTGAAGGAACTTTTCGCCGACACCAAGTTTCTCGAGCTCGAATCTCTCACTTATTTAATGCGCGCGCTCATTTGGGCTTCGGGGGATCCGGCGCTCGTTTCGTCGACTGCCGACGACGAAGACGCCGCGTTGTTCTGCTTGGACGCCATGTTCACCGTCACGCTGCGCAACCGCGATCGTATTCGCGGTATTCTCCCAATCTTTGTTTCCTACTTGAAGGCGGTTCTCCAGGCGTCCGCCGAGCCGTCGCCGGTTTGCGAGCGGGTCATATTCGATCTCATTCTCATGTGCACCAAGCTGCTCCCGACGAATGAGAGCGTCGCGGATGATCTCTTGGAAACTCTTCGATTGTTGTTCGCTCTTCAGCCCGCGGTCGCTGATGCCTTCTTTGGGAGAATCGCCGCGGATGTAGACAAGCTGATCGAGGCTGGCGCGCCGAGCATCAAGAGTCAACAAGGTTGGGACACGGTGTGCAAAATGCTTATGGCGAGCGCGCGACACCCCGTCGCGTCTGAGAAGGGCTTCAGTGGGTTGACAAGAGTCATGCGTGAGGGGGCGCACGTCAGCGCGTCGAATGTGCGATCGTGTTTGCAAGCTGCGAGTGCGTTCGTGGATAGCGAAGAGGGTGATGACGAGCGAAGCATCGCGGCTTTGCAGCTGTTGTCCGACGCCAACACGACCATGTGCACGTGGGCCGCTAGCTCCACCGTGACGGATGAAGCCAAGTCTGAAATCGTTGCGGTAGCTTGGGGCGATTTGGTGCGCGAACTCGCGCGCATTAGCTATGAAGATGTTCGAGCGCCAGTTCGTGACGACGCCATTTTGACGCTGCAGCGCGTCATGCTCGGCGCGGAATCGCTCAACGCCGGCGGGGATTTGTGGATCAACATGTTTGATACCGTCTTGCTTGCGATGGTGAAAGAGCTGACGGAGATGGTCCGTAAATCTAGAGCTCGCGACGGCGGAGCAGCTGAAAACACGGCTCGCATCGCCGTTTCGTGCGTCACCAAGACCTTTCTCCAGTATGCGCCGAAGATGCGAAGCGAAGACGACGACGCATTTTCGCTCGTCCTCATGGCGATGATGGACGCGTTGTCCATTCTTCACAAGCACGCCAAGACAGAGGAACTCGTCGACGCGGTGCCAGAGGCTGTGAAGAATGTTCTCTTAGTGTTGTGCGCTGGCGGTAGCGTGAAGAAGGAAGACACACTTTGGAACAAGATTTGGAGCAAGGCGGGCGCGTTGGACGGCGAGTTGACACCCGAAACGCTCGGTCTCGTCGAGGTGCCCGCCCCGCCGACGACCGAGGCTGAGGCTTAAACACCCCCTGCTTGAATGTTAGACTTGTATTAAAACCAACATCACATTTATACTAATTCAATGAGCGCCGCAGCGGCGCTGAAACAACTAAGTACGCGGAAACTCAGCATAACCCGCAATCGACCACGACGACGGGCACTTTCGGTTCCTCCGTCGTCCCACCCGGTAACACCGCGCACTCCTCATTAATCCGCTCAATCACCTCCATCCCTTCCACCACGCGTCCAAACACGACGTGTTTCCCGTCCAATTGTTTACACGCACCAAACGTAATAAAAAACTGCGACGAGTTGGAATTTTTCCCCGTGTTCCCCATCGACACCACCCCCATCCCATCGTGTTTCATCTTCAACCCCCCGACATCATCCTTGAACTTTTTCCCGTACACCGACTCCCCGCCTGCGCCGTTTTGATGCGTGAAATCCCCGCCTTGCATCATAAATCCAGAAACGACGCGATGAAAGCGCACATTCTTGTACGACATCATCGCCCCGCTCGCCTTGGACGTCCCTTTTTCCCCCGTGCACAACGCCTTGAAGTTTTCCACCGCGAGTGGGCACTTCTCATCGTACAACTCGATGACGACCCGCTCGCGCGTCGCCGGTTCGAGTTCGATCGGGCCCCGTTCGCACCACTCGTAGTCGCTCGCGTACAGTTCGGGAACGCGCGCCTTTTCGCTCCCACCGAGTTCGGCGAGCGTCTTGGACGAAAACCCGTAGCGTAAATCCGTCGCGTCGACAAAGGCGCACGCGCGGGCGTGTTTTTCCCGGTGCGCGTCGATGTCAATGTCGAGATACGCTCGGCTGGTTTTCATGACTGTGTGGATGCGTCGAAAAGTGAGGGGTGTTTCGACGCACACCCACGACACATTCTGACGCGCCAACCGCGATGTCGCTCGGTCGGTTCTCCGCCCGAACGCTCGCGACGTCGTCGTCGACGTCATCTACGACCGCATCCATCGGCGCGTTCGTCAAGGCGGCGCTCGAACGCGACGATGCGACCGCGAACGACATCGCTGTCGTGGCGCCAGACGCTGCGAACGCAGCGTCGTCGAAAATGACTTACGGTGAGCTCGCGGAGCGCGCGAACGCGTTCGCGGCGGCGATGGAGGAGCTCGGGTACGACGCATCGTCGAAACCGCTCGGAGCGCGGGTGCGGAATGGACCAGAGGCGCTCGTGGCGTATCTCGGAACGGCGTTGCGCGGCGCGCGCGCGAAGACGTGCAAGACGCGCGAGGACGTGCGGGAGGTGTTTGGAAACGGGGCGACGCGGGGGACGCTCGTGGAGTTTGCCGACGCGGACGTCGCGGGGGAGATTTTGGGCGCGCACGAACCGATCGCGGTGTACGGCGGGGGGATGCGGGATAAGGTTATCATGTGGGAGGTGTTGCACGCGGCGTACAGAGGACGCGCGCCGCGCGAGGACGCGGAACCGGGCGAGGAGATTCCAGACGCGGAGTACTTTTTTAATTCGGATAAACCGACGCCGGGGAACGCGTTGGTGCGCGCGGCGATGGCGGCGTCGGACGCGCTGCGAATAGCGCGCGGAGATTCGGTGTGCGTACCCGTGCCGCTCGCGCACGCGATGGGACTGGGATTCGGAGCGTTGGCGGCGCTCGGCTCGGGCGCTCGGCTCGTGCTTCCACCGACGCTCGGAAGCGCCGCGGACGGGGACGCGGCGCGGGACGCGATGTGTGCCGCGACGCTCGACGTGTTGCGTAGCGAAAAGTGTACGCTCGTGGTGGCGGATAGTCACGTCGTTCGCGCCGCGCGGGATCGAGGCGCTCTAATCGACGGTTACGAAGCGCTCCGCGGCGGATTGACAAAGGTTGGTTCCGGCGACGCCATCGGCGCCGCACCGGCGGTGCCGTTTTTAGGCGTCGATTTGCTCACCGTGGGTGCGCCTAAAAAGACGTAGACGTTCGTCGTCTAGACGCGCGGCGGCGGTGAAAGGACAGTTCCTCCGGGCGCGTACACGCGTTCGTTGTACAAGCAAAAAGTAAACCTCAGCCACGAAACAGCCCCTCAGACTGCGACGCGTGAGACGCCATGCGCGCCTCCATCGCGCCGTCGCGCGCCTCCGTCTCGTCGACCGTCGTCGTCGCCCGCGCGCGCGTCGCGCGTCGCGCCGTTTCGACCTCCTTCACGCGTCGCTCGACGCGGGCGACGCTCGACGTGTCGACGCTATCCAAAAACGGTCGCTCCTCGCGCTTACGCGCGTCCGACGACGACGGCGCCACCGTCGCGGACGCCCTGGCGGACGGCGCGTCCACCGACGTTCCCGGTGTCGTGGACCCGAAGCAGTTTTTGTACGCGTCCGTGGCGTTTTACGGCGTCACCGCCGTGGGGTCGCAGATTTTGTGTCAGTTTGCGGGCGTGCATCCAGACGTCGTCGATAGCGTCTTTGCGTTTAACATTGACGCGTCGGTGTATTGGATGATTCCGTTGCTCGCGTCGTTGACGTTCGCGGTGACGCAGAGCGAAAAGTATGCGTTTTTGAGCGAGGTTCGGGAGATGTTTGAGTCTGGGGTGCTTCCGGCGGTGGCGCCGCTCGGGGTGCTCGGTATTTTAGCGCTGAGTTGCGGCGCGGGGATTGGCGAGGAGGCAATATTTCGTGGGTTTTTGATGCCGTGGGTGGATATCGAGCTGGAGTCGTTGGGCGTGAGCGGTGACGTGGCTGCTGCGGGGGCGATTGCGAGTACGTCGGTGTTGTTCGGGGCTTTGCACGCCATCACGCCGGCGTACGCCATTTGGGCCACGTGGGCGAGCGTACTCTTTTCATTAGAGAATATTCAAGACGGTCTCGGGACGGCCATGTTTACGCACACGTTTTATGACTTTTTAGCCTTTTTGTACGTCATCATCGCGTGGATGCCGGATCGAGCGGCTGAGGAGTGAGCGCGTTTTTGTAGCCTTTTCTTAGCGAACGTTGTAGACCAGAAAACATTGGATCATTGCTAAATACATTCATTCGAGGTACTTTATCTACTGTGGCACGGTCAACCCACGATCGCGTATGACGCGCACGCGGTTTTCTTCCCACCATTGCTGTGCTAGTTCGTTGCTAAATATTCGCTTACTAAAGCGAACTCGTTTAAGAAGAGTCTCGTCTCCGTGCGCCTCGAGTGTCATGAAGACGCCGTTCTCAACCTCTTCGACCCATTCGCGAGGCGCTCCGATCGGAATCGTCTCGCCGCGTACGCGACGAGGATCGATAGGTTTGCGTATTATGCGCTGTGGCAAAGTAGGCTCGACGACCGGAGGAGGCTTTGCTTCTTCTTCTTCCTCTCTCCGCTGCTTCGCCAATGCCGCGTCCGTAGCCGCCTGGAGAATAGCCTTCTCGTCGAGAAGTCGCGCGAGAGCCGCCTTCGCTTCTTCGGCCTCGACTCGCGCTCTTTCTAAATCACTGGCCTCGCCGTCGATTTTGCGATTCGCACGGGGTGTTTCGTCCATGAATCCTCGCACATCCGGCGCATCGATCGGCGCGGGCTTCGATGGCTCCGTTGCAACGGGCTCGGGCGCGCGTCTGTCTGGCTTCGCGATCGGTACCGTAGCCTCTGGCTTAGAGTTGCGGTATTCAAGCTTGAGCGGCTGCATCGACTCAGCGAGCGGCATGATGGGCGCGCTCCCAACGCGACTCGAAGTTTTCGGGACGTCTTCAAACGTCGGACTCAACACGCTCAACAAACGATGCGCCATCTTCTCGCTTCGCAAACCTTGATTCGCGCGATTGCCACCGTTTCGAGAGCGTGAGTCCGTGCCGCTACGCCCGTCGCGTTTCGTACTATATGAAGAATTGGATCCGCTCTCGACGTTGCTGCCGACTTTCTCGCTCGGCTCAATCACTTTGAAGGAACGTTTGGACAATGTACTCAATCGCGCCATGCTCGCCTTTTCTTTCCTAGTCATCTGCATCGCCCGCACGATGCACGCGCTGGACGTCGGACCGCACGACACTCGTAGAATTGTTCTTCCTCGAAGAGCGACAATCTCTTGCGGTTCTGCCTGATCGCGATCGTTCCTGCCGAGTCCGAGCCTACCATTCTTGCCTACGCCCCACGCAAACACTCGATTGTCTCGCGTCGTCGCAACCACGTGGTTGTCCCCACTCGACGCCGCTTGAACCGAGCCAGTCTCGAAATCCGGAATCCGCGTGAAAACCCCAACTTTCATAGAGTTGTCGACCCTGCCGACGCACCCAGCGAGCCAAAGATCCCCCTGTGACGTCAATGCGAGAGTGTGATGCTGGCCGCAGCTGACGTCGCACACTTCACTTCCTGGTTTGCCCAGCTGACCAGACGTGCGAGTCGGAGTGACGGCAACATCGACGCCACTGATACCGAGCTGGCCCGTTTCACCATCTCCCCACGTGAACAACTCTCCCTCCAAGGAATCGAGCTCCTCTGCGTTGTGCGACAGTGGCGGCACGCGAGTGACGTTACTTCCAGACTTTGCAACAATCGCAGCCGTGTGCCAGATACCGCAGGCGACGCGTAGAACGACCCGACCTTCGCGTTGGAGTGATTCCAAAAGTCTTGGTGCGTACTCGCTGCTGCGACTACCGTGCCCCAGAGCGTGAAAGGACCCCTCGCCCCAGGTGTAGCACCGGCCAGTCTCAGTGACGCACGCCGTGTGACACGGACCGCAGGCCACATGAACAACTTTCGCACCGCCCGTGAGCGATGATGATCTCGGTATAGCGGTCATATCACTGGATGCGAATGAAATTTTCCCAGGAAACCACATGACGTTTCTCGCCTCGGGACGACCCAATAATCCTGGTACCGCGTTTGGATCGCCCCAAACGCACACGTCTCCGCCGCTGTCGCCGCCAGATTGAACATCCTCGGTGATTGCTAAAGAATGGGCGCTACCACACGCCAATCCAATAACTCGACCTTCTAATTCGACGCGCAACGGTAACTCTGCGTCTTGGCCGTTCGGATGTCCGAGTTTACCGCCCTTACCTTCGCCCCAAGAGTATGCCACTCCCGAGCGCGTCTGCACCATCGTATGCCTGGCTCCGATCGCGACGTCTACCACGTCCAACGTCTCCATCCCTTCCACTAAACTAGGTTCATCGATGCGCTTCCACCGAGCGCCTTGGACCGTGAATCCACTCCCAGTCGTCTCTGACCCGGTGTCGCGTCGCGAGACATCCGGCTGCCACCCCCAAGAGTACACCTCGCTCGGTTCAGCAGCTCCGAAATCGTGACTCAATCCACCTTGTCTCTCCCGGAGCGATGCTCGCTTTTTAAATTTACTCGCCGCGAGCGCCACAGTCAGCGCCGTCGACGATTTCACGCCCGATAACCCGCGTTCCTCTTGCGTCGAAGCGCTCGTCGCCTGTGTAATCTCACCAAACCCACTCACCTGCGCGTGTCTTTGCGCGCGATGCACCAGATGCTCCAACGCAAACACCCAAAGATTCCTTTGGTTTTCGTTATCGCACACGAGATCCAACGTTCGACTCGACGCCCCGCTGGCGTCTTCGTACACGATCGAAAAAGATTTCAAAACATCGTGTTCTCCTCTCCTCTTTCGAAATAGCTCGGTATGCTGTCCGCTCAGCACGCGCTCGACGGTAACGAACGATATCGACTTTTCCTTTTCTCGCTTTCCCACCCACGTGAGCGCGCTCGCGTCGGCGCTCAGTTGCACGAAGACAAAGTGCGGCTTGGCGTTTCTGCAATACTTGACGAGTTTAGCTCCTCGACGAACCGCCACCGCCGCCTCGTCGAGTGAGATTTCCCGTCCGTGCATCGCGACGCGTTCGTTCGTTCTTTCGTCCGATGGTTTGCGTTTCACGTCGTCATCCTTCGCGATGAGATGCGCGCGTGTGTGTATGGCGTTTGATGCAACTGCGACTACTTTTTCAACTCTGTTTTTACAAAGACTAATCACGCGCCCATCTCGCGCCGTTTGATCACCCCGAGGCTAAACTGACGCGTCACGGGCTCGAAGGGTTCACCAGAAGGCGTGTGCGCCGTCCTCGGAACCTCATGGAGGACGCGATCGATCGCTTCGCTCGCGATTCCGCGTCGACGCGGCGGTTCCACTCCCACTGCGGCGTCGCGCTTTGAAACGCCGACGCCAAACTTCCTCGCCTCGAGCGCCTCAAGTTGCGCCCGCAGCGCGCGGACTTCAGCCGACATCGTCGCAATACGGTCTCCGTGCGCATCCATCGTCGTCGCTCTCCGCGGTCGCGGTTCTACCGCGGGGCGTCGGCGGCTTTTCGCTTCTTCCCGGCGTCGCGCGTCTGCGGACGCGCCGTCTGTCGTCGTCGTCATCGGCGCGCTCACCGGCGTTCGCGCGAGCGGTCGCGGTCGCGGGCCTCCGCGAGGCGACGTCTCGTCATCCATCATCGACGACGTCGACAGTGAAGACTCTCGACGCGCGTGCGCGTGCGCGTGCGTCGACGACGCCATCGTCTTGAGATTTCAGTCAAACGACGCGCGGGATCAAACACGAATCACTCCTCTGACCCCACCGACGACGCGAGCACCCCTCGAATCACCGACGCGCGACGAAGTCGGCGCGCTACGGACGCGATCGTCGCCCGTTCGCCCCACCGTCGGCCGTCGCCGTCGCCGTGTGACGACCGTTTCGCGTCGAAGCGGCATCGCGTACCAGTTCACCAAAACCCGTTTATTACCACAAAACTGCCCTCAATATACGTTCCATCGATTTTTGCCATTTTCGGACGAGGGAACCGAATGCGATGCGAACGCGCGAACGTCAGACGACGGCGACGGTGAAGGTACGACGCGACGCGCGACGACGCCCGAGCGAACGACGCCCGAGCGAACGACGCGGTGGATGTGATTTCATCTCGTTTCAATCTCGCGCGGGCGGTCGTTTCTCGCCATCGCGATCGCGACGACGACGGGCGTTCGGTGAATGCGAAGGGGAACTCTTTGTCGCTTTGCTTCAACGGACAACGAACGAACGGATGAATGCGCGACTGCCGCATCGCGACGCGCGCGCGCGCGGTGGATTTCACGACGGGAACGACTGACGGGAAATAATTATTTCGATCGATCGGTTGGTTCGCGCAGGATGGACGCGAGGTCGACGCCCGGTTCGCGGGGCGGGAGAGATGGGTGGACGCAGCAGCAACAGCAGCTCGGGCAACAACAGGGCGTTGGCCGGGAAAAAGAGAACGCGGACGCGCATCTTCGAGGCGGGAAGAGCCCGTTGATCGGTCGGGGGATGAGCGAACGCGCGGTGAACGCGTCGACGGAGGGCGAGAGCGGTGGAGCGACCAAGGAGTGGAAGGTACGTCGATAAAGGAGGAAGGACGCGTCGCGCGCGAGTTTGAGTTTTTTTGTCTGTTGGTCGCGCCCGCGCTCGACGCGATTGGTTTGTATTCGCAAAGGATTCGCGTCCGCTCGAGACGATTCGGCATCTCACGTGATGAACGATGGGAGTGATGATTGACTGACGCGCGTGTTTCGCTTTCGTTCGCGTTCGCAGTTGGATGACTTTGACATTGGCAAGCCGCTCGGAAAGGGAAAGTTTGGTTCGGTGTACTTGGCGCGCGAGAAGAAGAGCAAGTACATCGTGGCTCTCAAGGTGTTACACAAGACGCAGCTGTGCGCGTCGCACGTCGAACATCAGCTTCGAAGAGAGATTGAGATTCAGTCGCACTTGAGACATCCGAATATTTTGCGCTTGTATGGCTACTTTTACGACAACACGAGGGTGTTTTTGATTTTGGAGTACGCCGCGCGCGGGGAGTTGTACAAGGAGTTGCAGCGGGTTAAACGGTTTAGTGAGCGAAGAAGTGCGACGTATATTGCGTCTCTTGCGAGAGCGCTAATTTATTGTCACAAAAAGCACGTCATCCATCGCGATATCAAGCCGGAAAACTTGCTCGTCGGCATCAAGGGTGAGCTCAAGATTGCCGACTTTGGTTGGTCGGTGCACGCTCCGAATAGCCGGAGACAAACCTTGTGCGGGACGCTCGATTACCTACCGCCAGAGATGGTGGAGGGGCGCGATCACGATTACGCCGTCGACGTGTGGTCACTGGGCGTGTTGGCGTACGAGTTCTTGGTTGGAACACCTCCTTTCGAGGCTGAGGGTCACAGCGAGACGTACAAGCGCATTTTGCGCGTCGACTTGCAATTTCCTTCGCATATTAGCGAAAACGCCAAGGACCTCATCAGAAGTCTCCTGGTCAAGGAGCCGAGCTCGCGCTTGCCGTTGAGCCGCTTATTAGAACATCCCTGGATCAAGGAGAATGAGTATCCGAACGGGATTCCGCTTCCAGAGTGAAGCACGCGTATTTAGCAACGACACCACTCTTTCGTCGTCCTTTGTCGGGAGGCGTTTGAATTTGAACTGAAAAAAGAGTCAAAAACGTAAACAAATGTGTAATTCAACTTCTCAGCTTGCTTGAAGTGTAGTTCATCGCGCGTCGCAGCTTCTCGATCACATGTCTCACGTCGGGTTCACGGAGCGCCGCGTCGAACAACGCATCGCGTTCGACTGAATTTCTCGTCAGGTGCACGTTGGTCTCAACCTCTGACGCGGACCACGTACCAGTGTCGTGCGCCTGGGCGGAACGAACCATTTCGGTAATTAGCGAAGGCGGAAACTGTAGGTGTCGCAGCACCCTCCGCAACGTGGACTTGAAGTCGGAATCGAAATCCTCGAGACGTGCGTTGATGCACCTGCTATCTCTCTCGCAATCGGCGTACGTCAACACGAGCGCGCGGAGCTCTTCGTCGGCGACTACGAGTTCTGCTCGAACTCGATCGATGGGCGACGCTTTCGCAAGGAATTCCGCATACGTTTGCCCGCGGAGCTCATCTCGCGCGTCTGACAACCACTTTTCATCCGCAGGGTGGCGCATGTGGTATACTAAACCGCTGATGAGAGTCGTGAGAGGGTCTCTGACGACGTGCACAATGCGATGATCACTCGCTCTGGCGACGGACGTCAAGGAGCTCCAGGAGCGCGTCGTCGGATCAGTCGTCAGATATCTCGGTAATGTCTTTCCAAAGTGATAGTCAAGCACGATATCTGCGTTATGAAACGATTTCAACGACGCACTAGCCGATGCGTTGGGTGAATCCTCGGCTTGTCGTACGTCAAAGAACTCGTACGCAAACTCTCGCGATACGGTGCGAAACACATCTGCGCTCAACGAAGTTCCCGTCTTGTGATGCGTTCCGACCACGCGAATGAATCCATCCGCGCGTCGCTTCCCTTCCAAAGACACATCGAAAGTGTCTTCGCGCACGAATCCATCCAATTGCCGAATCGCCACGTCTGCCGCGCTGTTCAAAGTCTCCCCAAAGCCAGAGCGCCGAGCTGAGTACGCTTCGGCTCCCGCGCCCGTCGCGCGCGCGTACCTCTCCAACGCCCCGGCGCCCCACCACACCCCCACCGCGCACGCCCCTCCGATCGCACACGCTCCGAGCGCGGTCACCGTCTCCGATCGTTCCCGTCTTCTTCGCGTCGTCGCGTCATCGTTCGCCGCCGGCGCATTCGGCTCACAGGTCCGTTCGTCCGATCGGTCTCTGTGCCAACCTCTGCGCATCGGCGCACAACGAATTGGGAATCGCTCAATCGCGCAGTCGCTCAATCGCGCAGTCGCCAAACGACCGGCGCGCTCGACGGTTCTACGGACGATCCGCGTGGCCGTCGCCGTCGTCCTCGCTCGCGCCGTCGTCTCCCGCCCGCCCGTCCGTCGTCGCTTCTTTACGTACACACGTCGCCCGAGAGGAACAGTCAGTCAAACGAACCGTCACTGCGTACACACAAAGAAAAACAGTCCCGCATATCATATTTTACAATGTTTAACACAATCAACTACGGAATATAAAACGTCGCAGCGTATAATCTTGAAGCTAAAGCTAAAGTTAACAAAAACTAACAACGATATCATCCTCGGAAAGCTCTGTTACATCTTACCATGCGATGAATAAAATCGTATTTGAGACGACTGTAGACCTATATAAGGGATATCGTACACGAGGGTACACGAGGGTCTCCACCGCGAGCGAGAGATGCGATCGACGCGGCGCACGACGGCAGGAACGCGCGCGCGGCGCGGCGAAGCGCACGAACCGCGTGCGGGAAGGCGCGTAAACGATTGGTTTCGCCGACGAGCCGTGACTGGCGGGAAACCGAACGAGGAAGAGCCTTCGTTCTCCTCGAGATCACTCGATTAATCTCAAAAGGGAATTGAATACATCTCCGTCTCGGCCGCGACGCTCGCGAACGCTTTGCTCGCGCGACGACGGGGAGACGGGGGAGGCGTTTAAGGTCTCTTTGATCGGCGCGGTGGACGGTCGCGAGGTGGGAGTGGCGAAGACGACGAGGAGGACGGAGAGAACGAGCGCGCGCGAGGGCGAAGAGGCGTTGACGTCGTCAAAAGGATGAGTCTCACTGTGACCCGCGCGACGCTGAATACGGATACGCCGATCGTCGGTGTGGAATTGGCGCCGTACATCGTGACGCGTAAGTCGGACGGGACTTCGACGACGGAGGATATCGGAAAGGATAACGCACACGAGGGAAGCTACGTTCGGTACAGATGGTTTAGGTCGGGCAAGAAGACAAAGATGAGCGTGTGCTCGGTGCACCCAGCGGAGCAAGCGACGCTTTTAAACATTGCGACGAGGACGTATCATTGCGACAGTGAGTGCTTTAAGTATGCGTGGAGGGAGTGGAACCGGAACCGGATCGCGAATGGAGAGCCGTTTCCTTCCAAGTTGGACCGCGCCTCGAGCGCGAAGGATGACGCGGAGCAAGGATGGAAGGCGCTGAAGGCGGAGGCGGACAAACCAGAAGAGAAGAAGCGAGTTGAACCTTGGATTGAGGTTTGTCAGACGCGTAACTACACCGTCCAGGCGGACGATGTTGGGCACGTGCTCAAGCTCGAAGTGGTGCCGGTGGACGCCAAGTCGGGCAACGAGCAGGCGCAGCCACAAAACGTCATCACCGGTAGGGTGATTCCGGCGCCTGAACCTCCGCGTAGAAACCTCGTAAAGATTGCACCGAACAGCACGGCAGAACCTCGCACCTTCACTGTGGCGACGTACAACGTTTTGGCAGATCTGTACTGCAACAGCGACATGTACGGATACGTTCCAGATTGGGCCTTGGCGTGGGCGTACCGCAGACAGAATATTCTGAAGGAGCTTGTAAACTACGACGCAGACATTTTGTGTCTGCAAGAGGTCCAGTCCGACCACTTCGAAGAATTTTTCCAAGGCGAGATGGCGAAGCACGGATACGCATCGGTGTACAAGAAGAAGACGGCGCAAGTATTCAGCGAGGGTAAATTTGTCATTGACGGGTGCGCCATCTTTTTCAAAAAGGACAAGTTTGCGTTGATCAAAAAGTACGAGGTTGAGTTTAACAAGGCTGCATTGAGTTTGGTTGAATCGTTGGGTGGCGCAACGCAAAAGAAGGATGCGCTGAACCGACTCATGAAGGACAACATTGCGCTTATCGCCGTGTTGGAGGCGCTGGATGTCGATCAGCAACTCATGAACGGCAAGCGACAGCTGTTGTGCATCGCGAACACGCATATTCACGCGAACACCGAACACAACGACGTTAAGTTATGGCAAGTTCATACTCTTTTGAAGGGTCTGGAAAAGATTGCTACGTCTGCAGAGATACCAATGGTTGTTTGTGGTGATTTCAACTCTGTTCCGGGAAGTGCGGCGCACTCGCTGCTCGGCAGTGGCCGTGTCCCGGCGGATCATCCCGAACTCGGCATCGATCCGTTCGGTATCCTTCAACCTTCCACCAAGTTGTCGCATCCTCTTCCGCTTGTTTCAGCATACACGAATTTACACAAGCCTTGCTTAGACTCGGAGGCGCTCGAGCGTCAAAGAAACCGAGTCGACGTCATCGGCGAGCCCATTTTCACCAACTGCACCAAGGATTTCCACGGTGCGCTCGACTACGTCTTCTACACGGAGGACACGCTCGCACCTCTCAGCTTGCTCGAACTTCCTAGCGAGAAGGAAGTGAGAGCAAAGTACGGGGGTCTACCGAACACCCAATGGTCGAGTGACCACGTCTGCCTGATGGCGGAGTTCCAGTGGGGAGCCCGAATGGACGCAAACGTGCATCAACAACGTTATATGATGTAATGCGTCGTCTGAGTTGGAGAGTACAGTACAAAAGCAAAAACATCGAAAAAACAAAAAGAAATATCAATGTTAGCTTTAGACGACGCGCCATGCGCGCAAATTTCGCATCTGTGATTCAGATCTCAATTACAACAAAATTATTCATGCGTCTTCTACATCTTGGATGGGCTTGACATATTGCGCCGAACCATCAAATACTGTGCTGCGGGTCCCGCCTCTCACAGACCAGTCCTTGAGCTGGCGCATGTGAATGGCTTCTACCCTGCTCAGCAGATCATCGAGTCTAAATAATATAATATCGAGCAAGATACTCTCGTTTTGCGAGTCGATACCCATCGACTTGAGCTTCTCCATGCGTTCCATTTTCAGAGAGGAGCGCACCTTTTCGAGTTCCTCTGCGACAATCGTAAGACGCGCGCTCAAACACGCCGTGATTAGCTCGTCAATAGTACAGAACCCGCTCGCGTGCGCGATACCGACGAAACTTCTCCCCGACAAATTTTTGGAGGAGCCGGGTTGACTGAGCCTTCCACTCAATCCCGGCGAGCTTCTGCTCAATTTGTCAGACATTGTCAGTCGAGGTGGTTTCGCCGGAGGAGAACTTTTCGATGGAGGTGAATGTGCCTCCTTATCTTCTTCTTGAGCCAGGTTGTTTAACGCGTCGGAAAGCGCCGCAAATGAAGCAGATTGCGACAATCCCCGACCGTGAAAGCTCGTATCCTTACTGTCAGAACCGCGCTCGGCGTAGTCTTTATACATCGCATCAAGCGCGCGTTGTGCCTGTATGTCGTCGATGTACGCGTGACCACCGCTCACAGTATCGTCAGGAGTTGACGCACTCGGAGAACGTGACTCAGACTGAACCATTTGATGCTTTATCCTTACGTTTGCTGTACCACGGTGTACGGATTTCTCGGCCTTCATTCCGAGCCATCGTCGGAGAGTCGTGACGTCCTCAGGGTTGAGTTTGTCCGCGAGCAATGAAACGGTGTGCCGTTCCAAACTTTCTTGCATCACGAGAGCTCGAAGCTGCTTCTTCGCGGATGAAACCATGTCACTCGGGACTTGAAGAGAGTCACCCTGTGCGACGTGTCGATGCGCTTCGTATCCCTTTCTGAGATAGCGATGTGTCGCCGCCTGCGCGGCGTTGATGCGCTTTGACGGATTGAGCACCAAAAGCTTTGACACCAAATCTCGCGCGTTCTTGTCCACAGATACATCCATCGGCTCATACTCGCCCCGCAAAGCTTTGTACAGCCCGGAAACCGTGTGTTCAAACGGCATGACCCCGGTTGTTAGAAAGTACGCGAACACACCGACGGCCCACATGTCGGACGCTTGTCCGTATTCCTTTCGTTGCTCCACTTCTGGTGCCTGGAAGAGCGATGTCCCTAGAGGCGGCAAATTGCGAAATCTATCCTCTCTTCGCAAAAGAGCCGCCCGCCCAAAGTCAATGAGCTTGATTTGCGCCTTTGTCAAGTCCCCATCGTGCTTAACCATGACGTTGTCGTGCTTGAGATCTCTAAACACGCAGTCTCGCGAGTGCACGTGCGCCACCGCGTCCACGAGCTGGCGCAACAACTCATGCTTCACATCCACCTTTTCCGCCTCACTCAAACCCTCATCTTCATCCAGCTTGACCAGAAACGACAGCAACGTCTCATCCCCCGCCAATTCCATCACCACTTGCACTTCAGAGCTCGTCTGAAACGCCTTTTTCAACGACACGACGTTGGGGTGTCTCATCTTTGCCAGCGTGTCAATCTCGCAGTAAGCCTCCCGACGCTTCGCATCCGCCCCGAACACCCCGATGTGCGTCTCCTTCATCGCGTACGAATCTCCAGTCGCAATCTCACGGACCCGATACACCGTCCCTTGCTGTCCGAACCCGACGCGATCGACGATCTCAAACTCATCGGTGAGCCTCGCGTTAAAATCAAAGATTCGCCCGCTCGCTTCAAAGTGCACGGTGTCGCCGTACGCGCTCGAAATCTTATCCGCGCGCGCGGACGACGATTTACTCGAGATGCATCCCATATCGTCTCGCGCGTCGACCGGCGCCCGGGACCGCGACGCGCGCGCGCGACGACGTGTGATGCGCTCGCTGAACACGACCCGCCGCGACGCGACCCGCCGCGACGCGTTCGGTCGACAAACGCACCGACGGCGCGAGAACGCCGTCGGTGCGGTCGCGCGACGGACGAGGCGGCGTCGAAACGCGTGGAAACGGTGTTCTAAATTATTATCCATCTATTACACGCCTATTTCGTCAGAGTCGCGAGGAACGACGCGTCGTTTGCGCGCGCGCGATCTCAACCCTCTCCCCGCGAACCACGCAATCGTAGAGCGCATCCTCACCGCTTTTTCTTACCCGCCGCCTTTTTATCCGCCGCCTTCTTCTCCGCCCACTCCTTCTTCGCCTCCGCCGCGTCGAACGTCATCTTAAACGGTCGCTTCTCCGGGCGGAGCTCGTGCAAGACGAGAGAGACGATGGCCATGAGGACGGATGACTTCAGAACGACGCCGTGGTCGATGCCGAAGCGTTCTTCGATTCGCACGCAGAGAAAAACACCGGAGGCGGCGAGAACGGCGAGGACGAGGCCGAGGTACTGTCGGACAAAGCTCATGTCGGCGATGCGCGTTCGGTCTTTCCGTCGTCGCGTGGGTGCGCGCGAGGTTGTGCGGACGAAGAAGGCGAGTGGGTTGTTTACTATCGGTATGACATGAAGATAAAAACAATCATTTGTACACTTTTATTCGCGCGGAGGCGCGGCGGGCGTGCCCTCGCCGCCCCATCCCCATAAGAGTTCACCGGTTGGTGTCGCAGCAGCCATCTTTTGCATCCATCCTCCCGGGGTGGGGCCGGCGATGCATGGATGTTCGATTTGAATCCCGCCGGCGGGGGTGTGATGCACGCGAACGCGATACCAAGCGTTGGACAACATCCCCATGACGTTCCACGTCGGGCGCTCGTCCATCTTGTTGTTGGCTTGATCGACGGCGCGGAAGCACACTTCGACGCACTTTTTGTCGGCGAGCCATTCGACGGGGACTTCGAGCTCCCAGTGACACCAGCACCAGTGTCGCGCCTTGTCGCCAGAGCAAAAGTTGGCCCAGCGCGGTTCCTCGCGGACGTTGATGGTCCCGAGCTTCCAGCTGAGACCCCCGTCGAAGGAGAGCTCGCAACGGATCACCTTGCGTCCACCGCCGCTATAAGCGTACCCCTTGAAGGTATACGTCTTTTGAGTCATCGGAATTACTTCGTCGTGCGCGGGGTACGCGATGGCGCCGTTAATGTTGAGTTGGTTGATGATGTATTCGGGCTTGAACCACCAGCCTTCCTCAGTCGCAGTCTCCGCGTCAACGTTCGGCGGCAAGACTCGGTTGTCGTTGAAGTGATAAAAGTTGTTGCTCTCGCGATCGGTGACTTTAATTTCGGTGAGAAACTTAATCATACGACCGCCAATGTAACCAGGAATGATGACTCTCACGGGGAAACCGTGATCCGGATGCAGTTTGGCACCGTTTTGCTCAAAGGCGACGAGCACATCACACGTCGGATCGAGCGCGGTCTCCATGTCGATGGACGTGCCGTAGGATCCTGGACCGCCATCTTGATCGGGGTAATCCTTCGGGAGCTCGTTTTGAGGACCGCTGAGGCAAACGTAGCGCGCGCCTGGGCCGGGCTTGTAAATGCCGGCGCGGTTGAGGAGCAAACGAAGAGGAACACCAGTCCAGTACGTGTTCCCGATCGCACACGGACCCCAAGAGAAGCCGATGGAGGACTTGATGAGGTTTTGCTCCTTACGTCTGTTACCGGCGCAGACGACGAGACACGGAAACGTATCCGTCGGCATTTTGGTGAGCTCGTCCATACCAATGTTAAACGGCTTGGGCACGTTGCCGCACACGTCGATCGTGTGCGTGTCCCACTCGCACTTCGGAACCGCGCCGTGATTACGCACGATGTGTAAATTCGCCGGAGAGATAAAACCGTAATCGAAAAGTTCCGGCAGCGGCGCTTCGACGTTGAACGGGTGCTTCCCGGTCAACCGAATCAAGTGCGGGTGTCTCTTCACCCAGGCGTCTGGCGTCTTCTCGTCCCGCGCATCCACCTCTGGGTACTCCTGCGCGAGATACCGAGCCGCCTTTGCCGCCGCCGTGTGATCAGCATTTTGCGTCGCGTCCGTCTCAAACGCGACGCGCTCTTCTCCATCACCCCGCGCCGTCTTTTCAACGCCTTCCTTTTTCGCTTCCAAAATCTTCCCAGCGAACGCACCCGCGCCCGCCGCGATGAGCGTCACCGCCACGTTCGCCATCAGACTCGTTCGTCGCGCGCGCGCGCGGATCAATCAATCAACACACCACGCGAAACCACGCGTCGGACTCGACCCTCCCGTCGTTTCCCTCGTCACTCCCCCGTCGCTCCGTCGCGTCGGCGTATCGCGTCCCCCAACCCCTCGGCGTCGTCCGTGTCGACGCGCGCGTCTCCTGAAATCCAAATCCGAAATCGTTCCGTTCGCCGACGGACCGGCCGTCGACCGTCGACGCCACCGCGCGTCGTCTCGACGTCGTTTTAAAACGCAATCGAATCGCCGATCGCGCCGACGCGTCGACGGTCGCGCCCGACCGACCGGCGAGCGTCGACGCCGACGGGGGAAACGACGGGAAAAAACAGTCCGAGAGTCCAAAGGGACGCGACGTTTCGCGACGTTTCACATTTCATCGTGGATGCGCAAAAAATGGAATTCGAAACGACGCGCACGTCGACCGAACGAATCGGATCGAATCGGATCGGATCGGATCGGACGACGGGACGGGGCGAGAGAGGACGGCGACGAGGGCGCGCGCGAGACGGAGGAATGGACGCGAACGCGCGGGCGGGACGGGTGGGAACGGACGCCGAGGTCGCGGAGACGCTGAAACGGGACCCGACAGAGGAGGAACGTCGAGGGTGGAGACGCGTTCGCGCGAGCGAAGTGGAGAGACACCGAACGCTGAGAGACGGATGGATCGTCGTGCGCGGACGGGTGTACGACATATCGGCGTTCGCGACGACGCATCCGGGGTTTAATAACGCCGGGCAGGTGAGCACGGCGCTGGCGATCGCGAGAATGTTGGGGAAGGAGGCGAGCGAGGAGTTTGAGGAGATTCACTCGACGCGCGCGTGGGCGCAGTTGGGGGATTTTCAGATTGGAGTCTTGGCGAGGGAGGAGGACGGGGAGGAGGAGGCGGATGATGTGGTGCAGGAGTCGGCACCCGTGCCGTCTTGGTTGTCCAAGGATAGGGACTTTTGGATCAAGTACGCCGGGGGGGTGTCGCAGAGCGTGTTGCGTTACCTCGAGGCGAACGGGTTGCCGCAAGACGACGAAGGAGAGAAGCGAGACGATCGTCCAGAAGTCATCGCCGAGGTTGGATACACGGACGACGACGCTGGATCATCGAAATGTGTCGGTATCGAGAGTATCGGCGCACCCGTGCGAGGGCTCGTGACGGGTGTATTCGCGCTCTTGGGAGCGGTCGTCGCGGGACTCGTAGCGTCGCGCGGGCGAGCGAAGCAACGCTGTAAGCTTATTTAAATGTACTAACAATCTCGTTGTAATCGATGCACGTTATTTAGAGCATAGGAAACGATGCGTCGACTTCTCTTCTCCACGATGCGAGTCCACCACAGAGATCGAACACTGCCACGTCTCGCGCGGCTTCCGTGTTCGCGAACCACTCTGCCGCTCGCTGGCTGTTGTTTCCTCCAGCGCACACGAAGCACACCGTCTTGATGCCTTTAGATATCGCGTCGCGTATTTTTTGCTGGCTATCGTCCTCGTCAAAGACGCTGATCGGCACGGAAACCGATCCTCTGAGTGACGCGATGCGATGAATATTCTCTGGACGAACGTCGACGAGCAGAAAATCATCGCTTCCATCGTCGATGCGCTCCTCAACCTCACGCGCCTGCATTCGTTTCCATCGACCGTTTCGTTGCAGCGCTTCATCGATAGATGCGCCAGGTCCGTGTACCGGCGCCGCCGTCGTGTCGAGCCCTCCCGTTTTAGTCTTCTTCGCAAAAGGACACGGCGTCGACAAAAAACCATCGTAATTGTACGTCGCGACGTCAAACTTTTCTTCGCCACAACACACGGGACACTCGGGATTCATTCGATCCGCCAACCGCAGCGTCGTCGTCGGACGCGCACTGAGCGCGTCAAACATCATCAAGTGCCCGGTCATCGACTCCCCGATCCCGGCGAGCGTCTTGATAGTTTCCAACGCCTGAAACGTGCCCATCACGCCCGGCACCGCGCCCAACACTCCTGACCCACCACACGTCGCCCGATCCCCCGCCGCGGGAGGCGTCGGAAATAAACACCTATAACACGGCGCAGGCACCCATCCACCGCTCTCCTCATCCCTTCTCGCGCACAACACCGTCAACTGCCCTTCAAACCCCACCGCCGCCGCGCTCACCAACGGCGTACCCGCCGATCGACACGCGTCTGAAAGCAAATACCGCGTCTTCGGATTATCCGTGCAATCGCACACCAAATCCCACCCGGCTACCATTTCACACACGTTTTCTCTCGTCGCGTACTCCTCCCTCGTCGTCACCTCGACTTGATCGTTCAACGCCATCATTCTCCTCCGCAACGACTCGCACTTGGCCTCGCCCGCGCGCGCCGACTCGTGACACACCTGCCGATGCAGGTTACTCACCTCGACTCGATCCCCATCGACGATTTCGATCGCCCCGACGCCGGCACCGGCGAGATAGAGCGCGAGCGGGCACCCGAGGCCGCCCGCGCCGACGACGAGGACGCGCGCGGCGCAGAGCGCGCGTTGTCCGTCGACACCAAAGCCATCGAGCGCGAGGTGTCGAGCGTAGCGTTCACACGCCGCGCGCGCGTCGTCGGTATCGGCATCGAGCGCGGACGTCCACGTGCGTCGAGCGCGCATCGTCGGTGTCTCTGGCGGCGGCGGCGGCGCGCGCGCGACCGCGGCGCGTTGTGACAAAGGTCGGGCGTGCGCGCGCGGATGTGTGTGTGTGTCGTGCGTGTGAGTGGATATTACAAAAAGCGTCGTCTCGTGTTAATGTGACGATTAATATGACGCGTCTCAGACTAAGAGGACGCGGCGTGCGGTGCGCGCGTGGACCCGTGTCTTTGGAATCACGGCGACGTCTCTTCGGATCCGAGCGCGGCGCCGAGCTCGTCGGGACGAACGAATTTGTTGAACTGGTTTCCGCCTCGCGTGCTCGGCTCGCGAGAAGAACATCCGAGGCGTAAAATCATACCAGAGGACGACACGCGATGAATGCCCCGGGTAGATCCCTCGGGGGAGCTCACGGGAGATCCCTTCGTCGCGGCGGCGAGATCGATGGCGAGCTTGGAGAAGGATTCGCTGCGCTTCATGACTGGATTTTCGAGCGTCTTGTAGGACTTTTCATCCTCTGGCGACTTTGGACCTTCGTCCGCGCTCGCGCCGACGGCGTCCCGCAGAGCGTCGACAAACTCTTCCCACGCCATTCGCATGTCATCGATATCCAAGTATTCCCCATCCGGATCTGTGAACGACGATCGCGATCGCGTCGAGAAATCGCAGTCGAGTCAGTCTTTCGCGTTTTCGCTCGCGCGCGCTCGCTCTTTCGCTCGCCGGTTCGCGTCAACCGACGCCGCGACCGAATCGACCCGATCCATCCCGCGCGCGCGCGCACGCACCGTCTCTAAACATCCTCGTCAGCGTCGCGTGATGCATGCGAACCAACTCGAACCCTTTCGATTTGCGTTCGCTCTCCGTAGCTTCGCTGTACCGGTTCCAAATCCCAGCCAACGCGCGTCTATCGTCTGCGCCTCCTCTGTACAGATGCGCGACGAGATCGATCACCGCGTACGATCCGTGGTCATCCGACGGAAGCATCGCCGCGCGAGGGCGACCTCCGTCGTTTCCGCGCGTCCGTTCGTTCCGTCGTCGGCGTATCGCGACGCGTCGCGGTCGCGGTCGCAGTCTTCGTCAGCGTCAGCGTCAGCGTCGGCGTCGAGAGCGTGCTCTGGTCGACACGAAAGTGAAACGTCGCAGACGAAAACACCGTACTCTAGTGATACATACACTCGTTCGTGTTCATTTCTTCATGTCAATGATAAAATGATTAGGGTTGTGCGCGCGCGACCGCGAACCGTCCGTGAGCGTCGCGAGACGCCGCCCGCCACTCTCGCCCTCGACGACGGACGGAAAACGACGAGGCGCGACGATGCGACACCGTTCGCGGGCGATGCTCCACCGCGTCGCGTCGTCCATCGCGGCGTCGCGCGCGCTCAAGGCGGAAACGAAGACGTCGACGACGGTCGCGAAGATGTGGACGACGTGTCGAGAGGCGACGCTGACGACGGTTTCTCAACCGGCCGAGGCGTCCCTGCGACCGTCCCTGAGGGCCGAAGAGACGGACGAACGGGCGTTTCGAATCGACGACGACGCGCGGAAGCTCGCGGCGATGCGAGCGTCGACGTCGACGTCGCCGAGGGACGCCCTCGTGGATGGGTTCGGGCGAAGACACAACTACCTGAGGATCAGCCTGACGGAGCGGTGCAACCTGCGGTGCGGGTACTGCATGCCGGAAGAGGGTGTGGATTTAACCCCGAACGGGGATTTGTTAACGGCGGAAGAGATTGAACGCTTGGTGCGGGTGTTTGCGAGCGCGGGGGTGGATAAGGTGCGGTTGACGGGCGGGGAACCGACGGTGAGGAAGGATTTGGAAGAGGTGGTGAAGCGGGCGGCGAGCGTACCCGGGATCCGCGACGTGAGCGTCACGACGAACGGCGTGACGCTAGAGAAGCGGTTGGAGAAGCTCAAAGCGAACGGATTGACGAGGTTGAACATTTCTCTCGATACCCTCGTGCCGGCAAAGTTTGAATTCATGACGAGGAGAAAGGGGCAGGAACGGGTGATGGCGTCGATTAATAAAGCGGTGGAGCTCGGTTTCGATTCCGTCAAAGTAAACGTCGTCGTCATGCGAGGGCAGAATGACGATGAAATCGTCGACTTTGTCGAGCTGACCAAGGATAAGCCCATTAACGTTAGATTTATAGAGTACATGCCTTTTGACGGCAACAAGTGGAGCATGAAGAAGATGATTTCGTACGCGGAGATGAAGACGCGCGTTGAGGAGCGTTTCGGCGCGCTTCAACGTCTCGCCGATCCCAAGGAAGAAGTCGCCAAGAACTTCTCCATCCCCGGCCACGCCGGTACCGTCAGTTTCATCACGAGCATGACGAATTCCTTTTGTTCCGGGTGCAACCGCCTCAGAATCATGGCGGACGGCAACCTCAAGGTTTGTCTCTTTGGGAATTCTGAAGTCAGCCTCAGAGACTCGATGCGTTCCGGCGACGACGACGATCGTCTCCTCAGCGTCATCTCCGCCGCCGTGAAGCGCAAAAAAGCCGCGCACGCCGGAATGCACGAACTCGCCGCATCGGATAACAGGGCGATGATTAAGATTGGCGGTTAAACCTCGTCGTAGTGCGCGCCGCGCGTGTCCTTTAATTTAATACCACGCCATTCGTTTCTCCTCTTGAAGAGAGAAGAAGATGACGACCAGCCGCGCGTCACTCTTCGCGCCGCAACGCGCCGTCGCCGTCCGCACGTCGCGACCGGTGCGAGAGACGGAAACACACCGTCGTCATCCGTCGTCATCCGTCGTCATCCCGCGACGTCGTGAAAGAGACGCGACGGACGAACGAAAGAGAAACGACGACACAACCAGTCTTGTCGACACGGACGACTCTTCGAGTTGTTCGAGACGCGAATGACGTCGGCGGGGGAGTACGAGATACGACTCGGGGACGATTCCGTGCGCGGGGGTGCGCGCGCGCTCGTCGGGACGGTCGCGTCGGTCGAGACGCGCGAGAAGACGGGGACGGAAGGAACGACGGGAAGGCGGGAAGACGCCGGCGAGACGAGTTTGACGCCCGAGGAAAGGCGAGACGAGCGTGGGATTCGAGCCAAGGCGAGGCGGTTTTGGGATGGTTTCGGGTGGCGCGAGGCGAGCGGTGCGATGGGCGATTTAGGGACGTTCATACCGCTGTTGGTTGGGTTGTCGATCGAGTGTGGAGTGGACGCTGGGACGACGGTGGTGTTTACCGGTTTGTACAACATTTTGACGGCGTTTCTTTACGAAATTCCAATGCCGGTGCAGCCGATGAAAACGATCGCCGCCGTGGCGCTGAGTGAGTCGGCGCTCACGACGAATGAGATCATGGTGGCGGGCATATTCGTCTCGAGCGTGGTTTTCACGCTCGGTACGACGAGGATGATGGACGTATTTAATAGAGTGACGCCGCTCGCTGTGGTACAAGGTATGCAGGTTGGTCTCGGCATGTTGTTGGCGCGGAAAGGGTTCGTGCTCGCCGTGTACAAAGATAAGGATGGGAAAGATGTGCGAGATATGCTCGGTGTGGATGGTTTGCTCGTGACCATCATCTCGATGTGTGTCGTCATGTACGTGTGCTCTCCCGAGTATCCAGCCCAAAGAGGGAATTCAGTCAACAAGGGTGAGCTCGGTGGCGAACAACAGAAGAAGCGCGCTCGACACTACATTCCAATGGCACTCATACTCGTTATCGTTGGATTGATCATGGCGATGACGAGAAGTGGAGCTCTCAGTGATTTGACGTTTGGTCCGCAAACGCCTCGACTCATAACCGCGTCCAACGCGGAGATACGCAAGGGTGTGATCGTCGCTGGTATACCCCAGTTACCCTTGACGACGCTCAACTCCGTCATTTCCATTTGCGCACTTAGCAAGGAACTCTTCCCGGACACACCTGCGTCGCCGAGCTCTGTGGCAACGAGCGTCGGCGTGATGAACCTGGTTGGCTGTTGGTTCGGCGCCATGCCGTCGTGTCACGGCGCCGGTGGTTTGTCCGCGCAGTACGCGTTCGGCGCGCGCGGCGGAGGTTCGATAGTTTTCTTGGGCGTGTGTAAACTCTTACTGGGTTTGCTGTTCGGAAGCTCGCTCATGAAGCTACTCGAGCACTTTCCGAAGACAATTTTGGGAGTCATGTTGTTCTCTTCCAGCTTGGAGCTCATCGGCATGGGGCTCAAGACCAAGCCCGGTTGGCGTCAGCACCAGAAGTATTTAGTCATGGTCACTGCGTCCGTCACGATTGCGACGAAGAGCACAGCGGTGGGCTTCGCCGCGGGTATCGGTACGCACATCTTGATGGAGATTCAACGGCGAATCGAAGTCGGGTAGCCCAAGTAGAATCGGAAGTCGATGGGAACTGGTGTTTTACACAGTGGGTTTCGTTTATTTCTTTCTTGTAATGATTAGTGCGGTAGCGGAAGTAAAGTTCTTTTCGTATTAACGAAACATGTACCGGTATACGCCTAAGAATAACTATCTTACCCATTCACAGTCGTATGAATCGCATACACGGGAATGACATATTACACTGCGCGATTACACCTTGCCGGCGGTTTCTTCGCGCTTCCAGACCGGGCGTTCGTTGCGAGAGTTCTCGCAGAACTTTTGGACCGGCGCGGCGAGACCAGACTTGATCTCTTCCGGGGTGAATTCACGGTGGATGTAGTAATCTTCTTCCGTGCTTTCCTTGCTCGCCGGGAAGAACATGGAGCCCCACATCGGGAAGTGAATGAGCGGCACGAGCGCGGTGACGCCGATGACAGTCATGCCCAAGTATTGGATGCCTTCGTAGGTTTGGATGCTTTCCTTGGTGAAGAAGAGCGCCGTCGCGATAGTCGCACCGGCGTTACCACCGGCGCCGATGAAGCCAGAGACGACACCGAGGGCACGACGGGTGATGAAGGGGACGATGCCGTAGGAGGCGCCTTCGGACGCTTGGACGAAAATGGAGAAGAAAACCATGAAGGCGATGGTGACGCCGAGGTTGTTTTTGGAGAGACCCATGAAGATGCAGAGGATGCCTTCAACGGTTTGGCAGATCCACAAGGTCCAGAGGCGACCGCGCATACCGAAGCGGGAGGAAGCCCAATCGGAAAGGATACCACCCACAGAGCGGGCGAAGAGGTTCATGAGACCGTAGCAGGACGCCAAGACGCCGGCGGTTTGCAAAGAGACGCCGAATTGATCGAAGAGGTAACCGGCGACAATGTTGTTCATCGTGAGCTCGACGCCGAAGCACATGCCGTAGGTGAGAACCATGATCCACATGCGGTAGTTCATCATGCCAAGCTTGTTGACGAGCAAAGCGTTCTTCTTTTCGAGCGCGCCAGAGGTGGTGAGCACCTTGTAGTTGCCATCCGGCAAATCTTGGCCGAGGAACATCACGGCGAGACCGACGAAGACGTGGCACAAGCCCGGGAAGATGTACGCCCAGCGCCAGGCGGTGAAGGAGTGTTGCTTGGTGGCAGAGTAGCAGATGGCGTAGATGCCCGGCATGAGAAACTGCGTGACACCGCCACCGAGGTTACCCCAGCCCGCGGCGGTGGCGTTGGCGAGACCGACGCACTTGTTGTTGAACATGCAAGACATCCAGAATTGGCACGCGACGAACGTCGCGAGGCCGAGACCGATGCCGAGACGGCAGATGAGGAATCCTTCAAAACCAGTCACCATGGACATGGCAAAGCAAAACGGCGCCGTGGCGAGAAGAATGACAGAGAGGCCGAGACGCGGGCCGATGATGTCGCACACCGAACCCATGATGACGCGGCAAATAATGGTACCCGTCACCGCCGCGAGACCGGCGTTTCCGAGTTGCGGCTTGGTCAGGCCGAGATCTTCGCGAATCACCGGAATCATCGGTGCCGCGGCAAAGGTGGAGACGAAAGAGATGAAGAAACCCAACCACGACATGTGGAAGGAGAGGTGGTGCGGTCGCGAAAAGTTCAACGGGTTGAGCTTCATCGCTTTGTTTTCGCTGCGCGTCCAAAAAGCGTCGAACGCGTCGACGGTCACCCCGTCGCGCGCGCGCCGTCCCGTCAGTCCACTCGC